>Ga0180121_10001136_pt1 | contig 11238 bp, 10 predicted proteins | sample AntDrymUQ5402106_2_FD_129676 | JGI IMG/M metagenome (GOLD analysis project Ga0180121, IMG submission 129676) | Polar desert sand microbial communities from Dry Valleys, Antarctica - metaG UQ540 (21.06) (version 2) (version 2) | ecosystem: Environmental > Terrestrial > Soil > Desert | place...
CAACTGAGCAGTCATTCCATCAGCGGCTTCTTCCAGAGTGATCTCCAGGTCGTAGCGCAAGTCGGCGCCACGCTGGGCTGATGAACGTCGGGTTCCGCCACGTCCGCCACCGAACACATCGCCAAATCCAAACAGGTCCCCCAAAATATCTTCAATGCCACCAAAACCAGGCGCGCCCCAGCTTGGGCCAGCGCCACTCGACACTCCAGCGTGGCCAAAGCGATCATAGCGCCGGCGCTGCTCCTGATCGGCGAGCACAGAGTAGGCTTCCGCAGCTTCCTTAAACTTTTCTTCGGCGGACGCGTCGTTCGGATTCTTGTCCGGGTGATAACGCATCGCCAGTCGCCGGTAGGCGCTCTTGATTTCTTGATCCTTTGCCGTGCGGCTTAGGCCCAGTACCTCGTAGTAGTCCCGTTTATCCATACTGCGTCTTCTCTAACCTCTCATTTATGATTTCTTATTTGGTGGCTCGCGAAAAGATCTGGTTGGCTTGTTAGTGGGGATCCTCGATCTTATTCGACGCGCTGTCCCCGGTGGGATTTATCATCTTACGAATTCACTTCTTTACGGCCACCTTCACCAGCGCAGGTCGAATTAGTTTATCGCCCAGGCGGTAACCACGAGTTATCTCCTGCATAACAGTGTCCGGCTCGTACTCGTCAGTAGACTCCGAGACCACTGCTTCATGAATATGAGGGTCAAAACGCGCGCCCACGGCTGTGATCGGTTTCATACCGAGGCCTTCGAGTACACCGGCGAGCTGTTTGAAGATCAGATCGACTCCACTTAGGAAGTGACGAAACTCATCCGACTCAGTTGATTCAACGTTCGCTTCCACGTCAAGCGCCCGCTTGAGATTATCGAGGACTGGCAGCAGCTTTGCGGCGATCTCCGCGACTGCACGCTCATATGTGTCAGCGCGTTCGCGTTCCACTCTCTTGCGATAGTTTTCAAAATCGGCCTGTCTGCGCGCCAGCCGATCTTTTAGGTCTGCAATCTCAAACTCTACCCTTTTCAACTCGGCTCGAGTTGCGACCAACTCGGCTAATACCGGGCCGCCAAGTTCGCCGGTGTTGGCCTGGGTCGATTGGTACGAAACCTCGTCCTTGTTGATTTCGTCGGAGCTAGATTCAGACGGATCCTCAGCCCTATCCCCGACCGCCTCTACGTCCACGCCGGCAAACTCGTCCGGGATAACGTTCTCATTAGGCCCGTTTTCTTCGCGAGGTTCATTCACAGCCTGAGACTCGCTTGAGATCTCGCTCTCCGGTTCGGTATCTACGAATTCAACCGGAATGTGGTTCCGTCCGCTAGCTTTTTTATTAGGAGACATGGATCTAAAGTTCAAAACTCTTACAGGGGTATCGTTAACGGCCACGGTGTTAATAAAGAAGCGTTTCTTCACCCAGTCGGCGCTCAATCAGCCGAGCCATGTAGTTTACCATAGCCATGATGCGTGAATATTCAATTCTCATCGGTCCGACGACTCCCAGCGTCCCTGGGTTCTCGTTGAAGCCGATTCGGTAGGGGGCAGTAATGAGGGTACAATTGCGCATTGAGGAGGTAGGATGCTCCCTTCCGATCACCACGTTGACGTCACCTCGAAATGCAGGCTGCTCCCGAGAGACACACTCGTTGAGTATTTTAAGCAAACGCGATTTTTCTTCGAAAGTGCGAAACAACTCGCGCATTCTGTTAAGATCGACAAAATCAGGCTTAGTAAGCATGTTGGATGCGCCATCAACATAAACCTCGCTGGCGCTTGACACTTCACCATCCAAGCTCATATCGCAAAGCAAAATAGCGTTACGCAGAAGCCGGTCATACAGGGCCTTTTCTTCTCTCATCAGCTCCAGGATTTCAGCACGAATGGTAATTAGACTCCTACCGCTGAATTCCGTGTTCAAGTAGCGGGCCGTACGCTCCAAATCTTCCTGGGTAAGGTTCTCCTCCAACCGAATGATTTTGTTGTGGATGATGTTGGACGTAGTTACCAGCACCACCAAAATCCGTTTGTCAGATAGTTGAAGAAACTCAATGTGACTTAACCGGTTCTCAGCCAGAGCTGGCGAGATAACAATTCCGACGTTCTCTGAAAGTTCCGAGAGCGCATGGGAAGCCTTTTCCATCAGCCGCTCCGGAGACGAGAAAGATTCAAACCCGGTGGAAGAGAAAACCGTATCGATCGCCTTAAGGTCGGCACGTGAGAGTCGAGCCTCTCCAAGCATATTGTCGACGTAATAACGATAGCCTTTGTCGGTAGGCACTCGGCCGGCTGAGGTGTGCGGCTGTTCCACCAGCCCGGCTTCTTCAAGTTCCGCCATGACATTTCTAATCGTCGCGGAGCTCCAGCCATGACCATGGGCGAACCGATCCGATAGCACCAGGGAGCCAACCGCCTCCCCAGTAACTAAGTGCTCCTTGATTATGGCAGCGAGCACAGCTTGCCCGCGAGAATCAGGGGTGTTCTTTTGTGAGGTTTGAAGATTACTACGACGGGGCATTAGATGTTCATTTAGATGCTATCGGGACGAAGGAACGGAACGTTTGCTCGCCGGAAGGGCACCATTAGCAGCCGACCAACGGAACCGCGGAGCACCCTTCGTATTATAACGGAATCATCAAGGTGGTGCAAACAGAAGGATTTAGCCGTAACTGAATCTGCGGCCGGGTTCCATTTCTAAAGCTAATTCCACTCCTCACATACATTTAAGTCGCCATCTTTGAAGATTAATCTTACCGGATCCGTAAAGTGCTATAACACTTGGCTTTAGAATCCTGAGTCCACCTTCTCACGTTTTCTCACCCGGGCGCTTAGGTCTATTGGCCGCTTTTTACTGGGGTTTTCACTGACTGCTGGAAATCAATTGACGCCCTACAGCGGAGCTACTTAAGATGTTCCAAATGAGCTAGGACCGGGCTCGGAGCTCCCCAGGTTAATCAAGGGGTTTAAGGGCCCCCCTTCTATCAAAGTGGAAATCTCTGAATCAGGCTGAGCCTGGCAAAATTCGTAGGAGCAGGGGCGATGAATGAAGTCAAAAAGTTTTTTGCAGACGCATTTCGCCATCTGGGAAACAATCGTCCCGTGCCTGAGATTGAGGTTCGCTTTTATCCCTATGCTGGATTACATCACACCATCAGGGTGCGCTCGGGACGGGTGTATGTTCGCTTGTCCGATATATGCAAGGGTGCTTCGCCAGACGTCTTACGCGCACTCGCTTGCGTCCTCGTCGCCAGATTGTTAGGGAAAAGAATTCCAGACGTACACAAACGGGTCTACCAGGACTACTCCGTAACATCGGAGGTCATGCGTTCCTCTGACCTGGCTCGTCGCCGCCGTGGCCGTAAGTTGATTTCCTCAGCTCAGGGTGAGGCTTATAACCTGGAAAAGATGTTTACTAAACTTAACAAACGTTATTTCGACGCAGGGTTGGCAAAAGCGACACTTACATGGTCACAGCGTCGAACTCGCAATATTCTGGGCCATCACGATCGCGTTTACGACACAATCACTGTTAGCAAGACGCTCGATTCACTCGAAGTCCCCGAATGGTTCGTTGAGTTTATTCTTTATCATGAAATGCTTCATATCAAACACCCAGCGCGGCTAATCAACGGCCGACGCTATTATCACACCAGTGCTTTTCGCCAGGATGAGCGTCGCTTTCCCCATTACAGCGACGCCCAGAAATGGCTCGAACGGGTAGCTCGTCAGCGAAGGGTCCCGCGCGCTCGCGCGGCTTAGCTCTTTTTGGAACCTCACCGACGGCGAGACGTTAAGCAAAAGTGAGGTAGGTGGGCTCCTCAAAAAGGCGGCTGATCCGAACTGATAAGGTTCGGTGAAGCCGTCTTTGTCTATCACTTCGGGCGCGCTCCATCAGTGCCCGCCATACTCGGTTCTGTAGTTGACTAGCATGAAGCTGGTTGTGCCAACCTGCGCCAGTACCTGCAATATGGTACGCCGTTAGTGTCACTAACGGAGCACTACCGCAATATTGGGCGCTGGACAAAGATCTCATGGCCTCGCTAGACTACGTGTCTCGTTAAAGAGCAACAGCGCCCGCCCGATCGCTTGTAAGAACTTGACTAACTATTTAATGGAGATTGAAATTAGTCTATGGCTATTCCAGCAACCCAAATTCGGCGCGGCATGGTAATCGTCTTCGAGGGTCAACCATGCAAAGTTGTGGAGTTTCGCCACCATACGCCTGGTAATTTGCGCGCGATGGTGCAAACCAAACTTCGCAACATTAAGACCGGGTCATCTTTCGAGCATCGGTTCCGTTCTGCCGACACAGTGGAGCGGGCAAGTTTGGAGCAGCACGAGATGGAGTACCTTTATTCCGATGGCTCCCATCACCACTTCATGAATACCGAAAACTACGAGCAAGTTGCGCTCAGTGAAGAGGATCTGGGCGATGCGGCTCAATGGCTGAATCCCGGACTCAGGTTGCAAACCGAGTTTTATGAAGGGGCACCCGTAGGCATTGATCTTCCGCCGTCCCTTGAACTCACCGTGACCCGCACAGAGCCCACCATGAAGGGGGCAACTGTCTCCAACGTCAACAAACCGGCCACACTCGAAAACGGGGTCACCATCACCGTCCCACCCTTTGTTAATGAAGGGGACCGCATCCGCGTGGATCCCACCGAAGGCCGATACATTGAACGGGCGAAGTGAACCGGGGTCATTAGCAGGCGACCAGCTGATGCGAGATCCACCGACTGATCGGCAATAACACTCGTCCGTCCCTATGTACTTTGTCTACAGCCTGCTACTGACTCTCGGCTTTCTGGTACTGCTCCCCCGCTTTCTCTTTGACGCGTTTCGCCACGGAAAGTATGTGGCCGGATTTTGCGAACGGCTGGGGTCCATTTCCCTAATCGAGAGCCAAGGCCGACCAGTTGTGTGGATCCACTGCGTGTCGGTTGGGGAGTCTCAGGCCGCTCGGCCGCTGGTGCGGGGTATACGACAACGTCTTCCCGACCATGTTCTTGTAATATCAACGACGACCCTAACAGGTCAAAACCTTGCCCGTGAACTTTTCAAAAGCGAGGCCGCGAAGGTTTTTTACTTTCCGTTCGATTGGCGCTGGACGGTTCGGCGCGCACTCAAAGCAATCAACCCATCTGCCGTTCTGATCATGGAAACCGAGTTATGGCCGGGCTTTCTGCGCGAGTGCCATACACAGCAAATTCCGGTGGCCATTGTGAATGGCCGGATTTCCCATCAATCTTTCCGCAGATATAAATGGATAAGCGGGTTTGTCTCCCGCGTTCTCGAGTGTCTTAGCGTCGGCATAATGCAAACGGAGGCTGATGCTGAGCGAATTCGCAGTCTCGGGCTTCCTTCCAGCAAAGTTTTCGTTTCGGGCAATCTGAAATTTGACGCCGGCACAATGCCCTCCTCAAATACATTGGCTGGCGAACTTCAACAACGGTTCAATATTGCCGTTAAGGCGCCATTGATTCTCGCCGCCAGCACTCACGCTCCCGAAGAACTTGTGATACTGGAAGCCTTTCAGCGCCTTAGGTCATCTCAAAAAATCAGACTATTGCTGGCGCCGCGCCACCCTGAACGTTTCGCAGACGTTGCTTCACTGCTTGACAGCTCGGGATTGACTTGGACCCGCCGCTCGAATCTGGCGAGTCCAATCGATCAAACTTGCGACGCAATTCTCCTTGATACGATCGGCGAGCTCCCGGCCATCTATTCCCTGGCCGCTATAGTTTTTGTAGGCGGAAGCATCGCGAACAAGGGTGGCCATAACATCCTCGAACCGGCCGCGGCAGGTGCGGCAATCGTCACGGGCGCACATACTCAAAACTTTGACGGCATCGTTAGAGTCTTTGCCAAAAACCAAGCAATCATTCAACTGCCTTTCCTGTCCGACGGACAAGCTGCTGGTGCACTGGGGAATTTACTTTCAGAACTGCTAACTGACAAGCAACTGCGACATGAACTCGGGCAGCGGGCGAAGCATCTGGTTGAACAGAATCACGGGGCAACGGAACGCACCTTGAATCTGCTCGATTCTTTGCTCTTGAGCAACCGCCACCAACCGGCGACCGCTAGCACTGGTGGTCCTAAAACTATATGAGCTGGATTTCCAACGTGATGCTTCCTCCTTTGAGCGCGCTTTACAGAGCTGTAACGCAAACACGACTCGCTGCTTACAATAGAGGTTTGCTCCCAGTCACTAAGCTTGCCGCTCCAGTAATAAGCATCGGGAACCTAACCACGGGCGGCACGGGTAAGACTCCTCTAGTCGAGTGGGTGTGCCGAACGCTGGCGCGGAAGCAAAGAAAAGTATGTATCCTGACACGCGGTTATGGACGCCCTAACCCCGGCTCTCGAGTCATCGTTTCCGATGGCTCCACTGTTTTGACCAAGGCCGCGGAAGCCGGCGACGAACCTTTCTTGCTGGCACAAAACCTAAAAGGACTCGCTGCCGTGATCAGCGATCCAAATCGTAGCGCCGCCGGCAAGTGGGCTATAGATAACCTCGGCGCCGAAGTTTTTGTTTTGGACGACGGTTTTCAGCATCTTGCTCTGGCACGCGATCTCAACATCTTAACCATCGACGCAACCAACCCGTGGGGCGGCGGAAAGCTCTTGCCAGCCGGTAGACTTCGGGAGCCTCGGTCTGGTCTAAGTCGGGCTGATTGTGTGGTCGTGACGAGAGCCGATCAAAGCGATGAGCTAGTCTCGCTAAAAGCGGAGATTCAGAGACTTATTGGCTCTCGTCCTGTAGTCAGGTCGGAAATGACAGTCAAAGGTATTTCCAGGATGAACTCCGAACGGCCAGAAGAGCTTGTTTCTCTGTCTCAGCCAGCCGCCGCGTTCTGCGCGGTTGGAAATCCCGAGTCGTTCTTTGAACTACTGCGCCGCACAGGAATCGATCCGGTTTTCACTCGCACTCTTCCGGATCACCACCAGTACACGCAGGCGGACGTCGACTCGTTGATGCAGGAATCTAAAAAAGCTGGGGCGCAGAGTATCATCACAACAGCCAAAGACGCCGTAAAACTACAACAGAGGAAGTTCGAGCTCCCGTGTTGCGTACTGAACATCGAGATTTCGATCGAAGAGGAGGACAAGATTATTCAGATGGTGGATGCCGCCGCAGCTGCGTGATTTCGGATGCGGTTATCGTGAGGGGGGGACGTCCGGTGGTTTGGCACTTGGTTGAGGCGCCGGCTTGTTGCCGGGCGGGGGTATGGGTGGCTGCTCGTTTGTGTTCACCCGATTGGAAGGGGATGGCAAGGGAACGTTCGCCGTAGGCGGCTTGTTCGTATTCTGGTTTGAGTTTTCGTCCGCAACATTTGAGTTCGCGTTGCTGTTAACGGTTACAATGGGAGAAAGCGTTGCCTCGGCGTTCGGGTTGGCATTTGCGTTCTCGTTGGCATTTGCGTTCTCGTTGGCCTTCGCGTTCTCGTTCGCATTAGTCACCTGGTTCGCAGTAATCCCACCCGAAGGAATATCTTCTTCGGCTCTTCCTGTAGCCGGAGGTGAAGGTTCTACTGCCTGACTGTTTGGGTCAGCAACGAGTTCCGGTTGAGACTCTCTGTTGTTTGCCGGCTCGGAGTTTCTTGTAAACTCATATACGGCTGCAAAAACGACTAGCAGACCTGCGAGCGAAGGAACCAAGATCTTCCATAGATTTAGATTGCTTACCGGCGCAACTGCGTACATTTCGGTCGTTAGCGGCGCGACGTTCGCTACTGACCTGTTCTCAACTCTTGGCCGCACCATCGTTTCTTCATCAAGTTCGATGGAGGCACGCTCCGCAGACGAATGGGTGGGAACGACGAACCGATTACTTGCAGAGCTCGTGGGCACCGGAGGCACTGCGGCCACTTCCACACCTGAGGCCATAGTCAAGTCCTCAACCAAATCTCCCACATTGTGGTAGCGATCATCCGGGCGCTTGGCCATTGCCCGTTGCACGACGCGTCCCACGCCCGACGGCAGATCAGGTCTTTCTTGCGAAACCGAAGGAGCTTCGTCCTGCAAGTGCTTCATCATGATTGAGGTTGGCGATGGGCCGGTGAAAGGCACGTGCCCGACCAGCATCTCGTAGATGATCACACCCAGCGAGTAGAGATCGGAGCGCGCATCGATTTCCGACGCTTGCGAACATTGCTCTGGTGACATGTATTGCGGGGTGCCGATTACTAAATCCGGAGCGGTGAGACCGGGATCGTACGCACCGGTTGGCTCTCGGACCTTGGCGATACCGAAATCCAATACCTTTGCATAGTCAGGCCCAGCGGAATTCAACAGCATGATGTTCTCGCTCTTCAGATCCCGATGCACTACCCCTTGCTCGTGGGCCGCATCCAACGCCCCACCCACCTGCCGGATGATTTCGACGACTCGCGGCAGTGGCATCGGGCCTGCTGCCCTAATGATCTCTTTGAGCGTCTTCCCATCGAGATATTCCATTACCAGGAAGACGACGCCATCTTCGGATTCTCCGAAGTCAGTAACGCTCACCGCATGAGGATGAGAAATCCGAGATGCAGCTCGCGCCTCCCTCGAGAAGCGCGCAACTATCTTTTCATCAGCTGCAAGGGCAGGCCGCAGCACCTTAACTGCCACCGTCTTGTCCATCAGAACATGTGTGCCGCGATAGACAGCGCCCATGCCTCCTTGATTAAGACGTTCTTCCATTCGGTACTTGCCGGCAAGGACTTGGCCAAGTAAAGAGTCGCCCGTCTTTTCAAGAGCGACACCGTCAGAAGGACACAGTGTAGTGGTGTCCGGATATTCCGCTCCGCAATTCGGACATGTTTTCATTGACGGATTGTGCCTCGCTGCTTTCTGTTCGGGAGAGAGGCAGCGTATCACACAGCTTTCGAGACAAGCAAAGACAAGTGAAAAGACTAAAACAAAGATGCGAGCGAAGCTCGAAAGCCCCGCTCGCATCTTTTCCTAACGCGTAGGTTCGGTAGGCTATGTTTTTACGAACACAATAACCAGCGCGAACAGAACCAGCGATTCGATCAGCGCCAGACCTAAAATCATCATCGTCTGAATTTTGGCGGACGCGCCGGGATTACGGGCCGCCCCTTCGCAAGCGGCCGCGCCGATACGGGATTGGCCCAGTGCGCCGCCAAAGACCGCAATGGCAAAGCCAATGCCCGCGGCGATTGCCTTGAGTCCGGCTGAGTTGTCCGCTTCCTGCACAGGGGCCTGTGCCAGTACCGGTATGGCGGTCATCAACATGCCCACCAGCGCAAAGAAAATAATCCTGAGTTTTCTCATCGACGTTTCTCCATCTGAAGTCGTGCTTCAGAATGATTGGGTACAGTTACAACCGAACAGAAGTCAAAACTGGCTGATATGATTTCGCCCGCATCCGGTATCCACCGCCCCTCGAACAACGGCGCTCCTGCGAAACAGACACTTCCGGCTTCAAAAAGCGAAGCTATGACTTGCTCAGTAATGCTCCATCCGGGTGAGTCTGCACCCTGCGGTGACTGCGTTTGCGATCAACGTACCCGGCGCATTTGCCAGAGCCGCTCGAATCGCGCTTCGGTATTCCGCTGGATGATGCCATCACGAAACTGCGAGCGCCTCATGCTCAAGGCTCGCATGGCCCTCGATCTCCTGCTCATCATGCTCGTCGTGTTCTTCATGCGGTGCATGTGATACTTCGCTTAAATAGAGTTGCGAAAGCAGGATAAAAACAAAGGTCTGCACGAACGCCACAAAAACTCCGAGCGGCATGAGCAATATCGGCAATAGCCACTGCGTAATTGGAGGGTAGATACCCGCGACCGTGCTGGTAACCTGTTCATCGGCAAATATGTTCCCAAACAGACGGATGCCCAAAGAGAACGGGCGGATGAAGTTGCTGATTACTTCAATAGGGAGAATCAACCAGGAGATCCACCAAATCGGACCAGCCAAATGCTTCAGGTGTCCGAGAATCCCATTCTCTGCGATGCCCACGTAGTTGTAGTAGAGAAATGAAGTTAGTCCGAGAGCGAAGGTAACGCTGGTTGCCGCGGTGGGTGACATAAATAATGGAAACAGACCCATCAAATTAGAAACCAGGATCAGCACCGCGAAAGTCATCACAATCGGGAAGTATTTCAATCCGTGCGGGCCCACTATTTCCGCGAGCATGTCGCGCACGGCCAGCACACCCACCTCGAGAGTTTGTTGTCCGTGCCCCGGCTCTTCAGTTGATAGCTTTCCTTTAAGAATCCAGATGATGGTCACGCTCAGTATGCACGCGATCACAAACATCACCGTGTACCAGGGAATCGCTGTCGCGGGGCTATACGGCCCAAACACGGCCTCCGGCGTCGTTTGAAACTTAGCGAATAACGATTTCCAGATCGGATAGGTGTACTTCATCTGGAGCTCGTAAACCGGCTCGCCAAAGTAGTGATTAACCAACTCAACGATAATCGGGGTGTGATGTGCGGACTGCGCCGCCTTTTCGCCGTGCTCCGCAGGCTTGACATTCTCCAGCAACCAGAACATTAACTGATTTTCTCCCGATGGATGATTGCGAAATAAATCTCTCTAAAAGCTTCCACAAACACTGCGACAACGAAACTGCATAGCCCCGCCACAGTTGCGGGTAATGAGACAATACTCAGCTGGTATGCAGCGAATACAATTGTCCCAACCACGAAGTAGCGGAGGACATACTGAACCAACTTAATCTGAGGCTTCGTGCCCTGGCCCAAGGCGAGATCGAAACCGGCTGAAATGGAGGTCCGCATCCAATGGTGGTTAAGCAAAGAAAGGACCCCACCTACTAGCAATCCGGCGGTAATTCGCCAGGGTGCGAAAGGTGCGCTGATAATCACGGCTAACGCCCCTGCACCTGCCATGGAGCGAAAAATACGCCCATCGATGTTGTCAGCCCCGGCCGAAAACGCGCTCCCGCCTACATTATTTCCAGTTTCTTTCATTAGCGAAGCGGGTGATTTTACACGGGCAAACTGCGAGTTGTCGAGGCATGAGTTGGTATGATTCTAGTTTGATAACCGAAGAGGTTGGCTTGAGCTCCCGGGAATAGCCCGCGAGTTCAATCCCCCAGTTTGCTCGCAAATGCACACTATCGCGGTTTGCCGGGTTCAGGATAGCTTTGAAGTCAGCCTGACAAATTGGTAAAAGCCGGCCACCGCGCCGAGTACAATGCCGGTGACCAACAACCAGGGGGCTGTCCCCAGCCACCAATCCAACAGCCAGCCGACACCACAGAACCCCAC
>Ga0180121_10001137_pt1 | contig 11236 bp, 8 predicted proteins | sample AntDrymUQ5402106_2_FD_129676 | JGI IMG/M metagenome (GOLD analysis project Ga0180121, IMG submission 129676) | Polar desert sand microbial communities from Dry Valleys, Antarctica - metaG UQ540 (21.06) (version 2) (version 2) | ecosystem: Environmental > Terrestrial > Soil > Desert | place...
CCCCTTCTTTGTGTGTAAGTGGTGCTTTCAGTACTCTCTTCAGGGTAACTCCCGGTCGGTCGGGTACTAGTTTCGCAAGTGCATTCGATTCAGGTAAAGAAAGATCAAGTACTCTGGCCACATCCTTAATGCTCATTTTTGCTGCCATTGTACCATATGTCACAATCTGTGCAACCTGGTTCTTCCCATATTTTTGAACGACATAATCAATCACTTTCTGACGTCCGTCATCATCAAAATCAGTGTCGATATCAGGCATTGATTTTCGGTCGGGATTGAGAAATCTTTCAAAAAGCAGGTTATATTTTAGCGGGTCAATATTGGTAATACCGATGCAATATGCTACAACACTTCCCGCAGCTGAACCACGCCCCGGTCCCACAAAAACACCCAATTCCCTTCCTGCACGAATGAAATCACTGACGATCAGGAAATAGCCGGCAAAGCCCATCGTTTTTATAGTAAATAATTCGAATTCCAGTCGTTCTCGAAGCTCCGGAGTGATATCGCTGTATCTTTTGCTGGCTCCTACTTCAGTCAAATGACGCAGAAATTCCCATTGATTCAAATTATTGTCGGCATGAACCTGAAATTCTTTTGGAATAGGAAAAGCCGGTAGGAGAATGTCTTTTTTCAGATCGAGTACTTCTATTTTCTCAGCAACAAGTTGTGTATTTTCAATTGCTTCAGGGAGATCACGAAATAGTTCGCTCATTTCCTCCGGTGATTTGAAATAAAACTGATCGTTTGGAAATTTAAATCGTCGATCTTTCAGATGCACATCGTCATTTACATAATCATCGTACCCCGGCGTACTTTTCTTTTCACCTGTATTGATGCATAACAAAATATCATGTGCATTATAATCTTCCTGGTCAACGTAGTGACTATCATTTGTGGCAATTAACGGTACCTTGTATTTTTTGGAGAATTCCACCAAAACACGGTTGATTTTTTCCTGGTCGGGAATTTTGTGACGTTGTAATTCAATAAAATAATCTTCCCCAAATATGTCGAGCCACCATTTAAATTCTTTTTCAGCAGCTTCTTCATTTGCATGCAAAATGGCCTGAGGTACATGGGCTCCTATGCAGCAGGTGGTTGCAATAAGGCCTTCCTTATATTTTAAAATTAATGCCTTATCAACACGCGGGTATTTGCTGTACAAACCTTCTGTGTAACCCAGTGAAGTGAGTTTAATCAGGTTTTGATAACCAGTTGCATTTTTAGCAAGTAGTACCTGGTGAAAACGTTCATCTTTCTGTTCTTTGGTAAAAGTTTTGCGTGTCCTGTCTTCTACTACATAAAATTCACAACCCACGATCGGTTTCACCATCAATGAACCGTTTTCATGTTTGTTTTTGTGTGCTTCTGCTACAAATTGAAATGCGCCAAACATGTTGCCATGATCTGTGATCGCCATGGCGGGCATAGTATGTTTGATAGCTTTTTGATACAATTTCTGAATGGAGGCCGCTCCATCCAGTAAAGAGAATTGTGTATGAACGTGTAAATGTGAAAAACCACTCATGATCTTTGCTGCTGTTGTAAAAAGTTAATGATCGAATGCCGGACAACAAATTTAATTATTAATAGACCCCCAATTTTTTATGGAATATTGATTAATACACTTCCTTTCCACAATACATGTTTATGTGTAGCCGTTGAAATACGTGATTTTACGCTTCCGTTTTGGCAATGTATTTGTTATCTTAGGCTAACCTGAACTTAAAAAGTGTATGAAAAATGTATTTGTGTTTGTACTATTAGCCGGACTTTCAACCAGTTGCAGTACAATCAAAAATACAAATACAACTTCGGTTCCTTCCTTAGAACCTGTTCATGCTACCCATTCACCTGTTTTTTTGGAAAATATCTCTATCAGGTCTGAACGTAACACCGTTAAAGAGCCTGTAAATGGGGTAACTTCAGTTCAACTGGCTTCCGCTGTAACCTCCCCGTCCGTTGAATTAACTTTTCCTTTGCAATTCAAATATTCCATTTTACTCAATGTTCCAGTGGAGGATATCCTCGATAATAAAACTTTACCTTTTATCGAGGAATGGTATGGTACAAAATACTGTTATGGAGGAAATGATAAATCGGGAATTGATTGTTCTGCTTTTGTAAAGTCCTTTGTCAATCACCTATACGAGATAGATCTTCCGCGAACCAGCGTGGATCAATATATCAACAGCAAGCGTGTGAAAAAAGAAAATCTTCAGCAGGGCGACCTCGTTTTTTTTCGGACCACAAAAAAAAGCATTTCACATGTAGGGGTATATCTGCTTAACAATAAATTCGTTCATGCTTCTGCTTCTTTCGGAGTTATCATCAGCGATCTGGGGGAACCTTATTATTCACAACGGTATGCAGGCGGGGGTAGAATTACCAAACCTTTCTGATTGTTGCTTTTAGATTAACTAAATCTGAACTTCCTCTCATCTTCTTCCTCTTACCTTATTCTTCAAAATTCCGAGAACAGGAAGAATATCAGGTGAAAGTCTTAAGTAAAAAACTCCTGCAATATATACAGTGCAGAAAGTTACACTTCTCAGAATGATCCAAATCAATCCAATTCGATCCTGGAAAAGCAGGTAAGGAATTGTAAAAGCTCCTATCCCAAGCAAAATAGTATAAATCGTATTTATGCTAAAAGGCTGCATCCCGAATTTTTTATATAAAAAAAGAAATCGAATAAAATTGTAGATGAAAAATCCAATCAGGTTAGAAATCGCAGGACCAATCAAACCCATTGAATAAGTCAAAAAGTAATTTAGAGGCAGTATCACCATTATCAATATGATGCCTGTAAAAAATTCAAACCTCCAATAAACAGAAGTGCCGATGATCTGCGAATTTAAACCGGTACCTAAATCGATAACACGCCAAAGTCCGATAAAGAAAAATACATATCGTGCATCCAGGTAGTGTGTTTTTAAATTGAAAGTAAATACGCCATCAGTGAAATTTAACCAGATCAACAGGAACATGCCCAATGCAAAAATTAACTGATTGATCGAGGAACGCTGGTAAATACGATTGATCTTTTGGTAATCTTTATCCTTCCATGCTTTTGATAATGGAGCGATCGCTGCTGCGATGATCCCACGTTGTGGCGCCTGGATAAGACTGGAGATATTTTGTGCAAGTGTAAAAATAGCAACACCCGGAAGTCCGATCACAGATGCAATGATGATACTATCGAATACCTGTGCTGCCGTGTAAACGATATTTCCTCCCCAAATAAATCCGGACAAAGCCAAAATCTTTTTTCTGAATTTCTTTGTCACCTTACTTACAGAAAGAGAAAAATTTATTTTTTTCTTATACAATAAAAAACCCAGCAGAAAAAAAGCTATCATTAAAAAAGTAAGCGCGAACCATTTGATAAAGCCATCAAAGCTATATATCACACCTGTAAAAGTTAACAGGATGAGGATCGTTGTGATCAGGCGAAAAACAACTTCTTTAAGGGTATTGGTAATTACTGATTCTCTTTGCTGCCACGCATATGCTTCAAGGATGGAGTAAATAGTAAGACCAAAACCAAAGGGGAATAACCATTCATAATATAAAATCAGGTCCTTGGAGTTTTCAGAAAATTTTCTGATTACCAGGTCTTTGAAGATGATACCCCCTGTCAATACCAACAAAAAACCAATGATCACGATTGTTGTAGCAACGCTCATGATATCATTTTTTTTGCTGGTGAGATTATCGCTATAATAGGGGTAGAACTTGTATATGAACGCATGCATTCCGAGGCCTGCAAACGAATACATGATATTGGCTATTGAAATAAACAGCCCTACAAGACCATATTGAGATTCGGTAAATCCTCCTTCCCTAGTAAAAAGGTAAGTATTGATAAATCCGAGAGCAAAGCCAAAATAAATGATCGCCGACGAAATAATACTTTGCCTGCGAATATTACTCATGCCGGGTTTTTAGGGGGTTCAAAGATCCAGATTTCACTCTAATCCGAATGTTTTACCTGTATATAAAAATTACGGTCAATAGCTTCTTTAAAATCTTTTTCCTTCAATGTTTCTTTAAGTGGTTGCCAATTTTCAGTCACTTGAATCCAGGTACTTTTTTTTCTTTGTCCACTTGTTGCCGAATTGAGCTTTAGAGGCATATTAAATCCTTTGAGACAATTGTTCCAGCGAATCATCAGTTTTTTATTTTCGGTTTTATACTGAAGTACCGGTACCTGTGTAGTTCGAAGATACTGGTCAAATATCTTTGACAGATCTATCCCTGCTTTAGTGCTTATGTAATTTTCTACTTCCCTGCTATCTACGGTTTTATGGTAATAATCAGCGTTAAGACCACGCAAAATGCTTCTGAACTTTTCATCGTTATTAATGATCTGCCTGATAGTATGCAACAGGTTTCCTCCTTTGTAATACATGTCACCGGAACCTTCCTTGTTAACGCCGTATGGCCCGATAATCGGAATATCGTTCTGGATATTTTTCCTGGTTCCTATGACATAATCATTGCCGGCTTCCGCCCCGTATTCACAGGTAGTAAATAATGTTTCGGAGTAATTGGTAAATCCTTCATGTACCCACATGTCAGCAAGGTCATTTGTTGTAATGTTATTTGCAAACCACTCGTGACCGCTTTCATGAATGATAATGAAATCCCATTTGTTGCCCCATCCGGTACCTGATAGATCTGATCCCCGGTAACCATTCTGGAAACCGTTTCCGTATGCAACGGCACTCTGGTGTTCCATACCCAGATGTGGTGATTCCACCAGCTTGAAGCCGTCTTCATAAAAGGGATAAGGTCCAAACCAATGCTCAAAGCATTTCAGCATTTTTGAAACCTGTGAAAACTGAACTTTTGCTTTCCCAACATTATAATCAAGTACCCAGTAGCTGCAATCCAACTTTCCCTTTTCACCCATATACACTTCATTCCAATTTACATATTTGCCAATGTAAGGAACGATGTTGTAATTATTGATTGGATTTTTTACCTGCCACGTGATTTGTTTTTTGCCATCAGCCCGCGCTTTTTCTGATACCATTCTGCCATTGGCTACTGCCATCAGGGTTTCTGGTATGATCATACTTATCGTGGCTCCTTCATCCGGTTCATCGCTTTGATGGTCTTTACAAGGATACCACGAACTTGCACCCAATCCCTGGCATGCAACGCTCATCCACGGATTACCATTTTTGTCCCGGCTCCAGATCCAGCCACCATCCCAGGGAGGACGTTTTGCTTCTACCGGGATTCCATGAAAATAAACCTCGATGATCACATTGGTTTGTGGTTTCAGGGTTTTTCCAAAATCTACCCAGGTTACATGACCTTCCCATTCAAAATCAAGATGCCTGCGGAGTGCTGGTATATTTTGAGATATTTTCTCCGGACGGGGAGTTATTTCTATAACACTATCGATTCTCATCGGTTGTTGCAGATCGATTTGCATTTTTTTTCCTTCTTTCAAAGCCGTGAAGCGGATGGTATTCGAGCCCCTGATCGATTTTAATGTATAATCAGGTTCTACCGTGATGGCATAATGAGTAACATTCCACCACGCGCGTTCCGGAGTGATCGTGCCCCTCAGTGTGTCCTGTTTGATAAATCCTTTTTTTTGGAGAAGGGGCTGGGCACATGACTCGGATGAAGTCATGATTTGAAGTAAAAAAACGATTGGTATGATTAAATTGCGAGGTACTAGTTTTTGTGTGTTCACCTGGATTTTTTTGTGGTGATTAATTTTAAAATGGATGTTGAATAATAAGTTTAAAAATAGATTTTTTGTCTGGTATCTGCCCTGGTGTTTATTTTTACATGCTTGCAGCCAATCACAAATTAGTGATAAGAAAATATTCCGGTACAATCAGGAGAGCAATATTGCCACACTGGATCCGGCTTTTGCAAAAAGTCAATCTGTTATATGGGCAGTTCACCAGCTATACAACACGCTGGTAGAAACAGATTCGAAATTACAGATCGTTCCATCGCTGGCTACCCGCTGGGAAGTATCAACAGATCGGACACAATACACTTTCTATTTACGTACAGACGTATTTTTTCATGACAATCCTGTCTTTCCGGGTGGAAAAGGACGAAGAATGACAGCCGATGATGTGGAATACAGCCTGCGACGAATAATGGATCCCTCTACTGCAAGTAGCGGTGCCTGGATATTTAACAACAGGGTGGATGCCGTGAAAAGTTTCCAAATCATCAATGACAGCACTTTCCAATTAAATTTGATCCGGCCATTTACGCCGATTCTGGGGTTATTGAGCATGCAATATTGTTCCATCATCCCCAAAGAAGTAATTGACCACTACGGTAAGGATTTCAGAAACCATCCTTGTGGTACCGGTCCCTTTATTTTTTCTGAGTGGGAAGAAGGTCAATCATTGATCTTTTTGAAGAATGAAAAATATTTTGAAAAAGATAGTAGTGGCATCCGCCTTCCGTACCTGGATGCTGTGAAGGTCAGTTTTTTTGATAATAAGGCGACTGAATTTTTATTATTCCGGCAGGGACAGCTTGATTTTGTAAATGATATAGATGCTTCTTTCAAAGATGAAATATTAACCAAAAAAGGGCTTTTGAAAAAAGAATGGGAAGGGAAAATTGTGTTAGCAAAGCATTCATACCTGAATACAGAATACCTGGGTATTCTCGTGGATTCCTCCCTGCCATCGGTGAGAAATTCCATTCTTCGACATAAAAAAATCAGGCAGGCTATCAATTATGGATTTGATCGCCGAAAGATGATGATGTACCTCCGTAATTCGATTGGCACGCCTGCTGAAAGTGGCTTTATCCCTGCAGGATTACCATCATTTGATTCTTCAAAAGTAAAAGGTTATCATTTTGATCCTGTAAAAGCAAGGTCGTTACTGAAAGAAGCAGGATTTGGAGGAGGCAAAAACCTGCCACCCATCAAATTACTTACCATAGCGATCTATGCAGACCTTGCCAGTTTCATCGCTAAAGAATTAGAAGAGGTTGGATTAAAAATCCAGGTGGAAGTGGTTCAAAAAAGTCTGTTGCTTGAGCAAACTGCAAAATCAGAAGCTGTTTTTTTTCGGGGTAGCTGGATTGCAGATTATCCGGAAGCTGAAAATTATCTAAGTGTTTTCTATGGAAAAAATCCTGCTCCCCCTAATTACACCCGGTATCAAAATCCACAATTCGATGTATTATATGAACGGGCTTTACTGATCACAAATGATTCCCTTCGCAATTTATTATACCAGCAAATGGATCAATTAGTGATCAATGATGCACCGGTTGTTCCATTATGGTATGATGAAGTGATCAGGCTTGTACAACCGGGAATAACAGGGTTTCAGGCAAATGGACTGAATTTGCTTGAATTGAGGTGGGTAAAGAAATAGCTGTCAGCAATCATCGAATCATTTACAATATGAAAGGTATTTTACTCCGACAACAGCAAATCGTTTGTAAAAAAGGAAAAAGCGAAATTTTGCTGACTGATATGTTTAGCCTAAGCAGGGGATGGTATATTCTTTCAATAAATGGATACGCCCAAACTTTTTTTAAGCAATAATCATATTGCTGCAATTGATTGCGGCTACTGCTTGGACTTTTCCTTGAAAACTTTCTTAAATTTTTCCAGTTTTGGCCTGATCACATAATAGCAATATGGTTGCGAACCGTTTGCATTGTAATAATCCTGATGATAATTTTCAGCAATATAAAAAGTTGAAGCGGGAGTTATCTCTGTTACTATCGGTTTGTCAAATGCCTTACTCTTATTCAGTTCATCCTTATACCTTAATGCTTTCTGTTTCTGCTCTTCATTGTGGAAAAAAACAGCGCTGCGATATTGTGTGCCGACATCATTTCCCTGCCTGTTGAGGGTGGTAGGATCATGTGTTTGCCAGAATACTTCTAATAATTCATCATAAGTGACTTTTTCCGGATCATACAATAGCTGAATGCATTCTGCATGGCCGGTAGTGCCTTCACATACTTCTTTATAGCCGGGATTCGATACATGACCACCTGTATAGCCTGAAGAAACTTTCAAAACCCCGTCTATTTGTTGGAAGATCGCTTCCGTACACCAAAAACATCCATTAGCGAGGGTGGCAGTATCAATTTTTCTATCATCTGCCAGCAGTGAAGCTGTTAAGCCTGTAGTCATGATTTTAGTTGAATTTTGTCTTTGTTCGCATGAAAAAAATGCAACCGAAAAAAATACAACTATAAGCTCTCTTTTCATAAGAATCGAAAGTGCTTGATGCATAGTTTTCAAATTTCGTGCATGTTCACAGGTAAAACAACTGTAAATGGTTAAGATGTTCTCGGTTAACAAGCTTTTAAGATAGCCTTAACGAATGGAAGAATCATACGATCAAATTGTAATATGGGGAAGGGATAGAGATTTTCAACTGTATGATTTGTAGGAATTTCAGCTCGACAGCTTGTGTCTGCGTCCTAAAAAGGTATTTCATTTTTCATTATACATTTTAAAATTTAATTTTCGCTCATGAGAATTTTTCCCGAATCGGCGTTGGTACAATTGGAGTTTGACAAAGTGAAAGACCTGCTTGCTGCCTATTGCAACACTGAGTTTGCCAAGCGACGAACTCAAGAACTGGAAATTCATACCAGGAAAGTTGAAATTGAAACTGCGCTGAAACAAAGCCACGAGTACAAGCTCCTCATTGAATCCGGGCAATATTTCCCGAATGACCTGGTTCTGAATATTTCGAAAGAAATAAAATTAATTTCTATTCCCGGTGCAGTGTTAACAGAAGCACAGTTGATGGATGTACGAAAACTGGCTGACAGCCTTCATCAGATCTTTCGTTGGTTTGATCATGACCGGAGAATTTTATTTCCGGCTCTGTCATTCCTTATCAATCATACGCATTATGAAAAATCGATCATTCGTCTCATCGATGAAGTACTGGATGAAAATGGAAATGTAAAAGATAAAGCTTCCGATGAACTGGCAAGGATCCGATTGAATTTATATAAGAGAAGAAATGAACTTCGACGGGTATTTGACAGGATTGTTCAAAAATGGGCCAAGTCGGGATATGTGGCAGATATTGAAGAAGCATTTTTAAATGGGAGAAGGGTAGTGGCATTGTTCGCTGAAAACAAAAGACAGGTTAAAGGTATTCTTCATGGAGAAAGTGATACCAGGAAGACTTCTTTTATAGAACCAGAAGAGACGATTGAATTGAACAACGATATTTTTTCCCTGGAACAGGATGAAAAAAGGGAAGTTTATCGGATTTTGCGCCAACTCACTTCCTCCCTTGCTGTGTATTCCACCTTATTGAAACAGTATCATAATGTTCTCGGCGAGTATGATTTTATTCGTGCTAAGGCCAAACTGGCTGTGGAAATGAAAGGAAATTTTCCTCTTTTGCTTGATAAAGCTATAGTACATCTGAAAGATGCCTGCCATCCCTTACTTTATCTCTATAACCGGAAAAATAACAAACCAACCATACCGACCAATATATTCCTCGATGAATTAAACAGGATACTAGTTATATCCGGTCCGAATGCAGGCGGCAAAACGGTTACCCTTAAAACTGTCGGCATATTACAGCTGATGTTGCAAAGTGGTTTACTGGTGCCGGTACATCCTGATTCATCAATGGGCATTTTCAAACAGCTAATGATCCATATTGGTGATACACAGAGCCTGGAGTTTGAATTAAGTACATACAGTTCACATTTGAAAAACATGAAATATTTCATGGAAAATGCCAATGGTAAAACGCTCTTTTTTATTGATGAACTGGGTAGCGGTAGCGATCCGAACCTGGGTGGTGCATTTGCAGAGGTGATACTCGAAGAATTAACGAAAAGATACGCCACTGGTATCGTCACCACACACTACCTGAATCTGAAAGTAATGGCGAATAAAACTCCAGGAATTATTAATGGAGCTATGGCATTTGATGAAAAAAATCTGCAACCACTCTATAAGCTTATAATTGGCAAGCCAGGGAGTTCGTATACTTTTTCAATTGCTGAAAGAATTGGACTTGATCCTTTGCTGGTTGGAAAGGCTAGGAAACTCGTCGACGAAAACCATTTCCGGCTCGATAAGTTGTTAAACAGAACAGAACAGGATTTGCATGCTGTAGAAAAGGAGCGCATCGAATTACAACTTATGATCAAAGAAAATGAAAGATTAAAGCGAGAAATGGAGAATCTCTTTAATAAAGAAAAACATCACCAGCAGGTGGAGTTATGGAAAGAACAGAATAAGATAACAGACGAACGAATTGCATATTTGAAGGATATGGAAAGGAAGTTGAAACAAATTGTTGTTGACTGGAGGCGGACGGATCAAGCTGAAAATAAAAAAGAATTGATCAAACAACTGCAGGAACTTTTGTTTAAGCAGAATCAAAAGCATGTTAATGAAAAGAAAAAAAAGGTCTTATCGAAGTTTGAAGAAGTGGATGGAGCAATCGGTATAGGAAATAAAGTATTACTAAAGAAAAATCACCAGGTAGGAGAAGTGATTGAAATAAGAGGTAAAAAAGCGGTTGTAAAAGTAGGCCTTATGCCAATAACGGTAGAAATGGCTGATTTGAGCTTAATCAATGAGAAATTAAAAATGTAAAATGTAAAATCCAGAAGGGTATTTTACACTAAAGAATTTTATATTTTACATTTTTAATTTTTCATTTACATGCTCGCATGCAAATAATCTTTCAACTGAGTGATCGTTTCCTGCTGTGAAAGAATCGTTTCTTTCACCACATCGTTAATAGAAAGTATCCCGATTAAATGCTCATCCTCAAAAACGGGGAGGTAACGAATATTCTTATCAGACATCAGCTGCATACAATAATCAATACTATCATTTTGTTTTACCCGCGGTAAATCATTTGACATAATCTCTGACACTTTTGTATCAGTGGAAGATTTGCCATTCAAAATAACTTTTCTGGAGTAATCCCTTTCAGTTACGATCCCCAGATATTTTTCACCATCCATAACCATTACAGAACCGATATTTTGATCGGCCATGATTTTTAGAGCATCAAGTACGCTGGTACCGGCAGATACATTTGTAACCTTGTTTCCTTTCCGTGATAAGATGTCTGAAACTTTTTTCATACAGTTTAGTTAGATGAGCAATCGTACTCAGTCAATGTACAACTTTTAGCAATAATAGATACCTCATTTTTGATATATATACGTTTTACCAGGTTGTTTCACGAAAATCCAGACGGTGCCG
>Ga0180121_10001138_pt1 | contig 11234 bp, 9 predicted proteins | sample AntDrymUQ5402106_2_FD_129676 | JGI IMG/M metagenome (GOLD analysis project Ga0180121, IMG submission 129676) | Polar desert sand microbial communities from Dry Valleys, Antarctica - metaG UQ540 (21.06) (version 2) (version 2) | ecosystem: Environmental > Terrestrial > Soil > Desert | place...
CCGACATTGAGGCCTCGCTGACGCCCATCGCGATTGGGAGCCGAACGGCGGGCAACCGGTTCGCGTTTCATCCCATGGAAGGGTGCGACGGTACGCTCGAGGGGGCGCCGGACGAGCTCACCATCCGGCGGTGGGGGCGGTTCGCGGGCGGCGGCGCCAAGCTGTTGTGGGGAGAAGCGGTCGCGATTGAGCCCGACGCCCGCGCCAATACCCGGCAGCTGCTGCTGTCCGAACAGAACCTCCCCGCCCTCGAACAGCTGATTGCGTTCGCCCGGAGGGAGCACGGTCCGGGAGCGGACAACTGCCTCATCGGACTGCAGCTCACGCACTCCGGCCGATGGTCGTACCCCACGCCGGTGGTCCTGTTCCACGATCCGGCGCTCCGCAACAACGGCCGGATCTTGACCGACGCGGAGCTCGATCGCCTGCAGGATCGCTATGTGGCCGCGGCGCTGCGGGCCCGCGACATCGGCGTCGATTTCGTCGACATCAAGCAGTGCCACCGATATCTGCTCTCCGAGATGCTGGCCGCACGAACGCGACCCGGCAAGTACGGCGGCAGCCTGGAGAACCGCACGCGGTTCGTACGGGAGATCCTTGCGCGTCTGGCGAGCGAGGCTCCGACGTTGATTCGCGCGACCAGGATGAACTTCGTCGACGGGGTCCCGTTCGCGAAGGATCCCGCGACGGGCGCCGGGCGGCCCGTCCCGGGTGCGTCCGAAAACTATCTGGATCTCGACGAAGCGCTGGCAGCGCTGCGCATCTACCGCGACGCCGGGCTCCAGCTGGTCAACGCGACGGCCGGGTGCCCGTACTTCAATCCTCACATCGGCCGACCCGCGGATCGAGAGCCGCCGGACGGGTATGCGGCGCCGGAACCCGGACTCGTTGGAGTCGAACGGCACTTCCGGCTGGCGGAAGAGGCACAGCGCGCCTGTCCTGAGATTCCTGTCGTAGGCACGGGCTACAGCTATCTTCGTCATTTCGCGGTCGAAGCGGGGGAAGCGAACCTCCGCGCGGGTCGCGTGGCGCTCGTCGGACTCGGACGCGGCGCGATCGCCTACCCGGACTTCGCACGCGACGTGAGGATGGACAAGCGGAAGGCATGCATCACCGTCAGCTACTGCACGACGCTGATGCGCGCGAAAGGCAACGAACTGGGGCAGTACGCGGCGGGCTGCGTGCCGCGGGATCCGGTGTACGCGAGGCTGCTCCAGGTGATTCAGAAGGACGCGAAGCAGAAGGCCGTGCTGCCGCCCGCGACCGGCGAGTGACACGCCCCTAGGCGTACGAGGTCGTGGCCGCCGCGCTGCGGCCGGCCCGTTCCGCGGTGATCCGTTCCAGATAGCCGCTGTCACGAAAGGCCTGAAGCGGATCGATCGGAAGCCCTCGTGCGGTTCGCCACTCGCGTATCGCGGGGCGCACGTCCGTGGAAAATGCGTCCTGCAGGAGCGACTCCGCGTCAACGAGCCCGGACGCGGCCTGGGCGACGGCCAGCCGCCGGTGGTCCACGAGCGCCGCTTTTGCGTACAGCTCCTGCGCGACGGTCACCGTCTGGATCATTGCCTCGATCTTCCCTTTCAAGTTGTGGCTCTGGTCGATCATGTACGCGACGTCCGCCCGGGTGCCGGTTTCGTGTTCGAAGAAGAGGATCTCGTGGAAGATACGAAAGATCTGATAGGGGTCGATCGACCCGAGCGTCAGGTCATCGTCCGCGTAGCGGCGATCGTTGAAGTGAAAGCCGCCGAGCATGCCTTCGGCGAGGAGCCATGCGACGATCTGCTCGATGTTCTGTGACAGATAATGGTGTCCCGTGTCCACGAGCACGCGGGCCTGCGGGCCGGCGGCGCGGGCGAGCGGCAGCGCCATGCCCCAGTCGGCGATGTCGGTGTGGTAGAAGGCCGGCTCGAACGGCTTGTATTCGACAAGGAGCCGCTGATCGCGCGCGAGTGCGGAGTGCGCCGCGCGCATGCCCTCCTCGAACCACGTCCGGCGCATCCTGATGTTCGCCGTCCCCGGGTAATTCGATCCGTCCGCGAACCACAGCGCGACATCGCGGCTGTGGAGGCGGCCGGCGATCTGCACGCTGTCGACGACGTGCCGGACGGCCCGGCTGCGCACGTGGGCGTCGGGGTTGCCGAAGGAGCCGAATTTGTAGATCTGATCCTGGAAGAGATTGGGATTGACCGAGCCGGGGGCCACGCCGTGCCGGTGCGCGAGCTGGGCCACGGCCGCGGCGCTATCCAGTCCGCGCTCGAAATCCCACGAGACGTGCAGCGCGACGGTCGGACAGATCCCTGTGAGCGCGTGCACCTGCGCGGCATCGGCGAACTTCTCGTCGATCGTGGCAGCCGCGGCTGGCTGCAGGAACTTGCCGAAGCGTGTCCCCGTGTTCGCGAATCCCCACGAAGGCACTTCGATCCGGAACCCGTCGAGGGAGGAAGCGACACGGTCCGTGACGTGCGGTTGCATGGCGACGGTGAGTCTGTCCGCGATGTCGGATAGCTGTCAAGCAGCCCATTTGCGCCGTCATCACACACACCTTGCCTGATCCGTGCTCGTCTGTGATGCCGTGCCTGTCCGTGGTGGCATTCTCTCAATTCGGAGCGTCGGATCGGCAGAACTCCACCCGGCCGTTGCACCCGGCACTCTTCCGCCCGCGGCCGATTTCGCCTATGCTTCGCGGGGTCGGATTGGATCCACCGTGTGCGGCAGCGGGAGAGAAGCATGCGTTACGTGGCGGCAAGGTTGTGGACACTCGTCATCTCCGCGGCTCTCGCGCTCTGTGCTGTATCGGTGGGAGTGAGCGGCCAGGGGGCCGCCGGAACTGCGCAGGCACCAGCGGGCGTACCCGCTCCCCAGGGCCGAGGCGCGGCGCAGGTAGATCGGCCCGGACCGAATGACAGAATGGTCGTGGACCCGGCCGAGGTCGACAAGGGGCGTGCGGTCTGGGCGACCGACTGCGTCACATGCCACGGCGCGAATGCGCGCGGTGGAGAAGGCGGCCCGAACCTGGTGCGGTCGGCGCTCGTGCTGCACGATCGGTACGGCAGCGGGCTCGGCCCGTTCCTCAAGGAAGGCCACCCGATGCAGAGCGGCAAGCCGAGCACCGCGCTGACCGAAGCCCAGGTGGTGGGGCTTTCGCATTTTCTGCGGCAGCGTGTTCTGGACACGCTGCGCGGATCCCCCCTGTTCGACGTCAAGAACGTTCTGACGGGAGATCCTGCCTCCGGCGGCGCGTACTTCAACGGTGAGGGGAAGTGCGCCACGTGCCATTCGACCACCGGGGATCTGGCTGGAATTGGCAAGCGTCTCACACCCGTCAACATCCAGCAGCGCTTCGTCTTTCCGTTCGCTTCCGGACGTGGGCGGGGTGCGCCTGCCGCTTCGCCCTCGCCTCGGGCCGCGATCGCGGTGACGGTGACCCCTCCCGGTGGAGCGCCCATCACGGGAACGCGCATCGACGAGGATGATTTTTTCGTCACGTTGCGGGAGGCGTCCGGCGCCGTGCGGACGATCAAGCGGGTGCCGGGAACGAAAGTGTCCACCAGCAGTCCCCTCCAGTTCCACATCGACCTCCTCGAGCGGATTACCGACAAACAGATGCACGACGTGGTTGCCTACCTGGAGACGTTGAAATGAAGCGCTGTGTCCTCGCGGTGATTCTTACGGCGTCCGCGGCCTCCGTGCTCGCCCAGGGGGGCGTGGACCCATCACAGCTGTCGCACCCCGCGACCGGTTCATGGCCGACGTACAACGGTGACTACTCGGGCCGCCGATTCAGTACGTTGAAGGAGATTACCGACAGCAACGTGCAGTCGCTGAGTCTCGCATGGGTCTATCGGCTGGGCCCGGGCGGTCCGGCGGGCGGGTCGATCAAGGCAACCCCGCTGCAGGTGGACGGCGTTTTGTATTTCTCGCTGCCCGATCACGTGTGGGCGGTCGACGCGCGTACCGGCCGGGAGCGCTGGCACCACACATGGAAATCCAAGGGAGGCGACCACATCGGCAATCGGGGCGTGGGGATATCGGGTGACACGCTGTACTTCGAAACTCCGGACTGCAACCTTGTGGCGCTCGACATCAAGGATGGCACCGAGCGGTGGCACAAGCCGATCTGTGACCTCGACCTCTTCTACTTCGGCACGTCTGCTCCAGTGGTGATCAAGAACCACGTCATCGCCGGTGTGAGCGGCGACGACCTCGACATCCCGGGCTACATCCAGGCTCACGATCCGGTGACGGGGGAGCGCCAGTGGCGGTGGTACGCAGTCCCGCAGAAGAAGGGGGAGCCCGGCTCCGACACGTGGCCCAGTGAGGAGGCGGCCAGGCACGGGGGCGGGATGACGTGGCAACCGGTGACGTACGATCCGGAGCTGAACCTGATTTTCGTGGCAACCGGAAATCCGCAGCCGGTGATTGCCCATGTCAACCGCGAGGGGGCCAATCTCTTCACCGCCTCGATCGTCGCGCTCGACGTCGACACGGGAAAAATGGCGTGGTACTTCCAGGCGTCTCCGCACGACACGCACGACTGGGACGCAACACAGACGCCCGTCCTGATCGACGGCGTCATCGACGGCAAGCCCCGCAAGCTCGTGGCCCAGGCCTCACGCAACGGAAAGTTCTTCGTGCTCGATCGCACCAACGGGAAGGCCGTCGTGGTCAGCGACTTCGTCAAGACGAACTGGTCGAAGGGTGTCGATGCGAACGGCAGCCCCATCCCAAATCCCGACAAGGAGCCCCAGGAGGACGGCGCGCTGGTCAGCCCGAACCAGGGGGGGGCCGCCAACTGGCCGCCACCGAGCTTCAGCCCTGCAACCGGCCTGTTTTACGTGCCCGCCACCAAGGGGTGGAGCATCTGGTACATCTACGACACCAGCGACAATCCCCAGGGGTGGGGCGGGACCGACCGCGGCGGCTATTCCGAATCGATGCTGACCGCGATTGATTATCAGTCCGGCAAGGTGAAGTGGAATCACAAGTGGGGAGGGGTGGCGAGATCCGGGGTCCTCACCACGGCTGGGAACGTGCTCTTCACAGGAGGCAGTTCGAACGCGCTCGTGGCGTTGAATGCAACGAGCGGCGACGCGCTCTGGCAGGCGCGCCTGAACGCGCCCATCAGCAACGGACCCATCACCTACACGCTGGACGGCCAGCAGTACGTCATTGTCGGCGCCGGCGACACGCTCTGGGCGTTCGTGATGAATCCCGCCCGGCGGTGAGCCCGAACCCCAACCCGAACCCGAACCCGGAACCCGGAACCCGGAACCCGGAACCCGGAACCCGGAACGAAGTTCACCCCACCAGATGCCGCAGGATGTGGTCGTGGACATCCACCGATGTGATCCGCAGCGACGGAACGAGGTCCTTGTGCCGGCTGATGAGCACCGGGCCTTCCTCGTCCCATCCCGTCTGCCGGCCATGCGATCCCCTCACCAGCGCGGCATCGAGAGGGATAACGTCGAGCAGCGCGCGTAACCCCGCCGCTCGCTTCAGCAGCTTCCAACCAACCGTCAGCGCCGGAAGGCGGATCGAAGGATCCAGAAACAGCTCGACGGGGTCATACCCGGGCTTGCGGTGAATCTCCACCGTCCGCGCGAAGTCCGGAGCGCGCTGATCGTCCTGCCAGAAGTAGTAGGTGAACCAGGACTCCGCGGACGCTACGGCAACGAGATCGCCGGCCCTCGCGTGGTCGATGTGATGGGCGCGCTTCTCTGAATCTCCGAGGACGATCTCGACGCCCGGGGCGCGCTCGATGAGCCTCCGGACCTCGTGGAGACGCGACCCGTCGTTCACATAGATATGCGCCACCTGGTGATCAGCCACGGCGAACGCCGCGCTCGCCCCTGCGTCGAGCATCTCGTGCCCGAGCTCTTTCCGGACCGACAGCAGCCCGTGTTCGCGGAGCACGCGGTTCAGGTGCACCGGCGTGGTCACGTCACGAAGGCCGTACTCGGAGAGCACGATGACGCGTGCCCCGCGTGACTCGTAGTGCGCGATCAGGTCGGCGCAGATTTCATCCACCTGCCGCAGGTCGGTCAGCGTATCGCGATTGCCGGGCCCGACGCGCTGGAGGTTGTAATCCAGGTGCGGCAGATACACAAGGGTCAGGGTGGGATCGAACTTCTCGTCCACGTGTTTCGCCGCTTGCGCAATCCATTGCGTCGATCTGATCGATGCCCGTGGTCCCCAGAATTCGAACAGCGGGAACTCTCCGAGTGCCGCCTGCAGCTCATCGCGGAGCACCGGCGGCCTGGTGTAGACGTCCGGAATCTTTCTCCCGTCGGCCCGGTACATGGGGCGCGGCGTCACGGAGTAGTCAGCCGCCGAGTACATGTTGAACCACCAGAACAGGTTCGCGCAGGTGAAGGCGGGATCCGCGGCTCGAGCCGTTTCATAAATTTTCGGCGCCTGCACGAGCAGGTTCGACTGCTTCCAGAACTTGACCTCGGCTTCGTCCCGTGCATACCAACCGTTTCCCACGATCCCGTGCTCCGCCGGATACCGGCCGGTGAGGTAGTCCGCCTGCGCGGAGCACGTTACGGCCGGAAATGCCGATTTGATCCGAGCGACCGCCCCTTCTCCCGCCCAGCGCTCGAGTGCGGGCATCGACGGGCCCAGAAAGCCCGGCGTGAGGCCGACGACGTTGAGGACGACGGTCTTGTGCATGAAGTCAGCAGCGCATCAGCCCTGAAGATGCGGGCTCAGAGAACGACCGGGAAGTTCTCGATCACCCATTCATATTCGCGGCCGATGGAGTCCAGCAGGTCGATTTTGAGTCCGGCGGGCAGGACGTCCCAGGTGTAGGTTTCGATTTCGAAGTGGTTCGCGAATCGGGTGCGGCCCGCGATCTCGAGCACGGTGCGCACGTAGTCCTGAGTGGAGCCCAGGCCGCCGTACGCCGCCGTGAAGAGCGGGACGTGGAAATGGATGCGCCATTCGGCTCCCGGTGTCTGCCGGGCGGTGCGAAGCGCCTCGTCCAGATCCGGAAAGCGGGCGAGCGCCTGCCCGGGCTGCCGGATGATCACCTGGTGCAGGTACGTCGAATCGGCGAAGCGGTGGAGCTGTTGTGCGAGAGCGGCCGCCTGCGACCCGTCTTCAGGAAACGTGACCTTCAGCGCGGAACTGAGCTGCACCCGCCCGACTTTGATGCCCGCCTGCTCCAGTCGCGCGAGCGCCGACCCGGGGTTCTCGAACTCCACCGCGAAATGGCAGCAATCGAAGCAGATGCGAACATGCTCCCTGAGGTGCGCGCCTGCTTCCTGGATGCTGCAGCCCAGCGCCGCGGCGAGGATGGGCCCGCCTTCCGGGAGGAGGAAGCCCTCGAAGAACGCGATGAACTCGTCGCTGTCCTCGATGAGGCAATCAGGCTCCGGCTCGATATCGAGGTGAATGAGCTTGCCGTCGTCGCGCCGCAGCCGGACGAGCGACTCCGCGACACGAATGACATTCGGGACGAACGCGCGCCATCGTTCCGGGCCGTCCCCCGCAACCCACGGCTTGTACGACAGCGGCGCCGTGGAAACACCGCCGTCCATGCCGGCCGGCAGGAGTGTGCCGAGGATCGTCACCAGGTCCAGTGTGTAGCGCACCCGCTCGTCGTCTCGCCAGTCAGGCGCGTAGACATCGGCCTTCACGGCCGTTCGGTGGAACGAACCGTGGGGGAAGCCGTTGATCAGCGCGACGTAGAGCCCCTCATCGGCGAGGAAGGCGCGAAAATCTCCCAGGCGAGTCTCTTCGAGCAGTTCGCGCGCGTCACGCGCAGACAGCCGCAGGCCGAGGCCGAACGGAGCCTGAGGCGACAGGCGCCGTTTGAGGGCAGGGGCGAAGCGGCGCAGATTGGCGTCGACCTCGCTCCATCCATTCCCGGGGTGGATGTTGGTGCAGTACGTGAGGTGGAGGAGGCCTGCGCGATCGAGCTGCACCGCGGCGTGTCCGTTATCCGACTCGCGCGGGAGCCGCATCCGGCGTCAGTGCCGGGAGCTTGAACTTCGGCGACTGGCTGAGGAAGCGAACGGGGTTGTCGAATACCACCTGCGCGATCAGCGCCTCGGGGTGGCGCCGCCGCTTCATTTCCATCGCGAATCGCGGCACCGCAATGGGGTCGCTCGGTCCCCAGTCGCAGGCCCCGGCGACGCAGATGCGGTCGGGTCCGTACTTCTCGATGATGTCCACGGCGCGCTGGGGGGAAATCTTGGTCTGCGGATACAGCGTCAGGCCGGCCCAGAAGCCGTGTTCGAGGATCATCTCCACGGTGTGCTCTTCGGCATGGTCCACCATCACGCGCTGCGGATCGATTTCCGGGTAACGGCGCAACACGTCGACAGAGATGGTCGTTCCCTTGTATTTGTCCTCGAGGTGCGGTGTGTGAATCAGAATGAGCTGCTCATGCGCTATCGCCAGCTCCACCTGCTCGGTGTAGGTGGCAATTTCGTTGCGGGTGACGCGGTTCAGGCCGATCTCCCCGATACCGAGGACCGTCGGACGGTCGAGGAATTTCGGAATGCGCTCGAGCACCGCGCGGGAGAGCACCCGGTCGTCGGATTCCTTCGGGTTCACGGCGAGCCAGCTGTAGTGCTGCACGCCGTACTGTGCGGCGCGGCGTGGCTCGAACTCCGTCAGCTGCCGGAAATAGTCCTCGACGCTGTCCGCGCAGCTCCGATCCCACCCGGCCCAGAACGCCGGCTCGGTCACGGCGACGCACCCTGTCAGCGCCATCTGCTGGTAGTCGTCCGTCGTCCGCGAAACCATGTGGGCATGGTGGTCGATGTACTTCATGAACGTGCCTCCTTCGCCCACCGGTCGTAGGCGCCGAGCGCGCTCTTCCGGTCCAGCGCGTCGAGTGGTCCTGTTCGAGGGTCGCTCAGGAGCAGCTGGATTCGGGCCACCCGATCGCCCCCCGCTGAGAGCGCGTCCACGGCCTCGGCGAACGCCTTCATGCGGAAGTCGGTGTCGGCGCAGGGAGGGTCCGTCCGATCGAGCCGATCGAGGAATGCCGCGACTTCCAGCAGCCTGGTGCGGTTCTCGATGAAATACTCGTCCACGAGCTGTGATCCGGTCAACGGTGCGGGACGGGGGGCACGGGTCATGATCATATCCGCAGGACGTCGCACGTCAGGAGGCCTTCTGGTCGGCCTTCGCTGTCCGGACGTCCTCTATGGTCTTCAGGGTTTCGATACTCTCACGCATCAGGTCGACGCGAATTTCGTGTACGTCCAGCGGACGCCCGATACCCTCGAGCAGCATGATCGTGAGGCGGCCGCCGAGGTGCTCCTGGAACTCCGCCAGTCCCCGAAGCACGGAACGGGAATCCTGCGGCCTGTCGACGCTCTCCGAAAGCTGGGGCGCATAGACCGGCAGTCCGAGCGCGTGAATCACGTCGACGATGCGTCGCCATTGCTGTTCCGGGAGAAGGCCCGCCAGATACGAGTACGTCGAATCGAGCGCGATCCCGATGCCCACGGCTTCGCCGTGCCGCATCCGGTAATCCGTCAGCTGTTCGAGCTTGTGCGCCGCCCAGTGCCCGAAATCGAGCGGCCGTGAAGATCCGAGCTCGAAGGGATCCCCGCCGGTCGCGATGTGGGCCAGGTGGAGCGCGGCGGATTGGCGAATCACACGTTCCATCACGGCGCGGTCCCGAGCGAGGATCGCGACAGCGTTTGCCTCGATGAAGTCGAAGAATGCGGGGTCCCTGATGAGGGCGGCCTTCACCGCTTCCGTCACGCCGGCCCGCCAGTCGCGGTCCGTCAGGGTCGTCAGGAAGGCGAAGTCGTTGATGACGGCGAAGGGTGGAGCGAACGTGCCGATGTAGTTTTTCTTCCCGAAGGCGTTGATCCCGTTCTTGACTCCCACGGCGGAGTCGTCCTGGGCGAGCACGGTCGTGGGAACGCGAATGAGCCGCACCCCCCGGTGCGCGGTCGCGGCGGCTAAACCGGCGGCGTCGAGCACGGCTCCTCCGCCCACCGCGACGAGATACGAGTGCCTGCAGAGCGCGGCCGCATGCATCGCGGCGAGCAGCTGATCGACGTGCGCGGGGTCGTTCTTCACCTGTTCGCCGCCCGGAAGCACCAGCACGGAGCCAGCGAGCTCGATCGAGGCCGAATGGGCGCTGAAATACATGCGAATGGCATCGAGCACACCCGGATGCGCACGTTCGATTCCGCTGTCGACGACCACGAGGATACGGCTGGCCGAGGTGGCCCCTGGACGCGCAGCGACATCCCGCAGGAGCGGGTTTGCCGGCGTGAAGACACCCGTCGTGAAATGCACGGCGTACCGAAACGAGACGTGTATCTCCTGCTGGATCGCATCCATCTCAGGTCACCGAAAACAACCGCGCCAGGCCCGCCGCCATGACCGCGGTCGCGAGCACGACCGCGCCATACAGCGGGCCGCCATACGCCGCGCCGAGTGTCGCGTCCACCAGCACCAGCGACAGAACGCCCGCCTTGACCGCCTCACGCACGCGCACCGGCGCCGAATCTTCGTAGACGCGCCAGAAGGGGGGGAGCACCCGCCACGCCAGCAGCAGCGTGACGGCGAGACCGCCGATCCGCCCGGCGCCCGCACGGGCGGAAAGCGCGGCAAGCGCGATGATCACGCCCCCCAACGATATCAGAGCCAGCCTGGCGGTTCCTCGTTTTCCCCCGTGGACTTCCCCCCGGCTCACACCGGTCACGGCCGCGATGTAGACGAGCGGAATCAGGGTGAGCGGCCAGCTGCCGGCGATCACCGCCGGCACGGCCGCCATGCCGAGCAGGAGATTGAGCGCGCGGCAGGCCCCCATGTTCACCGGGCCGAATACCCGGTGGCGCTTTCCCCAGCCGTCGTAGAGCAGGACCGCGCCCGCGGTCACCGAGGCGATGAGGCCGGCAACGGGTGTGGCCCGGAGCGCCAGGGCGATTCCCCCGATCAGCAGGCTCCCGCCAAGAACAGCTGCGGCGCCCGGGGCAGCGCGGCCGCCCGGCAGGGGACGCTCGGGCCGTTCCACCGCGTCGAGGTGTCGGTCGAAGAAGTCGTTCAGGACCACACCGCCGGCATACAGGCAGGCGGTCGATCCGATCAACCACGGCAGGGCCGGAGAGTTCCGCAGCCCGGCCACGGCGTAGCCCGCGAGCACGTCAGCAACGGCCGTCATGACATTCGCAGGCCGCAGCAGTTCCAGGTACCCGCGTAACACGTCTCGCTCCCAACCGCGGGCTCACCGCACGAGAATCGAATTGCAGTCCGTA
>Ga0180121_10001139_pt1 | contig 11233 bp, 8 predicted proteins | sample AntDrymUQ5402106_2_FD_129676 | JGI IMG/M metagenome (GOLD analysis project Ga0180121, IMG submission 129676) | Polar desert sand microbial communities from Dry Valleys, Antarctica - metaG UQ540 (21.06) (version 2) (version 2) | ecosystem: Environmental > Terrestrial > Soil > Desert | place...
CGCGCGTTATCCGTGGTGGCTCCGTGCTTGGGCCCGGAACTCCACGTCATCGTATTGATGTGCATCCCCCACCAGATCCCGACGTACTTCATGGGGTGGATCCACTCGGTACTGGCGAGCGCGTTGGGCGAGTTAAGCTTGAGGCCAAGCAGCGAAGGCGCCAGGTCGGTGGCCCTGTCGGCCAGCTGGATGGTCCGCCAGGGCGTCACGAAGGGAGTCCGGCCCCGCACCTTCACGCCATCGGCCATCGGTGCCAGTGCCGCCGTGAGGAGCCGGGTCTCGATCCCCGTCTTTTGCAGAAACATCCGGGCGTAGTCCACCAGGTTCGCCTCGTGGATGACCATGAAGGTGCGGCCATCAGTCATCTCCATCGTGAGCGGCGTCTGCACGCTGTCGAGCAGGCTCACAGGACTGGACGAGTACAGCATCTCGGAGCGGTCCATCCGGGCCCAATTGGAGGGGATCGACCAAGTGCGCGCGTTGTCGGCCAGGGCAAACTGGGTGAGCTCGTCGCTAATCTCGAAGTCGCGGAGGCCGGGTTGGTTGGGGACCTCGTACCGGAAGCCCACGCCATCGTCGAAGGCACGCACCCGGAGGACGAAGACTCGGCTCGGCGCCGCAATCTCTTCCACCGCGACCGTGAGCTCGTTGTAGTGGTCGCGCACTCGCGCCACCTCGCCCCACGGCTGGATCCACCACTCGTCGTGTGACACCCGGGCCGTGTCGGTGATGCGCAGCCCGTCGCGGAGCGGCGGCGCGCCCCGGAATGCGAAGCCCAGCTGGGAAGGGAGGATCAGCGGGCGACTGTCGCGGCCGAGGCTGTAGCTCAGCCGGCCGTCGCGAGTCTCCACCGTGACCTGGTTACGGCCGTCGGGCGAGGCGACGCGGACCTGGCCGTGGACCGCAGTGGTAACCACAGTCACTGCGGCGAGAAACAGGGCACCACGGAAACACGGAAGACGCGGAAAATGCACTGGAATCACCATGGTGGAGTGTGACTCTTCAGAATTAACTCGGGCTAGCGCCAGGCTCGGCCGCTCTGCATACTTCGCTCCGGCTGATACCTCGGAGGCAGGTGCTTCGCGCATTGCGGGTCGTCGTTCCGGTGTTGTTGCTGACTGCTTCCGCTTGTGCGCCCTCGGGCGGAGGGGACGAGCCGGAGCCGAGCGCAGCCCGCGTCGCCATCGCGGTAACCAACCGGCACGCGCTCCCGATGGAGGTCTACGCCCTCGCATCGGGAATCTTTCATCGCATGGGCACAGTGCATCCCGGTATGGCCGGCCATTTCAAGCTCCCTCAGAACCTGGTCGGAAGCGGGTCGGTCCGGTTCGAGGCCCGCCCCAGCGGCGGCGGACAACCGTTTCGTTCCGGAGACATGCTCCTCTCGGCCGGCGCATTTGTCGAGTTCACCATCGCGCCCCAGCTTTTCAACAGCACCGTAAACCGGCGGCTCTAACTCCAGCTCATTCCGCCGCCGCGCCATCGCTATTGAATACCAGGGACACCCACTCCACTTCCACACCGTAGCGATCACACCTCGCGGCCCCGCGCGCCGGACGGCAATCGAAACGTCTTGCGGTACCAGCCGGTGCCGGCAGGGAAGTAGCCCACTCGGCCGCCGCCGGGCGCATCCTCGCTCGGGGTCCCCTCGATGCTCCAGTCGTGCGGCACATCCAACGCGCGCCACCGGCGATCGTCGAACGACGGCCGCTCGGCTCCGGCAGGGTCACCAAGGGTGAAGCGCCAACCCGGGTTCATGGAGAGGCGTTGCCGCTGGGCGGCCGAGGGTGTCGCCCCGGCGACGATGAAAAAGCTCACCACTGAAACACGGAAGACACGGAAGACACACGGAATTGTCAGTGGAGAGCCTCTAGTGTTTTCATGAACTGAGGGTTGCCGCCCCACCCCCACAACAGCAAATGACGTTTTACGGCTCCTTCAACACCACTGCCCCATAAGCCGGAAGGGCAATCGTATCGCCCTGATGAGTCCGGTTGGACAGGAGGTCGCGCGCGCCGGCCGTGGCGGCGCTTTTCACGGAGACACTTAGAGGCTTAGCTCTGGCGTTGACCAGGACGATCAGGTCGCCCCGCCGGTAGGCGACCACGTCGTCGGGAGCGTTGGTCTCGACCGGCCGGAAATCTCGCTCGATGAGCCCGGGCTCGGTCCGGGCCAGCTTCAGAACGGCCGCGTAGAAGGCGCGTGCCCTGGCGGCTCCCGGCTGCTTCCACTCCACCGGCTGGCGCTCGAAGAGGCCCAGCTTCTGGGGGCTCTCGACCTCCTGCCCGTTGTAGAGCAGGGGCCGGCCCGGCAGCAGCGCCATCGCGACGAAGGCCGCCCGCGCACCCGCCATACCATGAAACATCTTCAACGGTGGATCTTCCCACGCCGTCTTGTCGTGGTTGGTGGTGAAGCGCATGCGCATGCCGCCCCTGGGCATGGCTTGCATGTCCGTCACCTCGGCCTGGATGAAGGTCGAGGCCGGCGCACCATTCCACACCGCCTTGAGCCGGTCGTGTGAGTCCCAGGGGTAGGTCAGGTCGTAGCCGGCCCGGTGCATCTCCAGGTCGCCCCACTCCGCCAGGAGCAGGATCCGCCGGGGCGCGGCGGCCCGCAGGGCAGGGACCGCCTCGCGCCAGAAGTCATAGGGGATGAAGCCCGCGACGTCGACCCGGAAGCCGTCGATGTCGTACTCTCGCAGCCAGTACTTCATGTTGTCGATCATCGCCCGGCGGAGCTCTCGATTCTTGTAGTCCAGCTGTGCCACGTCGGTCCAGTCGGTCAACTTGCCTTTTTCGTCGCGCGGCACGCTCGGCTCGCCGCGTTCGTTGCGGACGTAATAGTCCGGATGCTGCTTCACCCAGGCATGATCCGGCGCGGTGTGGTTCGGTACAAAGTCGAGAATGAGCTTCATTCCGCGGGCGTGCACCGCCTGCACCAGCGCCCGGAAGTCCGCCGCGTTGCCGTAGGACGGGTTGAGGGCGCGGTAGTCTCTCACCGCATACGGCGATCCGAGTGAACCCTTCCGATTAAGGACCCCAATGGGATAGATCGGCATCAGCCACAGCACGTCCGCGCCCGCCGATTGAATGCGATCGAGTCCGTCGATCACGCCCCGAAAGGTGCCCTCGGGCGAGAAGTCCTGAACGAAGACCTCATACAGGGCGCTACGGGTGACCCAGGACGTGTCGGAGGAATTGGCTGGAGACTGACCGTGGACTGTTGGTGCAACGGTGAGAACCACTGCCAGAATCACTGAAGACATGAGTCCTTTCAGCATCGGCATCACTCCTCTATTCGGCAACTGCGAACCACGGAAGCACGGAAGACACGGAAGCTGCACGGAAATGTCAGCGGAGTGCCTCTGGCTCTTTATGAACTTGAGGTTGACACCCCACCCACAACATTCAGAGATCGGATCGGAGTGATCCTGATGTGTGCAGGGAATCTTCCGTGTCTTCCGTGTTTCCGTGGTGCGCAGTTGTTTGCGACACAGCGCCGCCGCCATATCGGCGACGACGCTGTGAATCGGCACAAATCGTGGATGGGAGCTCAGTAACCCGGATTCTGCACCAGGTTGGGGTTGGTGGTGAGCTCGGACGCCGGCAGCGGATACAGATCCCGGAACGTCTCGGTGGCGGTGCCAAGCGGCGCGCCGCCCTTCCAAGCCCAGACATAGTCGCCGCCGGTGAACAGGCCGAAGCGGATCAGGTCGCTTCGGCGGTGCGCCTCCCAAAGCAGCTCGCGTCCCCGCTCGTCCAGGATGAACTGGAGGTCGAACGAGCCGTCCGCGATGTCCCCACTGGTATTGCCGTAGGCGCGCTGCCGGAGGGCGTTCACGTAGGCCAGAGCCTGCCCCCGATCGCCTCCGCCGCCCCGCAGGTGGGCCTCGGCGTAGATGAGATACGCGTCGCCCAGACGGAACATGGGGAAGTCCGTGTCAGGATGGGTCGCGTTGGAGCCGGGCGCTCCGGTGCTGGTGACGTTGACGAATTTGGGCGCCGCGTAGCCGTTGTTGAAGTTTCTGATGTCTTCGACTGCGAGCGTCTGGCCGTCGGTCCAGACGAACGAGATGCGCGGGTCGCCCGGGGCGTACCGATTGTACGCCTCCTGCTTGAGGCGCAGGCCGAACCAGCAGCCGTCGACGCCCGACGTCGAGGCGCTCATGGAGCCGCCGCAGGACGCGTGCACCAGGAAGGTGGTGCCACCAAAGGTCTGGGTCCTGAGGCCGTCCTGGATGATGGGGAAGATGATCTCCGGCGAGGTGTTGTTGTCGGCCTGGAAGAGATGACGGTAGCTGGGATCCAGCGTGAACGGACCCGAGATCACCTGCTGCGCCGCCGCCAGCGCCTGCGCGTAGTAGGGCACCCCGGTGTAGACCTCACCGTTCAGGTAGACCTTGGCCAGCAGCATGGCCGCGGCTTCCTTGGTGGCGCGGCCGTAGGTCCCGCTACCCGCGGCAGCCGGCAGGTCGGCCTGCATGGCGTTCAGCTCACTCACGATGAAATCGAAGATCGCCTGGCGGGTGCTCTGCAGCGGCGGGGTCTTGGAGCCGAGCGGATCGGCTTCCGTGGCCAGCGGGATGTTGCCGAACAGATCGATCCCGTGCCAGTAGCTGAGGGCCCGGAGGAACCGAGCCTCGGCCCGAAAGATCCGGATGTCGGCCGCCAGCTCGGGCGAGACGTTCCGCTCGGCCAGCTTGGCATCGGTGGTCTGGCGCAGGAGCTCGTTTGCCAGACTGACCTGGTAGGCGACCCGGTAATACATGGCCACGACGAACGAGTTGGACGAGGCCCAGAGCTGGGTATTCATCTCCGGCAGCCCGACGTCGCCCCAGGCGATTACCGCCTCGTCGCTGGGCAGCTCCTGCGCCTCCCAGTAGAGCCGCAGATACTGCGAGAATCCCTCGTCGATGCCCTGAATGTCGCCGTTTCCGGCCGGTCCCTGCTGGCCGCTGACGGCGAGCCCGGAGTAGATCTTGGCGAGGAGGGCCCGGTACGAGCTGGGGTCGTTGAAGTAGTTGGTGTCGGTAATCGTGCTGGTCGGCAGCTCCGTCGTATCAGTGCAGCCGGCACCTCCCAGAATCAGGAAAGTGGCGGCCAGAAGCGCACGACGCGGATGGCGGTTCATGGCTCTGTTCCTTCTCACAGTGTGAGGCTCAGGCCGCCGCTGAACGTGCGGGAGCGTGGGTAGATATTGTTGTCGATGCCGTTCACCGACGACGTAGTCGCGCTCGGCGCAATGTTCGCGGCCGGATCCACGCCGCTGTAGCCGGTGACGGTGAAGACGTTCTGGACCGTCCCGAAGAGTCGGGCCGACTGGCCCCGGAGATTGAAGCTGTAGCCCAGGGTCAGGTTGTCCAGCCGCAGGAACGACGCCCGCTCTACATAGTAATCGGATTGCAACTGCTGGGTGGCGAACCCGGTCTCCAGCACCGAGCTGTGCAGGTTGTAGGGCGAGCCCTGCGTCAGCTCGCGAAAGTTGCCGTTGGCGGAGGCGACGTTGTTGTAGATGTAGTTGCCCAGATAGGCCCGGAGGGTCAGCCCGAGATCGAACTTACCCAGGGCCAGATAGGAGGAGTGACCCAGGATCCACTTGGGCGCCGGGTCGTGGAACGGCCGCAGGTCGTCCTGGTTGATGATGCCGTCGGCGTTCTGGTCCACGTAAAGATCCTGCTCGTTGATGGTGCCATCCGGCGCGCCGTCCACCCGCCCGCCGTTTACATCCCGGTAGATCGGCCTTCCCCCTTCGCGAATGTGTTCGTAGACATAGAACGAGTTGACCGGCACGCCGGGGGCGAGCACCTGGATTCTGGTTCCCACGCCGCCGGAGACGTCGCCCACCAAAATCTTGAGCGCCGACCCGCCGAACGGGGTGATGCTCCTGAGGGTGTTGGTGTTCCGCGCGGCGGTGAAGTCGGCCTGCCAGCCCAGCCCACCCCGTCCCGGATCCAGCACCCGGGCACTGAGGCTCGCCTCGATGCCGCGGTTCCGCATGCTGCCGATGTTGGTGGTGACGAAGTTCGACAGGTTGCTGAAAGCGGCCACCGGCACGGTGAAGAGCAAGTCGCTGGTCACCTTGTCGTACCAGTCGATGGCGCCGGTCACCCGCTGATTGGCGAACCCGAAGTCGAGGCCGATGTTGAAGGCCCGGGTCTGCTCCCACTTGATGTTCGGGTCCACCGCGCTGGGGCGGGCGGTGATGATGGTGGTGTCGCCGAACTGATACTGGGTCTGCGCGTCGCCCAGCTGATAGGAGGAGTAGGCCAGGTAGTTGCCGAAGGACTGGTTGCCGGTCTTGGCCCACGAGCCCCGGAGCTTCAGGTCGGACAGCCCGCCGATCCCTCGCAGGAACGGCTCCTGGGACAGGCGCCACGCGACCGATACGGAGGGAAAGGTGCCGTAGTTGTTGCCCGCCCCGAACCGGGACGAGCCGTCATGGCGTACGCTGGCCGCGACGATGTAGCGATCCTCGATGTTGTAGTTCACCCGGCCGAAAAAGGAGATCAGCTTGCTCTGCTGCTCGAAGACCACGCTCCTGACGGTGGCCGCCGGGGCCAGCTGCTCGTTGCCGAACTGGTCCGTCTCGAGACCATTGCCCTCATAGAACACCGAGTCGATGTGGGTCCTGGTGAACGAGTACCCGCCGGTCAGGTCGAGCGTGCCCGGACCCAACGGCTGCGGGGTGGTGTAGTTCAGATACGTCTCCAGCACTGTGTTCACCTGCTTGGGGTCGTAGCGGGTCTGATTGCCGCCTCTGCCGCTCACGATCTCCCGGTGCAGGACGCTGGGCGTAAAGTTCAAGCGCCGGGCGTTGATCACGTCGAAGCCGGCGGTGACGTTGGCCCGGAGCCCATTGACCCAGGGCACGCTGTACTCGCCGTGCACATTGCCGATGCCGCGAAACGTGGTGGCCTTCTCTTCGGCCAGATCCAGGATCGCCACCGGATTGTCGGGCGAGGTCAGGTTCGAATCGGGCCAGTCGTAGTAGCCGGTCTCGCTGGCGGGGTCGAGGATGGGCTGAGTACCCCCGTATTGCGCGGCGTTGGAGAGCACACCCAGGGGAGTAAAGCTGTCCTCGGAGCGGGTGCCTCTGAGATTGAAGCGCAGATTGAGACGGTCGTCGGCCAGTCGCTGGTTGTAGCTGGCGCCCAGGCCGATCCGCTGGGTGCCGTTCTGGTCGATGATGCCATTCTGGTCGAGGAAGTTGAGCGACAGCCGGTAGTCCATCTTCGATCCGGCTCCCGACACGGCGACGTTATGCTCCTGGCCGATGCCGGTGCGGCCGATGGCGCCGAACCAGTCGGTGTTGGCGTTCTGCAGCTGACCCACGCTGCCGGGCGCGTTGGCCTCCACCGCGGCCCGGAACTGGTCCCGGTTGAGCATCGAGGGCAGCCGGGTGGTCCGCGAGGCGGACACCGAGCCGCTGTACTCGATCTTGGCACCCCGGCCCTGCTGCCCCCGCTTGGTGGTGATCAGCACCACCCCGTTGGCCGCGTTGGTGCCGTAGATGGCCGCCGAGGCGGCGTCACGCAGCACCGTGATGCTGGCGATGTCATCGGGATTCAGGAAGTTGAGCGGGTCGCGCCCGGGCGTCACGCCGCCTCCGGCATCGGTGCCCAGGGGCTGCCCGTCGACGACGTAGAGCGGCTCGTTGCTGGCGTTGGTCGACGATGGCCCGCGGATGCGGATGGAGGTCCGCCCGCCCGGTTCGTTGTTCTCCACCACCTGCACACCGGCCACCTTGTTCTGGATCAGCTCGGTGGGGGTGACGACGCGGCCGGTGTTGAACTCCTCCGCGGTCACGTTGGTCACGGCGCCGGTGACGTTGCCCTGCCGTTGTTCCCCGTAGCCGACCACCACCAGCTCCGCCAACTGGGCCGCCTGAGCCACCAGGGCGACATCCAGGTCGAGGGTTTCGCCGGCGGCCACCGTCACGGAGCGGGACGCCGGGGCGTACCCGATCATCGTCACCCGGAGGGAGTCGGTTCCCGCTGGAACGTCGGTGACGAGGTAGCCGCCGTCCGTCCGGGTCTGGGCAGTCCGGCTCCCGAATCGCACCAGCGCCCCCTGGAGCGGAAGCTGGGACGACTGGTCGGTCACGCGTCCGCGGATGGTGCCGGTGGATTCCTGCGCGCTAAGCGGCGCGATCCAGGTGGCGGCGACGAGCAGGCCGATGGTGCAGCGTAGCCCTCTCATGTTGCGTGCGTCCTTTCAAGTGGCTCCGGGATAACGTCTTTCACGGCGAAAGGCCCCCGGCGTGAGCGGCGCACCGCCGCTCCGGAGGAGATCCTTGGGGGCCCACCATGCATTTGTGTCACCGGAATTCGCAGAGGAAGTGCAGGCGCCGGGCGTTCAGCGGAACGGCTAGCCGGCAGCGGTCACGAATATTCCGGGCCGAATGGGGCGCGTCAAGGGGGGAGGGGAAGGGCGGGAAGGCGGTAGGAGTCATTGCGAGGGGCGCTGCCCCGAAGCAATCCCACGGGTTTCGCGGTGAAGCTCGAGATTGCCGTGGACGGTATCCCCGTTCGCAATGACTGCATGCCCTGCATCAGTTTGGGCGGCGTGAGGCCTTATGCTACCGGCTTGGGCCGTGGCTCGGGGTCGTTGTCCGGCGCACCATCCGGCTGAGGCTCGGGTCGCGGTGGCGGGCCGGGACGGCGGGACGGGTCTCCCGGCTCGGGAAACGGTGACGGATGTGGATCAGGCTGGGGAATGGTCACTGTGACGCTCGCTTGATAAGGCGGTTATCCGGGCTCTCAGGCAATGCGAAGAGAATCGCCTGGAATCTTCCACGGAATAATTGTGTCGCTGCCCACGAAAACGAAGGTGCCGTTGCTGGTATCCGCAACCGACACGTCGATGATGTAGGTGGTCCCCGGCTGCAGCGCCCGCGGGACGTCGGGCAACTGTTCTGCGCCGCTGGGCAGCACCCCGTACTGGACCGGAGGCAGGATGGGATTGGAATCGGCATAGAATGCAGCCCAGGCCAGAGCGAAGTTCGGGGCCGCCTCGTGGACCACGACCTGGTTCACCCGGCACCCGCCGGTCCAGGTCACCACCGGAGTGACGCTCCGGGTCGCGGTCACCAGCAGCGGGCTGGTACAGACCGGGATCGGGTCGGGCCCGGTACCATCACCACACGCCAGCAGTGATCCCAGGAGCGCCCATCTCAGGGGAGGCAAGCCGGGTCTCACGATCACCTCTGAGGTCGGCCGGCTGAGCGCGACTCCTGCCGCCCGCTGTCGGCAACACTCGCCAGGACGGGCGACGAGTCCAACAGAACTCGATCGGGTTGAGCTGGGCGAGATTGGGGCCGGACTGGGTACCGGCCTCCTACGCTCCAGCAGGTGGTGGGGGAGCGGAAGGAGCAGGGAGACTCAGGTTCGTTGGTGACCGCGGAGGAGTGGCGGCCTGCGGCGCAACCGCACAGAGACGCGAGGAAGACCGCGACGAGGGCCCGATGCCGGAATTGCACCATGGTTCTATACTGTCATGCGATCACCGGAAGAGAAAGGGCGGCACCCTGAGCCGCAGCGAGGGGCCCACCCGTAGTGATCCTGGCAGGTCCCTCGCTTGCCGAGTAAGAACTTACCGACGTACCGCCTTACCGCCTTACCGCCTCACCGCCTTACCGTTCACGCGGCCGGCTTCTGTGCGGGATCTGCGGCCGGCGGCTCTCCTTCATCCTCCTGGGCCGGCCAGGCTACGTCTCTCGCGTTCTTCCACCCAGCCAAGGACTCGGCGTCGTTCCGGGGCGCGGCGCCGCCCTCGAACCCCGCCAAGAGGCGTAATTCGGGGAAGTCATCACGGGTCAGTGGTGAACGGCGCACCGAAAGTCCTCCATGCGGCCTAGCGGACCGCGGACACTCCGCAACCCGTACAACTCTGCGCACGTTCCAGCGACGAGACAGCTAGGGGTGCTCACGGATGGTAGCTGACCCGTCGCGTACACGGGCAAGGGTCACGATCTGGCCCGCATGCCGAGCCGAGTGTTCGGCGGCGTGGAAGATCAGCCCCAGCGTCGTCGAGGGCAGCCGCTTGCGCCCGACCTCTCGCGGCTGCAGGAGGCTGTCGGCCGGCACGGTCCGCAGATAGTCGATGGCTGCGTCCAACCCGGCACTGAATCTCTCCAGCAGTTGTGCGAGCTCGGGGCGATCCTCATGCACTGTCCTCTCGGCGGTGAGGGCGGCGAGCTGATCGGGGTTGAGAGGCTCCGACCGCGAGTACGTCAGCAGCCGGTCAAGACTTCCGGGCAGGTGGGCGAGGTGGAAGCCGATCGCGGCTGCGCCCCCGGGCCGGGCCCAGAGCTGTGCCGGCGTCAGATGCTGGACGATGGGTACGACATCCTCCTTGACCTGCTGGAGCGTGTGAGCAGCCGGTTGGAGCAGCGGCGCGATGCCGCCGATGGGGCCGCGGAGCCAGACTTCGGGGGGTGGCGAGAATGTCACTGGCGCATCACCTCAACCAACACCGAGAGCGCTGCAGTCCGGTGCTCCGGGAAGTTACGCTCGGCGGCGTAACGTGAGTTCCCCAGATCGTACAGGCCCCGGGTGTAGCGGGCCTCCAGCCCGAGCATAAGGCCGCCGACCGGGACCTGCCCCAACAGGCCCACCACCGCCCCGATCTCGGGACTCTCGGGTGCGGTGAGGCGGCGGTCGCATGCGAGCCGATTCTCCGACAGCCTGACCCCGTCCGCCAGGCGGCGGGTGAAAGACGTCTCGGTGCAGGACAACTCGAAGCTCCCGGCCAGGCCGAGGACGAGACCGGGGACCGGGGCTGGCAGACCCGGCACCGTCAGGTGGGCGAGAACCGGTATCTCCAGGTAGAGCGGATCGCGCTCGCGGCGTATCTCGAACGGACCATCAGGCGAGTCGGAGATTTCACTCTTGAAGACTTTCTTGGGCATGAGCAGCACTTCGGACCGGATCCCGAGCCACCGGTTGACCCGGGTCGCCACGAACGCCCCACCGGCGAGACTGGTGCGCGGGTGCCATTCTTCGCTGGGGATCTCGAGCAAGTCGGCCCGGATGAAGCCGGCCCTGAGCCCGAGCTGGAGATCCTGAGCGGGCGCTGACACCGGCTGGAAGGGCAGGGCCAGCGCGACGATGACAAGCAGACGAGTCAATTGGGGAATAGCCTGAAAAAGTTTGACGCCCTAATATGCAGCCAAATGTGAACCCGCTACCTCCCCGGGACCCGGACACGAAAAGGTTCGCGTTGCCGGCAGCCGC
>Ga0180121_10001140_pt1 | contig 11224 bp, 6 predicted proteins | sample AntDrymUQ5402106_2_FD_129676 | JGI IMG/M metagenome (GOLD analysis project Ga0180121, IMG submission 129676) | Polar desert sand microbial communities from Dry Valleys, Antarctica - metaG UQ540 (21.06) (version 2) (version 2) | ecosystem: Environmental > Terrestrial > Soil > Desert | place...
ACGGAAATCGGCTCGCCGATTTACCGAGGCCGCGTGCCCGAGTGCGACTCTTTCGTGGTCGAGCGTCTGAAACAACTAGGCGCGTTCGTCATGGGGAAAACCGTGACGACGGAGTTCGCCTGGTCGTTTCCCGGAAAAACCCTCAATCCCCATAACAAAAACCATACGCCCGGCGGCTCGTCGAGCGGCTCGGCGGCGTCGGTGGCCGCTGGTTTCGTGCCGGCCGCGCTCGGCACCCAAACCATGGGATCGATCATTCGCCCTGCCGCGTTTTGTGGCGTGGTCGGCTACAAGCCGAGCTACGGTTTGATCTCGCGGCGCGGGATTCATCCGTTTGCGAATACGCTCGACCACGTCGGGGTATTCACCCGTAGCGTGCATGACGCCGGTTTTCTCGCCCACTTGCTGATGGGTTATGACGTCAATGACTTGAGCTCTATTGCGACCGGCGGCTTCGTTCCCGGCGCATTCTCCATTCCGAATTTAGGCAAATCGCCGCGTCTCGCCCTGGTGCGAACGCCGGCGTGGCCGCTCGCGGACGAGACGCAGAAAAGTTGTCTCTACGAAAACGCCGACACCTTGCGGCGCGCGGGCGCGATAGTCGATGAAGTGGCGTTGCCGCCGCTATTCGACGAAGCCCTGCCCGCTGCGCAAACCATCATGCGCTCGGAAGCGGCGCTGGTTTTTACCCCGCTGCGCGACAAACATCCGGACAAGGTCAGCTCCAATATCGACGACGTGGTGAAAACCGGCCAGGCGTTCAGCGCCAACGATTATCTCAAGGCGTTGGCACTGCGCGCGACGTTGCGCGTGACCTTGAGTCAAATGTTGCGCGACTACGACGCGTTAATCACGCCCCCCGCGACCGGCGAAGCACCAGCCGGCTTGAGCACGACAGGCAATCCGGCGTTCTGCGCGATTTGGAGTTTGCTCGGCGTGCCGGCAATCACCATTCCTGTTAAAACTGGGCCGAACGGATTGCCGTTGGGGTTGCAGATTGTGGGGAATTATTTGGGTGACCAAGATTTACTTCGTGTTGCCACTTGGTCTGAGAGAAATCTTTGAGTTGTCGTCCCCGCGAACGCGGGGACCCATTTGTTTCTAAGTACGACACTGGATTCCCGCGTGCGCGGGAATGACAATAGGAAGGTCAGTTGCTCTTCCCGCGCAACTGATTCATCAACTTCCCGTGTATTCCCCCAAATGCGCCGTTACTCATGATCAACACGTGATCACCGGGCTTAGCAGATTTCTTGATCATATCGATGAGTGTGTTGAGGTCATCGCTGGTTTGAACCTTATCGCCGAGCGATTTTAACGCGGCGGGCGCGTCCCAACCTAAGTTTGCCGTGAAGCAAAAAACTTTCTCTGCGTCCTGCAAACTCGCGACGAGATCGTCTTTCCACACGCCTTGCTTCATGGTGTTTGAGCGGGGCTCGAGCACGGCGAGAATGCGCGCATTGCCGATGCGATGGCGTAGGCCCGCGATGGTGGTCTCGATCGCGGTCGGATGATGGGCGAAATCATCGTAAATGATGATGCCGTTCACGACGCCTTTAATTTCCATTCGACGCTTCACGCCTTGGAATTTCTCGAGCGCGGCAATGCTGGTCTGAGGTGTAACGCCGGCGTGACGAGCGGCGGCGATGGCGGCCAACGCGTTCATGCGGTTATGTTGGCCGAGTTGATTCCATTTGAGTTGGCCGATTGATTTGTTATTTAGAGAAACCGAAAAGGTTCCATCGAAATCGGCCGGAGAACCGCGCCAGTCTTGGCTTTCGCCAAAGCGTTCAATGGGAGTCCAGGCGCCTTTTTTCAATACCCGTTCGAGATTCTGATCGTTGCCGTTGCTGACAATGAGGCCGTTAGCGGAAATCGTACGCACCAGATGATGAAATTGGGTTTCGATGGAAGCGAGATCAGGAAAAATATCGGCGTGGTCGAATTCCAAGTTATTCAAAATCACCGTGCGCGAACGGTAATGAACGAACTTGGAGCGCTTGTCGAAGAATGCGGTGTCGTATTCGTCCGCTTCGATGACGAAATATTTTTTCCCATCGTACGAATCGCCGAGCCGTGCGGAGAGATTGAAATCCTGCGGGATGCCGCCGATGAGAAATCCCGGTCTCAATCCGGCGTAGTCGAGGATCCACGCGAGCATAGAGGATGTCGCCGTCTTGCCGTGTGTCCCCGCGACGGACAAGACCCAGCGCCCGGCGAGCACGTGCTCCGCGAGCCACGCCGGCCCGGACGTGTACGGCAGGCCGCGATTGAGGATTTCTTCCATCAGCGGGTTGCCGCGCGACACTACGTTGCCGATGAGGTAAAGATCGGGCTTGAGGGAAACCTGTGTCGAGTCGAAACCTTCGATCAGCTCGATGCCGAGCGCTTCGAGCTGGCTGCTCATAGGCGGATAGGCATTGGTGTCGCAGCCGGTGACTTTGTGGCTGGTTTCCTTTGCCAGCGCCGCGATGCCGCCCATGAAGGTGCCGCAAATACCGAGAATATGGATGTGCATATGAGGAACTCGTAATTGTCTAATTACGTTCTAATTTAAAGCGGCTCGCCGAACAGGCCCTGTCGGGATACATGCGATCCAGCTCGATCGATTGGAATGCCATGGAAGAGGGGACAAAAACCTGATCATGAATCATACCCAGTTACCTTTGTTGTATCTACCGCGACCGTGACGGACTTAATCAAAGGTTGCTATAGAGTCGCGCATGAACTTTGCTAAAACTTCCGGGTCTATTAGCTAGAAATTGCTCGGAGTGAGGGCATCTTGTAAATTATTCCCGAACGAGTCGTTCGGGAATTTTAACTTAGACCATTTGACGGAGACTATATCTATGGATAAAAACATGACTCGTAGAACCACATTGGCTGTTGCAATCGCATCGGCGCTCGCAGTGGGTTGGTATACCCATCAAACCTCGCCGCTGGGTAACGCGCAAGCGAACACCGTGCAGGAACAAGCCGTAAAACCGGGCGCCGTGCCCGCAACGCCGACGGTCGCGGCGCGGCAATTACCCGATTTCGTTTCGCTGGTGGAGTCGCAAGGCCCGGCTGTGGTGAACATCAGCGTCACGTCGTCGATGGAAAATGTGGCGGGGCAGGACATGCCGCCGGATGTGCCCGAATTTTTTAAACGTTTCGGCATCCCGCAGCCCGGAAACCCTGGCCCTATGCCTGACCGCGGCGGTGTCGGTTCCGGCTTCATAATAACCGGCGATGGCTTTGTGCTGACCAACGCCCATGTTGTTGCGCGAGCGAAAGAAGTGACGGTCAAGCTTACCGACAAGCGGGAGTTTAAAGCCAAGGTCATTGGCTACGATCGCAAGACCGATGTGGCATTGCTGAAAATAGAAGCAACGAATCTCCCGGTCGTCAGACTCGGCAGTCCGGCGGAAACAAAAGTCGGCGAATGGGTGGTTGCAATTGGTTCCCCGTTTGGTTTCGAGAACACCGTCACCGCCGGCATCGTCAGCGCCAAGTCGCGCGATTTGCCGGACGAAGCCTATGTGCCATTCTTGCAGACCGACGTCGCAGTGAACCCGGGCAACTCCGGTGGCCCGCTGTTCAATATGAAAGGCGAAGTCATCGGCATCAACTCGCAGATCTATAGCCGCAGCGGAGGCTATCAAGGCGTGTCGTTCGCCATCCCGATCGATGTAGCGCTCACCGTTAAAGAGCAACTACAAACGAGTGGCAAGGTAACCCGCGGTAAGATCGGTGTCGGCATACAGCCGGTGACAAAAGAGTTGGCGGAATCCTTTGGCCTCAAGAACACCGATGGCGCACTGATAGGCAACGTCGAGAAAGGCTCCCCGGCCGAAAAAGCGGGCTTGCATTCAGGCGACGTGGTGCTCGCGCTAAACGGCAAACGTTTGGAACGTTCCATTGATCTACCGCGCATGGTGGGTCTATTGAAGCCCAATGAAAAAGCGACGCTCAAGGTTTGGCGCGATGGTAAAGAAAAAGAAGTTGACGTTACGCTTGGCGAAATGCCCAGCGACATCATCGCCGCCATGGATACGCCCAACAATATCGCGCCCGCGAAATTGGGTGTCTCCGTCCGCAGCTTGACCGACGAGGAACGCAAAAAATTGGATGTTACAGGCGGCGTGCTGGTCGAGCAAGTGTCGGGTGCCGCCGCTCGTGCAGGCATTCAAACGGGCGACGTGATCCTAGGGGTGAACAATAAATCGGTCGGCGATCCGGATCAATTGAAGCAAGTAGTGGATGCCGCGAAAGGCAGAGTCGCGGTGCTAGTGCAACGCCAAAACGCAAGAATATTCGTGCCGGTGGAACTCGGATAACGAGTTAGTTGCGCAAACGAAAAAGGGCCGCGATTGCGGCCCTTTTTCACTCTATCATTCGGTCGGCCGCGAGGCGTATCGTCAGCGGCTTCTGGCAATGCATGCCGTGAAAGCCGCACGGGTATTGGCTGCCCGGCAGATCGTCACCGAATAAGGTCTTTGACGTACCAATCCATCGCTGTTTTCAAGCCGTCGTCGATGCGGTGGCTTGGGACGTAGCCTAAGCGGCTCTGGGCTTTGCCGATGTCCGCCTGCGAGTGTCTGACGTCGCCTTCGCGGAAGTCTTCGTAGGTGGGACGGTAGTTCTCAAGATGAGGGAAACGTTTGACCAGCAGTTCCCGCTGCAAGTTGAACAGTTGGTTGAGTGTGGTGCGTTCGTTTACGGCAACGTTATAGACTTCGTTGACCGCGTCGATGTTGGTCGTCACGGCGGATAAGATATTTGCCTGAACGGCGTTTTCGACGTAGCAAAAATCGCGACTTGTTTCGCCATCGCCGTTGATGATTAAGGCCTCGTTCTTGATCATCGCGGCGATCCATTTTGGGATCACGGCGGCATAGGCGCCGTCGGGATCCTGGCGCGGGCCGAAGATATTGAAATAGCGTAACCCGACGGTTTCAATGCCGTAGCATCGGGCGAAGACGTCGGCGTAGAGCTCGTTGACGTATTTCGTGACGGCATACGGCGATAGCGGTTTACCTATCTGGTCTTCGAACTTGGGTAGCGCGGGATGATCGCCGTAGGTGGAACTGGAGGCGGCATAGACAAAGCGTTTGGTTTTGGCGTCGCGTGCCGCGACTAACATATTAACGAAGCCGGTGACGTTGTTGTGGTTGCTCAAGAGCGGATCTTCGATTGAGCGCGGCACGGATCCAAGGGCGGCATGATGAAGCACGAAATCGACGTTGTTACAAGCTTCGCGGCAGGTATCCAGATCGCAAATGTCACCGCGAATAAGACGGAAATTGTTCCACGCTTCCGCCCCCACCAAAGCTTGCACTTGATTGAGATTGCGTTGATGTCCGGTCGAGAAATTGTCCAATCCGATGACGGATTGATTTATCCGTAACAGGGCTTCAACCAGATTTGAACCGATAAATCCCGCGGCGCCCGTCACCAGCCAGCTATGGCGGTTGGTCTTGAGGTGTTGAAGGACTTTATTGAATTTAGTCATGCTCAAATAATGTAAACTCGAACTAGAGGCGCCACAAACTTAACCCGGACTGTTTGATCGCCGCCGGATCGAACTGGCATTTGACGTCGATGAAACAACCGCCGTTGTTGACTTTCGTTAGGTAATCCGTCATCGGCCGCGCTAAGAATTCGTTATGGGCAACGGCCGCGACGATGGCATCTGCCCGAGGGAGTTCATCCCAGGTGCGTAAAGTCACACCGTACTCGTGTTTGGCTTCCGCGGCTTCCGCCATCGGGTCATGAACTTGCACATCGATGCCGTAAGATTGCAGTTCTTGGATGATGTCGATGACTTTTGAATTGCGTAAATCGGGGCAATTTTCTTTGAAAGTTAGCCCCAGAACATTGACCGTCGCGCCTTTTACTTGAGAACCGGCGTTGATCATCTTCTTTACCGTCTGTTCGGCGATATGTTTGCCCATGCTGTCGTTGATGCGCCGGCCCGCTAAAATTACTTGCGGAATATAGCCGAGCATTTCGGCTTTGTGGGTAAGATAGTACGGATCGACGCCGATGCAGTGACCACCAACCAGCCCCGGGCGAAACGGCAAGAAATTCCATTTTGTGCCCGCTGCTTTGAGCACTTCAATTGTGTCGATGCCAATGCGGTCGAAGATCAGCGCAAGTTCGTTCATAAGTGCGATGTTGAGATCGCGTTGCGTGTTCTCGATCACTTTGGCGGCCTCTGCGACTTTGATGCTGGACGCGCGATGAACGCCGGCGCTTATGATGCTCTCGTAGAGCTGCGCGACCTTTTCCAGCGTCTCTGCGTCATCGCCAGATACGATCTTCAGAATTTTGGTGAGGGTGTGTTCCTTATCGCCGGGGTTGATGCGTTCGGGCGAATAGCCGACATGGAAATCTTGCATCCATTTCAAGCCAGAATTTTTTTCCAGCACCGGAATGCAAACTTCTTCCGTGGCGCCGGGATACACGGTCGATTCGTACACCACGATGGCGCCTTTTTTCATATTCTTGCCGACGCTGATACTGGCGCCGATCAGGGGCGAAAAATCCGGTTGATGAGCATTGTCGATGGGCGTTGGGACTGCGATGATGATGTAGTCGGCCCTGGCGAGCGCTTTCGGATCCGTGGTAAACCTCAGGTGTTTCGCCGCCTCAAGATCAGCGGATGACAACTCGCCAGTGGGGTCCACAAAGCGGCGATAACGAGCAACTTTTTCCTCGGATAGGTCGAATCCGATGGTTTCGATTCGTTTGCCGAATTCAACGGCAAGGGGCAACCCGACATAACCTAGCCCGACTACCGCGACAACACTCATGCCCAATACCTCTTATAAATTTTGGAAGAATTTTTTGCCACTAGAGGGCGCGACATCCTCAATAACGCCGGAATCTATGATTAAATTTAAGTTTATTTATCTAAGTGCGAGATGTTAGCCTGTTGCTGTGCGATCAGATCCAAGATATGGTAATTTGGCAATTAATGCACTAATCATAGAACGAAATTTTTAAAAGGATAATTATGCCGGAAAGAGGGCGCAAAGCCGTGATTCAGATCATTGTTCTAAAAAGAATTATTTTTGGATTTTTGCTTGCGACGGCGTTCCACCCTGCCGCCAAAGCTGATTTGTCTCAGACCATCGAAAAAATCCGTCCTTCCGTCGTGGGGGTGGGAACTTACCTGAAAACACGTAGTCCTGCAATCAGGGTGCTTGGTACCGGTTTCGCTGTCGGCGATGGTCAGTATGTAATAACCAACGCCCATGTTACCCCGGCGTTCCTGGATACGGAAAATAAGGAAACGTTGATTGTTCTTACCGGGCGAGGTAAAGAAGTTCAGCCGCGCGAGGCGGTGGAGGTCGCCCAGGATGCAGAGCATGATATTGCCTTGCTGAGAATAAAAGGCACACCTCTTCCTTCCATGGTGTTGGGCTCGACGGCGGGTGTGCGGGAAGGTCAGCAATATGCGTTCACCGGATTTCCTATCGGCGCGATTTTGGGGCTCTATCATGTCACCCACCGCGCGATCATTTCGTCGCTTACCCCTATAGTCATTCCTGGGCGTACGTCACGGGATCTTAATGAACATTCGGTGAATCGGCTACGCAAGACATTCAACGTATTTCAACTCGACGCGACTGCTTATCCGGGCAACAGCGGCAGCCCGCTCTATCATCCCGATAGCGGCGAGGTGATCGGCGTTTTGAATATGGTGTTTGTGAAACAGACCAAGGAAAACGTCTTGTCTGATCCTAGTGGAATCGCCTACGCGATTCCCGCAAGTTATGTGACGGACCTATTGAATCGTGCCGGCGTCAACAACTAGGGTCGTTTAGTTTGCTCGTCCATAGATGTCGCCGAAACGGACGATGTCGTCTTCTTCCAAGTAGGCGCCGGTCTGAATCTCGATGATCTGTAGCGGGATCTTGCCGGGATTTTCCAATCGGTGACGATTCGTTTTTGGAATATAAGTTGATTGATTCTCTTCCAGAAAAATTTCTTGATCGCCATTGGTGATTTTCGCGGTACCGGCGATAACCACCCAATGCTCCGAACGATGATAGTGCATCTGCATGGATAATTTTTGCCCCGGCTTCACCACGATGCGCTTGATCTTGTAGTAAAGCCCTTCTTCCAAAATTGTGTAACTTCCCCAGGGGCGGGCAACGGTCAAATGAGTTTCGGTCAAATGCGGGTGGCGGGCTTTGACCTCGGCAACCAAATGCTTGAGATCGGCAACTTTGTCGCGGGCACACACGAGCGTCGCATCCCGGGTTTGAACGACGGCTAAGTTATCGACGCCGAGTGCAGCAATGGTGCCGCTGGCGGCCCAAAACAAGTTGTTATTCGATTTCACCGCCAGCACATCGCCTTCGACAATATTACCGGCGTCATCTTTGTCCCGTTGTTGATAGATCGCTTCCCAACTCCCAAGATCGCTCCAGCCCATTTTGACCGGCACCACGGCGATATTGTCGCTGTGTTCGAGAATGCCGTAATCCATCGACAAGTCCGGAAGCGGCTGGTAGATTTCCTCCAAAGCCAGGGTGGCGCCGCTCTCGCTCAAGGCCACCGCAGCTTCGTGAATAGACGGTTGCAATTGACTCAGCATCTGCATAAAGGTGTCGGCACGGAATACAAACATGCCGCCGTTCCAGTAATGGTTCCCTTGAGCTAACAGCTTGCCGGCGGTCGCGGCATCGGGCTTCTCAACGAATTGCAGAACTTCGCGCACGGAATGAAATTCGCCGTTGGGGACATCGAGTTCGCTGCCGGCCTTTATATAGCCAAATCCCGTCGCGGGTTCGGTTGGTTCCATGCCAAACAATGTAATGTAACCGTGGCGCGCCGCGTTTTCGGCGGCGAGCCAGGCGCACTGGAATGCCGGCTTGTCCGCAACTGCGTGATCCGAGGAGAAGACGCCGATAATGGCGGAGGGGTGCTGCTTAGCGATCCGCGCGACCGCCCAGGCGATAGCGGGCAGCGTATTGCGGCCGATGGGTTCGGCGAGCACATTGTCGGCTAAGCCGGGATCGACCGCGTATAACTGGCCGGTTACTTCGAAGCGATGGTCTGCGTGAGTGACAGTGGTGACGTCGCGGCTTCCAACCATGGGTAGCAAGCGGCGCACCGTATCTTGCAACAGAGTTTCTTGACCATTTAGCGCCAGAAGCTGTTTGGGCATCGTCGCCCGCGACAGCGGCCACAGTCGCGTTCCCGAACCGCCTGCCAACACAATGGCTCGGCGATCCAGGTCGCTGCGGGGAGAAACCGCGTTAATCGCGTGATTTGCGGGAGAGTTCATGGGGATTTTGTGCGGGAAATAAGCCTCTATTGTAGACCAAGCATAAGAAACTCATTCACGCAGCCCGGCAATCGTGCAATGCTTCGAGTGCGTCAGCCATGGGTCGGTGAGCTGAGCAAAAACGGTCAACCCAGTATTCATGCGGCCCCTTGTGTTCACGTCAGCGGTCAATTACCGTCTCTGGATTGAAATGACTCAATGGTTTTGCGTAAACCAAATGCATGTCTGCGCGCGCCCACTATGGCTTTCAGAACGTTATGCTCCGTGAGCCTTATTGGAAGCGGCTCGTGGCGATGGGAAGCCTGTCGGGCACGCGGGATGTGCCTTACGGCAATGCTCGATTCCGCCTCCCTGCGCCGTTAGAGTTAAGTAGTTCAATATCGGACCGGACCTGTAGCGGCTGACTATCCTCGACCTTCCATCGCAGTAAGGAAAAAAACAACAGTAGGTAAAACAGTAACGCGATGCGCGGGAACTCGAACAGGCTATTGAATGTTCCGACGGTGACGAAGCCAGCGAAGGAGACGAGAATTGTCAGGGCGAGAAACTCGCCGCGGCTAGCCAATACAAACAATCGGCAAGACGCAAATAGAATTAGCGCAATAAAGAAGATCAGGCCCCCCCAACCTTGTTCGAATAAGAAATGAACAAAGATGTTTTCGATGTGCCAACCCCCGAAATCGCTGACCGTGAACAGCCAACGGTCGCCGCCTTGAGAAAAGTCGCCATTGTACAAAAAGTCGTTGCCAAACTGATCAGTTAAGCGCGCGTTATCGATGTCGACATCGGTACCGGCGAGCGGATTAACGAACCACATTTGCACCGGTCGCTTACCAAAATAATTCCAAACGCCTAAGCTTCGAGTGTTAAGACTCACTTTCAACCTATTCCAGGTGCCGTCCGATTTCGAGATTGCCACGATTTTCGTTTCGCAGTTTTGTGCGTACAGCAAAACCGATTCGCAAAGGCCGATGAGTAACCGCGACTTGGGCATAGTTGCGCGGGCGTCAAACGACAAGTTCAATTTCTGGTAAGGGCTCGCTTTTATGCGCTGCGAATAAAAGAGGGTCGGGCCTCTATTAAACCCTTCGCGATGACCACCGAGCTTGAGAAAGCGGTTGCCCATCTCGGTCATGAGTTGAAAAGTCCCGCTAGGGGCGTGGAGTTGGCTGCGCCAAAAGAAAATCCCTGGGAAACGGCCCACGCCCATACCGAATGTCTGGGCAAGTGGGGTGCGGTCCATCATTCCCAAAGTATCGCGCCAGTGCGCAAGTCGAGCTCTTAGCCCCCAGGAACGATCGGAAAATCGCTCACCTACGAAATAGGAGTTTCCCGCAATCGGAATGCCGGCAAAAAAGATCGCAGTGATAAAGGCCAGTGCAACAGCAGATTTCAAGTTGGGCCGCCATAGGGGTTGGTTGAGGGATCGATTGAGCGGCAGCAACGCCAAAATGAACATGACGGTCGCGGCTGCCGCCATCAATGCCGGCATTCCACCCCAGTGTTTAGCGACGAAGATGGCGGCGATCGACGTAGCGATCAGACCGCACCATGCCAAGCGATGTTTGGACGAGTGCGGGCGAATCACACGTGTGACGATTCCCGTTGACCCGATCAAGAACGAACTGGCGTAAGCAATATAGGCGCCCTGGTTAAACATCTTAATCAGAATGAAGTTGATCGCTACTAATAGGATGGCCGCCAACAGTGCAGGGTAGATGCTGCTTGGCGTTTCTGCCTTTATGCCTAGGAAAAACGCAACGCCCATGACCCCCAGCACCGCCGCAAGCGCGCGATAACCCCCTGTGGCGAACACGCTAAAAAACAAGAAGGAGAGCGCAAATACGGTAACTACTACCAAAATCGCCCGATTAACGCTGAAAACGCCAGTGGCCTTTTGGCGTATCAGCAGCCCGAACGCGAACATTGCAATCGTCATTA
>Ga0180121_10001141_pt1 | contig 11223 bp, 14 predicted proteins | sample AntDrymUQ5402106_2_FD_129676 | JGI IMG/M metagenome (GOLD analysis project Ga0180121, IMG submission 129676) | Polar desert sand microbial communities from Dry Valleys, Antarctica - metaG UQ540 (21.06) (version 2) (version 2) | ecosystem: Environmental > Terrestrial > Soil > Desert | place...
GACAACGATCTCGCCCCGCTCGGGATCGCGGAACCGGTAAATGAGCCGGTTCGCGAGCACGCGGTCGGAGAAGCCAGCCTCGCACCCGTGGGCGGGTTTCGCGCAGTGAAGCGTGGTCTCCATCGACGAGGACGGGATCCGGTACGGGTTCACGATCCAGGCCTTGATCGCGAGCACGATCGCGATCGCGCCGGCAATCGTCACGATCCAGTCGACCGTGATCCGGAGGCCGTGCGGTAGTCCCTGCGTCAGCCGGTCGACGGGGTTGCGCGAGCGACGCTGCGGCGGCCCGGCCGCGTCCGGCAGCTGCACCGGCTCTCGCGGAGGCGCGGTGGCCGTGTCGGCGTCGCCGGCCCGAAGCCCGGTCCACGCTGCCGCAGCGGCGAGCCCGACCCAGAGCAGGTCGTAGAGCCCGAAGATGTCGTGCAGCGCGTCGCGGAAGAGCCTGAACATGTCGCCCGACAACAACCCGACGCCCGGCAGGACTTGTTGGGTCACGAACGCGAAGCTGAGGTACTTGCCGATCAGGATGCCGAGCAGCGCCGTCCCGACTGCGATTGCCTGGAGGTCGGCGCCGCGGCGGCCGCCCGTGGCGCGAAGGATCGCGAAGGCGGTCAGGAAGCCGATCGCGAGCGCGAGGATGCCGACTTCGTAGTCCGTCCATTTGACGATGAGTCCCCAGCCGATCCCGCCGAGGACGCCGGCAACGCTGCCCGCTAGCAACGCAACTCCCAGCTTCTGGTCGGGCTCGGGCTGCGCCTCCTGCGGCAGCGGCGAAACGATCGGCGGCGGAAACCACTCGCCCGGGTGGGGGTACCAGCCTTCCCGGTCGCGTCCGTCTTCGGGCTCGCGATCGCTCACGACGTCCTCATGGGATTGGCGCTCCGCTCACGGCTCTGCGCGCGGCGCCACTCCTCGACCCGGCCGTGGTCGCCGGAGAGGAGCACGTCGGGAACTCCCCAGCCGCGAAACTCGGCGGGGCGGGTGTAGTGCGGGTACTCGAGGCCGCCTTCGAGCTCGACGGAGAAGCTCTCGTGCTCGCCCGAGCCCTCGGCCAAGGCGCCGGGGAGGCGCCTGACGATCGCGTCGAGCAGCACCATCGCCGGCAGCTCGCCGCCTGAAAGGACGTAGGGGCCGATCGAAATCGCGTCCGAGCAGAGCTGGGTGACGATCCGCTCGTCGAACCCCTCGAACCGGGAGGAAAGGAGCGTCAATGCAGGCTCGGACGCGAGCTCCTCCACTACAGCCTGCGTCAGCGGCCTGCCTTGCGGCGTCAGCGCGATCACGCGCTGCTGAATCACATCGTGCTCCGCCGCGCCGCCGTAGACGGCCTCGAGCGCGGCCGCGACGACGTCGACCCGGAGCACCATGCCCGCGCCGCCACCATACGGCTCGTCGTCCACCTGGCCGGAGCGCAGCGGCGTCGTGTCGCGGTAGTTGAAGAGGCGCAGCTCGAGCTCGGTGCCGAGCACCGTTGCAAGGGGCCGCTGCTCGGTCATCCAAGCGAATGCGTGCGGAACTTGGGTGAACACGTCGAGACGCACGGCCGCCCAGGTTACTCGGCGTCGGCGAAGCCGCGGGCGACGAGGACTCGCTGTGCGTCGAGATCCACCTCGAGCACGCAGGACTCGACGAGCGGCAGCAGGAGGCCCGAGTCGAGCACGAGCGCGTCGTTCGCAGGGCCGGGCGAGACATCGATCACGGCGCCGAGCGGCCGGCCGCCCTCCTCCTCGACCGCAAGCCCGAGAAGCTGAAAGACGTAGTAGGCGTCCGGCTCCGGCGCCGGCAGCTCGCCGCGTCTCACCGCCAACGTGGCGCCGCGCGAAACCTGGCGGTCAAGCTTGATCACGAACCGACCGCCGGCACCGCGCTTGGAGTCGGTGATCTGGGCCGGTTCCCCGTCGACGAGGAGCGTGGCGCCGGGCGCGAAGCGCTCCGCCGATTCGCTGCCGCCCTCTACGAAGAAGGAACCGTCGATCCCGTGCGGCCGGCCGACGCGGCCGACCGTCACCAGTTCATTCGACAATTTCGAGCACGATGCGACGGCGCGACCGCGCCGCGCTCGCGCGCACGATCGTGCGCAACGCCCGGGCGAGCCTGCCCTGACGGCCGATCACCTTGCCGCGGTCCTCGGGCGCGACGTACAGCTCGAGCACGGTGATGTCATCCCGCTCGACCTGCTCGACGCGCACCGCGTCGGGGTCGTCGACGAGCTGCTTCGCCAGCCACGTGAGCAACTCCGCCACTACGAGTTGATTCCGGCGGCCTTGATCAGCTTGGCGACCGCGTCGGAGGGCTGCGCGCCCTTGCCGAGCCACTCGTTCACCTTCGCCTCGTCGAGTTCGATCGTGGAGGGGTCGGTCTGCGGGTTGTAGCGCCCGATGATCTCGATGAAACGGCCGTCACGCGGCGAGCGCTGGTCGGCGACAACCACGCGGTAGATCGGGTTCTTCTTCGAGCCCACACGAGTGAGCCGCATCCGTACTGCCACTTCTCTATCTCCGTCCTGTCTTGGTCATCTTGGCGTTTTGCCCGGGAAGTGTAGGCATCTTTCCCTTCCCCATCTGCTTCATCATCTTCTCCATCTGCTTGCGGGCGGAGAGGAGCTTGTTCACGTCCTGGATCGTCTGCCCGCTGCCTTCCGCGATCCGCTTGCGCCGGGAGCCGTCGATCACATGCGGCTTGCCCCGCTCCTGCGGCGTCATCGAGAGCACGATCGCCTCCACCCGCGCGAGCTGCCGCTCGTCGATGTCCACGTCCTTGAGCTGGTTGCCGAGCCCGGGAATCATTTTCAGAACGCCCTGGAGCGGCCCCATTTTCTTCAACATCTTCTGCGCCGCCAGGAAATCGTCGAAGGTGAACATGCCGGCTCGCATGCGAGCCTCCATTGCCGCCTGCTCGTCCTCCTCGACGGCTGCCTCCGCCTTTTCGATCAGGGTCAGCACGTCGCCCATGCCGAGGATCCGGGAGGCCATCCGGTCCGGATGGAAGTACTCCAGCTGGTCGAGCTTCTCGCCGACGGAGACGAGCTTGATCGGCTTGCCCGTCACGGCTTTCACCGACAACGCGGCGCCGCCGCGCGCGTCGCCGTCGAGCTTCGTCAGGACGACTCCGTCGAAGGCGATCCGCTCGAAGAACGTCTGTGCCACATTGACGGCCTCCTGGCCGGTCATCGCGTCGAGGACGAGCAGCACGTTCGTCGGCTTGGCAGCGTCGCGCACGCGCACCAGCTCGTCCATCAGCGCCTCGTCGACGTGCAGACGGCCGGCGGTGTCGAGGATGACGACGTCCTGGCCGGCGGTCTGCGCCGCCTGGATCCCGTATTTCACGACCTCGACCGGGTCCTGTGTGTCCTTGCGGTAGACAGGAATCTGGATCTGGCGGCCGAGTTGCTCGAGCTGGTCGATCGCGGCGGGTCGCTGGAGGTCGGCGGCGACGAGGGCAGGCTTCTTACCGTCCTTGCGCAGCAGCAGGGCGAGCTTGGCGGACGTCGTCGTCTTGCCCGAGCCCTGGAGCCCCGCGAGCAGGATCACGGTGGGCGGGCGCCCGAAGGCGAGCCGCGAATCGCCGGAGCCCATCAGCGAGGTCAGCTCCTCGTGCACGATCTTCACCACCTGCTGGCCGGCGCTGAGGCTCTTCAACACCTCCTGCCCGGTCGCGCGCTCCCGGACCAGCGCAACGAAGTCCTTGACGACCTGGAAGTTGACGTCGGCCTCGAGCAGCGCGAGCCGGATCTCGCGCATCGCCTTCGAGATCGCCTCTTCGTCGATGCGCCCCTTGCCGCGCAGGTCGCCAAGGGCGTGCTGCAGCTTGTCTGAGAGGGTGTCGAACACGGGCGATCAGTGTAGATACCCGTCAACCACTTCAAGGAGGCGGCATGGCCAGCATCGCGAAGGTGATCACGATCATCGGCAATTCCCCCGACGGTTTCGCCGAGGCGGCTCAGGTCGCGGTGACAGAGGCATCGAAGACGCTGCGCGGGATCTCGGGCGCCGACGTGCTGTCGATGAGCTGCGAAGTCAGCGAAGACAAGATCACGATGTTCCGCACGACGGTCAACATCGCGTTCGCGATCGAGCGCTAGCCCGCGACGAGGGCGCGCGCGAAGTCGGCCGGGTCGAACGGCCGCAGGTCGTCGAGGCCCTCGCCGACGCCGATCAGCTTCACCGGCAGGCCCAGCTCATAGGCGATCGCGACTGCGATCCCACCCTTCGCGGACCCGTCGAGCTTCGTCAGCGCGACACCTGTCACGCCGACGGTCTCGCCGAAGAGCCTCGCCTGCTGCAGGCCGTTCTGGCCGGTGGTCGCGTCGACGACGAGGAGCGTCTCGTGCGGAGCGCCCTCGAGGCGACCCTCGATCACGCGACGGACCTTCGCCAGCTCCTCCATCAGGTTGGACTGGGTGTGCAGCCGCCCGGCGGTGTCGACGATCGCGACGTCCTTGCCGCGCGCGCGGGCGGCCTCGACGGCGTCGTAGGCGACTGCGGCCGGGTCGGCCCCCTGGGCGGCGCCGACGAAGTCCGCCTCGGCCCGCTGCGCCCAGATCTCGAGCTGCTCCTCGGCTGCCGCGCGCCACGTGTCGGCTGCGCCGAGCAGCACCGAGCGCCCGTGCTCGCGTAGCTTCTGCGCGAGTTTCCCGATCGTCGTCGTCTTGCCGGTGCCGTTCACTCCGACGACGAGGATCACGCTTGGGGCGCCGGGGAGGTTGAGAGTGGCTGGCACGCCGAGCATGTCGGCGATCTCCTCCGCGAGCGCCGAGCCAAGGTCGCCAAGCTCGTTCCTCGCCTCCAGCCGGCGCACGAGCTCGGCGGTAGCGGGCACGCCGACGTCGCCCAGGATCAGCGCCTCCTCGAGCCGCTCCCAGTCCTCACCCGAGCCCGGATCGAAGGCGGCGGCCGCAAGCTCGCCCGTGAGCGCACGGCGGCTCTTGCCGAGCGAGTCGCGCAGCCGGCCGAAGAAGCCCTGCTGCTCCTCTGCGGTCTCCTGCGGCCCGTCGGCGTCACCCAACAGCTCTGCCCAGCTTCTCGCCATCGGCGCGGAACGTTAGCCTCACCGCATGGTCACGTGGGAGCGGGTAGCAGAGCTTGCGCGCGAATTACCCGCGATCGAGGAGACGACCTCCTGGGGAAAGCCGTCCTTCAAGGTGCGCGGGAAGACATTCGCCGGGATGAGCACGCGCCACGAAGGCGCGGTCTGGGCCAGGTGCGATCGCGACGAACGGCCGTTGCTCGTCGCGTCGAACCCGGATGCCTACCGGCTGACGCCGCACTTCGAGGCGTCGCCTGCCTTCCTGCTCATCTGGCTCGAGCACATCGACGAGGCCGAGGTGCGCGAGCGACTGATCGACGCGTGGCTGATCCAGGCGCCGAAGCGCCTCGCGGCTCAGTACGAGTTCGACTAGTTGGTGCGGTAGTCCTCGAATTCCCAACGGCCGAGCCTGCTCAGCTCTTCGGCGACCGCGTCCCAGGACGACCCGTCACACGCGGAAACACGATCCTGGAGGTACTTCTCGAGCTCGTCGAAGTCGTACTGATCGACCACAAGATGGTGTCGTGCGTCGACAACCCGGTCGGCTCGGGCCAACCCTGCGAGCCACCCAGCTGTACAAACGGTGACATCGAATGACTCCTCGCCTGGGCGATCGGCAGGCCCGACGAGCATCTGAACCAGGATTCCGAAGTCCTGCTCCGGCGGCCTCCACGTCGCGAGGTCAAAGACGTCCGGACTGTGGAGCCGCCGTATAGCCGCTTTCATCCCGCGAGCGTGGTGGCTTCCTCGCGCGGCAGCCTCCGCGAAACGACCTGCGAGACGCCGTCGCTGCCCATCGTGACCCCGTAGAGAACGTCCGCGGCCTCCATCGTCCGCTTCTGGTGGGTGATCACGACGAACTGGGCGCGGTCGGCGTAGCGCCGCAGAAGCTCGACGAAGCGTCCGATGTTGGCGTCGTCGAGCGCGGCCTCGACCTCGTCGAGGAGGTAGAACGGGCACGGCTTCGCCAGGAAGAGCGCAAACAGGAACGAGATCGCACCAAGCGCCTTCTCGCCGCCGGAGAGCATCCCGAGGCGCGTGATCTTCTTCCCCGCCGGACGCAGCTCGACCTCCACCCCGGTCTCGCCCCCTTCCTCCTCGGGCTCGACGAGCCGGAGCCGGCCCTCGCCGCCCGGGAAGAGCGTCGCGGCAACGTCCTCGAAGTGCTCCGCGACCGCATGGAATGTGTCCGCGAAGCGCCGCTCGACGGTCTCCGCGAGCTCGTCACGGAGGTCGGCGAGCTCCTTCAGGCTCTGCTCGAGATCCTGCCGCTGCACCTCGAGCTCGGCGAGCCGCTCTTTCTCCGCCTCGTACTCCTCCTTGGCGAGCGGATTGACCTGGCCGAGCTGGATCCGCCGCTGCTCGAGCCTCTCCGCGCGTGCCGCCAGCTCGTCGCGCTCGTCTCCTTCGGACGGCTCAGCGCCGGCCTCCTCGAGCCGACGGCGGGCGTCGGCCGCCTCCGCCTCGATCCGGGTCAACTCGATCTCGATCTCCGTCGCCCGCTGGGCGGCCTCCTCGGCGCTCCGGCGAAGCGTGACCTCGGCGGCGCCGAGCTCGCGCAACGTCGTTCCCAGCTCCCCCGTGCGGGTGGCGCCCGCGTCAACCCGGGCGCGGAGCGGCGCCTCGAAGCGCTGCGCGGCCGCAGCGGCAGCGGCAAGCGTCTCGTCGAGGCGCTCGGCGCCGGCGAGCACACGCAGGATGAGGTCGGCGTCGAGGGCTCGGCGTGCACCCGTGTCGGAACTGGCCCCGGTCGCCGTCCGTGCAGCTTCTGCCGCCTCGGCGGCCGCGAGCGCGAGCAGCTCGGACGCCTCGGTCAGCTCGCGCGCCTTCCGCTCGACCTGCTCGCGCTCCGACTCGTCCACCTGCAGCATCCTGATGTGCCCTTCGCCGCCAAGGCGGGCGCGCTCCAGCTCCGCGGCCGCGGCACGCTCGTTCGCGCGGACGGACTCCCGACGCGCCTCGTGCTCGAGCCCGCCGAGGCGGGCGAGCTCAGCGGCGAGCGTCGCCGCACGCTCCGCACGCAGGTGAGCGACCTCGGCGTACGCCGCCTCGGCGGCCTCAGCGTGCTCGGCTGCCACTGCGGCGTCCGCTTCCGCCTGCTGCGCCCTGGCCAGCAGTGCGGCCACGCCGACTTCGAGCTCGCGCCGGCGCGTCTCGAGCTCGAGCAGGACGGCCTCCGCGGCCTCCCCCGCGAACCACAGCTCACCACGCTGCGGATCGAAGCCGAATCCCTCGGCAGTCACCGACGGCACCTGGGCTGAAAGGAGAGCGTCGAGAGCGACGACCGGCAGCTCGGCGACACGGTCGGACGGGCTTTGCCCGACGAGAACGGCAACGCTGCCGAGTCCGGCGTCACGGGCGCGCTGAAGCAACGCCAGACCGGCCGTCGGATCGTCGGCGAGGACCGCCGAAGCCCGCCACCCAAGTGCCGCAGCAACCGCTCGCTCACCCCCCGGTGTCACATCGACGAGTGACAGCGCAAGCGTCGCCCCCTCGTCGGCGAACGCCCGGGCTGCGGGCGGTATCCCCTCGCGCTCGGCGAGCGAGCGCTCCAACGCCTCGAGGCGATCCCGTGCCAGGCGCGCACGCTCCGCGAGGTCGTCGCGTGCATGCGCCGCGCTCCGTGCCGCGGCTGTCGCCTCCTGCGCCGCAGTCTCGAGCTCGGAGCCCGCGCCCTCGCGGCCGCCGGCGGCGTCGGCCAGCTCCGACTCGATGCCCTGCCGCTCGGCGCGCAGCCCGTCGAGCCGCTCCTCGGCCGCGACCGCGGCGCTTCGTTCGAGCGAGGCCAGGCGCTCCTGCGCGGCGCGGGCACGCTCGGCTCCCGCTCCGCTCGCGGCGGCGGCTGCGCGTGCGGTCGCCGTGGCCTCGGCGGCGACCTGCTCGAGCGCGAGCGTCGACGCGTAGGTGTGCCCGGTCGCGGCGGCCTCGACGTCGCCGAGATCGGCTCGCAGTCGCCCGAGCAGCTCTTGAGTGCTCTCCTGCCTCAGCGCGATCCGCTCGGTCGCGCCCTGCAGCCGGTAGAGCCCCTTGATCGCAGCTTCGCGCCTGCCCGCGGCGTCGGCGAGCTCGTCCTCAGCCGCCTGCCGCTCGGTCAGCAGCGTCTGCAACCTCTCGTGCGCGCCGCGGCGGCCGATCCCGGCAGCCGCCTTCCGCTCCTCCGCCGCCTCGCGGCGCGTGTCGGCGACCTCGAGATCGAGCTGCGCGATCCGTGCGCGCAACCCGGCGATCTCGCCCACCAGCTTCTCGGCGCGCTCGGCGGCGGTCGCCTGCAGCGCCAATGGGCGCAACCGCTTGCGAACCTCCGCCTCGACGTCCCTGGCTCGCTCGACCTGGATCTCGACGCGGGCGAGCTTCAGCTCCGCCCGGTGGCGGCGGCGTTTGAACTTGCCGAGCCCGGCCGCCTCTTCGACCAGTGCTCGCCGCTCCTCCGGCTTCGAGGCAAGCACGGCCTCTACCTTGCCCTGGCTGACAATCGAGTGCATCGAGCCGCTGAGCCCGACGTCGGCAAGGAGCTCCACGAGGTCGGTGCGGCGCACTTGCGCCTTGTTGACGAGGTACTGACCCTCGCCGCCGCGGTGCAAGCGCCGTGCGATGGCGACCTCCGAGAAGTCGAGATCGCCGAAACCGCCGCTCTGGTTGTCGAAGACGAGCTCGACCTCGCAGCCCTCGGCCGGCGTCCGGCCCTCCGCACCGTTGAAAAGGACGTCGTCGGGCTTCTCCGCGCGCAGCTCGGACGGCGTCAGCGAGCCGGCCGCCCACACGATCGCGTCGGCGACGTTCGACTTGCCGGAGCCGTTGGGCCCGACGACGACGGAGACGCCGGGCTCGAGCTTCAACTCCAGGGTGTCCGGGAACGACTTGAAGCCGCGCAAGCGGAGAGAGCGCAGGTGCACGAGCGGGAGGCTAGCGGGCGCCGCGGACGACCCTATCGGCGCAAGCTGAGCATCCGCCGGGGCGGATGCTCAGCTTGCGAAATCCCTCAAGGGGCCGCTCCGCGGCCCAGATCAGTGTGTCTCCTACGCCTCTTCGGCCATCGCAAGCACGTCCTCGCGGCTCATCTTCCCGACGAGCTCGGGATGCGACTCGCCGACGTGCCGCTCGACCTTCTGGACGAGCTCGTCGTCACTCTCGGCGCGGACGACCTCGCCACACTCGCAGTTGATCATCTTCCCCATCTGTTCCTCCTTAGTAGGTGAGCACGCGATCGGCCTCGAGCACGAGCTCCAAGAGGCGGTTCGGCATCGCCGCCTCCGCCTGGCCGTTCGGCTCGAAGCCGCGTGCCTTGCTGGACATACCCGAAACGTAGAATCTGCCACCCCGCTGCACGATCGCGTCGTAGGAGTCGCGGAGGTTCCCCGTGCCGAGCCCGACGAGGCTGTCGAGCACCGGCTCACGCAGCAGCTGCACCGCGTCGCCGGCGAGGAAGAGCGAAACATCGTGGCCCGCCTCGGCGGCGGTGCGCGCGACGAGGAAGCCGAGAGCCGCCCGGGTCGGCGCCTCGGGGCCGTGCGTGATCTGGATCAGGAGACTGGACATGCGCCCATGGTGTCGCGCCACCCTTGGCGTTACCTTGTCGATACCTTGGCGGAGACACGGATCCAGCTCTGCGGCAGGCTCGTCGCCCGGATCGACGACCGGCGAGTCGAGACCGAGCTACCAGGCCGGCAAGGGCGGCTCGCGTTCGCTTTCCTCGCCGTGAACAGGCACCGGCCGGTGCCGCGCGACGAGCTCGCAGACGCGCTCTGGGACGAGCCTGCAGCCTCCGATCGGCTCAGCCCGCTGCTTTCGAAGCTGCGCTCTGTCGTGCCCCTCGACGGCCGCGGCGAGGTGCGCCTCGAGCCCCGGGCAATGCCTGGATCGACCTCGAGGCGGCCTCGGAGGGTGTGCACCGCGCCGAGAGCGCCGTCGCGCGAGGCGACTTTGCGGGCGCCTGGAGCCCCGGTCGCGTCGCCCAGCACGTCGCCTCGCGGGAGTTCCTCCCCGGCGAGGACGCGGCTTGGATCGCCGAGCAGCGGCGGCGGCTCGAGAGGATCCTCGTCCGCTCGCTCGAGCTTGTCGGCCGCGCCTGCGTCGAGATCGGCGGCGGCGAGCTGGACACGGCCGAGCGCGCCGCGCGGAACCTGATCGCCCGGGCGCCCTACCGGGAGAGCGGACATCGGCTCTTGATGGAGGTGCTCGCCGCGCGCGGGAACGCTGCGGAGGCGCTACTCATCTACGACACGCTGCGCCTCCGTCTGCGCGACGAGCTCGGCGTCTCGCCAAGCACGCCGACGCAGGAGCTACACCGGCGGCTACTCAGCTGAGATCGCGGCCAGCGCCTCTTTGGCAGCCGCCTGCTCCGCCTCCTTCTTCGTGCGGCCGGCACCCGTGCCGAATTCCTCCCCGTCGATCTGGGCGGCGCAGGAAAAGTGGCGGTCGTGGGCCGGTCCCTCCACGTCGAGCACCGCGTACGTGACGCTTCGACCCGACTGTGCGAGCGCTTCCTGGAGCTCGGTCTTGTGGTCGACGTGGGTCGTGCGTGCGTACTCGATCCGGTCGGAGAACGCTGCGACGATCGCCGACTCGATCGGCTGATAGCCGTGCTCGAGGAAGAGCGCCGCGATCGCGGCCTCGAGCAGCGCCGCAGTCACGTTGCGGCTCTTGACGATCCGGCTCAGCTCGTCGCCCGCGAGTACCGCGCCCGCAGCTTCGCCGAGCCGCTCGCCCAGCCGCAGCTCCCGTGCCACGGCGGCGCAGCTCTGGCGCGACACGACGTGCGAGCGGATCTTCGCCAACCGACCCTCCGAGGCGTCCGGGTAGCGGTCATACAGCTCCTTTGCGATCGCCAGCTCGAGCACGCTGTCGCCGAGGAATTCCATCCGCTCGTACGACGACGCGCGGTCGGGCGCCCAGGAGGTGTGCGTGAAGACGTGCTCGATCCGCTCGCGCGGAAGCGCGTCGATCAGGCGCCCGAGCTCGGTCGGGTCGCCGGTCGGCGTTGCGTTACTGGTGCGTCGAGACGTATTCGACGGCCTGCCCGACGGTCGTGATCTTTTGCGCGTCCTCGTCCGAGATCTTGATCCCGAACTGGTCCTCGAGCTCCATGATCAGCTCGACGAGATCGAGCGAGTCGGCATCCAAGTCCTCCTGGAACGACGCCTCCTCGGTGATCTCGGCGTCGTCGACGCCGAGTTGCTCCGTGAGGACTTCCTTGAC
>Ga0180121_10001142_pt1 | contig 11212 bp, 13 predicted proteins | sample AntDrymUQ5402106_2_FD_129676 | JGI IMG/M metagenome (GOLD analysis project Ga0180121, IMG submission 129676) | Polar desert sand microbial communities from Dry Valleys, Antarctica - metaG UQ540 (21.06) (version 2) (version 2) | ecosystem: Environmental > Terrestrial > Soil > Desert | place...
ATGACCTGCGGACGACGCGCGCGCAGCAACGCTGCCAGCGCGATACCGACGGTGTTGCCGAGCCCGGCGGCGCCGACGACCAGGCCGATCAGGATCGTGGTGCGGTCCTCCCAGCCGGGGAACGGCCGCGCCCGCAACAGGAACGCCATGTACATGACCAGGAACCCCGACAGGAAGCGCAGCCCGGCGTTGCAGCGCAGCCCGGCGACGACAAGTGACGTGACGCCGGCCCGCCGCGCCGCCCGGCCGCTGCCGAGACCCGAGCCCTCGACCTGCTCCTCGCCGGCCGACGAGTCGACGTGCGCTGGCAGGAGCACGGCGAGCGCGGTGGCGATCGCGAACAGCACAAAGGCGTATCGCAGCGCCCACTGCGGGCCGATCTGGGCGAGCGCGATGGCGATCGGGGCACTCACCGCTGCCGCGACGGTGCCGGTCAGGCTGAGCCGGGAGTTGCCCTCAACCAGGGTGAACCCGGTGGGAAGCACGCGCGGGACCGCCGACGACTTCGTCACGCCGTACGCCTTGGACGACACCAGGATCCCGAGCGCGCTGAGGAACAGGCCCGGCGAGCTGGTCTCCACCGAGCCGACGAGGGCGAGGCTGAGGACGCCGCGGATCGCCGTCGTGCCGCCGATGGCCCACCGCCGGCCGCGCCGGTAGCGGTCCAGGAACGGTCCGATCAGTGGCGCGACGATGGCGAACGGCAGCATCGTGAGCGCCAGGAACAGCGCCACCTGGCCGCGGGCCTCACCAGTCGGGACCTGGAAGAACAGCGTCCCGGCGAGCGCTACCGCAACCGCCGCGTCGGCCGCGGTCGAGAACGCGTGCATCTCCAGCAGTCGGGCCATTCCGCTCTCGCCGGCGCCGCGCGCGTGGGTGAGCCGGCGGGTGCCGTGGAAGGTCCGACCGGCCGCTCGCCGGGTGGCCCCGGCCGCCCGACGCGTGGACCGGACCGCCCTCGCCACCCACGGGGGCTTTGGCCGCGGTGGCGGCGGAGGCGCGGCCGGTGTCGACACCGGTCAATCGTGACCTATGGCAGCGCCCGATGTCGGCGCCGCCCCCGCCGGATCGTCGGGCGGTGTGTGAGGATCTGCGGGTGTCCGATGCGGTGCTCGATGGAGCGGTTGACGAGGCGCACGCGGCCGCGGTAGAGGTCGGCGGCACGGACGGCGTCGGGGACCATGCCGGCCACCGGGTGGACGGCGACCGGCTGGTGGAGCACCTGTTCGGCTGCACGCTGCCCGGCTACCGCGGCTGGGTCTGGTCGGTCACGCTGACCCGGGCGCCTCGACAGCGCGCGGTCACCGTCGACGAGGTCGTCCTTCTGCCCGGCGACGACGCGATCGTCGCCCCGGCCTGGGTGCCGTGGTCGGAGCGGCTCGAGCCGGGCGACCTGGGTCCCGGCGTCCTGCTGCCGGTCGAGGAGGACGACCCCCGATTGGTGCCGGGCTGGTTGGCCGGTGACCCGGCGACCGAGTCGCTCGTCGACGACGGCGGCGTACGTCAGGTCGCCAACGAGGTCGGTCTGGGCCGAGAGCGGGTGCTGTCGCTGGAGGGCCGCGACTCCGCCGCCGAGCGGTGGTACGACGGCGACCGCGGGCCGCAGACGCCGGTCGCGGAGAGCGCACCGGGACAGTGCGGAGGCTGCGGTTTCCTGCTCCGGCTGGCCGGCCCGCTCGGCCCGCTGTTCGGCGTCTGCGCCAACGGCAACGTCGCAGACGACGGCCGGGTGGTGTCGCTCGACCACGGCTGCGGCGGCCACTCCGACGTACTTGTCCCACGAGCCAGGTCCGAGCCGCGGCTGCCTGAGCCGTTCCTCGACACCTTCGCGTACGAGCCCATCGTCTGGGACTGAGCTCTCACTGGTCGTGCGGCTGATCGCCGCGGCGGCGCAGGTGGGCGCGCCGCAACCGGCAGTACTCCCAGCCGACCAGCCCGAGCCCGAAGCCTGCCAGGCAGGTCCACAGCCACCACAGCCGTCCGCCGTCGCGCAGCGCGGGCAGGAACGGCAGCAGCGCGACGAACGTCACCACCCACAGCACGCTGCCGAAGCCGATCGTCCGCACTCCGTCGACGTCGAGTGGCTCGACCTGCGCCACGAGGAACGTACGGTTGGCGAACTCGTGCTCGGTGACGTCCGGGCGGCCGAACTCGTGCGGGGTCGCCGGCTTGAGCAGCTCGCCGCTCTCCCGCAGCTGGTCGACGCGACCCTTGGCGCGCCGCGACCCGGCCGCGCGACGCGGTGCGGTCGGCTGATCCATGCCGCCAGGGTAGCGAGCGACCCGGCTTGATTAGCAAGGCTAATGAGTTATGCTCACGATGTGCATTCTGAGACCGTTCGTTCGCGCCCGGACTCCGGTTCGGCGAGCGCGCTCGCCCTCGCTGTGTCCCGACTGTCGCGGCGGTTGCGTCAGGAGCGCGACACCGCGCTGACCGCCACCCAGCTGTCGGCGCTGGGCTCCCTGCTCCGCCACGGCCCGGTCACTGTCGGCACGCTGGCGGCGTACGAGCGGATCCAGCCTCCGTCGATGACGCGGACCGTGAACGGCCTGGTCGAGGCCGGCATGGTGCGCCGCGAGCCGCACGCCACCGACGGGCGGCAGGTCGTGGTGCACCTTTCCGAGCAGGGCGGGGCGGTCCTCGAGGCCGAGCGCCGGCGTCGAGACGCCTGGCTGGCCCAGCAGCTGCGGCTGCTCGCACCGGAGCAGCGCGACCTGCTGCGCCGCGCGGCACCGCTGCTGGAGGAGCTGGCGAGGTCTTGACCCGATGAGAAAGACCTTCCGGGCGCTGGCCATCCGCAACTACCGGACGTACGCGATGGGTGCCCTGGTGTCCAACACCGGGACCTGGATGCAGCGGGTGGGGCAGGACTGGCTGGTCCTGCAGCTGACCGCTGGGAGCGGGGCCGCGCTGGGCATCACCACCGGCCTTCAGTTCCTGCCGATGCTGCTGCTGTCGCCGCTTGCCGGCGTCGTCGCCGACCGGTTCCCGAAGCGCCGGGTGCTGCTCGCTACCCAGCTGTCGATGGCCGTTCCCGCCGGCCTGCTCGGGTTGCTCGCTGTCACCGGGCTCGCGCAGACCTGGCACGTCTACGTCCTCGCGCTGCTGTTCGGCGTCGGCACCGCCTTCGACGCGCCGGCCCGGCAGTCGTTCGTGGTCGAGATGGTGGGTCGCGACGACCTCATCAACGCGGTCGGCCTCAACTCGGCCTCGTTCAACCTCGCCCGCGTGCTCGGTCCCGCGCTCGCCGGCGGGCTGATCGCCCTGCTCGGCTCCGACGCGGAGGCGACCGGCTGGGTGATCCTGCTCAACGCGCTGAGTTATCTCGCCGTGATCGCGTCCCTGCGGGCGCTTGACGCGGCCCGGCTCCATCCCGCCACCCCCGCGCGCCGCGGCCCGGGGGCGATCCGCGACGGGTTGCGGTACGTCCGGGGCCGCCCCGACCTGATGATGGTGCTGACGATCGTGTTCGCGGTCGGCACCTTCGGGCTTAACTTCCAGCTCACCACGGCGCTGATGGCCACGCAGGTGTTCAACGAGGGCGCGGCTGCGTACGGGCTGCTGGGCTCGTTCATGGCGGTGGGATCGCTCGCGGGCGCGCTGTTCGCCGCCCGCCGCACCCGACCACGCGGCCGGCTCGTCGTCGGCGCGGCGGTCGCGTTCTGCCTCGCGGAGATCGTTGCCGGGCTGATGCCGACCTACCTCACGTTCGCCCTCTGGTTGCCGGTCGTCGGCGCCGCGGCGCTCACCGTGATCACGGCCGCCAACGCGACCATGCAGCTCGCGGTCGCTCCGGAGATGCGGGGCCGGGTGGCGTCGCTCTACATGATGATCTTCATGGGCGGCACCCCGCTCGGCGCGCCGGTGATCGGCTGGGTCGGTGAGCAGTTCGGTGCCCGCTGGACGCTCACCGGTGGTGGGGCGCTGGCGCTGCTCGGCACCCTGCTCGCCGTGCTCGTGTTCGCCCGGCGCCGCGGGCTGGTGATCCGGGCGCACTTCGGTCGTCACCCCGGCCTGGACGTGCAGGCGGCGGCTCCGGCAATCGAGGAGTCCGCACGCGTGCCCGGCTGACGCACGCCCATGACCGTGGGACAGTGTCCGTCATGCGCCTGTATGCCGTAATCACGCCGCCGCCGCACGTGCTGGCGGACGTCGCTGCGGCGCTCGAGCGGGCTACCGCGGCCGCGCCGCAGGTGCCGTGGCTGGCGCGCGACCTGTGGCACCTCCGGTTGGCGTACTTCGGCAACCTCGACCTCAAGCAGTCGATGGCGGTGCGCGAGACGCTGCAGCAGATCGGCTCGTACTCCCCGCCGCTGAGCCTGCGGATGGCCGGCATCGAGGCGATCCCCGAGGACGAACGGGCCGAGTCGCTGGTCTTCGGACTGGAGGGTGACCTCGACGACCTATGGAGCCTGGCCAAGGCGATCCCGTCCATGGTCCAGAAGCACGGCCTGTTCCTCGACCGTCGGTCCTTCCGGACCGACGTCACGGTCGCGCAAGAGATCCGTGAACCCTTCGACGCGGGGGCCGCGGCGAGCGCGCTGGCGACCTACCAGGGCGTCCCGTGGACCGCGCGCGAGATGCAGGTGGTGCGGTGGCGGCCGGGCAGCGGTGGCACCGCGGAGGCATGGGAAGAGGTCGAGACGTACGAGTTCACCGCACCCCGCGAGGAGCCGACCGAGGACACCGCCGACACCGACGGATAGCCGCGCCGCCACCCCGCCGCCTCCGTCGAGTGGCGGAAACACGCTGGCGACACGGCGGGAAGCTCCCCCGGATTCCGCCACTCGCGACGATCAGTCAGTGGGCCAACTGACGGTTTCCAGATCTGGGTGGTCTCGAACCCCCTCGATCAGCCGCGTGGACCCACTGACCTTCGTCCCACTGAGGTCCCAGTCCGTGTAGACGAGCCATGAGCGAGCAGCTGGCCAGATGTTTGTGGGTGTAGACGGATACTCGTCGTTGTCAACGAGTTCGCGGATCCCGGTCAGCCACCGGACCAGAGCGTCGGTGTCGACCCAAATGCTGGGGGCGATCCGTAGAACGCAAAACAGGCCGCGTCCTTGTCCGAGTGTGCGTGGTTGAGGAGAACTTCGACGAGCGCAGTCAAGCTGTCGTCGTCCAGTGAACCGCAGGGAGGAGCCTGGATGCTTGCCGGCATGCTGCCAGATGGGAACCAGCGGAAACTTGGTGGGAACTGCTCGGACGCGCTCACGTCGTGGAGCGGTCGGCCGAGGTAATCGGACCACTCCACGCGCTGCCAGTCCTTGCCTGGGTGGGTGACGAAGCCGAGCGGGACGCCTGAGTCCTTTGTGACCGCGTCGAGGTTCACGTCGCCGATGATGTTGGGCTCGACCAAGCCACGTGCCAGGAGTTCCCGGCGCAGATCGTCGTGTGTACCCAGGTGCCGCAGTTGCTCGTTCTCATACATCGCGTGCAGAATCCATGTCGAGGATTCCCAGCCCTTGACGTCGTACCCGGTGCCAGCTTCCTCCCCTGGCAGGTCGTCCAGCCACGTCAGCTCGGCGTGGGGGTCGACCACTCGCAGCATCCTGTCCACCACCGCATGATTGTGCGCCGACTCCCGCAGCTCAGCGCAACTCAGCGGCTGTGAGCACCGCTGCCTAGACTCTGCAGGTGAACCCGCGGTACCGACGGCTGGTCATCCCTGGCCTGCTGGTGGTGCTACTGCTCGTGGTCGCTGTTGCCGCGCTCGGGCGGTGGTGACGATGCCGGTGGCACTGGAGGAGGCGCTGTCGCGGGTGCGCGAGGCGCTGCTCGGCGACCGGTTGGTGCGGGCGGTCGCGTCCGGACGGCGCCGCGGGCACGAGCCGCACTGGCGCCGAGTCGAGCTGCGGCCCGTGGACCTCAAGTCGGGTCGGCACCTGCAGGCGACGTCGTACGACGCCACCCAGGCGCACATCCGCAACGCGGCCGAGGGCGCGGAGGCGACCGCCATGGTCGACGACCTGCTCGCGGTCGGCTTCGGCAGTTGGCACGTCGAGACCGAGGCGTCGACGTTGCAGCTGCGGGTCACCAAGAAGGGCGTCGGGCAGCTGCACGAGGCGCCACGAGACGGCGCGGTCTCGGCGCCGGCGGCTCACGACCGGGTAAAGCAGCGGCTGCTCGACCCGGCCGACCCGTGGATGGCCAAGGTCAAGCCATCCCGGCAGGCCAAGGACCGCCAGGTCGAGGAGTTCTGCCGCCAGCTCGCCACCGTGGTCGACGGTGCGCTCGCGAACGGCCAGCTTCGTACGCCGACCACCGACGACCCACTCCGCGTCGTCGACCTCGGCTGCGGCAACGCATACCTGACGTTCGCGGCGTACCGCTGGCTGAGCCACGTCCGCGGCCTGCCGGTGACGATGACCGGCGTCGACGTCAAGGCGCCGGCACGCGAGCGCAACACCGCGCTGGCGGCGGAGCTCGACGCGACCGCGCTGTCGTTCGTGCACGCCGACATCGCGACGGTGCGGTTCGAGCCCAGCCCCGAGATCGTTCTGGCGCTGCACGCCTGTGACACCGCGACCGATGACGCGTTGGCGCGCGCGCTGGAGTGGGGCACCCCGGTCGTGCTGGCCGCGCCGTGCTGCCACCACCACCTGCAGGCCCAGCTCCGCGACCACGCCCCGCCAGCGCCGTACGGGCTGCTGGTGCGGCACGGGATCCTGCGCGAACGGCTCGCGGACACGCTGACCGACACCTTTCGGGCCGCGCTGCTGCGGCAGCACGGCTACCGCGTCGACGTGGTCGACTTCGTCGACAGCGTGCACACGCCGCGCAACACGTTGCTGCGCGCGGTCCGTACGGGCTCCGCCGGCGGCGATGGCGTCGGGGCGGACTACGACCGGCTGATGGCGGAGTGGCAGGTCACCCCGCGGTTGGCCGAGCTCGTCGGCCGGCCCGAGGTCGACCGGTGATCCGCCGGGCCCGACTGCCGCTGCTCTTGGCCGCGTTGGCCCTCAGCGGCGCTGGTGGGGCGCAGGCGTGGGGTCAGGAGCCGACCAGCGAGATCGTCGTGGACGACCCGCGGATCACCGAGTCCAGCGGCCTGAGCGTGTCGCCGACCGATCCCAACCTCCTGTACACGATCAACGACTCGGGCAACGACCCGGTCGTCTTCGTGCTCGACCGGAGCGGGGACGTGGTCGGCACCACCGCGCTCGTCGGCCCCGACCCGGACAGCCACGACATCGAGGCGCTGTCGGTCGACGACCGCGGCGCCCTCTGGGTCGCCGACACCGGCGACAACACCAACATGCGCACCGACGCGGCGCTGTACCGGCTACCTGCGCCCGGGCGGGGCGGGTCCACGGCAACGCCGCAGCGGTTCCCCCTGGTGTACGCAAGCGGGCGGCCCAACATCGAGGCGCTGCTCATCGACCAGACAACCGGTCGCTCGTGGCTCGTTACCAAGGGTTTCGTCGGCGGCCAGGTGCTGCGGCTGCCCAACGAGATGACGCCCGGCCAGGTGGTCTCGCCGGCGCCGGTCACCGGCGTACGGGTCGCCGGCCTCGTCACCGATGCCACCGTCCTGCCCGACGGCGCGGCGGCGGTGGTCCGCACGTACGGGGAGGCGCAGGTCTACCGGCTGCCGAGCTGGGAGCTGGTCGGGTCCTTCCGGCTGCCGCGGCAGGAGCAGGGGGAGTCGGTGACGCCGCTGCCGAACGGCCAGACGCTGCTCGCGGGCTCGGAGGGCAGCCCCGCGCTGATCGACGTGGTGCCGGTGCCACAGCGGATCCTTGACGCGCTGTCGGCCAATCTGCCCGACCCTTCCGAGCCGACGGGGCCCGCGACCCCCGACGCGGAGGCCGAGCCGCAGGCGCTGGCCGATGACAGCGGCCCGCTGCGGGAGCGGCTGGCCTGGGTGATCGGCGGCGGCGGCGCGCTGCTCGTGGTCGCCGCGGTGCTGCTCGTCGTCCGGGCCCGACGCAGCCGCGCCGACTGACCGCTGGGCCTCGCCGCAGTCGCGCCCAGTGCTCGACCGATCGGCTCAGGCGGCCGGAGGGTTCTGGCGGCATGTGACGCTCCGGCCCGGCGCGTCGCCGGCGTGTTGGCGCCACAACCGGGTCGGCAACTCAGTCCAGCCGCTCGATCACCCAGTCGATGCAGGCGGTGAGCGCGTCGACGTCCGCCGGCTCGATCGCGGGGAACGTGGCCACCCGCAGCTGGTTTCGCCCGAGCTTGCGGTAGGGCTCCACGTCGACCACCCCGTTGCGGCGGAGCGCCGTTGCAACGGCGTCCGCGTCGACCGCGTCGTCGAAGTCGACGGTGCACACCACCAGCGACCGTGCCTCCGGCTCGGACACGAACGGGCGCGCGTACGACGTCTTCTCCGCCCAGCGGTACAGCCGGCTGGAGGAGTTGGTCGTGCGCTCGACCGCCCACGACAGGCCGCCTTGGCCGTTGAGCCAGTCCAGCTGCTCGGCCATCAGGAAGAGGGTGGCGATCGACGGCGTGTTGTACGTCTGCTCGACGACCGCGTTGGCGATGGCGACCGACAGGTCGAGGGACGGCGGCACATGGCGCCCCGACCGATCGAGCTCGCCCGCCCGCTCCAACGCGGTCGGTGACAGCAGCGCCAGCCACAGCCCGCCGTCGGAGGCGAAGCACTTCTGCGGAGCGAAGTAGTAGGCGTCGACCTGCGACACGTCCACTGGCAGCCCGCCCGCCGCCGACGTCGCGTCCACCAGCAGCAGCGCCCCGTCGTCGGCGCCGGCCACCCGGCGGACGTCGGTCATGACGCCGGTCGACGTCTCGTTGTGCGCCCACGCGTACGCGTCGACGCCGGACTCGGCCGCTGCGGTCGGCCGCGTCCCGGGTTCGGACTCGACCACCGTCGGGTCGGCGAGGAACGGGGCCGCCGCGACAGCGCGGGCGAACTTGGCCGAGAACTCGCCGAACGACAGGTGCTGGCTGCGCTCCCGGATCAGCCCATACGTGGCGACGTCCCAGAACGTCGTCGTGCCGCCGTTGCCGAGCACGACCTCGTACCCGTCGGGAAGGGTGAACAGCTCGCGCAACCCGGCCCGCACCCGCCCGACGAGATGCTTGACCGGCGGCTGGCGGTGCGAGGTGCCCATCAGCGTGGCGCCGGTGCCGGCCAGCGCCGCCAGCGCCTGGGGCCGGACCTTCGACGGCCCCGAGCCGAACCGGCCGTCGCCAGGCAGCAGGTCCGCCGGGATGTCTAGGACCACGCGTTGTCCCAGCCGCCGACGGAGTCGGCCGGCCGGGGCTCCGGCCCGGAGTACCGAGCAGACGGCCGGACCAGCCGGCCGGTGCGCTTCTGCTCGAGGATGTGTGCGCTCCAGCCGGCGGTGCGGGCGCAGGTGAACAGCGACGTGAACATGTGCGGCGGCACTGCGGCAAAGTCGAGCACGATCGCGGCCCAGAACTCGACGTTGGTCTCCAGCACCCGGTCCGGCCGCCGGTCCCGGAGCTCGGCAAGGGCGGCCTTCTCCAGCGCCTCGGCGACCTCGTAGCGAGGCGCGCCAAGCTCCTGCGCGGTCCGGCGCAGCACCCTGGCCCGCGGGTCCTCGGCCCGGTAGACCCGGTGGCCGAACCCCATCAGCCGCTTGCCGTTGTCGAGCAGCTCCGCGACATACGACTCGGCCTGCCCGCGCCGCTCCACCTCCTCGATCATGCCGAGCACCCGCGACGGCGCACCGCCGTGCAGCGGGCCGGACATCGCGCCGACCGCGGCGGACAGGCAGGCCGCGACGTCGGCACCGGTGGACGCGACCACCCGCGCGGTGAACGTGGAGGCGTTCATCCCGTGCTCGGCGGCCGACACCCAGTAGGCGTCGACCGCCCGCACCTGGTCGGGGTCGGGGTCGCCGCGCCAGCGGGTCATGAACCGTTCGGTGATCGTCGACGCCTCGTCGATTCTGGCCTGCGGCACCATCGCCAGCCCTACGCCCCGTGCGGCCTGCGCCACGTACGACAGCACCATCACAGCAGTGCGGGCGAGGTCCTCGCGGGCCTGGTGGTCCTCGATGTCGTAGAGCGGGCGCATGCCCCAGGCCGGGGCGATCATCGCGATCGCGCTCAGCGGCGGCGGCGGTCAGACCGCGACCGATCCCACCCCGACGCAGGCCGGGCCCTCGCCCGACACGAAGACCCCGAGCGAGAGCCGCGAGCCGGCGCCGCCCGCCCCCGCGCAGACCGAGCCCGAGCCGGCGCCCCCCTCGGCCGAGGACCCCAAGGCGCTCAACGATCAGGGCTTCGCGCTGAGCCAGCAGGGCGACAACACTGGGGCCGTGCCCGTGCTGCAGCGCTCGGTCGAAGGCTTCCGCGCGCAGGACCGCCGGGGCGAGATCGACTACGCCTACGCCCTGTTCAACCTCGCCACCGCGCTGCGCCAGACCGGCGACCCCGCCGCCGCGATCCCGCTACTGCAGGAGCGCTTGCAGATCAGCGACTTCAAGCGCGGCGTCGTCAAGCGCGAGCTCAAGCTCGCCCAGGACCAGGCCGGCGGCCAGGGCGAGGGCGCCGACGAGGACGGCTGACCCGCGCTGAGAGCGAGCGCCGACCGCGACGCTCGTCCAGCGCCTGACCACCATCTCGGCGAGCGCGCCGGACGGATGGTCGATACAACGAAGCCGCTCACCGACCGACAACTGGGGCAAGAGCGTCATGGTCACCCCCAAGGTCACAGAGCAGAAGCGCGGATCGGCCCACGGCGGCGGTCCCGTCAAGCCCGCGCCGACGCCCCCGGGCGCCGCGAAGTAGGAGGCCGGGCCGCCGAGCGCGAGGCTTGGCGGCAAGGGAGACGACGTCGCGGCCGCTGGGGCTACGGTGATCGGCCGTCGCCCGCCGGGATCCGGCCGGGCGCACGCTCGGGCGCGTGCTGCGGTCGGCGCCCCGGACGTGGATGGGCGTCGGCCAGGCGCGCGGGCCCACGCAGGCGCACGGCGCTGGGCAGCGCGTCGCGCAGCGGCAGGCCGCCGTCGCCCGCTGCCGGGCCGTTCGGCGGGCGATCGTCGTCCTCGTCGCCGGGCCACCAGCCACGCCAGTCGGGACGCTCGTCCTCGTCGACGATCAGCGCCCAGATGAGGGCGCCCAGCCCGACGAAGTGCACGAGCACCGTCAGCGCGAGGGCGAGCACCTCCTTGTCCACCCGATCAAGGCTACCTCCTGACGGGACGCCGGTGGGATGCCAGGGCGCCAATCGCCGGGGCGCTCAAGCGAGGTCGTCGGCCAGCCGGGCCAG
>Ga0180121_10001143_pt1 | contig 11212 bp, 10 predicted proteins | sample AntDrymUQ5402106_2_FD_129676 | JGI IMG/M metagenome (GOLD analysis project Ga0180121, IMG submission 129676) | Polar desert sand microbial communities from Dry Valleys, Antarctica - metaG UQ540 (21.06) (version 2) (version 2) | ecosystem: Environmental > Terrestrial > Soil > Desert | place...
GCGATCGGCCGCGCGGCGAAGCAGTGGTTCTGCGTCAGCCGGCGTCGGCCCGACCTGGACCACCGCGTCGATCACGGAGGCCTAGGTGGCTTCCCTCGCCGGGCAACCGGTGCAGTCTACCTGTACTCACTCGCGCGTCGGGCCCGACCCGAACGCGCGGAGATCCGCCGCCAGGGCCCGCGCCACAGCGGCGTCGACACCAGCATCCGCCAGTGCGTCGGCGACCTCGTCGAGCTCGGGTCCCCAGCGCCAGCCCACCCCGGCGAGGCCGTCGAGCACGCCGTCGAGCTCGCCGAGCAGGTCCGCGCCGGACCGCGAGCTCTCGTCGGCCAGGACCTCGCTGACGCCGTGGGCGGCAGCGAGCCGCGCGGACGCTGCTGCGAGGACCATGCGCCCCTTGTTGTAGAGCGCGTACGCCTGCTTGGCGGCCGACGCCTGGCCCACGGTGGCACCCACCACGATGGGCGTCACCACGGTGCCCGTGAACAGGTCACGCACGTGATCGACGCCCGTCGCCTCGCCGGCGAGGTAGAGGGAGGTCCGCGAGCCTGCCCGCGGCGGAGGACCGACGACCCCCCCGTCCACGAGCGTCGCTCCAGGTCCGGTCACCAGCCGCTGCACCTCGGCGATGGTGGCGGGTGCGAGCGGGTTGGCGTCGAGGTAGGTACCGGCGAACCCCGCCTGGGACACCAGCCGTGCGACCTCGACGGCGAACTGCGGCGGCAGGATGCTGAGCACCATGTCGGCGCCGTCGACGAGCGCGGCGACCTCCGCTGTGGGGCGCAGCCCCTCGCGCTCCGCCCGCACCACGGTGGCGGGACTCCTGCCGTCGGTGAGCCAGCGGACCTCGTGACCCGCGGCGACGAGCTCGCCGCCAAGTCGCGAACCCATCGCGCCGGGGTGCAGCAGCGCGACAACCGTCACAAGGTCAGCTGTGCCCGTCGAACAGGCTGGTCACGGAACCGTCGTCGAACACCTCGCGGATGCCGCGGGCGATCAGGGGTGCGATCGAGAGGACGGTCAGCTTGTCAAAACGCTTCTCGTCCCCGATCGGCAGGGTGTCGGTGACGACGACCTCGCTCACCCGGGAGTTCTTCAGCCGGTCGATCGCGGGACCGGAGAACACGGCGTGGGTGGCGGCGACGATGACATCGGCCGCGCCGGCCTCGAAGAGCGCGTCGGCGGCCTTGGTGATGGTGCCTCCGGTGTCGATCATGTCGTCCTGCAGGATGCAGGTCAGCCCGGCGACCTCACCCACGACGCGGTTGGCCTTGGCCTCGTTCGGGACGTTCGGGTCGCGCGTCTTGTGGATGAACGCCAGCGGCGCGCCACCGAGGGTCTCCGACCAGCGCTCGGCGAGCCGGAGGCGACCCGCGTCCGGGGACACGACCGCGACCTTGGCCCGGTCGACGCGACGGTTGACGTGCGCTGCGAGCAGCGGTAGCGCGAAGAGGTGGTCGACGGGTCCGGTGAAGAAACCCTGGATCTGCGCGGTGTGCAGGTCGACCGCCATGAGCCGGTCAGCCCCGGCGGTCTTGAAGAAGTCGGCCATCAACCGCGCCGAGATCGGCTCACGCCCACGGTGCTTCTTGTCCTGGCGCGCGTAGCCGTAGAACGGCGTGACAACGGTGATGCGCTTGGCCGAGGCCCGCTTGAGCGCATCGACCATGATGAACTGCTCCATCAGCCACTTGTTGAGCGGGAACGGGTGGCTCTGCAGCACGAAGGCGTCGCAGCCGCGCACCGACTCCTTGTACCTGACGAAGATCTCGCCGTTGGCGAAGTCGTAGGCCGTCATGGGTGTCAGCTCGATGCCGAGGTGCTCGCTCACCGCGTCCGCGAGCTCGGGGTGCGCCCGACCGGAGAAAAGCATCAGCTTCTTCTCGCCCGTGGTCTTGATGAAGCTCATCCGCCCGACCTCTCGTCGTCCTGCACCGCGCCAGCGCCGGCCCGCTCCGCCGCTCCCGCCGTACGTGTGCCCGCTCTGCGCCGCGCGACCCACCCCGCGATGTTGCGCTGCTTGCCCCGGGCGACCGCGAGCTCCCCGGGCGAGACCTTGCTTGTGACCGTGGAGCCCGCCGCGACGTAGGCCCCCTCGGCGATCTCGACCGGCGCCACGAGGACCGACTGGCTGCCTACGAAGGAGTGGGCGCCGACCCCCGTGTGGTGCTTCTCGACGCCGTCGTAGTTGGCGAAGATCGTCCCGGCGCCGATGTTGGCTCCCTCGCCGATGGTGGCGTCGCCGACGTAGGACAGGTGCGGCACCTTGGCGCCGTCACCGAGCTCGGCCATCTTCATCTCGACGAAGCCGCCGGCCTTCGCCCCGCGTCCGAGCCTGGTGCCGGGCCGCAGGTAGGTGTATGGCCCCACGGTGGCCCCGGGTCCGATCACCGCGGCGTACGACGTGGTGCTGACCACCTCGGCGCCGGCACCGACCTGGGTGTCGACGAGCAGGCAGTTGGGGCCCACCGTCGCCCCTGCCGCGACATGGGTGCGGCCCCGCAGCAGCGTGTTGGGCTCGAGGATGACGTCGGGCTCGAGGGTGACGTCGGCGTCGACCCAGGTGGTTGCCGGGTCGAGGACCGCGACACCGGCCCGCATCCATGCCTCGACCGTGCGGCGGTTGAGCTCGCGGTGCAACGCGGCGAGCTGCACCCGGTCGTTGGCGCCCTCGACGGCCCAGGTGTCCTGGACAGCGATCGCACCGACCCGACGGCCGGCGGCACGGGAGTGGCCGACGACGTCGGTCAGGTAGAGCTCGCCCTGCGTGTTGTCGGTTTCGAGCCGGTCGAGTGCGTCACGCAGGGCTGCCGCGTCGAAGGCGTAGACGCCGGAGTTGACCTCACGGATGGTGCGCTGCTCTTCGGTCGCGTCCTTCTGCTCCACGACGGAGGCGACCGACCCGTCCTGCGCGCGAAGCACCCGTCCGTAGCCGCTCGGGTCGCCCAGGTGTGCGGTGAGGATCGTGACTGCGTTGCTCTGCTCGGCATGGGTGTCGAGCAGGTTCCGCAGGACCGTCGTGGTGAGCAGCGGGACGTCGCCGTAGGTGACGACGACGGTGCCGTCGAGGTCCGGCAGGTCGGCGAGCGCGCACTGCACGGCGTGACCGGTGCCGAGCTGCTCCTCCTGCACGACTGTGCTCGCCTTTGGGGCGACGTCGGCGAGGTGGGCCACGACCTGGTCACGGCCGTGGCCCACGACGACGACGAGGTGGGCGGGCTCCAGGCCGGCAGCGGCAGTGACCGCGTGGTGGACGAGGGTCCGGCCGCCGACGGGGTGCAGGACCTTCGGGATCGCCGACCGCATCCGGGTCCCCTCGCCGGCGGCGAGGACGACCACGGCGGCCGGTCGATCGGGGCTCACGCGGGGCGCGCTCCTGGGCGAGGCGGCGGACGGGGAGTCGTGCGGTCCGAGGATACCCGCCGTTCATTCCCTGGTCGCGCAGGTCGCCTGCCCAGACGCGAACCTGGCTCCCGGGCGAGGGATCGAACCTCGATTGGTCGGACCAAAACCGACAGTCTTGCCATTAGACGACCCGGGATGGCCCTAACAGGCTAGACGGTAGCGACGTCTTGACGGCCCACCAGATGCCCTCGATGTGCCGGTACAGAGGCGCGCTCTGCAGGACTCGAACGCTGAGGCACCCGTGGTAGTCGGTCCCGGTGTTCTTGCGGTTGGTTTTCACGGCGTGCTGCTTCAGCACTGTCGGCTGAAAGACATCCGACGGCACGCCCAAGATCTCGGACCAGTACTGATCGGCCGCGACGACGTCCGCGGATCGATGGATGTGGAGCTGGAAGCGCAGTCGCCCTGGGCCGACATCCAACAGGGTCAGAAATCGGAGGAACAGGCCGATCATTGCGGCGTCGCTGTTGACGAAGGCAACGACCTCATAGGTACGCCACGGTTTGGCCTTCCTGCCCTCGGCCCAGTAGGCGACCGCTCCCGCAATGAGGACTTCGCGGTCTGAGAGGACGCCGATCTCGTTGGACCAGGCGAGCTTCTCGTTCTGCCGCTCGACGAAGACCCGCGAGCGGCGAAGGTCGTAGTAGCGCTTGGCGCCCGCCTTGCGAGCGTCACGCTTCCCCTGCGTGATCGTGGGACGAGGAAGGTCGCGGGTCCAGAGCGAGATGGAGCCCTTCGAGACACCGAGCCGGGTGGCGATCTCGTCGTACGTCAGGCCCTCGAGCCGCAGGTCCCGGGCCTGCGCGCGCTCCGCGTCCTTTGCCAACATGGCACGAGTCGATCAGCAGCCCTGGACAGAACCCGCTTCGCCGTCAGGAGGCGGCGCGCTCCTGCGACCCGAGGAAGTCCTCGCGCGCCTCGAGTGCGATGTCGGGCTGGTCGGCGAAGACCCCGTCGAGGCCCGTCGCGAAAAACTTCTCAAGCTCCCGGAAGAGGTCGCCGTACGCCGCCGGGTCGAGGCCGCTGCGGTACTCCAACGGCAGGAAAACGTTCTCGGCCCGGAAGGTATAGGCGTGCACGACCAGGCCGGCCGCGTGGGCGTCGTCGACGAGCGTGGTGGGCTCACCCAGGGACCCGTCGGGGTTGCGCGGGATGACCAGGCCCTTGTCAGGACCGATGCCCCGGGCGTACGTCGCGATGTCGGCCAGGCCGGCCGGGGTTGCCAGCTCGCCGTACGTGCGCGGGGTCCGGCCCGGTCGGGTGAGGTCGTACGGGACGGCGGAACGGCCGCCGAAGAGCTGCACGAGCGCAACGTCGACCTCGGTCGAGAGCTCGCGCAGGTTCGTGGTCTCGAAGGACTGGACGAACACCGGAGCCTTGCGGCGGTCGAGCCCGTAGCGGCGCAGCACCGACACGAGCGGCTCCTCGAGCGAGAGGCCGATGTCGTCGAAGTACGTCGGGTCGGGTGCTTGGTCTCCGGGTAGATCCCGCCGGTGCGCTTGACCCTCCGGCCCTCGAAGCGCGCGAGCTCGATGACCTCCTGCAGGGTCGGGACCTCGTACCTGCCGTTGTACGTCGCGTTCTCCTGCCGGATCGACGGGATCCGCTCCACCGCCCGCAGGGTCTTGAGCTCGGCGAGCGTGAAGTCCTCGGTGAACCAGCCGGTGAGAGAGACGCCGTCGATCACCTTGGTGGGTCCTGAGGGAGGCGAACTCCGGGTGGTCGGCGATGTCGGTCGTGCCGCTGATCTCGTTCTCGTGCCGGGCGACGAGGACACCGTCCTTGGTTGAGACGAGGTCGGGCTCGATGTAGTCGGCGCCCATCCGGATGGCGAGGCGGTAGGCCGCGATCGTGTGCTCCGGCCGGTAGCCGCTCGCGCCCCGGTGGGCGATGACGAGAGGGTCCGCCGCCTGCACCGACGACGCCTGGCGACCAGGGTCGGAGGACGGGGCGTGGCGCTCCGCCGCCGAGGCGGGGACGGAGGCGGTCGCGAGGGCGGCGGCCAGGACGGTGGCGAAGGGCAGCAGCGTTGGTCTCATGCCCTCGATCGAAGCCCGGCCGATCAACCCCCGCGCCAACCTGACGCGGAGGTGACGATCCGTCGAACGGTCGAGTTGTCGGGTTCGACCGGTTACGGCGGCGTAGGTTACCGTTGCGTAAGTTCCATTCCCCTAGCAGAGGTTGCCCCCATGACCGCCGTCCCGCAGCAGCCCAGGGGCAAGCGGGACGTGCGATCCCGGATGACGGGCAAGGAGCGACGGGAGCAGCTGCTCGACGTCGGGCGCTCGCTGTTCGCGGCCAAGGGTTTCGACGCGACCTCTGTCGAGGAGATCGCGCTGAAGGCGGGCGTGTCCAAGCCGGTGGTCTACGAGCACTTCGGCGGCAAGGAAGGTCTCTACGCCGTCGTCGTCGATCGCGAGATGAGCGCCCTCCTCGACGCGATCACCGGCGCGCTGACGAGCAGCGGCCACCCGCGGGAGCTCCTGGAGCACGCGGCCTTCGCTCTGCTGGACTACGTCGAGAGCTCGACCGACGGTTTTCGCATCCTCGTGCGCGACTCTCCGGTCGCACAGTCGACGGGCAGCTTCGCGTCCCTGATCAGCGACGCGGCGAGCCAGGTCGAGCACATCATGGCCGGGCAGTTCACCGAGCGAGGCTTCGACCCGAAGTTCGCCCCCATGTACGCCCAGATGCTCGTCGGCATGGTGGCCCTCACCGGTCAGTGGTGGCTCGACGCCCGCCAGCCGGCGAAGGCCGAGGTCGCCGCGCACCTGGTCAACCTCGCCTGGAACGGGCTCTCCGGCCTGGAGCCGACTCCCGGCCTGAGCAGCCTCAGCCCGCCGACGGTCTGATCGCCTCCAACAGCTCCAGCCGGTTGCCGTGCGGATCCGCGACGTAGCAGCGCCGGAACCCCGGGAAGTCCCCGTCCCACTCCACCGCGACGCCGTGCCCCCCACCAGACGAGCGAAGCCGTCGAGGTCGTCGACCAGCAGCCCAGGGTGCGCCTTGCGCGCAGGGCGGAAGTCCCGCTCGACCCCGATGTGCAGCTCGACGTGGGCGGAGCGGAACCACACACCGCCCCGACCCGCGAGCGGCGCCGGTTTTGCCACCTCGGGCAGGCCGAAAACAGTGCCGTAGAACCAGCGCGATGCGTCCTCCGACCCGGCCGGGCAGGTGAGCTGCACGTGGTGCAGCCCGACGACGCCGGTCACGGTGTCCGACCCGTCTGCCCTGGCTCCCGTTGCGCGACGGCGAAGATGCGCCGGTAGGGCAGCACCGTCCCGGTCGCAGTTGCCGGGTACGCCGGGGCCACCCGCGTCCGGTAGTCGGCGAGGAGCTCATCCCGCTCCGTGTCGTCGAGGACTCCGAGCACCGGTCGCAACCCGGTCCCGGTCATCCACGACACGATCGCGTCCGGGCCCTGCAGAACCTGCAGGTACGTGGTCTCCCACACGTCGACGCTGCACCCGAGTCGCTCGAGGGAGTCGAGATAGGTCGACGGCTCCTCCGACACCGGCCGCTCGATCTCCAGGCCGGCCAACCGCTGCCGCCACCGGGGCGTCTCGCGCAGCGCCGCGAGCTCGGTGTGGCAGGGCTCGGCGAAGTTGCCCGGCACCTGGAAGGCCAGCCAGCCGCCCGGCCGGACGGCGGCCACCAGCCGGGGCAGCAGGTCGAGGTGGCGGGGCACCCACTGCAGGGTGGCGTTGGAGGTCAGGACGTCCACCGGCCGTTCTGACTTCCACTCGCGCAGGTCGGCCAGGACGAACTTCAGCCGCGGCCCCTCTCCCTCGTCGATCGCGCGCTCCACCATCTCCGAGGAGGAGTCGACCCCGACCACGTCGGCATCCGGCCACCGCTGGGCCAGCGATCTCGTGAGGTTGCCCGGACCGCAGCCGAGGTCGACCACGAGGCCGGGGTCCTCGGCAGGCACCCGGCTCATCAGGTCGGCGAACGGCCGGGCCCGCGCGTCACCGAACTGCAGGTACTGGGCCGGGTCCCACCGCACGGCCGCCTCCCCATCTCTTGATGTCAAGACACTTTGACGTGCAGAATTCTCGATGTCAAGAGACTCGTCGTCGATACTCTCGAACTGAAGACGGGAGGTGGTTTGTGCAGGACGAGGTGGACCGACTGGTCGGCGCGTGGGCCAAGGAGCGACCGGACCTCGACGTGCGCCCGCTCGAGGTCCTCAGCCGGGTGACAAGGTTGGCCCGACACCTCGACCGAGCCCGGCGTACGGCCTTCTCCGCCCACGATCTCGAGGTCTGGGAGTTCGACGTGCTCGCCGCGCTGCGCCGCGCGGGCCGTCCCTACGTGCTCTCCCCCGGCCAGCTGCTCGCGCAGACCATGGTGACCTCGGGCACGATGACCAACCGGGTGGACCGGCTGGAGGTGCGCGGGCTCGTCCAGCGACTGCCGGACCCGGCGGACCGGCGCGGAGTGCACGTTCGGCTCACCCCGCGCGGCAAGGACCGGGTCGACGCGGCGCTGGCCGACCTCCTGCACCGCGAGCGCGACCTGCTTCAGGGGCTCTCACGCACCGACCAGGACGCGCTCTCTACCCTGCTGCGCCGCGTCGTCGCCCCCTTCGAGTCAGACCCCTGACACCCCTGCCCGCCGCGCGCCATGCGGGGGTCGGGGGGCGGCGAGGAAGCGGGCGTCGACGAGCACCGGCACGGTGTCGCTGGCGTCCACGTCACCGGCGCGTCCGGGGCCAGCGCCTGCAGCCGGTCGACGACAGCGCCCGCTCCGACCAGATCCTCGTACGCCGGGCGCAGCGACCCGTCAGGCAACCGCTCCCCGGCAGGCACCAGGACGATGCGCTCGACCGACGGCCACGGTCACCGCGGTCGAGAAGGAGAGCACGTCGACCACCACGAGCACGTCGCTGCGCTCCCCGAGCACCGCGGCTCCCACCGGACCCCACTCCAGCGCGACCTGCATGTCCTCAGCCCGTGAGCTCGGCGAGCTCGAGCCAGCGGTGCTCCAGCTCGTCACGCAGCCCGCGCAGCCCGCGCAGGGTCGCGTCGAGCACCAGGACGGCCTCGTGGTCGGCGGCGGCCGCGGCCATGTCGTCGTGCAAGCGCTTCTCGCGGTCCCGCAGCTTGTCGAGCTGCCGCTCGACGCGCGCGAGCTCCTTGCGGGCGGCCCGGACCGCGGTGGCGTCGACAGGTTCTGCCGGCGCGGCCCCAGCACCACCCTCTCGTTCGGTCCGGGGGCTCACCGCGGCCACGGCGGACCGGACCGACGGCCCGGTCCCCATTGCCCTGGCCCGGCGCAGGGAGAGGTACTCGTCGATCCCTCCGGGCAGGTCGCGCAGCCCGCCGTCGCCCAGCAGCGCAAAGGTCCGGTCGCACACCCGCTCGAGGAAGTAGCGGTCGTGGGACACGACGACCAATGTGCCCGCCCAGCCGTCGAGCAGGTCCTCCAGCGCGGTCAACGTGTCGATGTCAAGGTCGTTGGTTGGCTCGTCGAGGAGCAGGACGTTGGGCTCGTCCATCAGCAGCCGCAGCAGCTGCAACCGCCGGCGCTCGCCGCCCGACAGCTCCCCGACCGGTGTCCACTGCGCGTCGCCGACGAAGCCGAACCGCTCACACATCTGCGTCGCCGAGATGGTGCGGCCCTTCCCGAGGTCCACCACCCGGCGTACGTCCTCCACGGCCTCGAGCACCCGCAGCGTCGGCGACAGCTCGGCCACGTCCTGCGACAGGTAGCCCAGCCGCACCGTGACCCCGCGCACCACGCGCCCGGCGTCCGGCTCGAGCGCCCCGACGAGCAGCCGCAGCAGCGTCGACTTGCCCGACCCGTTGACGCCGGCGATGCCGATGCGGTCCCCGGGCCCGACCTGCCACGTGAGCGAGTCGAGAAGGACCCGACCGGCGACCGAGACCGTCACGTCCTCGACGTCGTAGACCCGCCGACCCAGCCGTGCCCCGGCGAAGCGCATCAGCTCGACACCGTCGCGGGCCGGCGGCTCCTCGGCGATCAGCGCGTTCGCCGCGTCGATGCGGAACTGCGGCTTGGACGTGCGCGCCGGCGGGCCGCGGCGCAGCCATGCGAGCTCCTTGCGCACGAGGTTGGCGCGCCGGGCGTCGGTGGCCGCCTGCATGCGGTCCCGTTCCGCCCTCGCGAGGACGTACGCCGAGTAGCCGCCGTCATAGGGACGCACCGCCCCGCCCTGGACCTCCCAGGTCACCGTGCAGACGGCGTCGAGGAACCACCGGTCGTGGGTCACCACCACGAGCGCCTCCCGGCGTGCGCCCAGGTGACGAGCGAGCCAGTCGATGCCCTCGACGTCGAGGTGGTTGGTCGGCTCGTCCAGGACGAGCAGGTCGTGTTCACCGATCAGCGCCCGCGCCAACGCGACCCGTCGCCGCTCACCACCTGAGAGCGACCCGAGCGACCGGTCGAGCATCGTGTCGAGGTCGGAGCGCTCACCGAAGAGACCGGCGAGCACCTCCCGCGCCTGCGCGTCCGACGCCCACTCGTGCGCCGGCCCCTCGCCCACCACGACCGATCGGACCGACTCGTCGGAGGCCGGCGAATCCTGCTGGGCCACTGCAGAGACCCGCAGGCCGCCCGCGTGGGTGACCCGTCCGGAGTCAGGGTCCTCCCACCGGGTCAGCATCCGAAGCAGGGTGCTCTTGCCGTCGCCGTTACGACCGACCACACCGATGCGGTCCCCCTCCGCGACGCCGAGCGAGACGCCGGCGAGCAGCAGCCGGGTGCCGTACCCCTTGCCGACGCTCTCCAGGTTGACCAGGTTGCGCGGCGCCACCTCAGTCCTCCCCGGCGAGGCGGGCCCCGCCGACGGGGCCCTGCGCGCGCTTGACCGCGCGGCAGGTGCCGCTCGCGCTGAGCGCCACGGCGATGTCTATGGCGTGCTCAGCGCTCCGGGTGAGGAAGACCACCGTGGGCCCGCTCCCCGACACCAGCGCGCCCAGGGCGCCTGCCTCCTCACCGGTCTCGATGGTGGCGCGCAGCGCGGGCCGCAACGACACTGCGGCAGCCTGCAGGTCGTTGCGCATCGCGGTGCCCAGCCCTTCGGCGTCGCCCGCCCGCAGGGCAGCCATCATCGCGTCGCTGACCCGAGGCTGCGCGAGCACGTGGTCGGACCGCAGGCGGTCGCACTCGGCGTACACCGCGGGGGTCGAGAGGCCGCCGTCGGCCAGGGCGACGACCCACTCGAAGCGCCCGCGCGCGAGGACCGGGGTGAGCACCTCGCCGCGACCCATGCCCAGCGCGGTGCCGCCGACCAGCGAGAACGGCACGTCACTGCCGAGCTCGGCCGCCACCTCGGCAAGCTGCACCCGCGTGAGCGCCGTGCCCCACAGCTCGTCACAGGCGACCAGCGCGGCCGCGGCGTCCGCGCTGCCTCCGGCCATGCCGCCGGCGACCGGGATGCCCTTGCTGATGTGCAGGTGCACGGCCGGCTCGACGCCCGCGCGGTGGGCCAGCGCCACGGCAGCGGCCGCGGCCAGGTTGGTCCCGTCCTGCGGGACGTCCTCGACGCGCACCCCCGTCGCGCCCATGACGGTGACCGAGAGCCGGTCGGCCGCCGTCGCGGTGACCTCGTCGTAGAGCGACACCGCGTGATAGGCCGTGGCGACGTCGTGGAAGCCGTCGCGCCGCACGGCACCGACGGCCAGCACCAGGTTGATCTTCGCCGGCGCGCGAGCGGTCACCGACGGGCTGGGCATACCGATCACCCTAGGTGTGCTCCGACGAGCGGCTCGCCGCCAGCCGGGCGAAGTCGGCGACACCGAGAGCCTCACCTCGCGTACGCGGGTCGATGCCGGCCGAGCGC
>Ga0180121_10001144_pt1 | contig 11209 bp, 12 predicted proteins | sample AntDrymUQ5402106_2_FD_129676 | JGI IMG/M metagenome (GOLD analysis project Ga0180121, IMG submission 129676) | Polar desert sand microbial communities from Dry Valleys, Antarctica - metaG UQ540 (21.06) (version 2) (version 2) | ecosystem: Environmental > Terrestrial > Soil > Desert | place...
GACTACGGGCTCTCCGGGAGCCGCAGCGCGGCCGAGGAGCTGGCCCAGGAGGCCTTCTGAGCGAGGCCTTCGGTGAGGACGGCACGGTGTTCGCCGGCCTGTTCACCGACGAGACCCTGCCAACCGAGATCGTGGTGCGAGGGGCGGACGGCTCCGAACTGGCTCGGACGCCCGTCGTCAACCCCGGGACGGGCGGCGGGGGGAGCTTCAGCGGGCGGGGCACCGAGATCACGACTCCGTCGGGCTGATCACCTCGAAGCCGAGCGCGTCGGCCGCCGGGATCTGCTGGCGGTCGAACGTGAGGTAGCGGATCGACCCGGGCAGGCGGTCCGCCGCCGCGAGGTGGATGGCATCGACGATGCGCACGCCGTAGGTGGCGCCGATCTCGACGGCGCGGGCCATGCACCGGTCGTCCATCGGCACCACCCAGAAGGCCTCCCACTCGTCGCGCAGGGCGCGCCACAGCTCGGATTGCTGCCGGGCCGAGGCGGACGCCCGGTGCAGGGCGAGCTGCGCCTCCGTGCGCACGAGGGCCGAGGCGCACCACGCATCGCCACCCGCCATCGCATCCACGACGACCGCTCGTTGCCGGTCGTGCACGTACCGGCGCACGAGCGCCGACGTGTCGACGTACAGCGCGCTCACCCGGCGCACACCTCCCCAACCCGCAGCCTGTGTTGGATCCTCGCGCTGAGGCCATCGATCTGACACCGGCTGGCGAGGGAAGGGGCTGCGCCCCGAACCACTGTCGGCTGACCGCCCTGAGGGCGACGATCGCCCACAGGCTGGAGGACCGCGGCGGGCGATGTCACTCGCCGCGCACCTCGGCGAGGACGCGGTCGAGGCGGACGTCGACCGCGGTGACGACGGCGTCGGGAGCGGGAAGCCGATCGTGACGGCGCGGGGGTTCGACCAGGCCGGCGGCAGCCAGCTCCGCGAGCGTCGGTGCCGCCGTCGCCGCGATTGGCCCGAGCTGGGCGACGGGGCGCCCGTCGAGCGTGACGATCACCCGCTCGCCCGACCCTGCCTGCCGCACGACCGCTGCCAGGTTGGCCCGCAGATCACGGGTGCCGATCTCTTGCACGCCCGAAGTGTACTCATGCGTACACATCTCTGGTGGCGGGTTGCCTTCCGCTCAGGTAGAACTTCGCCCATGAACTTCGCGTTCTCCGAGGAGCAGGAAGAGCTCCGTCGCATCACCCGCCAGTTCCTCGAGAGCAAGTCGCCCGAGGCCGAGGTGCGCCGCCTGATGGACACCGACGAGGGCTACGACCCCGCTGTGTGGAGCCAGATGGCGAACGAGCTGGGCCTGCAGAGCCTGATCATCCCCGAGGAGTTCGGTGGGCAGGGCTTCACCTTCGTGGAGCTCACCGTGGTGCTCGAGGAGATGGGCCGGGCCCTGCTCTGCGCTCCGTACTTCTCGTCCGCGGTGCTCGCCTCCAGCACGCTGCTCCACGCCGGCGACGACGCCGCCAAGAAGGAGCACCTCCCCGGCATCGCGTCCGGTGAGACGATCGCCACGGTCGCCTTCACCGAGCCCAACGGCAAGTGGGACGAGAGCGGCATCGAGGCCACCGCCACCCAGGACGGCGCCGGCTACAAGATCACCGGCACCAAGATGTTCGTGCTCGACGGCGCCCAGGCCACGCTGCTGCTCGTGGCGGCCAAGACGGACGCTGGCGTGTCGATCTTCTCCGTGGACCCGGCGGGTGCCGGCGTCACTCGCACGAACCTTGCCACCATGGACCAGACCCGCAAGCAGGCCAAGGTCGAGTTCGCCGGCACCCCGGCCACGCTCATCGGCACCGACGGCGCCGGCTGGACCACCCTCGAGCGCGTGCTCGACCTTGCCGCGGTGGCCCTGGCCGCCGAGCAGGTGGGTGGTGCCCAGAAGGTGCTCGAGACGGCCGTGCAGTACGCCAAGGACCGTGTGCAGTTCGGTCGCCCCATCGGCTCGTTCCAGGCCATCAAGCACAAGTGCGCCGACATGCTCCTCGAGGTCGAGTCGGCCAAGTCGGCCGCCTACTACGCCGCCTGGTGCGCCGCCGAGCTCAACGACGAGCTGCCGTCGGTGGCGAGCCTGGCCAAGGCCTACTGCTCCGAGGCGTACTTCCACGCCGCCGCCGAGAACATCCAGATCCACGGCGGCATCGGCTTCACATGGGAGCACCCGGCCCACCTGTACTTCAAGCGGGCCAAGTCGTCCGAGCTCCTCTTCGGCGATCCCACCTACCACCGCGAGCTGCTGGCTCAGCGCATCGGGATCTAGGCGCGCCTCACGTGCGAACAGGTCCTGTGTCGACTGCCTCGAAGGCGTCGCCTGAGATCTGCTTGAGGTCGCCGAGGGCGTCATCGTCCCAGCGGGGGTCGTGGGCACCGGTGAGGTACCAGTCGGAGCCGTTGTCGGCCACGAACATGCCGTAGCGCTTGAGGGCGGTGCAGATCACCTGCACCTCTCGGCTCAGCGCGGCGCACGAGTAGCCGGCCTTCATGCGAACGCGGAGCCCCATCGGCGGCACGTTGGGATTGGTGCTCGATGACGCGAAGTGGGTAGCCGGGTGGATGAACCCCCGCTGCGTGATGCTCACCGTGAACCGCAGGGCGTGTGGGATGACGCCGCGCTGCACCTCGTCGTAGCGGATGAGGCCGGGGTAGATGGGAAGCCCGGCGGCGTCGGCTGAGGTCCACCCGTCCGGGCGCAGGGCGTTGCTCCGCAGGTCGAACACCGCGCCGGACCCTGCCCGCCAGGACCGCCCGCCGTCGACCGGGTGGGCGTCGTACAGCTCGTACAGCTTGCAGGCGGCGTCGTCGACCACGAGCACGTGCCGGTCGCCCGCGCTGCTCGCGCCACCCTCGATGGGAGCGTTCGGCGGGATGGGGTACGGACCGCGGTCGCTCTCGTCCGCGTAGTGGAAGGTCACGGGCACCTTCGGCTGCCCCCTCCCGACCCGCACGTACGGGATCCCGATCGGGGCGCCCTCCCAGAAGGTGCCGACGTCGGGGTGGAGATGGTCGGCGCGGCCGATGGAGCTGATGAAGGCGCTCGACCGGGGGTGGACGCGGGCTGCCGAGATGTCGGTGTTCCAGGGGTTGTCGGGGGGGAAGACCCCGCACGAGCCGGGCGGTGCGGTGCTCGCAGGCGGTGGGTCCGCCGTCGGAGCCGGCACCGGCTGGGTGGGCGCCGACGCCACCGTGGTGGCCGGCACCGTGGTGGGTGGGGCCGACGGACCCGCCCCCGTCATGACGGTGGTGGACGGGGAGCGCGCTGTCGAGCGCGTGGATCCAGGGAGGGAGTCCGACGTGGTCGTGGCGGTCGCCGCGGTGTCGCGATCGGACGTCGGCCCGCTGCGGCTGACGATGACCGTGACCCCGGCGAGGACGACGACGACGGCCAGGAGGAGGATCAGCACCCGGTGGTGAGGCAGGCGGCGCACTTCAGGTGCATCGGCCGGAGGCGCCCAGCGGTGAAGTGATGACCGCAGCCGGCAATAGCCTGCCGCGGTGACCTGGATCTTCGTGGTGGTGGGGGCCGTCGCTGTGTTCGCCATCGCGGCCGCCTTCGTGGGTTCCGAGGCCTTCCGACTCGGTCACGAGACGCCGTCGGCCATCTTCGACATGGACGAGGCGCTGCAGGAGGTGGGCGACACCCTCCCGGAGCCGGTCCAGGCGCGCCTCACCTACGACGAGGTGCGCCGGCTCATCGTGGCCAGCCTGCGGCACCTCGAGTCGAAGGGCCTGGCCGCCACCCCGGGGTCGGACGTGCGCGTGATCGGCGAGCGGGACGAGGTGGTGGTGGCCGAGGACGACACCGTGGCCGTGGTGCTCGGTGCCGTCGACACCGAGGGCCTCGAGGTGAGCGACGAGGACGCCTACGAGGTGATCCGAGCGCTGCTCGGCTACCTCGATCGCATCGGCGCCCTCGGTCCTCGAGCCTGACCGGAAACCTGCCAGCGCGATGCCGCGATCGCGTGGTTCACTGGAGGCACCAGAGAAGGGAGGTGGTCCACAAGATGAACGACTGTTGTAGTGGGACCCTGGAGGTGGCTGGCCGCTAGTGCGGCTCGCTGGACCACCTGGCGTAGACCAAGCCAGTCGCCGCCGGAGAGGTGTTCGGGGAGTGGTCCCTCCTGCTGCCCGCAAGGGTGATGCCCTCCGGTCCATCCAGTGATCAACGGCAACGGGGATCGCCTCGGTCTCGATGCGGTCCCCGTTCCGCGTCCGCCGCTAGGTTCCGGAACATGGAACGGCCCATCCGGTTCGAGCACCACCGCTTCCTCGGTGACAAGCGCACGCAGGTGGTCTACGACCTTGACCGCTTCACGGACACCGATGCGATCGACGAGCTGATGGCGGCCAAGACGTACCTCTGCTTCGGGCCCGACACCCTCGCCGAGGCCCGCAACCGCGGCTACCGCCTGGCCAAGGGACACCCCGCACCTGCCGACGCTGGCGAGTAGGGCCGCCGGCCGGTGGAGCACCGCTTCCCCTCCGGCGGGAACCTCCTCGCCGCCCACCTCGCCCGCCCGCCGATGCGGGCCGACGTCAGCGAGGTGCCTGCGGTCGTTCTCGCCCACGGCTACCCGAGCGACGTCTCCGCCGCGGCGGTGGCAGCCTCCTCGCTGCCCGAGCTGGCCGACCGGATCGCCGCAGAGATGGGTTGGTTGGCGATGGCCCTTGCCTTCCGTGGGTGCGGTGAGTCCGAGGGCAGCTTCTCGCTCGGCGGTTGGCTCGACGACCTGCGCGCCGCCGCCGACCACCTGCAGGCCACAGAGCAGGTGCGCGGCGTCTGGCTGGTGGGCTTCGGCACCGGTGGAGCGATGGCCATCTGCGCGGCGGCCACTGACCCCGACGTGGTGGGGGTGGCCACGCTCGGCGCCCCGGCCGACTTCGACGACTGGGCCACGCACCCCAAGCGTCTCCTCGAGCACGCCCGCGAGGTGGGGATGATCGCGGAGCCGAGCTTCCCGCCCGACTTCGACGACTGGTCGCGCGAGCTCAAGGAGCTGCGGGCCGTCGCCTTCGCTCCGCGGCTGGCCCCCCGGCCGCTGCTCGTGGTGCACGGCAGCGACGACGACCTGGTGCCGGCGTTCGACGCCCGCGTGCTGGTGGACGCCCACGGCACAGCCGAGCTGCGCATCATGAACGGGGCCGGCCACCGCCTCCGCCACGACCCGCGGGCTGTAGCCGTGCTACTCGGCTGGCTCGACCGCCAGCGGCATAGGCGCTGATCGTCGTCGTTGGCTCGGATCGGCGAGGGCGTGCCTGTCGAACGTGGCGACGATCTTGTCGGCCAGGTCAGTCGGGAGGAAGGCCAGATAGGCCAGGTAGACGGCGACGCTGAAGAACCCGATGTCGAGGAAGGTGTCGATGCCGAGGTGGAACAGCACGCCGGCGCTGAGGACCCAGAGCCGCAGTCGCCGGGGCCACACGAGGAACACGAAGGTGGCCTCGAACGCCAACGCCGCCCACGTGAACAGGTTGAGGAGCAGGCTCTGCTCGAACAACCATTCGGGCGCCACGAAGCGCTGCAGATCCTCGATGCGCAGTGACAGGGCGATGGCCGTGCCGTCGTGCCAGGTGCTGCCCCGGGTCTTGGTCCAGGCGGACAGCAGGTAGCCAACGGCCAGCTCGAGCTGCAGCAACCGCATGGCGAACGGAGCCCGCAGCAGTTCCGGCGGCCGTCCCCGACGACGAGCCCGAGTGGCGTCCACCGCCCAGAGCACCCCGCAGGGCGCCAGCAGCACGGCGATGCCGACCTGCCGGAGCAGCAGGTCGCCAGAGTTGAAGATGACGGTGTTGGCGCGCTGGAGGCAGATGAGGCACAACACCGACACGGCTGCGCTGAGCCGGGTCTTGAGGCCCACCATCGTGGACACGGCGGCCACGAGGAGCACGAGGCACATGGCCAGCGCGGTGTGGTCCCACCCGAGGCGGGGAAGGGGATTCCAGGAGCCAGCCTGCAGCGAGCGCTCGTAGAGCAAGGCGCCCTCCGTGTAGAAGGGGTCGATGTCGGGCAGGAGGCTCAGCGCCCAGATCGCCGTCGCTGCACCCCAGCCGACCCGCACCAGCGTCATCGGCGCCGTGCTCTGGGGGGCGAAGAAGAAGCCGTCCCACGCGATGCGCACGCGGCCGCCTCCAAGCCGCGCAACGACCGGGTTCACGACGAGAGCTTCTCGGGTTCGTCGACGTAGTAGGTGTGGTAGGTGAAGTCCTGGTACGGCGGCTGCGCGCCGGTGATGGCGTTCTGGTGGAACATGCGCACGAGCTCCACCTTGGCCACGGCCGACCCGCGGTCGCCGTAGAGGCTGGCGATCCAGCGGGCCGTCGGGTCCCACAGGCCCTGGAAGTCGTCGGAGCGGACCCTCTCCAGCCACTTGCGCCAGCGGTAGAAGCGGAAGTTGCCGCCGACGCGGTTGCCCTCCGGCAGCTCCCACACCGCCGTCGAACCGTCCTCGAAGGTGACGCGGCCCTCGATCCGGAGGCTGGTCTGGCGTGGGTCGGGGGCGAACACGCCCCATTGCTGCTCGGTGCCCACCAGGCGGATGACGTAGTTCGCCTCGGGGCCGACCGACTGGTGCACGGCCGAACCGGTGGGCAGGTGGGTGACGACCTCTGCCAGCAGCACCAGCACGATGGCCATGGAGATGAAGATCTGGGCGGCGGGTGATCGCTCCACCCGCTCCGACGGGCTGGGTCGGGTCACCCGTCCTTGCCCTTGCCCTGGGCCTTCATCATCTTCTTGAAGGCCCGCACCTCGAGCAGCGACTCGGCGGAGTCCACGTCGGCGATGGAGCGGTGTGTGTCGTCGGAAAAGGGCCGGGCTGGCTCCTCCCACCCGTCGGGTCGGATGCCGAAGCGCTTGGCCAGGAGCGCCAGGAAGATCCTCGCCTTCTCTCCGCCAAACCCGGGCAGGGCCTGCAGCCGCGCGAACAGCTCCGGACCGCTGGCCACCCCGGTCCACACCGCCTCAGCGCGACCCCCGTAGTGATCGACGAGGTGCTGGCAGAGCTGCTGGGTGCGCTTGGCCATCGATCCCGGGTAGCGGTGCAGCGCCGGGGGGCCCTTGAAGGCCACCTCAAGATCGTCGAGCGGCATGGCGGCGATGGCGGCGGGCTCGAGCGTGCCGCCGAGACGATCACGCAGCTTGAGCGGGGAAGCGAAGGCCCACTCCATGGGCACCTGCTGGTCAAGCTGCATGCCAACAAGCAGCGCCAAGGGGTCCGTGTTGAGGAGCTCATCGGCTTCGGCGTTGCCAGTGACGGCGAGCGTGCCCTTCATGTCGGGCGATCCTACGGGAGCCGCGACTGGGGCCGGCGCCTAACCCAGCCTTGTAGACGTGCGGAAAGCCACGGAGTGCCAAACGGGATGTTCGAGTCGCGTTGCGACGTGGAAGCAACCACGGACGCGGCAAGTGGTGACCGTCGGTTTTGTCGGCGGGCAGCGGCGTGACGTGCGGGCACGTACCTCAGAAGCGGTAGCGGGTGCATGTCGAGACGGTGGCCTCGGTGGTGCCCAGCGCGAACGCCACGGTCGGTGTCACTTCGTACACCGTGTACGGAGGGGACCCGTGGTCGGAGCGCTGAACGGCGCGTCGAACTTGTCGCCCTGCACCTTCACCGGCCAGCCGACTTCGTTGTACCGTGCGGCCAACCGCTGCAGGAGAGCCGCCTCTGCGACCTGTGCGACGGTTCCTTCGATGACGAGGTCATAGCCCTCGCGACTGGCCGAGAGCACGCACGCCGGGTTCTTCGCGAGGTTCCTGTCTTTGCGCGTGCCTTGGCCGGACGTGAAGTAGAACGCGTCGTCGCCGAGGTTCACGGCACCGACCGGCACCATGTGGGGCCGTCCGTCCGGCCGGACGGTGGCGAGGAAGGTCGTGCCGGCCTCGGACCAACGCGACTGCGTCTCGGCCCAGGGTGTTGCCTCCCGTGTTGCCTCAGCGGTGTGCATTGCCTCGCAGTGGGGTGCATGTTGGCCATCGTCTGCTCCTTGTGCGCGCTCGCCTTGGCTGGTGACGAATCCTCACCCAGATTCTCATCGGCCAGCGAACCGAGCTGCCAGACCGCCAAAGTTCTTTCCCCGCAACCCGCGTTCACTCTGTCCGCAGCGCGATTGCCGCCCGGGTCCGTCCCGCCGCCCGACCGGGTGCGGCGGCGACGAGGTTGCAGAGCACCACCGCCACGACCGCCAGCACCGCGAGCGCGACCACCGGCACCTTCGGCGACGGCACGACGTACAGCTGCTCAGCGAACAGCCGCCAGACCCAGCTCCCGACGGCCACCCCGATCGGGACGCCCACCGCCAGGCCGATCGCGACGGTCACCGTGGCCTGCCACGCGACGGCCGTGGACACGTCTCGTCTGGTGAACCCCAGGGCCTTCAGCAGGGCGAGGTCCCGACGGCGGCGGGAGGTCGACACGGACAGCACCAGGGCCAGCGACGCGAGGGCTGCGATGCCCAGGATGGCGGCCACGAAGGCCGGCGCGGCGCCGATGTCGTCGCTGTTGACGATCTCGGCGGGTCGCCGCGACCGGAAGACCTCGGTCGATCCTGGGAACTCCCCGATGCCCAGCGTCTCCTCGCGCAGCCAGGCCTCGGTGTCGTCCGGGTCGGTACCATCCTCGTAGCGGACGAAGACGGCTGGCGGCCCGAGGTTGTCCGTGAGCGCGCCTGGAACCAGGTCCGGCGCGACCAGCGCGCCGACGCCGAGCGACGGATGGTTCCCGTGGGTCTGTCCGATGGTGGGGAAGGCGGCCGTGCCGACGACGCGGACCGCGGTCGGGCGGCCCCCACCGTCGAGCTGCACCTCGTCACCCACCTCCTTGCCGAGGGCGTCGAGGGTGCCCGTCCCCACCACGATCTCATCGGCGGCGGCGGCCGCCCGCCCCGTCAGGATCGGTGGGCCGACCCTCGCGCCCGGATCGATGCCGAGGAGGGGCACGTTGTGCCCATCGATGTCGTCGGCCCCGAAGTACACGGCGGCCCAGTCCTCGATGCGTGGGTCCCCGTCCAGGAGCGCCGCTGCGGCGTCGGGGTCGATGCCCCCATAGCCGGCGGTGTCGAGCAGGGTGGCGTCCCAGTCCCAGCCGTAGAGGCGCGGCGTGCGGACGAGCGCGTCGAGGCTGGCGGCGAAGCACAGCGCCGCCACCAGCGCCGCGATGGCGATGGCCGTCCCCGCCAGCACGGAGCGCACCGGTACAGCGGTGCTGGCCGTGCCCGGCTCGAGCGCCAGGCGGGTGCCGACGACCGCGGCTGGGCGGAGCCCCGCCGAGGCGGCAACCTGCACCGGGCGCGACGGTCGTGCCACACGCTTCCGGGCTCGATCCTGGGTGGCGATGGCGACGATCACCACAGTGAACAGGGCCAGGACCAATGCGAGGACCCCGACGCCCAGGACCGTCCAATCGACGGTCAGGCCTCGGTCGACCTCGATCCGGCGCACGGGCCCGATCGGTGTCGCCGGCGACGCCGCCGTCGCGATGGCGACGGCCAGAGCGGTCCCCGCCAGCACCGGGAGGCCCGCCAGAACGAGGGCGGTGCCCCAGATCGTGCTCCGGCGGGCACCCAGGGCGCGGAGGACGTCGTCGTTGCCTGCTTCGCTGCGCACCTGTCGCACGAGGCCCTGCCCGACCAGTGCGATGGCGGTCGCCGCGGCCGCGGCGCCGAGGATGGCCAACGCGAGCGCGAGCGGCCGGACCGCGCGCTGGGCCCGTGCGACGTCGGCCGAGTGGACTCGGAAGACCGCCCCGGAGTCCTCCGGGAGCAGGCTCACGAAGCGGTCCTGGACGGCGGGGACGTCGGCGTCGCCGCCTCGGAGCACCACGTGGTGCCAGGCGTAGCTGGCCGCCTCGATCTCACGACCCGTGAAGGCCGGCGTCAGGAGGTAGCGAGGGATGCGGTCGGACTGGTCCTGGACGACCTCGTCCGGGAACAGGGCCACACCGACCACCGTCACGTCGAGCTCGTCGTACGGCGGCGTCGGTGCCTCGAAGAACGCCTCGTCCTCGAGCTGCGCGTCCGTGTACACGCCGACGTGGAGGGTGTCGCCGACGTCGTAGCCCTCGAGCTGGCGCGCAAACTCGTTCACGACGACCTCGTCGACCTGGGCCGGGTCGGCGAGGCGACCGGCGATGATCCCCACCCGGTCCTGGGTGAAGAACTGCCCGTCGAGGCTGCCGGCCGCCTCCCCTCCACCGTTGAACTGCGGGACGCCGTCGGCGTCGACCTCGGCGAGGTTGAAGGCCAGCCAGGTCCGGGTCCGTTCAACCTCGGGGAACGTATCGAAGATCGAGTCCTCCGATCCCTGGTCGGAGAAGTTGTTGATCGCCAGGTGCGAGGGGTGGCCGGCCTCGAGGAAGCGGGGGTAGGCGGAGGCGGTGCGGCGGGCGCCGGCGAAGGCGGCGAAGGAGGCGCCGCCGAGCACGCCCAGCACGAGCACCGTGACGAGCAGCGCCCGCCAGCGCCGCCGCAACCCGGCCGCCACGCAGCAGCGGATCACGGGTGCGGCCGCCGGTGCCGGTCGTGCGACGCCGCGGCTGTCCCCATGGCATCCACCCTCCCTCATGTGACGAGCCGCCGACAGGGCGCAGCCACCCCCGGCCATGGGGTGCCAGCCCCACCATGCACCGTCGTGTCCTCGCTCGGCCCGGGGGATGGTCCGTCCTGGCTCGGCGCCGCGTCGAGGGAGGTTGATCTCGATTCTTGAGCAGTTCTCGTGCCCTCAGCAGTCGATGGCGGCTCGGAGTGCAGCGGCCACGATGGGTGGACGGTTTGACGGAAGCAAACGCGGGTACGTTGCCGTCGTGACGGCCCGCAGCACGCGCCGGCGCGCTGTGGCCGCCGCCATCGCGGGAGTGGCTGGGGTGCGGCTCTTCGCGTGGCGACGCCATCGCCGGGGCCCTGCCGAGGTGCGTGAGGCCCGCCAGCTCGACCTCCCGCCCAACCCCACGGGCGCCGGGATCGTGATCGCGGTGAACCCGGGGGCCGGCTCGTCGAGCGAGGAGACGGCCGACGAGCTGCGCCGCCTCCTGCCCGAAGCGGAGGTGGTGGCCCTCGACGACCCGGCGGCGCTTGAGGGCGTGCTGGAGGAGGCGGCCCGCCGACCGGGCATCCGCGCCCTTGGGGCCGCCGGTGGTGACGGCACCATGAGCTGGGCGGCCTCGATCGCGGTGGAGCACGGCCTCCCCCTAGTCGCCGTCCCCGGGGGGAC
>Ga0180121_10001145_pt1 | contig 11202 bp, 13 predicted proteins | sample AntDrymUQ5402106_2_FD_129676 | JGI IMG/M metagenome (GOLD analysis project Ga0180121, IMG submission 129676) | Polar desert sand microbial communities from Dry Valleys, Antarctica - metaG UQ540 (21.06) (version 2) (version 2) | ecosystem: Environmental > Terrestrial > Soil > Desert | place...
GAGTGGGAAAGGTCTGCACAGGTTATACCATTGATCGTAGCGTATATCAAACGGGAGCCTAAGTGGGAATTCTCACTTCAGTTGCACAAGTATATAAAAGTGCCTTAAGTCAATTTGCAAAAAAAACTGTCACCCTTCTCAGATGACAGCTTCCAAACTACATACTACAGTAAATCAGCAGAATACGCCGGTCTTACTACTGAATCTTAAGGCAAACTACGCTTTAGCTTAATTCATGATACAGTTAAATCCTCTCAATTCCACCGTTTTTTTCTTACATTATTTAGAGATAATGGACATGATCGATTCTATGAAATAAAAATAACTTTTCTCATTCAAATAAGATGAATTTCAATAAAATCATAGAGTACTTTTCACAATATTATTATAGCAATTTATTCCTAATCGTAATCACAATCATTTTTTTAATAATTGGAGTTTCTAATTATAAACAATTAAAAGAATTAAATATAATTACTGTTTATGGTTTTTTGTCCTTGTCACAAACATTATTTGTCTATTTCTTCATGTTTAATAGCCATCTTAAAAATTATTTATTCCTAATCGAAAATTCTATCAATATATTTTTAGTTTTAGAGTTCACATTGTTATACTTATTTTTTTTCTTGATAGTAAAAACATTATTATTTAAAAGAATTCTATTCATACTTGTAATAATATTTTTCTTGATAATTATTTATTATTGGAATTATACGAACGCTTTTTATAATAATCCTGCGCAGTTGACAGTTATAGAATGCTTTTTTCTAATGGTCCCTACACTTTTATATTTTATAGAGCTATTTAAATATTCTCTTGTTGACAATTTGTTGATGGAATCCTCTTTCTGGATTGCAACAGGGATTCTTTTCTTGTTTTCTACAATTATTCCTTTGTTTTTGATGGTTTCATACTTATCATCTAATGCTCCAGGAGTTTATCATGCTATTTATTCTATCACTTATATAGCATATTCTTTATTATTCATAATTTTTATTATTGGCTTGAAATGCAAAATCAAAAAGATATAGTCATTCTTATTATAGTTTCTACCGCATTAATTTTTCTGTTAGCTGGATTAATTGTTACAATCCTTTATTTATATCAGAAAAAAAGAATGCATTTTTTAAAGAATCTAGAGGAATTAAAACTTGATTATGAAAGAAATTTATTAAAAATTCAATTAGAAATTCAAGAACAAACATGTCAAAATATTTCGAGGGAAATACATGATAATATTGGATTATCTCTAACACTTGCTAAACTAAATCTTAATACTATTCGGGCAAATTTTGAGATTGAAAGCATTGTTAAAATTGACTCATCAATTCAATTAATCACCAAGGCTATTAATGATTTGAGAGATTTGTCAAAAAATTTAAATTCTGAATTGATAAATAATAACGGTTTGATAAAAGTTTTAGAAATGGAAATAGATCGAATAAATAGAGTAGGTGTTTGTTCCATAAATATGGAAGTAAATGGAGACCCAGTGTTTCTCAATTGTTTTAAAGAATTATTCATTTATAGAATTGCCCAAGAAGCCTTTAATAATATAATGAAACACTCAAAAGCTAAAAATGCGTGGTTAAAATTAAATTATATGAGTTGTTCTTTAACATTAATAGTTAAAGATGATGGAATTGGATTTAACCCAGAAAAAAATTATGCTAGTTCAGATCAATATACTAAATCCGGCTTGCTAAATATTCAACAGAGATGCAAAGTAATAGGTGGGGAGTGTTCTATTTTAGGCAATATCAATGAGGGGACATCAATTATAATATCAATACCAATAAATAATCAAAATGAATGATAAAATTACTGTGGCACTGGCTGATGATCATACGCTTCTACGGAATGCACTTGCAACATTAATTGATGGATTTGAAAATTGTAAGGTTGTACTTCAAGCAAGTTCAGGAGAAGAAATAATTAATTATATTAAATCTGGAATTGTTCCTGATGTTTTACTCCTGGATTTGAACATGCCAAATATTGACGGGTATGAAACAGCAAAATGGATCCAACAAAATAAACCCGAAGTGAATATACTAATGCTGACTATGTATGATACAGAACAGGCGATGATCAGGTTATTGCAGGCAGGAGTGCATGGATTCTTAAAAAAAGATATACACCCCTCGGAATTAAAATTTGCAATTAACTCCGTAATGCAAAGCGGTTATTATTATTCACACAACACTACCGGGAAGCTGGTAAACCTTTTCAGGAAAAACCAGGATACGCATGAACTGCACAAAGCCATGTTGTCGGAACCGGAATTAACTTTTTTGAAATATGCCTGTTCTGAAATGACGTATAAGGAAATCGCCGGCACTATGCATTTGAATCCCCGGGCAGTGGATAATTTAAGAGATAACCTATTTACAAAACTGGATGTGAAAAGTCGTGTCGGACTTGCTATGTACTCCATCCGGCACGGAATCGTTACCTTTTAATCAATCAGTTTGTTTCTCATCCCATACATGATTAATCCGGCGATGGTCTTTGCCCCGACTTTAGTTTTCATATTCTGACGTATAGTCTCCACCGTGCGCGGACTCAAAAAAACTTCTTTGGATATTTCTTCTGTGGTTTTGTCTTCTGCAAGCAATTTGAGGATGCGGATTTCCTTATCGGAAAATTTTACGGGGTTTGGGTAAAATTGCCTAACCTGTCTTTTTGTTTGAAGCTTTGAAAGAACAGCTTTATTTACCAGGTCATTGAAATAAAAATCATCATTCATACAGGTTAGAATTGCCTGGTATATTTCTTCAGGATCAGAAGTTTTAGTCAGATACGCATTCGCACCCATTTCCATCATTTTCGTGATCATTTCCTGGTCGTCATACATCGTTAGAACAATGATCTTCACTTCTTCATATTCCTTTCGTAATAATGGTATGGCATTGATCCCGTCAATCTCCGGCATCCGGATGTCCATCAATAATACATCTGGTTTCTTGAGCATCATTTTATGCATCAGGTCTTTCCCATCTTCTGCCTCCCAAAGTATTTTGAGGTATTCCTTATCCTTCATAGCCATCTTGATGCCATCGCGAAAAATTTTATGGTCATCTGCAATCGCTACTTTGATCATTATGTCATTGTTCATAATGGGGTAAGAGCTTAAGAGTTAACAGTTGGTTGATTTGAGGGTTTTTACTATGCACCTTGAAAAATACGATTTGATTAGAAATACGTTTTCTGTGATTCAACCATTCTTCCTGCCGAATTGAATCTGGAATTTTAGGGAATTTTTTGTTACCTGAAATTTTAATATTGACCACAAAACAGAAAATTTGATTGAAAATTAAATTTTAAAAAATATTCTTTCAGAAAAGAACCCAGATCATTCAAACGCTATGCCATTGATTTTCATTGTGAAAATGTCGTTTGCGACTAAGTTTCTTATCAATTTAGGGCTGTTTTAGTGACAACTAAGAGTTCCCACTTATCCACATTCATGTAAAAGCCGTGAACAAATACATTCTATCGGAGGCATATAGAAGGTATTTGGGATGTTTGAATTAGTATTTTTACTATATTTGACACGAACTTTTACTCAATTTATAATCGTAAGTGTACTATTAAAATCCTCGTAAAAGCACTACCAGTCTCTATTACAGGCAAATTAAGGGATTTTCCCCATCCGTTTACCTGTTGGACACCCTTTTTTTTTACAAGTCATTTATCAAACCAAACTAACCTTAATAGAACTTAAAAACTTACTACTATGTTGCAGACACAACCCCTTACCAAAAAACCCTTAGCCGATGTAGGGGAAGAAATTGGTCTTGAACTAGGCGTTCAAATGGTCAAAGATTTCCAAGTTGTTAATCCAACTGAAACTGCCTTTTTTATTGTAGGACGAAATATAATTGACCAAATTTTGGCACAACCGGACTGTGCAGGAATAAAGTTTCTATCAGCTTATAATGAAATGGGAGAAAAAACATTCGTTTATATTGGAATTGATAGTTACGGAAAATCTATTATTGAATACACAGTTATTAATAATATCGGAAACCTGGTGAAAGAAAATGGAATTGTTGCAGATAGGGTAAAGACTGGTGACAACCCTCCTATTGGCCCAAAAAGTATTCCTGACGCTGATGATTGGAGCTGGGTTATTGGATAATGGTTTTTGAATAATAAGGACTTTTCTAAACTAAGTGCAGTTTTTATATATTTGATTACAAAATCAAACAATTATAACTGCCTTATTAGAAAATATTAGCATTTATTCTGCATTACTACCCTTGTTTATTTTCCTTCTTTTCTATAATAGAAATAAAGGGATTGAAACAAGGGTAGTTGTTTTTTATATAATCTATTCTTTCATAAATGACAATATTGTTATAAGACTCTACCACGCTAAAGAAACAGAATTAATATATTTATTCAATAGTATTTTTACTTTATTCGAATACCTCTTTTTTAGCTTTTTTCTATATCTGGTAATAAACAACGGTCAATTCAAAAAATTTATTCTTGTATGTTCTTCTTTGTTTATTACTTTTTCTATTATTTTCTATTTCAAGTCCTCAAGCAGTGGGTTTGACTCCTTACCAGCCTCAATTGAAGTAATTTTAATAATTATTTATTGCATTTTCTTACTATATGAACAACTGGATAAGCCTTCGGCACTTTACGTTTATTTATCCCCAATTTTTTGGTTTACTATTGCTTTTTTCGTTTATCTGGCAGGAACCTTTTTTTTATTCTTACAAGCAGCAGACTTGCCAACAGATTTAAAGCATAATTTTTGGCGAATCAACTTGGTTTGTAACATCTTAAAGAATATTTTCTTTGCAATTGCGTTTTATTTACCAAATGATAGTAATAATCAACTGGATGAACTGAGAACCAATCAACAAAGAACAAATAACTCATTCAAAAAGTTACCAAAATAACCCTGACCCGTCAATGATCTTTCTTCAAGCTAGCAGCACAGGTAGTGAAATCTCACTGGTACTTTTCTTTGGTACCATTGGGATGCTTGCTTTGACCATAGGTCTGATCGTATTCATCATATTTCATCAGCGTAAAGTGATCCGTTACCAGGGAACTCTGCAGAAAATGGAGCAGGAACAGCAGAAGATGCTTTTAAACGCGTCTATCCGCTTCCAGGAAGAAGAACGCCAACGCATAGCCGCTGATCTTCATGACGATGCAGGACCTCTCCTCGCTACTGCCAGACTATACCTGAACGAAAACATGGTGAACCTGGATAAAAGTACCCAGCTCCAAAGTATTTACAACGCCAAGCAGATCATCGATGATACCATACAGCTTATTAGAAACATCTCCCACAGCCTGATGCCCCCTACCCTCAAAAATTTTGGACTGGAATCAGCTGTAAACGACCTTTTTCAGAAAATAAGCGGCTCTGGCAGCATGAATGCTTCCTGCCGCTTCCACGATTATCGGGAAAGATTGCATCCCGACCAGGAACTGATTATTTTCCGGGTAATACAGGAACTAATCAATAACATCCTGAAACACAGTAATGCAAGCTTCATTCACCTGACGCAGAACCTGAGTGGAAATAAGTTATTTATACGCATGCATCACGATGGAAGAGGACTGACGCAGGCTGATTTTGAAAAACTGAATAAAAGTACAGTCGGCCTGGGACTTAAGAACATTCAAAGCCGGTTGAGGCTTTTACATGGACGTATTTTTTTTGAAAAAGACCTCTCGCAGACCTATTACAAAGTAACTATAGAAGTGCCAAAACTTGAAGAAGATGCCACCGTACAAGAGCAGGTTTTACAACATTAGTGATTGTCAATCATAAATAAGTAATTTTAGAGAAGCCAATATCAACAAAAACATGGGACCGATCAAAGTCGCGATCGCTGATGACCACAAGATTTTCAGGAAAGGAGTGATACTTTCTCTGAGGCCATATACCAATATCAAATTCGTATTGGAAGCAGAAAATGGACAGGAACTGCTGGATACCCTTCCAGGAGTAACAGATCAGCCTGATGTGATCCTGATGGACCTGCGGATGCCACAGAAAGATGGAATTGAAACAACCAAGGTGATAGCCAAGCAATACCCTCATATCCATATCATCGCGCTCACCATGTATGAAGACGAACGCTTTGTCAGTCATATGATGGAGATCGGGGCAAATGGTTACCTGCTGAAAAGCGCTGACCCTGCCGAAATCAAAAAAGCAATTACCGAAGTAATGAGCAAAGGGTATTACCTGAATAATTTTGTCAACAGGATCCTGCTGAAAAAATCGCACTCCCGCACCAAAGTTGTACCTACTCTGAATAGCGAAATCACCCTCAGTGAACGTGAACGAGACGTGATCAAATATATCTGTATGGAATTTACTGCCCACGAGATCGCGCAGAAACTCGATGTAAGTCCAAGAACAGTTGAAGCCATCAAAGACCGTTTAATGGAAAGATTTGGTGCAAAGAATACGGCTGGCCTGGTATTTTTTGCTGTGAAGAACAACCTGATAGATTAAATTTTACACTCCCAGGAAATCAGTTCTATATAAACCCCTATGGAAGACCGGTTTGACCGAAAGGTTTAAAAATGGTAAAAACCGGTAATAGCATATTGGAACTGTTTTCCATTGTGGCAATCGTATTGCCGCTCCTTCCACTGCTATTCATTCTTACAAAGAAATTATATAAAATACCAGTAGTGCAATTGCTGGCATTTGCCTGCTTGCTGGGATTTGCCGAATACTTCCTGTACCAGATCAACAATCATTTCATAAACCGGCAGGTAACTTCTGCATTATTCAGAACCGCGGAGTCCGCCTGTTTGTTGTTGTTATTCAAAATTAGTGTTACCTCAAAAAGACTTTCTGAACTTTATTATTTCCTGCTCATTTCATCGGTCTCTATTGTTATTGCCATTTACACTACCAGCGGAACTGAAAAGTTTACAATTTCAGTATCTCATTTCCAAAGTATTTTAATGATATTCTGTGCCTTGCTTATGTTGATAAAGCTGGTAAATGCAAAAGACCTACTCTTATTTGAGTTGCCTCTCTTTTGGATCAGCGGGGCTACTTTTTTTTATTACAGTATGTATCTGTTGATTGAAAAAATAACAGTCCCGGGTGTTCATCCATTACAAAATACTGCAGAAGATAAATTGCTACTTTCCCACCTGGCGCATTTTATGCGATATATCCTTTATTTAATTGCTGTTATAATTACGCATCCCCGCCGTGATCGCAATGTTTAACCGGTTAACTTATTCTTTACAATTTTACCCAGATTTTTTAAAAAAATCCAAAAATTTATTCTTAAATAATCATCTCAGGTATTTCGCCTTCCACGATTAATCGGCCGGCTGTTTTTTGTTTAATTTCTTCAACCGAAACTCCAGGTGCCAATTCAATCAACCGGAATGCATTTTCTTCAACATCCAACACGGCCAGATCAGTCACTATACGTTTTACGCAACCTACGCCGGTCAGTGGTAAGGTACATGCAGGAAGAATCTTCGATTCGCCTTTCGGATTCGTATGCAACATCGCGACGATAATATTCCTTGCACTGGCTACCAGGTCCATTGCCCCTCCCATTCCTTTGACCATTTTTCCAGGAATTTTCCAATTCGCAATATCACCATTCTGTGAAACTTCCATGGCCCCTAAAACGGTTAGATCCACTTTCCCGGCACGTATCATTCCAAAGCTTTCAGCAGAATCAAAATAAGCCCCACCAGGAAGAATGGTGACTGTTTCTTTACCTGCATTGATAAGGTCAGGGTCTATTTCCTCATCGGTTGGATAGGGGCCCATTCCCAACATTCCATTCTCCGATTGCAGCATCACCATCATTCCCTTTGGAATGTAGTTGGCAACAAGAGTAGGAATACCAATACCCAGGTTTATATACATGCCGTTCTTCAGTTCTTTCGCAATTCTTTTGGCAATTCCATACTTGTCGAGTGGCATAAGAGACAGTTAGACGAGTTGTCAGTTGTTTTTGATCTGCACTGTTTTCCTTTCTATTCGTTTCTGATAATTCTTTCCCTCGAAAATCCGGTGTACGTAAATTCCGGGTACATGAATAGAATCCGGATCAAGTTCTCCGGGAGCTACCAGGTGTTCAACTTCTGCAATTGTAATGTTACCGGCGCGCGCCATCGAAGTTGAAAAATTACGTGTAGTTTTCCTGAATACCAGATTCCCGAAATGATCACCTTTCCATGCCTTTACGATTGCAAATTCTGCATGGAGAGCATATTCCATCAGGTATTGCTTACCATTGAATGATCTGGTTTCTTTGCCTGCTGCGATTTCGGTTCCAAACCCTGCAGGAGTAAAAAAGGCCGGGATACCCATACCTGCCATCTGAATGCGGGTAGCCAATGTTCCCTGCGGTATCAAATCCACTTCCAGTTCTCCACTTAGGAGCTGTCGCTCAAATTCTGCATTTTCTCCAACATAGGAACTCATCATCTTTTTTATCTGCCTGGTATGTAGTAATAATCCGAGTCCGAAATCGTCTACACCCGCATTGTTCGATATACAGGTAAGGTTTGTTACTTTTTTCTCAACCAATGCTGTTATACTATTCTCCGGAATGCCGCACAAACCAAATCCACCCAGCATGATCACTGCTCCATTATTCACATCCTTAATGGCCTCGGCTGCACCGGAAACAAGTTTATTCATAATAAAAAAGTTTACTTTGTTTACACCACTACTTGTTTCACTTGATGGTCTTGTATACTTCTTCCTTACGACGGATAGCGCGGGTTGCAAGTGAATCAAAAATCACTTTGGTAATATCCGGACGGCTAAGATAATATTTATAGCTTTTTACGAATTCATCTTTCGTGATTTTGTTCAACTGAAAGACATGTTCATATAAAACAATTGTTTCCTTGCGAATATTTTTCCTGGCGGAATCTTTTGCAAGATATTGGGAAGCGAAACGGTCTGCCTGGATCATATCCCAGAGAACTTTTTCCATCTTTTCCATTCCCAGCACATCAGGTGGTATTTTATCATTCTTTGAACAAGCAGAATTAATGAACAACAGGAAGGCAAAAAAATACCTCATTTCAACTCCTGTTTATAAGTATTGGCATTAGCAATGTCCAGCTTCATCAACATTTCCTGGGCGCGGAGTTTATCGGGTATAGTAGCTTTTTTGAATATGCGTACAATTTCATTTGTTTTTCCCTGAAAGAAGAATTGTACGATCATCGTGTTTGGAATATCATTATTCAGGGTGTTAAAGAGATTGATTGCATTCAGGATAGCTGTTCTTGCATCAGCTTCATTTTCGTATAAATAATCCAACCCTAATCGGTAGTAATTATAAATCGCATCATGTACCAGGGCATATCTGTTTGTTGTAAGATTCTCTGTCAGCCAGTAGCGATTTCGCAATCCGTCAAATGCCCTCCATCCTGCAATATCACGACCTTCAGGAGCATTGGTTACGATTGTTTGCGCTTTTTGAAAATAAGGATCACCACCTCGCAGGCTAAATGAGTCATGATCCAGACCCAGGATCAGGTAGACGTAATAAGCTATTGTAGCGGTAAGGTTAGAAACAAGCGGATCTGTTCCACTTACCCGGTTCTCATTAAATTCAATAGGTTGAAATTCAATATAACGGAAGGTTACATTTTCATCCTGAAAATTTATCAGGGGTGTTTCATAACTGGTATTATATACCGGCCTTGCAGCCTGAACCGTTAAAGACGCTTTGTATACATTTCCATCCTGCGCCTGGGTGATGTTCAAGAGGAAATTGCAAACTATCCTTTCATTTGGCTGCACATTGTCATTAGTCCATTTGCGGCTATTCAGGAAAGTGTTCAACCCTGACTGCAATGTTTGAAAAACTTTACGGTCTATCTGTGAACCCACCCTGCTGGAATTAACTGTAATCCTTGCGAGTAATTCCTGAGAATAAATATTTTGTAACCCGGATATCAGTAAAATAAAAAAAAGAAGTTTACTACGCATGTATCATTTTTACAATTCTATCAACGATATCTTTTGCCACTTGTTGTTTATGTTTCCGCTCATAAACCATCTCTCCGCCATCCTTAGCGAAGATTGTGATTTTATTAGTATCATATCCAAAGCCAGCTCCTTCATCATTTAAAGAATTCAAAATAATCAGGTCAGCATTTTTACTCTTTAGTTTTTTGAGGGCATACTCTCTTTCATGTGAGGTCTCCAGAGCAAAACCAACCACAATCTGTCCATTATGCTTCTGTGCACCTAAACTTTGTAAAATGTCTCTTGTTTTCCTCAATTCCACCGTTAATGTGTCGGTAGTTTTTTTGATCTTTTCTGCAGAAGGTCCAATAGGGGTATAGTCTGCAACAGCCGCAGATAATATTGCAATGTCAGTATCGGGGAATTCCTTCATGCAAACTTCAAACATTTGTTCAGCTGTCTGTATTTTATGGATCCTGAGTTGTGGAATATTTAGTGTCATACTGGTAGGTCCAATCACCAAATGTACTTCAGCCCCACGCCGTACAAGTTCTTGAGTAATTGCAATTCCCATTTTACCCGACGAATGGTTGCCGATGAACCGAACAGGATCGATGGGTTCATATGTAGGCCCTGCTGTGACCAAAACTTTTTTTCCATCGAGGTCTTTCGTCAAAGAAAAATGTTGATCACAAAATTGAAGGATAATATCTGGTTCAGCCATTCTGCCTTCTCCATATAAACCGCTCGCTAATTCCCCTTTTTCCACCGGAATTATTTCGTTCCCAAATGACCGGATTTTTTCAATATTACCGTCGGTTGCCGGATGCTTCCACATGTCTTCATCCATCGCCGGAGCCAAAACTACCGGACACGTTGCAGATAAATAAGTAGCCATAAGCATATTGTCACAAAGGCCGGATGACATTTTCGCCAGCGTATTACAGGAAACTGGTGCAATCAGAAATAAATCTGCCCATCTGCCTAATTCTACATGGTTCGACCACGAATCATTACTAAACAAATCAATAATGACCGGATTTTTTGAAAGTGTAGATAAAGTGAGTGGAGAAACAAAATCCTTAGCTGACGGTGACATTATTACTTTTACTTCAGCCCCGCTTTTCACCAGCAAACGAACTAATAAAATTGATTTATAAGCAGCAATACTTCCGGTAATGCCTAATAAGATTTTTTTTCCGTCAAGCATGAATAAAATTAGTCCTTTTAATAAGTTACAA
>Ga0180121_10001146_pt1 | contig 11199 bp, 10 predicted proteins | sample AntDrymUQ5402106_2_FD_129676 | JGI IMG/M metagenome (GOLD analysis project Ga0180121, IMG submission 129676) | Polar desert sand microbial communities from Dry Valleys, Antarctica - metaG UQ540 (21.06) (version 2) (version 2) | ecosystem: Environmental > Terrestrial > Soil > Desert | place...
AAAAGCCAAATTCTTATAAGGAAACAATTGAAATTGTACATTCCATCCTGCAATTATTTGGATAATTACATAGTTAGACGAATTTACCTACTCCCAGGTGTATATGAAAGTTATCATTTTGTATAATCTAAAACTTTTTGAATTTCTTCATCAGGAACTCCTTGCTGCTTTGCAATAAAAGCAAGTAACTGCATTTGCGCCCATTCATATCGCTGGCGGCGGTCTGTACTAACAGCAAACCGGATGACGAGGTAAAAAACCAGTGCTTGAACAACGATGGCCAGTGCTATCGTCAAAAAAAGTGAAAATTGATCCATAATACTTGATGCTTTTTAGATAATGCTAATACTATAATTATGCCCGTTCTGCAAGTTTGACAGGCAACAAAGAAATGAAAATAGGATTTAATCGTCCATCCCCATATTTGGAGTATGTTTCATGTTACGAAGAAGTTCAGCATATCTTTTCTGAAACTTTTGCAGACATTGGATAGAAGTGATGTTTCTAGAAGCTGTTTGTTTTGCACGGCCATAAGTGACGTACTGCTTTAAATCACTCCCTACAAAATAATACAGTTCTGCGTGATTAATTTCCTCATCAGGAAGATTGGAAGGTGATTCCAATTGTTCCATACATATCAGGCTTCCTTTATTCAGATAGTACACTTCTGTAAACTCTGTTGCATCAATCAGGTAACGGAGTTGAAAAATGATAATCTTACCATTTTGTAACGTATAATGCCAGGTTTCTTTTACCTGCTGGTCAAACTTCAAAAAACGTTGCGAATAAAAAGTCTTTTGTTTTTTGTTCGAAAGGCTGTCCGCCTGTTGCACTAAGCGGTCTATATTAGCTCGCCAGTCATACGATTGACCATGTAATGTACTTTCAGACATTAATTTTAATATCAGCAGGCATATTATGATTGATTTAGCCACATCATAAAATTACGATTTTTCAAATGGTTAAAAGCTCAACCAATTCATAAGTATTAAGATACGCTGCTAACACACGTTAGTATCATAATTGTTAAAATGTACCGGGATTTTACCATGTAGAAAATGTCATTTATATTTGTCCACCAATATGGTAGACTTATCAATTCAAATGAACCTGAATATCCATGTTTGGTTTTGCAGGAATTTTTCCTGTTGTTGATCTCTGTCGAGCTGCCTGCCTTTTTTTTAAATCCTAAAATAATTTTATTTGAACGATCCCATTGATACTTTACTTCATCAGCTAATACCACTTCAGGTAGCAGACGCATTGAAGTTGATGGTACAATGGTACCCGGGGAAGGTTACCTTTTCTACGAGCTTCAGCATGGAAGACCAGGTGATCACGCATGAAATAGTTTCCAACCAATTGAACATTGAACTATTCTCGCTTGATACCGGAAGACTATTTCCGGAAACTTATTCTGTATGGATAAACACCATTGAAAAATATAATACACAGATCCGGGCGTATTACCCTGATCATGAATTATTGGAAGAGTTTGTTACGAAAAAAGGGCCGAATGCTTTTTATGAATCTGTAGAAAACAGGAAGGGATGCTGCTTTATACGTAAAGTAGAACCATTGAAACGCGCCCTAACAGGTTATTCAGTTTGGATCACCGGCCTTCGTGCGGAACATTCTTCCAACAGAAAAGATCTTCCAATTATAGAGTGGGACGAAAGTAATAATATACTTAAGTATCACCCTTTACTTCATTGGACCACCACTGATGTGAAGCAATATATTACTAATAATGAAGTACCCTATAATCCTTTACATGACCGCGGTTTTATCAGTATAGGATGTGCACCCTGTACGAGGGCTGTAAGGGCAGGGGAAGATTTTCGTGCTGGCCGGTGGTGGTGGGAGGATCAGGATAAAAAAGAATGTGGCCTGCATGTTCACAATAGCAGTGTCATTGGCAGTATTGCAACATAGTTCGCTTTATCAATTCAATATGAGTAAATATCATTTAGATTATTTAGGGCACCTTGAATCAGAAGCGATTCATATACTCAGGGAAGTGGCAGGACAGTTTGAGCGGCCTGCCTTATTATTTTCAGGGGGGAAAGATTCTATTACGCTTGTTCACCTTGCATTGAAAGCTTTCCGTCCCGGAAAAATTCCTTTCCCACTCGTGCATATTGATACGGGGCACAATTTTCAGGAAGCGCTGGATTTCCGTGACGCGCTCGCTGGTTCAATCGACGCAAAGCTAATTGTAAGAAAAGTAGAAGATACTATTGCAAAAAAACAATTATCGGAACAAAAAGGAAAATTCGCTAGTCGGAACCAGTTACAAACATACACGCTGCTTGATGCAATAGAAGAATTTGAATTTGATGCTTGTATCGGGGGAGCACGACGGGATGAAGAAAAGGCCAGGGCGAAAGAAAGAATTTTTTCTGTGAGGGATGAATTTGGACAGTGGGATCCGAAACTTCAACGACCTGAACTTTGGAATATCTATAATGGCAAAATTCATAAAGGTGAAAATGTAAGAGTATTTCCAATCAGTAACTGGACCGAATTGGATGTTTGGAATTATATCCGTCGGGAAAATATAGCGCTACCCTCTATTTATTTTGCACATGAACGTCAGGTGTTAGAACACGAAGGACAGCTTGTTGCCCTTTCTTCCTTCATCCGCCTGGATGAAGGTGATAAGATCAGCCGGAAAAAAGTCCGTTATCGCACAGTTGGTGATATGACCTGTACAGCTGCTGTAGAATCAAATGCCACAACGATCGACGAAATAATCAGAGAGATAACCGCGACAAGAACCAGTGAAAGAGGAGAAACAAGGATTGATGACAAGGTGTCTGAAGCAGCTATGGAAGACAGGAAGAAGAGTGGATATTTTTAAGCAACCAGCAACCAGCTAATGCAAATAGATTTAAGACTAAATTAAAAACTCACATGGATCTTTTACGTTTTATAACAGCAGGCTCTGTGGATGATGGCAAAAGTACGTTGATCGGCCGATTGCTGTACGATAGCAAATCAATCATGGTAGATCAACTCGAAGCTATAGAGCGGCAAACAAAAAACAGGGAAGAGGGGGAAATCGATCTGGCACTGCTGACAGATGGTCTTCGTGCAGAAAGAGAGCAGGGAATTACTATCGATGTCGCTTATAAGTATTTCTCTACTCCAAAGCGAAAATTCATTATCGCGGATGCTCCGGGGCATATTCAATATACCAGAAACATGATTACGGGTGCTTCTAATGCCAACCTTGTTGTTATCCTGGTAGATGCACGCAAAGGTGTAGTAGAACAGACACGCAGGCACTCGATCATTGCATCCCTGTTGAACATTCCCCACGTGATAGTAGCCATTAATAAAATGGATCTACAAAATTATTCACAGGATTTTTTCAACAACATCGTGATTGATTATGCGGATGTCGCAAGGTCGCTTGGACTAGGCGATGTCACCTATATCCCTATCAGTGCTTTGAATGGTGACAACATTGTTGACCGCTCTGAATTGATGCCGTGGTATGATGGAGAATGTCTGTTGGAATATTTGGAAAATGTTTATGTAGAAAATGATATCAACCTCAATGAAGCAAGATTGCCGGTTCAGTATGTAATCCGACCACAAAGTGAAGGCTTGCATGATTACCGTGGATATGCAGGGAGAATAACAGCAGGAATTTACCGGAAAGGGGAAGAGGTAACTGTTCTACCGGCCGGTAGCAGTAGTCGTATCAAATCGGTGGAAACAGGAGGAGAGGAAGTTATGGAAGCATTTGCACCGCAAAGTATCGTACTGCAATTGGAAGATGATATTGATATCAGTCGGGGTGATGTGATCGTAAAAAGCGAAAACCTTTCCAGCGTTGGCAACGAACTGGAAGTATTGATTTGCTGGATGGATACCAAGCCTTTAATACCGGGGAATAAATATGTTTTACAGATACAGGGTAGAACTGTTCGCAGTATTGTAAAAAATATAGAGTACAGGTTAGACGTAAATACCCTGCAGAAAAACTTCGAACCATTAAAGGCAGAACTCAATGATATTGTCAAAGCAACCATCAAAACAGCTTCTCCGGTTGCATTTGATTCCTATAAAAATTCAAGAAGCAGCGGCGGAGCAATATTAATTGATGAAACGAGCCTGGTAACAGTGGGAGCCTGTATCATCCAATAACCAAATGGAAAAATAATTTTAAAATTTTTACAATCCTAACATGATAGTCGATAATAATGAAAACTGGTAAAGTCATATTAGCAGGTGCAGGTCCCGGAGATCCGGAACTGGTGACAGTAAAAACTGCTAATTACCTGAAGGTAGCGGATGTGGTTTTAACTGACAGGCTTGTCAGCAAAGAAATTCTGGAACAATATGTTCCTGATGAAGCAGTCATTATCTATGTTGGAAAGCAATGCCGTCGGGGGCCGTCTACGCCCCAGCAAACAATCAACGAACTAATGGTCATGTATGCACTTGAAAGGAAACTTGTCGTTCGTTTGAAAGGGGGTGATGTTTCTGTTTTTTCAAACATTCTTGATGAACTGGAAACACTTATCAGCAACCAAATTCCATATGAAATTATTCCTGGTATAACTGCGGCAACGGGAAGTGCGGCATATGCAGGTATTCCACTTACGGCAAGGGGATATGCAACCGGCGTACGATTACTTACTTATTATAAATCGGACCTGCTGACAGATGCATACTGGAAGGAGTTGGCAACATCGAATGATACATTGGTGTTTTATATGTCTGCTGAAACAATGGATGGTGTTGTTGATAATCTTGTAAAACACCGTATCGATCCGGAAAAATTACTGGCAGTGATAGAACAGGCGACGACGCCATTTCAAAATGTGCAGATAACAAACCTGTATAATTATAAAGAAAAATTCAAAGGCAAAAAATTGATCTCGCCTTCTTTATTGATTATCGGGAAAGTAGTGTCTTTGCATTCCAGATTTAAATGGGTGATAAACAACCGGACAAGAAAAGATTATTTTGAACCATTGCTACAATCGATGGTTGAAAAAGGAAGTATCAATGTATAAAGGAAGGTTTATTATGAAAATTATTTATAGTGGTGGAATTTTTCCTTACTATAAATATTATTTGAAATCAAGTATAGATTATGTTGACAGGGGATAAACTGAAAATAGTACAGGACCTGATTGTTTCTTCGTCAAAAGAAGAACTTGCGTGGATGAGTGGATATTTTGCCGGTATTGCTACTGGTAGTATAGAATCCAGACAGGCAAGTGCTGTAACACCTGCAGTTAACAAAATTACGATTGCATATGGTACTGAAACGGGTAATTCAAAAAAACTGGCTACTACATTTGCAGCTACCGCGAAGAAAAAAGGGGTTCAGGCAAAACTTGTTAGTCTTGATCAATACCGAATAACAGACCTTCCAAAGGAGGAATATTTTTTCACCATTATAAGTACCCAGGGAGAAGGTGAACCGCCGGCAGCAGCTCAAAAATTTTATGATCATATTCATCAGAATGGTTTCAAAGTAGAAAAACTAAAGTATGGTGTATTGGCATTAGGGGATACCTCTTATCCGTTGTTTTGTAAAGCCGGGGAAGACATCGATCTCCAACTGAAAAAACTGGGAGGCGAAAGAATTGTATCGCTTCAGAAATGCGATATCGACTATGAATCAAAAGCTGGTGGCTGGTTCTCAGAAGTCCTGGAAAGATTGCAGAATACATCAGGCAGCGTGGTGGTTCCTCCTGCACGGGTAATTGTAAAATCAAAGGGAAGAAAAACTTATTCCGGTACGGTACTAAGGAACATTAATCTTAATGACCGGGGTTCAAATAAACAGACCCATCATATTGAAATTGCCAGTGAGGGATTGGAATATGCACCCGGAGATTCTATCGGAATTATACCTCAAAATCCGGTTGCTGTGATTGAATCAATCATTTCTCTTGCAGGTATAGATAAAAATGATCTTTTTGAATTCAGAAGTGAATCTTTACCACTGTATGATGTCCTTAAATCAAAATTGAACATCCTCTATCTTCCTGAGCGGGTTGTAAAAAAGTATGCTGAACTAATAATACAGGATATTCCTGAAACCCGGATGGGTTTGCTTGACCTTTTGAAAATATACCCGGTGAAAGAGGCCCTGCAGTTCCGGGAAGTTGTCAGCATGCTGGAACCTATCACTCCGCGATTGTATTCAATATCGTCCTCCCGGGAAGCCCACGGGGAAGAAGTACATATTACGGTGGCACGAGATCAGTTCTCCATCAATGATGAGTTGCAATGCGGGTTGTGTTCCAATCAATTGCTGCAACTCCCGGAAAATACATTCATCGAATTTTATATTCATAAGAACGATCAGTTCCGTTTACCCACGGCTGAAAAGGATGTGATCATGATCGGGCCGGGTACTGGCATTGCTCCTTTTCGTTCCTTCCTGGCAGAACGTGATGCAACAGGCGCAGTTGGTCGCAACTGGTTGTTTTTCGGCGAGCAACATTTTGTAACGGATTTCCTGTACCAGTCAGAGATACAGAATTGGTTGTCGACTGGTGTGTTGACAAAAGTGAATGTTGCTTTTTCACGCGATCAGCAGGAAAAAATTTATGTGCAGCATAAAATGCGTAAACACGGGAAAGAATTGTTTGAATGGATCCATGAGGGAGCATATCTATATGTCTGCGGAGCGAAAGAACCCATGAGTGTTGATGTAGAAAACACATTGCTCGAAGTGATTGGTCAACAGGGGAATTTCACGCCGGAAGAATCCGGGCTTTTTTTGAATGAACTTAAAATACAGGGACGATATCTGAGAGACGTGTATTAATTAATAATTAATAATTAGGGTGATGGGTTATTAAAATTTTATAAAACAATGTCTATCGAAAACAATATCTCATCGGTTGAGAAGATAAAAATAAACAGTGACGGGCTTCGTGGTACCATAGTGCAGGGATTGCAGGATGAGATCACCGGAGCGATCAGTGAGGATGACCAGGCGCTGATCAAATTTCACGGCATGTATCAACAAGATGACCGGGACAGGAGAGAAGAACGGTCAGAAAAAAAACTTGAAAGGCTTTTTTCATTCATGATCCGCTTAAGGCTGCCTGGTGGTTTTTTATTGCCCCAGCAATGGGTCGCTATGCACGAAATTGCCGGCGAAAATACTACGGGTGTTATCAAAATCACTACGCGCCAGACGATTCAATTACACGGTTTATTGAAATCAAAGATCAGGCCTACCATTGTCGCGTTCAATGAAGCAAAGCTTGATTCAATTGCTACTTGTGGAGACATCAACCGGAATGTTTTGTGTAGCTCACATCCAAAACAATCACGCATACACGAACAGGTTTTTTCATATGCCGATTCGATCAGTAACTTATTGATGCCGAAAACCAGAGCGTACTATGAAATATGGCTCGATGAAGAAAAACTGCTTGACAAAAAAGACGAAGAAGATCCCTTATATCAAAACAGGTTCCTTCCCAGGAAATTCAAAATAGCCATTGTCATCCCTCCGAATAATGATGTCGATGTTTTTGCGAATGATATTGGCTTAATTGCTATAATTGAAAAGGATCAATTGATAGGATTTAATATTGCTGTCGGGGGTGGCCTGTCCACTACACATGGTAATTCAGATACATATGCCAGGCTTGCAACTATAATAGGGTTTACAGAAGCAGGTGAGAAAACACTGAAAGCGGTTTATGAGATCTTAACCGTTCAGCGGGATTTTGGAAACAGGTCTGACCGAAAACTGGCGCGATTAAAATATACGGTCGACCAAATGGGAATAGAGCATTTCCGCAGGGAAGTTGAGGAAAGGACAGGCTTTACATTTGAAGAACCACGACCTTATCATTTTTCAGAAAGAAAAGATTACTATGGATGGGAACAAGACCATGAAGGGTTATGGAATTATACCCTTTTTGTTGAGAACGGGCGTGTACTCGATGATGAGAATATTGCTCTAAAATCGGCCTTACTGGAAGTAGCTAAAACAGGCAACGCGAATTTCCGATTTACCTGCAATCAAAATGTGATTTTAAGTGATATCCTTGGTGCTAACAAACCACAGATCGCAGAGATACTTGAAAGATTCAGAATAATCAGGCATACGGACAATACTTCTGCGGTGCGGAAAAATGCAATGGCATGTGTTGCTTTCAATACCTGTCCATTGGCACTGGCGGAGGCGCAGCGTTACCTGCCTTCCTTACTTACTAAAATTGAACCATTGCTCCAAAAGCACCAATTGGAAAGGGAGGAGATCATTGTACGAATGACGGGTTGTCCTAACGGATGCGGCAGACCGAACCTCGCTGAGATTGGTTTCATCGGAACTGCTTATGGACATTACAACTTGCATCTCGGTGGTGACAGATTCGGAATGAGACTAAACCGGATATACAAGCAACATTTGAATGAATCCGCAATTCTGGAGGAGCTTGACCATCTTTTTGCTTTATTCTCAAATGAAAAAACTGATAACGAATCAATAGGAGATTTTGCAATTCGTAAACAACTGGTATAACATGGTAAAACCATATTATACTAATTATTCAATCCTTATCCATATCATAAAAGTAATTCAATAATAAAATATTTGGAACAGACCACATACGATACTCAGGCATCCGCAACATCTTCAAACCACCTTTTTCCTGTTTTTCTGAAACTCGAAAAATTGTCTGTGCTCATTGTGGGAGCGGGAAAGGTCGGATTTGAAAAATTATCGGCTGTAATACACAATGCGCCGCAATGTCGCATTACGGTTGTTTCCATCACCATACTTGAAGAAATCCGGCAACTTGGAGAAGCACATCCTAATGTGACCATTATACAGGAACCTTTCCGGAAAAAATATGTAGCGGATGTTGACATTGTTTTTATTGCTGTAAACGACCATCGCGTCAGCGAAGAAATTCGAAATGAAGCAAAAGAATCTGGCAAGCTCGTGAATGTGGCTGACAAACCTGAGCTCTGCGACTTTTTTATGAGCTCAATCGTCCAGAAAGGAGATCTGAAAATTGCCATATCAACAAATGGTAAATCTCCTACTACTGCCAAAAGACTAAAAGAAGTTATGCAGGATGCCCTTCCTTCAGAACTGAATGAGGTAATTAATAACCTGCATAAGATCAGACTAAAGCTAAATGGCAATTTTGAACATAAAGTCAGGAAATTAAACAAGCTGACCAGGATACTTGTAGAAACTGACGGAGTGGACAAGGACAGGCAATGGAGAAAGATTGCAACGTATTCTCTTCTGGCATTTGCGGTTATGCTGATTGGTCATTTTATTTTTTCTTATCTCCCCCTTGCAACCATGGCCGATGATACGGTTAAATGGTATCTGACACTCGATGATAATTTTCATTGGATGGTGCTGGCCGGATTTCTGGCGCAATTGGTAGATGGTGCATTGGGAATGGGTTATGGTGTAACAAGTGCCACAATCCTTTTATCTGCAGGAGTAAACCTCGCTTCGATCAGCGGAAGTATTCATACGGCCGAAATGTTTGCAAGCGGAGCTTCCGGATACAGTCATTATAAATTCGGAAATGTCAACAAAAAATTATTCAAAGCTTTGCTGATACCGGGAGTAATTGGCGCTGTATTGGGAGCTATATTGTTAAGCAAATTTGGAGACTCTCATGCAGCATACCTGCGACCGTTGATGGCTATTTATACACTATTCCTGGGTTTGCGTATACTGATCAACGCTTTCCGGAAACAAAGAACTCAGACGAAATTCAAGCGCCATGGATTATTGGCTGGGGTAGGTGGATTTCTTGATTCATTTGGAGGTGGTGGGTGGGGACCAATCGTAACTACAACATTAATAACAAGAGGAAGAAGCCCGCGATTTGTGATTGGTTCTGTAAGTCTCACAGAATTTTTTGTAACATTTGCGAGCGCATTTACTTTTTTTACCTTGCTGGGTGTTCAGCACTGGCAGGTCATACTGGCACTGATCATCGGTGGCCTGATCGCTGCACCCATAGCCGCTAAACTAACGGGTAAGCTACCACGTAAAACATCTTTTATACTTCTTGGAGTGCTGGTAATATTCTGGAGTATACGGATCCTTGTGAAAACATAAGTTGCGCGCAAAGTTGCAAACGGAAATATAAAAGTTGGCAAAAAATACACTCTACTGTGCGACTTTGTTTCTTTGCTCCTTTTCGTGAGACTTCTTTCCTACTTTTGCACCATGATCAACATAGAAATCACGCGTGTGCAGGACGATTACGGTTTTGAAGCACAAGACAGCAACGGGCATGTGGTACGAATGGATACCAGTCCTGAAACGGGGGGAAATAATTCCGGTGCAAGACCGATGCAGTTATTGCTGATGGGACTGGGTGGTTGCAGCGGGATTGACATTGTTTCGATTCTGAAAAAGCAAAGGCAAACGATCGATTTTTTTCAAACCAGCATACAGGGCGAAAGGGAAACCGGGAAAGAACCTTCTTTATGGAAAAAAATAAAGGTCACATTCGAACTCAGAGGGAATATAGATCCTGAAAAAGCCCGGCGTGCCTGCGATCTATCGATGCAGAAATATTGTTCTGTTGCTGAAACCCTCCGCCTGTCAGGATGTGAATTGCAATGGGAAGTCAAGGTAACGTAGTAAATACCATTTCATAATTGAGATTTGCAATTGAAGAACTGAAATTCCCATTCAAGTCATGACTTCAAAAAATTAGATTAAAAATATGGCTGAGAATAAGATTACAAAGGCGATCCGAACACAAACAGAACGATCAAAGGAAATGGAACATTCCACTCCTTTATTTCTCACCAGCAGTTTTACATTCGAAAACGCAGAAGAGATGAGGGCTGCGTTTGCAGATGAAACCGATGACAATATTTACAGCCGTTTCAGTAATCCTTCCGTGAGAGAATTCATTGATAAAATGTGTTTGCTGGAAGGAGCAGAAGATGGTGTTGCGACTGCAACAGGAATGAGTGCCGTTTTTTCTTCCTTCATGGCTTTACTGAAACAAGGTGATCACATACTTTCGTGCAGCGCTGTTTTTGGAAGTACGCATACCCTCTTTACAAAATTCCTCCCCAGGTTTGGAATTACTTGCAGCTACGTGGATGCAGGCAAACCTTCTGAATGGGAAGCTGCAATTCTTCCCAATACAAAAATGATTTATCTGGAGACGCCGACTAATCCCGGACTTGAATTAATAGACCTGG
>Ga0180121_10001147_pt1 | contig 11191 bp, 10 predicted proteins | sample AntDrymUQ5402106_2_FD_129676 | JGI IMG/M metagenome (GOLD analysis project Ga0180121, IMG submission 129676) | Polar desert sand microbial communities from Dry Valleys, Antarctica - metaG UQ540 (21.06) (version 2) (version 2) | ecosystem: Environmental > Terrestrial > Soil > Desert | place...
GGTGAGTTCGAGGATCGGCTCAAGGCCGTAGTGAAGGAAGTGGAGGAGTCGGATGGGAGCGTGATTCTCTTCATCGACGAGCTTCACACGCTGGTGGGAGCAGGAGCTGCCGAAGGAGCTATGGACGCCGCAAACATCCTCAAGCCGGCTCTGGCCCGCGGCGAGCTTCGCGCTGTAGGCGCCACGACCCTCAACGAATATCAGAAGCACATTGAAAAAGATGCGGCGCTCGAACGCCGCTTCCAACCGGTGTACGTCGGTGAGCCTTCCGTCGAGGACACCATCGGAATTCTGCGCGGGCTGAAGGAGCGCTATGAGGTTCATCACGGCGTAAAGATTCGGGATTCGGCAGTCGTAGCCGCGGCCACACTCTCCAACCGGTACATCACCGATCGCTTTCTTCCCGACAAGGCCATCGACCTGATCGACGAGGCTGCATCCCGCCTGCGCATCGAGCTCGATTCGATGCCCACCGAGATCGACGAGATGGAAAGGCGCGTCATCCATCTGCAGATCGAAAAGCAGGCCATCTCCAAGGACGACACCCTCCTGTCCAGAGATCGCCTGGCTGTGATCGAGAAGCTTCTGTCTGAGATTCAGGAGAAGTCCTCCGGCCTCAAGGCGCAGTGGCAGGCGGAGAAGGCCGTCATCCAGCAGCTCCGTGATCTCAAAGAGCAGATTGAGCGAACAAGAGACGATGCCCAACGCGCTGAGCGCGAGGGTGACCTCAGCAAAGCTGCTGAGTTGCGTTATGGCCGGATGCCGAAACTCAATCAGAATCTGGAGAACGTTTCCACAAAGCTGGGCGAGATGCAGAAGAACGGGGCCATGCTCAAGGAAGAGGTTACCGAGGAAGACATCGCTCAGATTGTGGCGAAGTGGACGGGCGTTCCGGTGACCAGGATGCTGGAGTCGGAGATCCAGAAGCTGGTCAGAATGGAGGAGCGTTTACAGAAGCGGGTCATCGGGCAGGAGGAGGCGGTTCAGGCGGTTGCCAACGCCGTTCGCCGTTCGCGGGCCGGGCTCAAGGATCCCAATCGCCCCATCGGGTCGTTCATCTTCATGGGACCGACCGGTGTGGGTAAGACCGAACTGGCCAGGGCTCTGGCAGAGTTCATGTTTGACGATGAGCAGGCCATGGTTCGCATCGATATGTCCGAGTACGGAGAGAGGCATGCTGTGGCTCGCCTGATCGGCGCGCCGCCCGGATACGTAGGCTACGAGGAAGGGGGGCAGCTCACCGAAGCCGTGCGCAGACGCCCGTACTCGGTGATCCTTTTCGACGAGATCGAGAAGGGGCATCCTGAAGTCTTCAACGTATTCCTGCAGATCCTCGATGACGGACGGTTGACCGACTCCAAAGGCCGGCTGGTCGATTTCAAGAACACGGTCATCATCATGACTTCGAATGCCGGCTCGCAGTACATCCACGACTATCAGCAGTCCCCCAGGAGCCCCTCACGCGAAGATGAGATGAAGCGCCAGGTCGAGCAGGAGCTCCACCGGCAGTTCAAGCCTGAGTTCCTCAATCGAATCGACGACATCATCGTGTTCCACGCTCTGGAACTGGAGCACATCAAGAGGATCGTGGAGATTCAGCTCCGGAAACTGGTGAAGATGCTGGAAGATCGGGGCCTCACCATCGAGATCAGTGATCCGGCCAAGGAGCGTCTGGCCCTCGACGGCTACGACCCTGCCTTCGGAGCACGGCCCCTCAGGCGCACCATTCAACGGCAGATCATGGACCCACTGGCCATCAAGCTTCTGGAAGGCACATTCAAATCCGGAGACACAGTCTTCATCAACGCCGCGTCGGACGAGAAAGGGATCGAACTCTCCACAACCCCGGAAAAGATGAGCGTCCATTGAGAAACTGCGTAGGGACGCACCGCTGTGCGTCCGGTACCTGTGATCGGTCCACAAGATCGCAGCGTCACGCTGTGCCAATTTCGCGGTACCGGACGCACAGCGGTGCGTCCCTACCGAAAGCGAATAGAGTATTCACTGGAGGAACCCCATGCCTACATTCGTTCTCATGACCAAACTCGCCTCCGGCGCGATGGAAAGCGCCGACAAACGTCTCCGCCAGGGAAGAAAGTGGCTGGAGAAAGTCGAGAAGGCCTGCCCCGACGTGAAGTGGGTCGGGCATTACGCCATCTTCGGTCCCTACGATTTCATGGATATCTTCGAAGCGACCTCGGTGGAGAGCGCGCAGAAGGTTTCTCTGATCTCGAGAGCCGAGGGAGCGACGACTGCCGAGAGCTGGCAGGCCGTGCCCTACGACGAGTTCGTCAAGCTGCTCGAGAAACTGGACTGATCAGGAGGACACCGGAGTCGCCAACGAAGCTGGCCAGAACGCACATCTGGCCCTGGGCTTCGGGGTCGTCGATCACCTCGTACATTTCCGGAAAGAGATCGGTTGACGGCTTCTGTCGTACGGCGACTCAGGAGTTGTTCTAGAATCCCCCAATGGAGTTCAAGCAGTACTACCTCGGCTGTCTCTCTCACGCTTCTTACCTGATCGGCTCCGCCGGTGAGGCGGCCATTGTCGACCCGCAGCGCGACGTCGATGAGTACATCGAAGATGCCAGGCTCAAAGGCCTCAACATCCGTTACGTGGTCGAGACCCACCTTCACGCCGATTTCGTCAGCGGTCATCGCGAACTGGCCGAGCGGACCGGAGCCCAGATCATCTTCGGGGCCGCTGCCAACGCCGAGTTTCCCCATATCGCCGTCTCCGACGGAGACGAGTTCAATGTCGGGAGCGTCCGCCTGTCGATTCTGGAGACTCCCGGGCATACTCCGGAAAGCATTTCGATCGTCGTGACCGAAGACTGCTACCCAGGACGGACGCCCAAGGTCCTGACCGGAGACACGCTGTTTATCGGCGATGTGGGCCGGCCGGATCTGGCCGCGGCCCGGGGTCTGACCCGCGAACAGATGGCGGACATGCTTTTTGACAGTCTTCACCAGAAGCTGCTCACCCTGCCGGACGACACCGAGGTGTATCCGGCGCACGGAGCCGGGTCGCTTTGCGGGAAGAATATTTCGAAGGAAACATCGTCCACCATCGGGCAGCAGCGACGCTTCAACCATGCGCTGCAGCCGATGTCTCGCGAGGACTTTGTGCGGATGATGACTACCGATCTGCCAGAGGCGCCATCGTATTTTTCATATGACGCCGAACTGAACCGGCGTGGGCCGGGAGCCTTGTCGACGATCCCTGCGCCGAAGTCCATGTCTGGAGAGCAGGTACATGAAATGATGGGCGCGGGGACGGCAGTGCTGGATATCCGTTCGCCGGAGGAGTTCGGGAAGGGTCACGTGCCGGGATCCATCAACATCGGGCTTGGCGGGCAGTTCGCTTCCTGGGCCGGCACCATCCTCGACCCGGCCGCGCGGATCATTCTTGTCGCTTCAGACCCCAGCCGGGTCTCGGAGGCGGTGATGCGTCTGGCCAGAGTGGGCTTCGAGAACGTGGAAGGATTTCTCGAAGATGGAGTCGAGGGCTGGATTCGGGGCGGCTACCCTCTCGCGAGTGTCGAGCAGATTTCGGTTCGAGAGCTGGAACTGCGCAGATCGCAGATTCCGGGTCTGCAGATCGTAGATGTACGGCGCGCCGGAGAATTTGAATCGGGTCACGTCCCGTCGGCGCAGCCCATGACCCTGTCCTGTCTCGATCACCTGGCTCCGGCGCTGGATCCGGCGCGCCCCACGGCAGTGATCTGCGCTGGAGGCTATCGCTCCAGCATCGGCACCAGCCTTCTCGGACGGCTGGGCTTCGTCAAGCTCATGAACGTAACCGGAGGCACGACGGCCTGGATCCAGGCGGGACTACCGACGGTAACGTAGCCGACAGCGGGAGCGGAGAACGAGTTACCGGCGCACCGCGCGTCGCCGCTCCGTGAATGCACAGGCTGGAGCGGGCTCTTCCTGACTCGTTTCTCGCCGCCGAGGAGATCCATCGGGTGGCGCCGCCTCAGAGCGGGCCGATGCCTCAGATCTCCTCCGAAGATTTTCTGGCCGCGCTGTAGTCTTCAAACGCGCCTTTCCCTCTCGCCGCCGCAGCGGGGAGAGGGCAGGGAGAGGGGTCTTACTCCGTGGATCTCATCGACAAGAAAACGGCTCGTCGTTTGCCTTACGAAATCGATTAACAGGGAAGGTCCCCTCACCCTGCACCCTTCCCACGCTGCGGCGGGGAGAGGGAAAGGCTTGCGGGAACTGAATTCTTACCGCTCCCCGGCTCCTGCGAAAACCGGTGAGATGTCGACCGGGATATCCTTTAGCCCTGCGATGACCCCGTCGATCTCGGCGTTGCTGACACCATAACGATCGAGAAGTCGCTTGGCACGATCAAAGTCCCCGAGCGCTTCGATCATCAGCAGTTCGGCGGCGAGCGAACGGACCGCCTCAGGCATCTTTGCGAAATCCACTTTGAATCTGTTCTCTCCGGTGGAAACGATCGCTCCTTTTTCGCGATACCAGTTCCACTGCACCGCGGTGCCGCGGCCGTGAGCCTCATCGATCCCGAAACGCATGCTCCGGAACATCAGCCCCACATCAGTCGCGTAGAGGGTCTTCGCATCGAAGCCTGAGATCAGGCCTTTATCCATGGCGTAAAGGATGTTCCACACGCCGAGGACGTCGGCTTTGCACTCTTCGATGGAGGAGTAGAGGTTCTTGAGGAGGAGGCGTGTGTCCACGCGCTTACCGTCGGGGCCCTTGATCAGGCCGGGGCCAACTCCGTGAGAGAGCTCGTGGAACAGGGTGTGATTGAAGTAGGGATCGAACGACACCATGCCCACCTGTGAGCGGTCCAGAACACGATCGGCGATCGGTTTCCCGCTCTGCCGGTACTTGGCCTCCATCACGTTCTTGAGCAGCACCTTCTTGGATCCCTTGGCCTCGCGGACCTTCTCATCATTGGGAAGGTTGAAGGCGGCGGTCTGGACACCTCGACGAGCATCCCCGGCCGTGAAGATCTCCTGAACGACTTTGATCGGTGACTCGGTTCCCCGATTGGGGTTCTTGTGCTCGTCGGGCAGCGGCAGGTTGCGCTCCATGGCCGGGAGATGGCTTGCGTAGACAGTCAGTTTCTCGCTCTCGCCTTTGTCCACAACCGTGACAAACGACTCGTAGGCAGCCTTGAAGTTGAAGGCGGCGTCTTCGTAGACCTCGTACGGTCCGATCACCACCTCGATGTTGGAGTCGAGGTCCATCCAGGCAAAGTCGCTCTCGTAATAGTCATCGGTGAGGAATGCGTCGGCACGTTTTGTCAGGAACCCTCGAAGCGAAGCATTTTTGGTGATAGCCGCCGCCTCGCGAAGCCGCTGAGCGGCCGGCTCCAGAAGATTCCGGTAGTAACGCGAATAGGGAACCGCATAAAGGCGTGCACCATCGCGCCGGACCACCGTGAGCAGCCCTTCGATGGCTACCTTGTCCTCGGGATGAGCAGCAATCCATTTCTCGATCTCTTCCTTGGTGGCGTCAGCCGGATAGAACCCTGCTCCTTCGGGCTTCCGGCCCGCTGCGAGGATGAACGGATCGTCCTCCTTCAGCCGATCCCAAGGTCCCTTCATCAGACCGAAGTAGTGCAGGGCCTGAGCATGCAGCGGCGATTTCCGGGCGTCACGTTCCAGCGCGGCGTGCCATTCGGCATTCTTCTCCGAGACCTGCAGCCAGTAGATCTGGTCCATGAGCTTCGAGGCCTCGATCAGCTTGGCAACGACCTGCTTCTCGTTGTCATCGAGAAGAGCCCGGTCGTAATCGATGGTCGTATTCGGGAGCTGTTTGATCCGCTCGGCGATGTCAGGAGCCACGGCCAGCTCGACATCAGAGACCATGGCCATGTCGCCTTTCGGTGTTGTGGAACAGGCCAGCGACGCGAGAATGAGGAGCAGCAGCACGAGTAATGTCTTCGGATTCACAAGACCTCCTGGTCAATTCGGATGCGAGAGTCAGGCCGCGCGCGGCCGTTTCAGGGGTCATCGTTCAATCGCAACTTCAGCAGGTTTTTCCGCTGATTCCAATCGGCGAGCGGCAAGCCTGAGTATGGATACGGCTGCCATGGCCGCGCCAAATCCGTTGTCGATGTTTACAACGGTGAGTCCCGGCGCACACGAATTCATCATGGTCAGCAAGGCGGACAAGCCCTCGAAGCTTGCTCCATATCCGACGCTGGTCGGAACAGCAATGACCGGGACAGAGAACAGGCCGGCTGTGACCGACGGGAGCGCTCCGTCCATTCCGGCCACGACGATCAGGACATCGGCGCTGGAAATGGCCGGCGCAGCAGCGAAAAGCCGGTGAAGTCCGGCCACGCCGCAGTCGTAAGCCCTGCGCGTCTCCACGCCGAAAAATTCGAGCGTGCGCCCCGCTTCCTCGGCCACGGGGATGTCCGATGCCCCGGCCGTGATGACAGCGACGGTTCCCTGCACGGAGCTCCGGCTGCGCTGAATCGAACCCAGCCTGGCTACTCGATCGTAAGAAAACGCCGGGAACTCATCGCCAAGAATTTCTGCGTTGGCTTCGTCCAGCCGGGTGATCAGGAGCGATTGCCTGTGCTCTGAGAAATAACTGACGATTTCCCGGAGCTGAGAGATGGATTTCGACGCGCCAAAAACCACCTCCGGTAAAGCCGTTCGACCCTCACGATGGGTGTCCAGGCGCTGATGGCCCAGCTGCACAAACCCGTACGACGAGAGAAACGACTCGGCCTCGGAAACGCTCATCGAGCCCCCCGCGACGTTCTCCAGAAGATCCCGAAGGGTCATGCCGAGGCCCCGACTTCGTTGAGCCGGCCCGAGCGGAATCCTTCGGGATCGAGGACCAGGAGAGGGACCGAAAGTTCTCGCGCTTTGCCGTCGAGCTGTGACCAGATCTCCGAGGTACCAACTCGAGCAATTTCCTCAGAGGGCACCTCGATCTTCATGGTCGAGCCGTCGAACCGGGCACGCACAATGGGGAATCCCAGGTCATGGAGAAGGGCTTCCATCGCTTCGATGGTACTCAGCTTCCCGATGGAAACTTCGGACCCATACGGGATACGAGACGACAGGCAGGGTGCGGCCGGTTTGTCCCAGACCTTGAGATTCAAGGCTCGAGCAACGGCCCGGATCTCCTTCTTGCCGAGTCCGGCGTCGAAGAGCGGCGCACGAACGCGAAACTCGGCCGCCGCGTCATGGCCCGGCCGGTAATCGCCAACGTCATCGGCGGTGTAGCCATAAGCGACATGCTCGATGCCCAGGTCTTTTGAAGCCCGTTCACAGGTCTCGAACAAGGTTGTCTTGCACCAGTAACACCGCTGGCGATCGTTCGTGACGTACTCAGTGCGCTCCATTTCCGATGTCAGGGCGACGATGTGGCGAACGCCGAGCGAATCTGCCAGCTCTCGGGCCGCCTGCAGCTCGGCGCGCGGCATGGAGGGGGAATCGGCGGTCAGGGCCACGGCCCTCTCGCCCAGGACACGATGGGCGGAGGCCAGAAGAACGGCCGAGTCCACGCCTCCGGAGAATGCGATGATGAGGCTGCGATACCGGCTGAGCTCGAGCTCGAGGCTGGCCAGAACGGCCGGCGCATCGGGCTGAGCCTGTCGGGAATCGTCGATTACGGGGGATCGGGTCATGAATGGAGCTCCGGGACAAGAGTCAGTCTCGGCGCGAATCGTACACCGGAATACGAGCTGTCAGCTCTCAGCTGTCAGCTGTCAGCTGGCAGCTATCAGCTAATCCCGCGATTGAACGAGTCCTGAGTTGTTCAAGGCTGAAAGCTGATAGCTGAGGCTGAGAGCTTGCTCCTTGAACAGTGCCAAAGTACTGAAAATTGACACTTTTTTCCGCGGTTTGCTATCGTCCGGACATTCCGGAGCCACTATGAGGGGCGCGACTTGATCATCGAGTGCACCAAGTGCCACGCGAAGTACCAGTACGACGAGGCACGCTTCGAGCGCCGTCCCACGAAGAAAATCCGCTGCGCCAAGTGTCAGGAGATCTTCGAGATCCATAATCCGGCCTTCGCTTCGAAACCGGACACGGACAAGAGCGACATGACCATGACCGGCCGGAAAAGCCTGGCCGGCGACATCAAGCTCGATGACGTAGTGACCGCCCCAGCCGCGCCGAAAGCCGTGTCCCCGCTCGAAAAAGAGCTGAGTAAGCCCTCAGCTCCGGAAACCGCCGCGCCAAAGCTTCCCATGGGAAAGCGGCTGTCTCTGGCCGTGATCGACGGTCCCGACGCCGGGCAGGTTTTCAGGATGGAAAAACCCCGAGTGGTCATCGGGCGGTCCAGCGCTGACCTGATTCTCAACGACGGGGAGTCATCCAGAGCCCACGCCGCGGTCGAAGCTCGCGAGATGACCATCATTCTCGAGGATCTCGGCTCGACCAACGGGACCCTGATCGATGGGGCGAAGATTGCCGGGCAGGTCGAGATTCAGAATCAGTCCGAATTCCAGGTAGGCTCTTCCACCCTCATGCTGATCATCACCGACGGCGAGTGACGGAACTCGTTATCCTTGGCCCGTCCCGGTGGTCCGTGGTCAGATCGCTACTACGGATCACGACCATTCACCACGCACTTGAATCTTCCCCTCCGAACCTCGACACTAGCGCCACATGATCCGGGACCTGCGTAATCTTTTCCGCCACCGCCAGCTGATCGCCATCCTCACCTCGCGGGACCTCAAGGCGCGTTATCGGGGCTCGGTCCTCGGGTTTTTCTGGTCGCTGGCCAACCCGCTCATGCTGCTCTTCGTCTACACACTGGTCTTCACCCGATTCTTTCAGCGCCCCGATATCCCCGCCTATCCACTGTTTCTTTTCTCGGGCATTCTGCCCTGGACGTTCTTCTCCTCCTCAGTGATCGAGTCCACCACGGCCATCTCCGGCAACGCCGGCCTGATCAAGAAGGTGATGTTCCCGGCCGAAGCGCTTCCGCTGGTCGTCGTTTTCTCTCACCTCGCTCATTTCGTTCTGGCACTTCCCATCCTCATCGCCGCGGCTCTGATCTCGGCCATCGCCGGAACCTCGTCCATGACCATTTCCATCGTCTGCGTCCCCCTCCTGATGATTCTTCAGACGGCTCTGGTGGCCGGAATCGCGCTGAGCATCTCCTCCGCTTCCGTTCTTTTCCGCGATCTTCGCGATCTAATCGTGAATCTCCTGCAGCTCGGGTTCTTCCTGACTCCGATCATTTATCTGCTCACAGCCGTTGATTCGAGAGTCATCAGGTTTCTGCTCAGGCTGAACCCGATGACTCCGTTCGTCACGTCGTATCAGAACGTCTTCTTCTTCGGGAGCTGGCCGGCCACCCTGGACCTGGTGCTGATGACTGTTTACGCAGTCGGCTCACTGCTCACAGGCCTCGTGGTCTTCGATCGCCTGCGGGACTCACTGGCGGAGGCAATCTGACGTGACCGCCGCCGCCCTTTCCGTGAGGGAGATGTCCAAGAGCTACAACCTGTGGGGACGCCGATCGCAATTTCAGACTTTGAAAAGCGCTCTCCTGGGAAGAGAGCTGCCACCGTCCGCAGAGACCTCGGTGGTCGCCCTGCGGGACATTTCGTTTGAGGTAGCCCGAGGAGAATCGTTCGGTGTGATCGGGCGAAATGGGTCGGGAAAATCGACGCTGCTCAAACTCGTCTCGGGAATCCTGAAGCCGACCACGGGATCGATCGAAGTGGCAGGGAGGATTTCCGCGCTGATCGAGCTGGGCGCCGGATTTCATCCCGAGATCAGCGGCCGCGAGAACATCTTCATCAACGGGATCATGCTCGGTCTCACAAAGCGTGAGATCGAACAGAGATTCAGCCGGATCGTGGAGTTCGCCGGCATCGGTGATTACCTCGACCAGCCGGTCAAGACCTATTCATCGGGCATGTACGTTCGCCTGGGGTTTTCCGTGGCCGTTCACGTCGACCCCGACATCCTGCTCATCGATGAAGTGCTGGCGGTCGGCGACGAGGAGTTCTCCCAGAAATGCATCGCCAAGCTGCAGGAGCTCAAATTCAAAGGAGTGACGCTGCTCTTCGTCACGCATCAACTCGATCACGTCAGGACTCTGTGTGATCGGGCTCTCTGGCTGGACGACGGTGAGATCGCTGCAATCGGCGATCCGGTCCGTGTCGTCGATCGTTACCTGCAGGCTGTATCGGGCTCGGAGATTCTGGAGAAGACAGAGCCGGAATCCCCGATAGTGGAGGAGCGCGACGAAGAACCCGACAGCGACATCGACAATGATCTACTGGAGGAGGAGCGCTGGGGTACGGGCGAAGTCCTACTCGATCGCGTGCTGCTGGTCGATGCGCAAGGTGAACAACTCATCGCGGTAGGGTCGGGCACTTCGATCACCATCCTCATGGACGTCCAGGTCCGGAAGCCTCAAACGGACTTCGTTTTCGGAATCGGCTTCTATCACGCCGATGGCACATGCGTGTATGGAACGAATACCGACCTCGAAGGTCTCCTCAGCGAAGAGCTGAATGGTGAGGCCCGGGTGAAATTCATCGTCCCCTCCCTGGATCTGGTGGGCGGCGCCTATCGGATCGACGCCGCAGTGCATACCCGGAACGGACGAGCGTTCGACTATCGGCGGGGAGTCCTTCGCTTCACCGTGGGCTCGCGGGTACACGACATAGGCGTCTACCGTCCGAAACACGAATGGGCGTTCGAGGGAGAGGTTCAGCTCAAGAGGATCGACGATCCCAACAGGAATCTGCCCGCGGCCATGGCCGACTACATCAAGGAATCGGAAACAGACGCTGATCCGTCGAAATACCGGAAACGCCGGCGTCGAAAGAAAGAGCCCGCTAAAGACAGCAGCTGATCCGGCTACCGGACCACGCGCGGGAGCATGTAGACCACTTCGCCGGGCCGGGACATACCGAGTTGTTCCCGTGCGATCCGTTCCACGGCAAAAGTCGAGCGACGCAGACTCTCAATTTCTCCCGTCAGGTGAACCTGTTCCGACTCCAGCCGAGTGATATCGGAACGAAGGTCCTGCACCCGCGTCCGCGAGCGCTGGAGCTCGGAGATACCCTGCTCGCTGAACACAAACGAGATCAGGAAAACCACCGTCAGTACGCTGGACAGGAGAAACACCGCCTTCAGCGTGACTTTGGTCGCTCGACGCGAGTCGTGAATGGATACGGATGGCAGCACTGTGCTCAGTGTTCAGCCTTCTTGGATCAGAGTCA
>Ga0180121_10001148_pt1 | contig 11190 bp, 12 predicted proteins | sample AntDrymUQ5402106_2_FD_129676 | JGI IMG/M metagenome (GOLD analysis project Ga0180121, IMG submission 129676) | Polar desert sand microbial communities from Dry Valleys, Antarctica - metaG UQ540 (21.06) (version 2) (version 2) | ecosystem: Environmental > Terrestrial > Soil > Desert | place...
GCGGCCTCCGCCTCGTCGCGGGTCAGTGCGGCCTCGCGATGGACCTGCCCGCTGCCACGTCTCACGGCCAGCGCGGTCACAGCCGCGGGCACACCGGTCAGCTCGTCGTCCACCGACAGCGCCGCGACCCGCAGCCCGACCCGCAGCTCCGCGGCCAGCACGGCGACGGCAGAGGTGCCGGCACCCAGGTCGCGGACCAGGTCGGCCGTCGCCCCGGCGGGACGGTTCGACACGCCCACGGCGGCCACCCCGTGGTCCCCGGCCAGCACGAGCATCCGCACCCGGTCGATGCATCGCGGCGGGGAGGTGCCCTGCACCCCGGCGAGCCAGTCGGCAAGCTCGTCGAGGCGACCACGAGCCGACGCCCGGTCCGCCCCGTCCCGGACCGAAGGCTTCACCGACTCGTCCGGCCGGACGATCGCTCCGACGACGGAGGGAAGATCGAGCTCGCCCGCCATCAGCCCTCCGCTGTCGTCGGCGCCGCCGCGAACTCGCCGACGGCCCCGAACTCGGCCTTGCGGGCCGCGCGGCGCAACGCCAGCAGCACCGGCCGGGCCGAGAAGGCGACCAGGGCTGCTGTCGTGAGGGCCCTGGGGATGTCGAATCCCATCGAGGTGGCGAGGGTGAACGCGGCGAAGCGCCCGAGGTTCGCACCCACCGCGTCCCCGGCCACGTAGGACAGGCCACTGTCGAGACCGATGGCGAAAGGCCACAGCTGCAGGTTCATCAGCACGCCGTAGATCAGCCCGGCGACGACGCCGTACGCCGAGAGCAGCGCCACCTCGGTGCGCCCCGACGCTCTCGGGAGGCACCCGGCGAGGAAGCCCACCCACCCTGCCGCGAGCATCTGGAAGGGCAGCCACGGCCCGACACCTGCGGTCAGCAGCGCGCTGGCGAAGAGGGTGACCGAGCCGAGCACGAAGCCGAAGCCGCGCCCGAGCGCGCGACCGGCGAGGACCAGGAGGAAGAACACCGGTTCGAAACCCGCCACCCCGCCGCCGAGCGGACGCAGCGCCGATCCGACGGCCGCGAGCACGCCGAGCACGGCGACGGCCTTGACGTCCATGCCGCCGTCGGCCACCTCGGCCAGGACGACGCCGAGGAGCAGGGGGAGCAGCAGCACGAACAGCCACGGCGCCGTCGCGACACCGTCGAGACCCGCGCCCGGCTCGATCAGCAGCGGCCAGCAGAAGGCCACTATGCCCAGCGCGCTGACGACCGTCAGGGCCAGCGCGGCGCGCGGCCGCACCCGCACGGCACGCACCGGCACGGCCCTGGCGCGGTGACCGCGGGCCGCCGTCGGGGTGCTCATCCGGCCCGCAGGGCGTGCGCCACCTCGGCGACCGTCAGCCACGATGCCGGAGCGAGGATCTTCGCGACCTGTGGTGCGAACGCGGGCGAGGACATCACGACCTCGCGTGAGGGGCCGTCGCTGACCACGTCGCCGTCGGCGAGCACCACGGTGCGGTCGGTGACGGTGGCGGCCAGCTCCACGTCGTGGGTGGCGAGCAGCACCGCGTGGCCGGCGCCGGCGAGGCCCCGCAGCACCTGCCCGAGGCGTTCCTTGCCGGGGTAGTCCAGGCCGCGCGTCGGCTCGTCGAGGAGCACCACCGGGGGGCGACCGGCAAGCACGACGGCCAGCGCCAAGGACAGCCGCTGCCCCTCCGAGAGGTCGCGCGGATGGGTGCGCGGGTCCACGCCGGGCACCAGGTCATCGAACACCGAGAGCGCCGTGCCGGCGACTGCGCCCGCGTCATGGTCGGCCGCCCGGCACTCCTCGGCGACCGTGTCGCTGTAGAGCAGGTCGCCCGGCTCCTGAGGCACCATGCCCACCCGGCGGACCAGCTCGCGCGACGCCAGACCGGCCGGGTCGGCAGGGTCGGCCGCCCCCACCCGCACCGTGCCCGAGTGCGGCACTCGCAGCCCGACCAGAGCGGCCAGCAGGGTCGACTTGCCCGCGCCGTTGCGGCCCATCAGGGCGACGACCTCACCGGCGTACAGCCGTAGGTCGATCCCGCGCAGCACCGGCCGCCCGTCGTACCGCACGACGACCTTGCGCACCTCGGCCACAACGTCTCCATGGACGGTCGCGGCGCGGGCACGCGGCAACACGGCCGCAAGGCGCGAGGAGAGGTCGCCGGCCCGGCGCCGCGCGTCGCGCACGGACAGCGGCAACGGTGACCAGCCCGCCAACCGACCCAGCTCGACGACGGGGGGTGCCACCGGCGCGCCCACCATCAGCTCGGCCGGCTCACCCGTGACCACCGGCCCGCCACTGCCGGGGACGACCACGAGGCGGTCGGCGTACTGCACCACGCGCTCCAGGCGGTGCTCGGCCATCAGGACGGTGACACCGAGGTCGTGCACCAGGCGCTGCAGCAGTGCCAGGACGTCCTCGGCGGCCGAAGGGTCCAGCGCCGAGGTCGGCTCGTCGAACACGAGCACCCTCGGGTGGGGAGTCAGGACCGATCCGATCGCAACCCTTTGCTGCTGGCCGGCGGAGAGGTTCACGAGCGGGCGGTTCCGCTGCGAGGCCATCCCGAGCACGTCGAGGGTCTCCTCGACGCGACGGCGCATGACGTCGGGGGCGATGCCGAGGGACTCCATGCCGTAGGCGAGCTCCTCCTCGACCGTGTCGGTCACGAAGCCCGAGATCGGGTCCTGACCGACGTAGCCCACGAGGTCGGCCAGGTCGCGCGGCCGGTGCTCGCGGGTGTCGCGCCCGTCGACCGTGACGCGGCCCGTGAGCAGCCCGCCCGTGAAGTGCGGCACCAGCCCGTTGACGGCCTTGAGCAGCGTGGACTTGCCGGACCCGGTGCGGCCGACGACCAGCACGAGCTCGCCCTCGGGCACGTCGAGGTCGACGCCGGAGAGGACGGCCTGGCTGCTCCCCGGATAGCGCACGGAGACCTGCTCGAACCGGATCACGCCGCGACCCCTGCCCGAGGAGCGATGTGCGTGTTCGCGCCCGGCGCACCTGGCGCGTCCGGCGCGTCCGGCTGGTCCGGCTCCGGGACGGGCGCGGCCCACGCGGGCAGCAGGGCGACCAGTACCCCCAGCACCGGGACGACGGCCAGGGCCGGCACCACCAGCGGCGAGGTCGACGGGTGCATCGACGCGGGCGCGAGCGCCGCTCCGAGCAGCGCGGCGACCGCCGCAGCGAACCCGCTCGAGGCGACCGTCCACTCCTGGGCGCCCCATCGATCGGGCCGGTAGCGGCTGCGCGAGGCGCGCCGCCCGCCCACCGAGAGCCCGACGGCAGCGAGCACCCCCCCGGCGAGGAGCAGCGGGAGCCCGAGGGCGACCGGTGAGCCGGCGTCGAGCAGCCCGTACAGCCCGGCGCACACGCCGAGCAGTCCCGCGAGCGTCAGCACCCCCGAGGGTGCCCGCACCGACGTGTTGGCGCCGCGGCCGAAGCCGCGGGCGTCCATCGCCGCCGCGAGGTCGATCGAGCGCTCGAGCGCACCTTCGAGCACCGGCATCGCCACACCGCGCAGCCCCCGGATGCCGCGGTGCGGTCGACCACGCAGCCGCCGGGCGGCTCGCACCCGCGTGATCCCCTCGACGAGCTGGGGCGAGAAGCTCAGCGCCACCACGACCGCCACCCCCACCTCGTAGAGAGCGCCGGGCACCGCGCGGAGCATCCGGCGCGGGTTGGCCAGGGCGTTGGCGGCCCCGACGCAGGCCAGCATCGTGGCCAGCTGCAGGCCCGCATAGACCGCGCCCGCAACGCCCTCGAGGGTGACCTCCCCCCCGAGGCGCACCCCGGCTGCCCATTCTGGCAGCTGCGCCTCGGGCAACGTCACGAGCACCGAGCCGGGCACGGGGGCGCCGACCAGCGCGGCGAACACGACGCGGATGGCGATGACCACGAGGCCCATCCGCAGGTAGAACCCGTAGGCCCGGGCCCATGGCGCGCTCGTGCGCCGGGCAGCCACGACGTATCCCGCGACGACCAGGACCAGCGCGAGCAGCAGCGGGTTGGTCGTACGGCTCGCCGCGGTCGCCAGACCGGTGGCCCACAGCCACCAGGCACCCGGGTGCAACGGGCGGGTCGAGTGCAGACGGACCGCGTGGCGCAGCCGGACCGCGTGCCACGGGAGCGCGGCCGCCTTCATGGGCGCCCGCCCGGACGCCGGGACCGTGCGACTGCCGCAGCGCCGAGGGCCGCGACCAGACCGCCGCCCAGGACGAGCCCGGCCCACGGCGCCTCGCTGCCGCCGCGGTCGCCGGACGATGTGACGGGAGTCGGCGTGGTGCGTGGGCTGCCGGTCGTCGGCGTCGTCGTCGGTGTCGGTGTCCCGGTGGGCGAGGCGGTGCTCGGCGCGGCCGATGTGGTCGCCGGCAGCGGGGACGTGGCTGCGGCGCTACCCGTCGTACGCGGGGCGGTCGTGCTCGCCGCCGTTGCGCCCTGGGGCCCGCGATCCGGCGAAGGGGACTGGGACGGAGCCCGCTTTTCCGCGCGCTCCCTCGCGAGCCGGGGGCAGATGTCCACCAGGGACACGTCCGGGGGCTCCCGTCGACCGCCGTCCTGCCACACCCAGCCCTCGGTCGACCCGGGTTCGGGGTCGCGGGCCCCCGCGCCGGCCGAGCTGTACACCCAGGTCCGGGAGCCCTCCGCCCGGTACCAGTAGGACCAGTAGGTCCGGGTGCCGGTGCGATCACACCGGGGTGCGCCGTCGATCTGGCACACGAAGCCGGGCAGGCGCGGGGCGAACGCGTAGCTGAACCCGGCCATGGTCAGGGCCTCGAGACCGCTGTCCGGGTCACCCTTCGCGCATCCGGTACCCACCTCCCCTCCCAGCAGCCGTGCGTCGACGACGACGCCGACGCACGGGTCGGCCGCGGCGGAGGCTCCTGCCGGCGCGACGAGCCATCCGACCGTCGCCACGGCCGCGGTGACGAGCACCACGAAGCGGCTCGTCAGGGCTCTGGCGGTCGCCGCTCCGGTCACGGGACTAGCAGGCCAGGGTCGGGAGCCCGCGGCGGGCACCCTTGCCGGTGATCTCGCCGAGCGTGCGCCCAGCCAGCGCCGGGACGGCCTGGCTGGTCGCGCGCAGCGGATCGCCGGAGCCGGATCGGTCATAACGGACCGCGCCTCGCATGGCCGGCCGGCCGGCACAGCGGACCCGCAGCGAGTGGAGGAAGCCGCGGGCGTCCGCGGCCGGCCGGTTCAGGCCGAGCGCGTCGAACGCCTGCGCGGCGAGCGCCGTGCTGTTGGAGTTGCGGGCGCCGTTGCCCGACAAGGAACCGTTGTCGTGCTGACGTCGGCGCAACCAACGGCCGGCATCCTCCGCCGCGTCCTGCGCGGGTCGGAAGCCGACCTGCAGCAGCGCCTGCACGGCGAAGCCGGTCGCATCCACCGAGCCCACGCAGTCCGCGGCACCGAAGGACAGCGGGAAGGAGCCGTTGTCGCACTGCTGCCGCCGCAGGAAGCGCACGGAGGCCACCGACGGACCGGTCCCGGTGGCGCGCTCCAGTCCGATCAGCGCCAGGGACTGGGTGATGGCGTTGCTGAAGTCGCCGAACTGGCTGCGGTCGCTGAAGCGGCCGAGGTCGACCTCGGCGCAGTCCGTACGCCGGGCTGTGCCGCACTCGAGGGAGCGCAGTCCCGCCACCAGGTTGCTGCGGGCCGACCGGCCGAACCGGGACGGCGACACACCCTGCGCCTCGGCGACGAGGACGAGCTTGGCGAAAGACCCGGCGTAGCGCTCCGCCTGGTCGCCGCCACCGGTGTAGGCGAGGACGTTGCGGCGCAGCGCGGAGGTCGCCTCGCGCGCCGCGATGCGCCCGACCCCGGCGGCGTCCAGGGCGAGCACGACGTCCGCAGTCAGGCCGTAGTCGGGACCGAACTCGCCCTCGACGACATCGCTGTCGGCGTCGAGCTGACGGCCCAGCCAGCCGGCACCTGCCTCGGCGCGGTCGCGGGTCGGGGCCGCGTCAGCCACGCCTGGCGAGGTGAGGACGAGCAGTGGAGCGACGAGCAGTGCGGGGAGGGCACGGGATATCACACGAGCTGACACAGGGTCTTCCTTTCACGGGAGCGATCCGCGACGGTTCCCCGACCGGTCAGGCACCCGCAACGAGACGCCCCCGACGTGCTGGCGCACGTGGGGGGCGAAGGATGCGGACCGTGTGGTCCGGGCTCCGCCCCGCATACCTCGACGGAATGAGTGGAGCCGCTCACGTCCGCACAGGTGCTCCGACTTGCCGCGGGGCCGGCTCGAGATCGACGAGCCGGCTGCGGCCTACGGTTGCGGGTCAGTGCCGGCTTCGGACCGGCTTCCCCTGCGTGAACGCGTCTGCAGTTGTCGCCGGCGGTGCCGGCACCCCGGACTAGACCACGGCGGGTAGCGTCGCGTCAAAGGCTGAAGGGTCGAAGGCTGAAGGGACAGCAGACCTATGACGTTCACGTGGCGACTCGAGTCCAGTGACGGCTCCGTGGTGACCCCGCCCGGCGCCGGGGACGACAGCTTCCCGAGCCAGGCCGATGCGGAGTCCTGGGTCGGCGAGGCGTGGCAGGACCTTCTTGGCCAAGGCGTCGACCAGGTCTCGTTGCTCGAGGGTGACCGCGTCGTCTACGGACCGATGAGCCTGCACCCCGCGAAGTGATGGTCGGGTCCCTGGCCCTGACAGAACAGTAGGGTCGGATGATGGACTTCCGATACCTCGGCAACAGCGGCCTCAAGATCTCCGAGATCACCTACGGCAACTGGCTGACCCACGGCTCGCAGGTCGAGAACGACGCGGCGACCGCCTGCGTCCGCGCCGCTCTCGACAACGGCATCTCGACCTTCGACACCGCCGATGTCTATGCCAACACCAAGGCCGAGACAGTTCTGGGCCAGGCGCTCAAGGGTGAGCGCCGAGAGTCCCTCGAGATCTTCACCAAGGTCTACTGGCCGACCGGCCCCGGCGGGAAGAACGACGTCGGTCTCTCGCGCAAGCACATCATGGAGTCGATCGACGGATCCCTCACGCGGCTGCAGACCGGCTACGTCGACCTCTACCAGGCTCACCGGTTCGACACCGAGACGCCGCTCGAGGAGACGATGCAGGCTTTCGGCGACGTCGTACGCGCGGGCAAGGCGCTCTACATCGGCGTGAGCGAGTGGACCGCCGAGCAGATCCGCGCGGGTCATGCGCTGTCGACCGAGCTGGGCTTCCAGCTCATCTCCTCCCAACCGCAGTACTCCATGCTCTGGCGGGTCATCGAGGACGAGGTGGTCCCGACGTCGCGTGAGCTCGGTGTCTCCCAGATCGTGTGGTCCCCGATCGCCCAGGGCGTCCTCTCGGGGAAGTACAAGCCCGGCGAGGCACCCCCGGCCGGGTCGCGCGCCACCGACGAGAAGGGCGGTGCGGACATGATCTCGCGGTTCATGAACGACGACGTCCTGACCCGGGTGCAGGACCTGCGCCCGGTCGCCGAGGAGCTGGACCTCACGATGGCCCAGCTGGCGATCGCGTGGGTGCTGCAGAACGACAACGTGGCGGCCGCCCTCATCGGGGCCTCCCGCCCCGAGCAGGTCGCCGAGAACGTCAAGGCGTCCGGCGTACGCATCCCCGACGAGCTGATGAAGCGCATCGAGGAGGCCCTGGGCGACATCGTCGAGCACGACCCCGCCAAGACGACCGCGACCGCCCCCCAGTCCCGCCCCGCCTGAGCTCGGCCCCCCGCGGTCAGCGGCGGCGGCCGGCCTTGACCCGCGGCGGCGGCAGCCGGAAGCGGCGGATCTGCAGGCTGCGCATCAGCGCGTAGGGCAGCGCGCCGCGGTGGTTCTCATCGGGGTAGGACCGGCGCAGCCCACGCTTGAGGCGCATGGCCAGAACGACCGAGTCCACGACGATCAGCACGACCAGCGACAGCCACAGCGTGCTGCCCACGAATTTGAGCTGGGCGGAGCTGGTGAAGGTCAGGGCGAGGATCACCACCGCCAGGGGGAGGAAGAACTCGGCGACCGAGCGTCGTGCGTCGACCATGTCCCGCGCGTAGCGCTTGACCGGGCCGCGGTCGCGCGGGGGCAGGTGGCGTTCGTCCCCGGTGCGCAAGGCCTGCATCGAACGGGCCCGTTCCTCGCGTTGACGCTCGCGGGTGGCCCGATAAGCGGCTTTGCGGTCGGTAGGAGCGGTGATCGCGCGACGGCGACCCTTCTCGGCCTCGCGACGTTTAGGCGTCGGCCGGCCCTTCCCGCCGGACCCCTCCGCGGTCGCCGAGGCGGACGCCTCGGCCTCGGCGGTCGACTGCTTGCTGCGTCCGAACACGGCGCCCACACTACCCGCGGGAACTTCGCCGGCTCGGTGGTCGTCGGGTGGTCGGCAGCTTCCGCCACCGCGTCCTAGGGTAGGTGGCACCGACCGGTTCGCAGGTGGCCCGCCCGGGACGCCGACACGAAGGGGGCACCACCGCCATGAGCGTCATGAAGCGGCTTCAGATGATCTTCAGCGCCAAGGCGAGCAAGGCGCTCGATCGTGCTGAGGACCCACGCGAGACCCTCGACTACTCCTACCAGCGCCAGCTGGAGATGCTGCAGAAGGTGCGCCGCGGGGTCGCGGACGTCGCGACGTCCCGCAAGCGCCTGGAGCTCCAGATGCAGCAGATGCAGCAACAGTCGGAGAAGCTCGAGGGACAGGGCCGGCAGGCGTTGGCTGCGGGTCGTGAGGACCTCGCCCGCGAGGCGCTGACCCGTCGATCCGGAGTGCAGCAGCAGCACAGCGACCTCTCCGCGCAGCACGCGGCGCTGCAGGGCGAGGAGGAGAAGCTGACGCTCGCCTCTCAGCGGCTGCAGGCCAAGGTGGACGCCTTCCGGACGCGCAAGGAGACGATCAAGGCGACCTACACGGCGGCCGAGGCGCAGACGAAGATCGGCGAGGCGTTCAGCGGCATCTCGGAGGAGATGGGCGACGTCGGCCTCGCCGTCCAGCGCGCGGAGGACAAGACGCAGGCCATGCAGGCCCGCGCCGGGGCCATCGACGAGCTGCTGGCCAGCGGCGCCCTGGACGACGTGTCCGGCACCGCGAAGGACGACATCACCGCCGAGCTCGAGAGCATGTCGAGCCAGGGCGGGGTGGAGCTCGAGCTGGCTCGCCTCAAGGGCGAGATCGGGGCCGGGAAGGCTCCAGAGGCCATCGAGGGGGCGACGCCGCCCGGCACCCAGAGCACGTCGAGCGAGGCACAGCGGCTCGAGGGGGAGCGACCGTGATCGTCCGGATCCTGGGTGAGGGCCAGTTCACGGTCGACGACGCCCATGCCGACCTGCTCAACGGCCTCGACAGTGGCCTGGAGCGCGCGGTCGAGAGCGGCGACGACGCGTCGTTCCAGTCGGCGATGGACGACCTGCTCACGCAGGTGCGCTCGGTGGGCCAGCGGCTGCCCGACGACTCGCTCGAGCCCTCGGACGCCGTGCTGCCCGCCGAGGGCAGCACGGTCGAGGACGTTCGCGACCTCCTCGCCGGCACGTCCGAAGGGCTCATCCCAGGCTGACATGGCCAGCACCCGCTACCTCCCCGACCGCGGCCTGAGCGCGCGTATGGCCCTGACGATGTTCCTGCTCGGCCTCCTCTACGTCGTGCTCGTCGTCGTCATCGTCATCGCAATCGACAGCCTGGCCCTGGCACTGGTCGTGGCCGCCGGAGCGCTGTTCGCGCAGTGGTTCTTCAGCGACCGCATCGCGCTCTACGCCATGCACGGCCGGGTCGTGACTCCAGAGGAGGCGCCGCAGCTGCACGGCATCGTCGACCGGCTCTGCGCGCTGGCAGACATGCCCAAACCCACGGTCGCGATCGCCGACAGCGACGTGCCCAACGCCTTCGCCACCGGGCGTACGCCGAAGCGTGCGGTGGTCTGCGCCACCACGGGGCTCATGAACCGGCTCGACGAGCGCGAGCTGGAAGGCGTGCTCGCCCACGAGCTGTCCCACGTCGCCCACCGCGACGTGACGGTGATGACGGTGGCGTCAGTCGTTGGCGTCCTGGCCGGCTTCATGACCCGGATCGTGCTCTACAGCGGCATGGGCCGCGGCCGGCGCGACAGCAACGGCCCGCCGATCGTGCTCGTCGTGATCCTCGTCAGCGCCGTCGTCTACGCCCTGAGCTTCCTGCTGACCCGGGCCCTCTCGCGGTACCGCGAGCTCTCGGCGGACCGGTCCGGCGCGTTCCTCACCGGCCAGCCGTCCGCTCTTGCCTCCGCCCTGACGAAGATCAGCGGCGACATGGCCAGCATCCCCAGCCGGGACCTGCGCGAGGCGGAGCCCTACAACGCGTTCTTCTTCGCGCCGGCTGCTGCGCCCGGCTTCAGCCTCTCCTCGATCTTCTCCACCCACCCACCCCTCGAGCGACGGCTGGAGCAGCTCGGCGCCATCTCCGCGCAGCTGGGCCGGCCCACCACATGACCACCCTCGCCACGGAGCGCTGATGGGTCTGCTCAGTCGTGTGCTCGGACGGAGCACGCCGCCCCCCCCGACCCTGGACGCGCTCTTCGCCCTGCCCACCGCCGCACTGACCATCGAGTCCGCGATGGGCCTGCGCCCGACCGGGGTGGGGTCGGTGTGCTTCCGGGCCGCCGAGGGCGGGGCGACGAGGGCGACCGTCACCGACGTCGAAGCCCTGCTCGAGGCAGGGGGAGCGCCGGCTGTGGAACGGTCGGTCGACTCCTTCGGCTTCACCTGGCTGCTGCTGCGGCGCGACCCGGTCGACGTCTCCGGGCTCGTCACGGACCTGCACGCCGTCAACGCGACGTTGCAGGACAACGGCTTCGGTCCCGCCCTGCTGTGCTCGCTGATGGGCTTCGCCGACAGCTCCGGGCGAGCGCTCGGCCTCGTCTACCTCTACAAGCGCGGCACCTTCTACCCGTTCGCCCCCCACGGCGACAAGGCGAGGGACAACGCGTTCGAGCTCGAGGTACGGGGCGCACTGGGAGTGGACCTGCCCGTCGAGCCGGACCTCTCACGCTGGTTCCCCCTCTGGGGCGCCCCCGGACTCTGAGACAGGAAGGGCCTGCGTCCCGTCCATGATCGTGAAGACTTCCCTCCGTTCTGGCCGGGGAAATCCTTCACGATCACCGGGTTCGAGCTCTGGGAGGCCGCAGCGGGCCGAGCAGTGCTTCGGTGCACCTGCCCAGCCGCCGGACCGGAGCCGGTTGAGCACCTGACCAGCCGGCTCGCACGGGTGCACGGTCACTGATCGCCAGCCGTA
>Ga0180121_10001149_pt1 | contig 11189 bp, 10 predicted proteins | sample AntDrymUQ5402106_2_FD_129676 | JGI IMG/M metagenome (GOLD analysis project Ga0180121, IMG submission 129676) | Polar desert sand microbial communities from Dry Valleys, Antarctica - metaG UQ540 (21.06) (version 2) (version 2) | ecosystem: Environmental > Terrestrial > Soil > Desert | place...
CCTCGCGCCTGCTCCGGCGACATGTATTTGGCCGTGCCCATCACCACGCCCGCATCCGTCATCATCAGCGTCGGCGCATCTGCCTGAGCGGCTCGCCGCTCCGTCAGCTTCGCCAGCCCGAAGTCCAACAAATTAATGTAGCCGTCCGCGCGCAGCATAATGTTCTCAGGTTTAATGTCGCGATGTACGATATCAGCCCCATGCGCTGCCGCCAGAGCTTCTGTCGTTTGCACCGCGACATCGAGCGCGAGGCTCACCTTCATCGGCTCACGCTGCATGCGCTTGCGCAGCGTCACGCCGTCGATGAACTCCGTCGCAATGAAATAGATGGACTCCGCCTCTCCGAATTCATAAACAGTGAGTATGTTCGGATGATTAAGCGCGGAGGCGGCCCTGGCTTCCTGGATGAAGCGCCGCATAGGCCCTTCATCGGAAGCAACGTCCGCAGGCAGGAATTTCAGAGCTACGCGGCGACCGAGTTGTGTGTCTTCAGCCAGATAAACTTCGCCCATGCCGCCCGCGCCGAGCTTTTTGACGATGTGGTAATGGGAGATTGACTGTTCGATCATCTGTCTTTGAATTCAAGCCGCCGCCGAACGCCACTTGAGCGGCCTGCCGACAACCGCATCGTTAGTCAAGTTGTCTTTATTCCACTTCGGTTCTACTTTCAGAAAAGTCATTAGCGGAGATCGCTCTCTTTAACCGCGCTCCAGCCAGGCAGCGTTTTGTCGCGCTCGACCAAGCCGTTGTAAATCAGCGCGATGCTGTAGGGTGAAACGTAACGCTCGGTGGATAATTTCAATAAATCTTCAAGCACTGCACGCGCTTCTGCATGTTTACCGGATCTTGCCAAAGCGTATCCGAGAGCGGCATAGACATACAAGTATGAGCCAATGACGCGCGGAGTAAAGACGCCGCGGAGTGAGGTTTAAACTATTCCCAGTCTCCTCGTGTGAAGTATCGACTGGCTTCGATTCCTTTGATCCCTTCTCCTTGAGAAAAACAGTCACCACCATTGACCTCGAGCGCTCGAAGATTTTGGACGATCGCTCCAATCAGATTATCTTCTTTTGGCTCTGGCCACCGGCTTTTGTTTTGCCTGCTATTACGCTGATGCGTCCGTCACCTTCGAGATAACTCTTTTTGACGCCAGTAATGTCTTCAACACCCTGCTGGCGTAACTGACCAAGCAGTTCTTCCTCCGTGATCATTTCCTGCCTCATGTTCTTGCGCAGCATTCGGCCATCTTTGATCAGCGGCAGTGGCGTCGGGCGAACTAAGCGTTGAAAACGCGGAAAGTGGTAAGCCAAAAAATCCAGCGCGTAGTCCCAAAAGACAATTGTGGCTACTAGAATGCCGCCCTCTGTAATCGATTTGTAATCACTAGCCATGGCGTTCTGCGAAGCGTCGGCGATGAGCACGATTACCAGCACGTCGGCAATACCTAAACCTCCGGCTTCCCGTCTCAGTAAGCGCAACACCGCAAAGAGCAGGAGGTAAATTAAAGTCCCCCGGATGATTATTTCGAGCAAGGATACGGTAGGAACGAATACCGCATTCCAGTCGATTTGAAAAAGTTTGTCCATATTCGTAGTGTGCATTAACCGCAAGTTAGGAGGCAAACGCTTCCGCTTGTTCTACTTTTTCTTAGCCAACAGCAATGATCACGCCGGAACAAGGAAAGATTTGCGGCTTTGCAGAAGACCGCATATCTTTGTTACCTGCCGGCTGGTTATCCCCCCGGGGGACCAATTTTTGTTTCCACTTTGCGCTCGCGTATGGAAGCTTACAATTCGGAAGAGAACTTTCGAGTCCAACGGTCCGTCGAGCAGGACGGCCAAAGGATAAGACAGAGCTCAGCCTGCTCGGAACACCCGCTGCGCGCCAACTGCTGCACGGGGCCGGCAGTTGTCGTGAAGGGGCATGCTCGAATTTTCCTAGCGGGACAAGGTCAGCAATCTTGGCTGTTTCTATGATCCAAAATCCTTCACTTGTTGTTTCAGTGTATGCTGTCGGTCTAGAGGCAAGGGTTATGAGACAGTCCTCGGAATGCCAGCGTTTCGGTCTGTCGGAGTTTAGGAAGGCGCGGAGCAAATGCATGGGAGTGGTCATAAATGTCAGTCGAAGAAGATTTCACAATCGGTGTTGAAGAAGAATATCAGATCGTCCATCCCGACACGCGCGAGCTGCGCTCGCGCGGGAAGCGTATTTTGTCCAAGGCGCGTGAGGCGGTCGGCGACCAGGTAACGCCCGAGTTATACCTTTCGCAGATCGAGATCGGAACGCCCATCTGCCGCTCGCTAACGGACGTGCGCGCCGAACTCACACGCCTGCGACGCGAAGTAATCAGCGCCGCCGAGCAGGAGGGGAGCCGTATCGCTGCGGCGGGCACACACCCGTTCTCCCATTGGGACGATCAAACGCTGACGCCGAAAGACCGCTACCTCGACATCGCGGCTGATTACAGACAACTCGCGCGAGAACAACTGATCTTCGGTTGCCACGTCCACGTCGGCATCAACGACCGCGAGACGGCCATTCAGGTGATGAACCGTTCGCGCCTGTGGCTCGCACCGTTGCTTGCGCTGGCCGCGAATTCACCTTTCTGGCTCGGAGTGGACACGGGCTACGCGAGTTTTCGCACAGCAATGTGGCGGCGCTGGCCGATGACGGGTACGCCGCAGGTCTTCGCCTCGCGCGCCGATTACGACCAACTTGTCGCAGACCTCGTCGCCACGAAGAGCATCTCCGACGCGACGAAGATTTACTGGGACGTGCGACCGTCGGCGCGTTTCGAGACAGTGGAGTTCCGCGTCACGGACGTGTGCCTGACGGTGGGCGAGGCGGTGATGATAGCTGGTCTCGCGCGCGCGCTGGCGCGAACATGCGCGGCGGAAGCGTTGCGGGGTGATGAATTCCGAGACGTTCGCCCCGAAATCCTCCGCGCCGCCAAGTGGAGGGCGGCGCGCTTCGGGCTGGAAGAGGAACTGGTTGACGTGCGTGCGGGGCGCGCCATCCCGGCAGGCGAGTTAGTTGAAGAGTTTCTGGCTTATCTACGATCTTCACTTGAAGAATACGACGAGTGGGATGAAGTCGCGGCGCAGATCCACGAGGTCTTAGATCGAGGCACTGGGGCTGCCCGTCAGCGCGAAGAGTACACACGTGACGGGCGCTTCGAAGACGTAGTGGACTTCATCGTCGCGGAGACCATAAAGGGGACTGCGTAAGACCGCGGGTTGAGGTCGATTGCTTACTTTAGCTCTGTTGGGCAGCACGCTCGGCCTCCGCAAGTAAGCGGTTAAGTTTCGCCCTGTCGAGCAGCTTGCCGTTCAAAATCACCGCGCGAATCCGCTGCGTGTTGCGGATGTCATCGAGGGGATTTCCGTCAAGCAGGACGAGGTCTGCAATCTTGCCGGTTTCTATTGATCCCAGGTCGTCGCCTTTGTTCAGGACCCTTGCCGGCGTCAACGTAGCCGCCTGAAGTGCCTGCATCGGCGTCAGCCCGGCCTCCACAAGCAGAAGCAATTCGTCGTGCAGGCCAAACCCCGGAACCCGCGGACCGGCTATGTCGCTCCCGGCCACAAGCGTGACGCCGGACCGATTCATCTGCCGCACCACTTCGCGTAATTCGGCGAATGTCGCCTTCAAATCTGCGAGTTCTTCCGCAGAAATCGGCTTGGCCAGCTTCTGCCACTCTTTCTTGAGCGAGAGTGCGACGTACCGGCTCCGAGGATCGGGAGCGGAAGACGGATCAAAGGCTTCCACGTAGGAGTGGAAAGCGATAAGTGTCGGGTCTACCACCGTATGGTTCTTCACGAAGCGAGCAAATAACTTCTCACCGTCTTCGGCCCGAAACTGTCGAATCGCATCGGGCAATTTGCGACCGTTCAAGGCAGCGGCGAAAGTTCCTTCAAATAGCGTTTCCGTATGTTCTATGGTCGCCTGCCCAGCGTCCGATGCTTCTTCAGGAGTGACCGTCATGGGGATGTGACCGACGAGTGTCAGCCCTTGCTTCTTTGCTTCGTCGATAAGCGCGAAATAGGACTCCCTCGGCATGCGCCGGTGAGTTTTGATGAAATCATCCCCAACCTCTTTCAATGCACGGACTACGCCGCGGGTTTCGTCCGGGTTGCCCGACACCATCTGAAAAGCGTTGAACTTCTGTCCGTTCAAGATTGGGCCTGCGCGCACGATCCGCGGGCCGGTGAGTAGCCCTTCAGCGATCTTTATGCGCCATTCGTCTATTTCGCCGAGCCGTCCGCCCAGATCGCGGACGCCTGTGACTCCGTTGGCAACGAGCACGGGCAGAGCGCTGGCCTTCGTCCAACTTAAATGCACGTGCATGTCCCACAGACCGGGAATCAAATATTTTCCGGTTGCATTCACCACCTGCGCGCCGCGCGGAATGATCACTCCTCCGCTTCGGCCTACTTTCGTGATGCGGTTACCCGTGATAACTACGGTCATGTCCGGCATGGGTGGCGCGCCCGTTGCATCAATCACCGTGACGTGTGTGAAGACGAGAGGTTGAGATTGTGGAATAGCCTTCGTCTGAGCGACTACGAGTGAGGGCAGTAAGATCGTTAGCAATAATGGCGAAAATTTTCTCAATCAATCTTCCTTAACTCTAAAATGACTTGTTAGGCGCCTTACCGAAATAAACTTCACGGTGTTGGCGTTTTGGCGGCTTACTCTTTCGCGATCAATTGCGAAGGAGATAACCCTTGAACCAAGGTCGAACCGTGTTTGCAACTTACTTATCGCGAGAGCGACATCGAAGTGTGTCTCGCGGCTTAACACCGCAAACTCTATCATGCCGGTTTCAGTGGCCCAGTGAAACGTGCCACTCCGGCCATTTTATATGCCATAAGCATTCAAGAACCCGTGACGCCTAACGCCCGATAGGATTACCCGTTCGCCAATGTGTCTTTTACCCGGTTCTGACTAAATTCTCGCGCCGGAAGTAAAACTAAGTTAAGATTCTCACTCGCCAATCAGACCAGCCTTTCGGTCTATAGGCTGTTCGACAACTCAGCCCAAATCAAGGTGCTCGCACCTAATACCATCTTACACAATCGCTACCGCATTCTCCGGCAACTAGGCGCAGGCGGGATGGGCGAAGTCTATCTGGCGCTGGACGCTAAACTTGAACGACACGTCGCGCTCAAACTGCTGCCCGATAAATTCATCCTTGATAAAGAGCGCTTGCATCGTTTCGTGCGAGAGGCAAAAGCCGCTTCCGCCTTGAATCACCCGAACATCATCACGATCCACGAAATAGGCGAAGAGAACGGCGCGCACTTCATCGCCACCGAGTACATAGAAGGCGAGACTTTGCGCCGGAAGTTGCAGACCGAGCGCTTGGAGATTGACGAAACGCTCAGTATTGCCATGCAAATTGCTGCCGCTCTCGATGCCGCTCATAGAAATGGCATCGTACATCGAGACATCAAGCCTGAGAACGTCATGCTGCGCGAGGATGAGCTGGTGAAAGTGTTGGACTTCGGTCTGGCGAAGCTGACGGAGAAAAAAGACGATGCGACCTCCGACACGGAAGCCCCGACACAAGTTCTGGTTAAGACGACTCTGGGCGTGGTGATGGGAACTACTGCGTATATGAGTCCGGAACAAGCACGCGGGCGTGAGGTAGACGCGAGAACGGACATCTTCAGCCTCGGCGCTGTCATGTACGAGATGCTGACGGGAAGATTGCCGTTTGCGGGCGAGACGACGGCTGATATTCTGGGTGCCCTCTTGCACAAAGAGCCGCAGCCTCTGAGAGAGCTTGCGCCCGAAACACCTGCTGACTTGCAACACATTGTCAGCAAGGCGTTGCGGAAAGACAAGGATGAGCGGTATCAAACTATTAAGAGCCTGCTCGCTGATTTGCGTACACTCAAACAGGAGATAGAGTTTGCCGCCAAGCTGGAACGCTCTGCCTCGCCGGAGAGGGACAGGGTAGCGAGTGCTTCTCAGAGCCCGGTAGCGACAACGGCGAACGTGGCGCTCTCAAGTACCGGCATGCAAGCTGCAACCGTGCGCCCTACGTCGAGCGCGGAGTACATCACAAGTGGCATCAAACAGCGTAAGGGCAGTTTCAGTGCCGCGCTGGCGATTCTGGTGGTTGCCGCGCTCAGTTTCGGCTACTGGTATTTCAGCCGCAGTTCGCCAACCACAACACAAATCGAATCCATCGCCGTCTTGCCGTTTAAGAACGAGAGCGTCAACAGCGACACGGAATATCTTTCCGACGGCATCTCTGAGGCGCTGATTAACAGCCTCACAGAGCTGCGGCAGTTAAGAGTCATCGCTCGCAGTACGGCTTTCCGTTACAAGGGACGTGAGGTTGACCCACAACGGGTCGGACGCGATTTGAATGTACGCGCGGTGTTGACGGGGCGGGTGCGCCAGATTGGAGATAGGCTGGACATTCAGGTGGATTTGGTTGATGCCACCACAGGCGCGCAGCTTTGGGGCGAGGGGTACGAGCGCAAAGTCTCGGACGTGCTGGCGGTCAAGCAAGCGATTGCGCGGGAGGTCACCGAGAAGCTGCGGTTGAGGCTGTCCGGCGAAGAGCAGCAGCTACTCGTCAGGCGCGATACGACGAATGCGGAAGCTTACCAGTTCTATTTGAGAGGGCGTTTTCATTGGAACAAGCGCAGGGTGAAAGACTTGCAGCAGGCAATCGAGTATTTCCAACAGGCCGTCGCGGTTGACCCGAATTACGCGCTCGGCTATGCCGGACTCGCGGACGCTTACACGCTGTTCTCAGGCTTTAGCGATATACCGTCGCGTGAACTGATGCCAAAAGCAAAAGAAGCCGCGCTGAGAGCTTTGTCGCTCGATGACGGACTAGCCGAAGCGCATGCCGCGCTCGGACTCATTCTATTACTGTACGATTACGACTTTGCCGGGGCTGAACGCGAGTCAAAGCGGGCGATTGAACTCAACCCGAACTACGCGACGGCGCATCACTTTTACAGCAGACTGCTTAGTGCACAAGGCAGACACGAAGAAGCGTTTGCCGAAATCCGCCGCGCGCTGGAGATTGACCCGCTCGCGCTCCCCATCAACTGGTTTTACGGCCATGCCCTGTTCCACGCCCGAAAATATGATGAGAGTATCGCGCAACTGAAAAAGACTCTGGAATTGGATGCCAATTTCCCGGGGACGCACAACCACCTCGCTCGGGTTTATCAGGCGAAAGGTAACTACACCGAGAGCGTCGAAGAATATGCCAAATATCAAGAGCTAGTCGGCGAACAGCGAAATGCGGCGTTGGTGCGAGAGAGTTTTGCCAAAGGTGGCTGGCAAGGATTTGTGCGAGCAATGGTAGAACGCCCTGATTTGTCGCCGTACCTCAGGGCACATTTCTACGCGGCACTTGGCGAGAAAGACAAAGCATTTGCCGAACTGAACAAGGCTTACGAGAACCGCGACGGTTTTGTCGTCATGTATCTCAAAGTTGACCCGCGTCTTGACCCTTTGCGCTCGGACCCGCGCTTTCAAGATTTGCTGCGGCGCGTCGGATTTCCACAATGATGGGAGGTATTGGCGGCTTCTTCAAAATGGTCAAAAGCGATTCTATATCGCCGTGGATTACCTCTTGACTACTATATCCGTTACGGATATGGTATGGCGTATGACTACTACAAGCCCCAACCCACCCCTTACGCCAGCCGTGTTCCATATTCTCTTGGCGCTCTCAAGCGGAGAGCGACACGGCTATGGTGTCATGAAGCAGGTCGAGGCGGACTCGCAAGGAAAGGTAAACATGGGTGCGGGAACGCTTTACGGCTCGCTCAAGCGAATGCTCGATGCGGGGTTAGTAAAAGAGAGCGACAAGCGGGTTGATCCCGAAATGGATGATGAGCGGCGGATTTATTACCGGATTACGGGCGTTGGCGCAAAGGCGCTCGCGGCAGAACTTGAGCGCTATAAACACCTCGTCACGTTGGCGCGAAAACGGAAACTCTTACCGGAAACCTTTGCGTATGGCGTATGACCAAGAAACGGTTCGTACACTCTACAAGAAACTCCTCAGCCTCTATCCACGAGCATTCAGTGAGCGGCTAGGGGAGTCCATGGAGCAAACTTTCAACGACCTCTGCAACGAACGGAAACAACAGACGGAGAGAGGATTGTTCGGCTTCGTGCTTTGGATGTTTATCGAAACTTCCGCAGGCATTGTGAAAGAAAATTTAACGGAAATCAAAAGAGGGAAAATTATCGAAAATATTATTTCAAACAATAAATCGTCAGCAATAATCGGCTTTCTTTTAGCAATGCCCTTGACAATCCTGCTTTCGATAGAGATTTTTGACATTGAGCCGTTAAGCGGTTTCTTTAAAACATTAACGACGGAACCGGACAGTCAACGGCTGAGTGCTTTCGGAAGGATTATTACCATCGGCGCACTTTTGCTCTTACCGCTAGGCTTTATTGTCAGCCTCGCACCTGTTGTGCGAAACGTGCGGGCAGGTAACGGCTTGACGGCAAATCCCATCAATCTCTTGATTGCCGCCGCGCTTTTCATCTTTATTGCAACACTGGTAATCAGCTTCATAATTGACCAATACCCTTGTTGGATTGGCGTTCCGAACTGCGATTAGAGAGAGACGCAGGGCTGGCGAAAGAGAGCGACAAGCGCGCTGATCCCGAAACGGATGATAAGCGAATGCAATTTCTTGAGCGCGAAAACTCCTTCATTTTCTCAATCGAGTTGATGTATTTCGAGAAAGTTCAAGCCCGAAATGCCCATTTATATCACGTCAGTTTTCTGATTGCCGCAGCTCGATTTGAACAAAGCCGCCGAACGCCGCGCTCCAGCCGCGCTGGAGCGCAGGCTTTCAATCTTCGACGCGAGGATGCAGCTTGAAGGGCATGCTATCGAGGCGTCGGCTGCAAGCGCATCGTTGGGCGCGGCGTAGTAGTAACCCTCAACTACAAATGAACTTTACCCGCGAGGTCATCGAGGAATAACCCTGTACCAGCCTCGCCAAGCCCTTCCCTTACGTCGAAATGTTCAAACAAAAAAGGGATGGTCCAGATCAACGTGCGCCAGAACGACCATTGATCAAAACGTCGGGCCGAGGGAACAACCTGTATGTCTTCTATGAAACAACGCCGGCGTTTTGCTGCTTCGCAAACTGCTTCGAGGTTCCTGATCTTATATTGCGTTTCAACCTGGCTAGGCCCGTCGTACCGGACGCATCCTCCAACCGGGGGCAGGGCGATTGCTAGTCTACCCTAACCACTGCAGCACTTCTTCCTCGCCCGAAATGCGAGTGCCGCCGACGATGTGAATAAAGTATTCTTCCAGCGAAACCGGGCGCCTCAAGTCCCCGTCGCCCTCGACTGGGATTCCCTTTTTCAGCTCATCGAGAGAGCCAGCCGCGAGCAGCTTGCCTTGAGAGATGATTGCGATATCACTACAGAGCCGCTCAACTATCTCCAGCACGTGGGAGGTGAGAAAAACAGTTAGTCCGCGCTCAGTCAGTCTCGAAAGAAGATCCTTTAGCGTGCGGGACGCGATGGCGTCAACACCTTCAAAAGGCTCATCGAGGAACAGGATCTCCGGTCGATGAATCAAAGAGCAGGCGAGTGACAGCTTCTTCTTCATGCCATGAGAGTATTCGACAATTAGTTTTTTTGGTTCCGATTCCAATTCCATGAGTTCGAGCAGCTCCGGAGCCCGTTCGGCGATCTCGCTCTTTTGTAAACCATACATCCGGCCCGTGAAGGCAAGCATCTCGGCGCCAGTCAATCGCTCGAAGAGGTTGAGATCTTCCGGAACCACACCAATTCTTCTTTTTACTTCGAGCGCTTCCGATGCCAGGTCGCGGCCCAGGACGCGAATCTTTCCGCTGGTGGGGCCCAATAGGCCGGTCAGCATTTTTATAGTTGTGGATTTGCCCGCGCCGTTGGGGCCGAGAAAACCAAAAAAACTTCCTCGTCGCACACCCAGGTTGAGATGATCGACGGCGGTGAAGTCGCCAAACCGCCGCACAAGATCAAAAGTCTCCACGGCGACACCTTGCGATCCTTCAGCCTTGGCGTAACTGGTCATGCTTAGCTTTGTACGCGTGGAGTTAGCGACGAGTCAACTTGAGAAATGAACTCGTTGGCGCCGCTCAATACAGAACAGAGCGGTAGCGACCTGGTGGGGTGAGCAGTGTTCAAGCTGTCAATTGTTGATTTGGGTTGACGGCTCATGCTCCTTATTGAGTATCGCCAATTGACCGGGTCGCAACTCAGATTGTGTGAAAACTCCTGGTGCTACCAATTACGCTGAAAGCGTACTTCCTACTGGTGATGTTCGACCAACACCTGGAGTTTTCACCTCCGGTCGCTTACGGCCCCTTGCTCTGGACTAAGTGCCATTGAAGTTGGCTGAGTCTAGCCTCTCAACAGCGGTTGCGCATCATCGGCGCGAACGAAGGGAGGGAGTGTGCGGTGGGTGCTCATCAGGAACGCATTCGAGCTAGGGCGAAGGGCGTTGCCATGAGTTGCTGCAAGCCGAGTAAGACGTGCGAAGGGGGACCAACCGTAATAGTAGCCATCACATAAACTAACGAGGACATCGGCCGTGTGTCTCACGCGCTGAGTATTCAGTGAAGTGTAGAGGTTAGCCAGCGCATCGGGGTAAATGTGGTTCGCAGTATTTGCGAGCCAGTCCTTGTCTGAGGCAAAACCTTTCTCATCCAGCTTCCCCGCTTGATTCAGCGTTTCGAGAATAGGATGAAGTTGCAAAGGATCGCCGTCGGAAGTTAGGTAGCGATAGCGCGCCTCACCGTTTGTTTGTTTTCGCTCCACGCGAGCAACGCCATTCGCTCCGGTAACCGCGATAGCCTCCGTATCGTCTTTGTAAATCGAAAAATCCACACCTTCCAACTCGACCAGGGAATTCGCGACCTCAGCGACCGCTTCCTCATCCCCACAGTAGATCGCCGCGTAGCCGCACAGCCCAAAGGCCGGGATCGCGAGAGTGGCGCGAGATCTTTCGGAGAAGCTGCCGCTGAGCGAGAAGCCCCGGTCGCGTAAGCGGGTTTTCAGATGAACGCGGCGGTTCTCGCGCAGATTCATCCCGTGATCTGAAAAAAGCACTATCTCAGTTTCCCTCCCACAAGTAGTTTGAATCTCGCGCAGGATTTTGTCGAGCGATTCGAGAGCCACCGCCAAACGCTCCA
>Ga0180121_10001150_pt1 | contig 11189 bp, 10 predicted proteins | sample AntDrymUQ5402106_2_FD_129676 | JGI IMG/M metagenome (GOLD analysis project Ga0180121, IMG submission 129676) | Polar desert sand microbial communities from Dry Valleys, Antarctica - metaG UQ540 (21.06) (version 2) (version 2) | ecosystem: Environmental > Terrestrial > Soil > Desert | place...
GCCATCATCGAGCAATACGGCTGCGGTCGAATCGTATTCTCCGGAGATCCCCAGGACTATGCAGCTGCAATCAGCGAAGGATTGTCGAATGCTACGGCCTATCGCCAGATGGTGAGAGGAACTGAGGCCTTCGTTCAGTCACATCAATGGAGCAGAGTCCTGCGGCCACTGCTGGATTTCTGCCGGCAACCTCGATTGAACTCCACCACCAGCCCTTCCGGCGCCGCTCGAACTCCTGCTACTCCCTGGGTCGACAGGTTCAGGCGAAGGTTCACCGGGATCTTCTGATGATCGAGATCATCATCGTCACATGGAACGGAAAGGATGACACCCTTCGATGCGTCGAGGCGGTCGCCAGTCAGCTCCGGTCCACCAGGTTCGACTCGCAAATTACGGTCGTGGACAACGGATCGACTGACGGGACGACCGAGGCTCTGCTCGGCCGGCGGGATGTAAAAGTCCTGCGCCTTCGAGAGAATCGAGGGTTCACGGGCGGGATCCGAACCGCTGCCGAAAACTCCACTGCTGATTTTCTGATCTTCCTCAACAATGACGCCATTCCCGAAGAGCACTGGCTGGATCGTCTGGCTTCGGCGATCCATGACGCCGATCCGGACGTGATGGCCGTCGGGGGAAGAATCACCGATTACACAGGAGAGAAAGTCGATTTCGCTGGCGGTTTTCTGACCTTTGACGGGCACGCTTTTCAACGCGACTTTCATCGACCGGTCAAGGAATCTTCCGATCTGCCACCTGGCGCTGAGCTTCTGTTCGCGTGCGGCGGGAACATGATCGTCCGGCGGAAGCCGTATCTCGAACTGGGTGGGTTCGATGACGATTTCTTCGCCTACCTCGAAGACGTCGACTTCGGCTGGAGATCCTGGCTTTCCGGCTGGAAGACGACGTACGAGCCTCGGGCCGTCGTTCGCCATCGATCGGCAGCTACCAGCAAGCGCCTTGGAGACTTTGAACGGGGCGTCCTGTTTGAACGAAACGCCCTTCAGACGGCAATCAAGAATTACGAAGCGCCGTTTCTAAAGGAAGCGGCCGGACCGATCTTCCTCACTTTTCTTCATCGCCTTTATCATTACGTCATGACCCGGAATACCGAAGTGACTCTGCTTCGTCAGGAACCTGTGGGCAGCAGCAAGAAGGACGTAACTCCACCTTCGAGCGGCCTTCGGCGCCGACTCGCTTCATGGATCCTCGGGCGAAAGGTCGCTGTTCTTGACGATCCGCTCGCGGCCATGCAGTTCCGCGCGCTGCACTGGTTCTTCGAGAATCAGGACGTGGTCATGGAGAAACGGCGAATCATTCAGAGTCATCGAAAGGTCTCCGACAAGCTGATTTTTCAGAAGTTTCCCATTCGACACGTGGCGACGTACGAAGGTGATCAGGCCCTGATGAGTTCTCAGCTCTTCGCTGCTCTCCGGACTTCCCTGACGTCAAAAGATCAAACGCTCGACGAGATCCTCTGGAAGTGAGCTTCGAATGGCTGAAACGTCGGTTCCATGTCCGGGGCGTCTTCTGGCGAGAACTGCAGGACTGGGCGGTCATCAACCTGCCTTTTTTTATCGAGCCCTTCCAGATGGCTGTATGGGCGTTGATTTTTTTTCTCGTGGCTCGACGGGAGCGCATGGCCGTCATTCAAAATCTGCGGATGATTCACCCTGGAACCTCACGGATCGCGGTCTGGTTCCGTGCCTATCGAGTGTTCTGGAATTTCTCATGGACGACCACCGATACTGCCCGGTTCAAACTGACAGGAAAGACCATGGACTGGGATTTCGATGGCATCGAGTACTTCCATCAGCTCGTTGCCATCAGAACCGGCGCAATCATGCTCACGGCCCACATGGGAAATTACGATCTGGGCGCGTCCCTGTTCTCCCAGAAAGGGGGACGGACCATCACGGTCATCCGGGCACCGGAGTCTGATCCCGAGACACAGCAGTACGTTGAGCAGAAAGTTGATCTGACCGGCGGTTTTCGCGTCGGATACAGTCAGTCCGACAGCATGCTGGGAATCGATCTCGTTCACGCCATCCAGAACCAGGAGATCGTGGCCATTCAGGGGGATCGATTGGTGCCCGGAATCTCGACAATCGAGAGCTCGCTCTTCTCCCATCGGACCCTGCTGCCGTCAGGACCATTCGCATTGGCCCTGGCCACCGGAGCCGCAATCTTCCCGCTTTTCGTTGTAAGAATGGGTCGTCGTCGATACCGGCTCGTCCATCGCCCGCCGTTCTACTGCAAAAGAACCGGACCGGATCGGGCCCGGGACTTCCGAGAGGCGACCTCCCGTTGGATTTCGGTCCTGGAGGAATCGGTCGAGGCCTATTCTTACCAGTGGTTTGTATTCGAACCATTCGCTGCAACGGAGCCTCCTGTTGCAAAGTAGAAAACTGGCTCGCTGGTCTCCTGAGCGGTTTCATCTGGCCTTCAGCCGCCTCGTCGCTCTGGCCTGGCTCCGGTTGAAGTGGGCCGAGAGAAACCAGCCCGCATTCGGCTCCGCTTCGTTCTCGTTCGACCGGGAGCAGATGGCGATCGAAGCCTACACCGTGAGCGTCGTCTGGGTCACGTTCATGGCCGCTTCACTCACCTGTCTCACATCGCAGTCCACGAATCCCCTTCTGACTGCGCTCAATTTCATCCTGCAGGTGCTCGTCCTCGTCGTCGCTACGCCGCTGCTCATGGCCCTCGTCTCGATCACGCTCCGCGCGTGGCGATACACCGGGCCGGATTCCGCGTCGACGAGCCGCATCCAGTCGTTTGTCTTCTTCGTGGTCGCAGGCATGACAGCGGTGGTGCTCATCATTGAAAATAGCTGCCGCTGGCTCGCCGTCATCTGGCTCACGCTCAACGTCATCAACGCCCTGTCCGCGTTGATTCTCTGGCTGTTTCGCAACCGGGTCCGGGCCGTGGAGGAGTTTCTCCGTCAATGTCTACCCGAAGACTGATCATCGGCTTTGCCTGGATGGCGCCGATTCTGGCGCTCCTGCTCTGGCCCGTCTCGGCCTGGCTGAGTATCGGCGTTCTGTTCATTTCACACATGCTTCTGCTCTATCCCACGCTCAGAGCGACCAGTCAGTGGTTCGGCCCGGTCGTGACGGAGTTCGAACCGCAGGGTCAGCAGGCATGGTTGACGATCGACGACGGCCCAACCGACGACACGGATCAGATTCTCGCCATCCTCTCCCGCGCAGGTGCACGAGCGACGTTCTTTCTGATTGGTCAGAGAGCACGCCAGCGCCCCGACCTGGTTCGCAGAATCGTCGAACAGGGTCACTCCGTCGGCAATCACTCCGACACCCATCCCAGCGCTTCCTTCTGGTGTCTGCCCAGGAACAGGATCCGCGAGCAAATTGACCGGTGCAGCGAGACTCTTCAGGAAATAACGGGAAAGAAACCTGAACTCTTTCGCACTCCGGTCGGCATGAAAAACTTTTTCGTTCACCCGCTGCTCAACGAACGGCACATGCCGCTGGTGGCGTGGAGTGCCCGAGGATTCGACGGGTTGGTCACGAATCCTGAAAAAGTGGCGGCGCGAATCCTGCCGTCGGTTTCTCCGGGCACGATCATCATGATGCATCAGGGTCGTTTCCGGTCCGACCACACTCATGCGAGCGTCGAAGCCATCGAGCGTGTCGTCGTCCAACTCAAAGGACGGGGCTACGATTTGGTGATTCCGGCGCCGAATCAGTTCCGCGCCGGGCGGCGATAGACCATCAGGTAATTGTTGAAAGGTGTTCTCCCCCACAGAGGGGTCACCTCCTCCGCAAAGCCGTGCCCGCGTAGAGTGTTCGAGATGATGTCCCGTGTGGGGAAGTTCAACATCTGCGCCTGCAGCCACCGGATGGCTCCCGAAAAAGACTCCTGAAGCACGGTCAACCGGTACCTCCAGCTGTTGTCTCTCAGGCAGTCCCGGATGATGATCATTCCATCAGCGGCGTAACGTGCGGCATGATTCAGAATCTGGCTCTGATCATCGTCGGAGAAGTAATGGAGTACGTCGAGCATCATTACGTCGCCGCTGAAATCGTCCAACGGCGCGCGAAGATCCTGATGGAGAAAACGCGCGTTCATCGACTGCGGAATGGCGCGCCGTGCCTGCTCGATTTTACGAATGTCGAGGTCCACACCGACCACTTCCCGTCCGAGGCCTCGGGCCTGGAGACAGAGAGGCAGGATCCCGACCCCGCACCCCAGATCGAGCATCGGTCGGGGCGAAGGGTCCAGTCGAGCAAGAACGGCATCGTAAACGGGATCATGCTTGAGTTTTCCAGACACGTAACCGCGCACGATTCTCGATTCGTACCGGTCGGCGATCGATTTACGTTCAGCCGGCGTCACGCAGAGAGGTGCTCGATCAGGTCGATCAACTCAGAAAGATTGAAAGGCTTTGGCAGAATCGCAGCGACCCCCATCTGCAGAATGGCTTGCGGGTCGACCCGCAAATGAGCCGAGATCACGATGATCGGGATCTGGCCCAGAAATCCCGTTTCTTTCAACCGCTGGAGGAAGTCCCAGCCGTTGACGTCTGGCATCATCAGATCGAGAAGAATGATGTGAGGGTGGTGGATGCTCAGAGCCCTCTGCGCTTCGCCTCCGTCGCCGGCCAGGAGGACCTGAAATCCATGCTGTCGCAGGGCAGCGGAAAGCATGCCCCGCAGCGGGAGGTCATCGTCGACCACCAGGACCCTCTTGCGCGCTACGTCCGACACCTTCGGAGTGTTCGAGGCATCGACATTCTCGGTTCGAGTCATTGGAAGAGCTCGATTCTAATTCATTCAGTAAACGTCGTAGTCGCCAAAGGTGTAGTAGAACTCGCCCGGAAGTGGGACCTCTCTCTGAAAGAAAAATCGGCACTCCAGAAGATGATCCCGTTGCGTCTTCTGGAAGCCACAAGCCTGCAACAATCGGCCCAACGGATGAGCTGGAGAAGCCCAGACTTTCACCGGCCGGCCGAACTGAGCGAGTTGGGAGGCAAGTTTCGTCAACACCTCAGAGTTCAGCCTTCCCCCCAGCTCCATGACGAACACCCCATCCGGAAGCAATCTGACAATCGCTGCTGCCGAAAAGCTCGACCGGAGAAATCGTTTCACTCCAACAATCCGGTAGTCGGCGGCCGGATGAGCGAGATACCTCCAGCGAAGGTAAGGCAGATCCCTGACCGCCCCAAACTGCAGTGACGCGACAGCAAACTCGCTCAGCGAAGCCTCGGAGAGCGGGAGCGCCGCACCGTTGCTCCCCTCAGACTCGCGCGTCCACTCGAAGACGGGCTCGACGGATCGGTACCCGAGAAGGCGCTCGCCCAGGACCCGATGTCTCTCACCCGGAAATCCGTACACCATGGGAATCGCGCTCGGACCACAATGGGCGCGGAAGAACTGCTCCACGGTTCGGACAAACACACCACCTCGCCCGATTCCACCCGGATAACTCGGACTGCTCATGAAATCAACTGACTGAAGCGCCACGTACTCGCGCTCGAAATCCACAAACCGGACCGGAACGCCCGCGCAGTGAGCAACGATCCGCCCTTCGACTTCGCAAACGAAGCTGGCGAATCCACGTGGATTCTGAAATAGCTTCCACCGCCAGAGATCGGTGCTGCGCTCAACGCCGAACACCTCCAGAAAGAGTCTGGAAAGCTCAGGGATGTCACTTTCGCGGGCAGGGCGAATGATTTCCCGCGGATCAGCGGGCATGGGTCGCTTCGACCGTTCGGATCGTACGCATGTTGAGCAGTGAACCGGCGCGGCGCCTGGCCACGATTCGAATCGATCCTGAACTGACCGGAAGCGGCGACGGAAGTATCTTGAGTGCCACGCGACCGACCGAGGCTGCCAGGGGGCTCAACTTCTCGAGGCGACTCAGAAGGAACTCATGCTCGCAATACTCGTGATCAGACTGGGCGGAAATGATCTCAAAGCCTGAATGCTCCAGAAGCTCGATCAGCGCGGAACGGGAGTAGAGAATCAGATGCTCAGGGAACTTATAACTCACCCACCGATTCCCGGAAACCGCGCACAGCCAGCTCTCCGTGTCAGGGGTAACCAGGACCATTCCTCCGCCCGGCTTCAAGAGGTCTTTGATCCGCGCCAGAGCATCGTGCGGGTCGGCCAGGTGTTCGAAGACGTGAAAAAGCGTGACGGCGTCAAATCCTGATCCGGTATTCACATAGTCAAACAGACTGGCGCAGTACACGTCCACCCCGTCGGCTCGAGCCCGGCGTGCAGCGTCGTCCGACAGATCGATGCCCACGTATTCAAACTCTCCCTGCATCACTTTGCCGAAGCGTCCGGTTCCGGCTCCAACCTCGAGCACGCGCGCCTGGGCCGGAACAAGCTTCCGAATCAGGGCGATCCGGCGATCGTTTGTTTTCTTCAGAGCACGATCCGATTGCGCATTGTCGTAACCGTGATCGAGAGATTCACCGCTCTGGAAGTAGTCGCTGTTGTAAAGCGCGCGCAGGCTCTCATCATCGGGAAATTGAGCCAGGTACCGGCATTTGCACCGGCTGCATTCACGAACGACATGGTTCCTGAGCTGGGTGCGGGTTCGGACGCTGGCGGAGAAACAAACGGGACAGCGGCGAGGAGCCCGGTAGGCCATTTTCCGGTCCAGCCACCGGACCCGGAAAAGATCGCCAAGCATCTGCAGAGAGTCAGTGACGAGGTCAACCTTCGAGGCGTGGCGGTGACTCATGACCACAGGAAGCCGCTCTAACCGGTAGCCGTACTTGTTGGCGAGGAAGAGCACTTCGAAATCGAACCCGAATCCGTTCAGCTTCGACTCGGAGAACAGAAGCTTTGCAGCCTCGGCCGAGAATGCTTTCATCCCGCACTGCGTGTCGGGGATTGCCGGGACGAGCAGCGCTCGAACAATCAGCGAGAAACCGCGCCCCATGAACTTCCGGAGCCAGGGATAGGACTGATCGGATTCAGATCCCGGAAGGTCACGGGCACCGATGGCGATGTCGGTCACACCCGACTGGACCAGAGCGATGGCGTCTCCAAGATTCTGCAGGCGATACGGAAGATCGGCGTCGATAAAACAGATCACATCCCCTCGGGCATCCTGTACTCCCCGGCGGACTGCTGCTCCCTTGCCACGGTTTTGGGGAAGCTGGATCATCTGCACCGAGGCGTCCGTACGCGCGTGATCGAGGATGACATCGCGGGTGCGGTCGGTCGAACCATCGTCGACTACCAGGACCTCATACCGCAGTCCGGTGCTGCGGAAATATCCGGAGACGGACTGCAGAGTTTCGGCGATCGCCCCCTCCTCGTTGAAGGCAGGAATGACCACCGAAAGGCTCAGTTTCGACATCGAATCCATTTTAACGGCCTTTGGCAAACCGGTAATGGGCCACCGGCTCGAGATTCTTCAGATTCACCACTCTGAGGAACAATTCTGAGCCCTTGAACGACTCCCAGATGTCCTCAGGGAGGACAAACGAAGGAAGAGAGACAAACGATCCTGCCGCGGACCGAAAGTCGGCCAGGGGCGAGGCCTCGGCCAGAAACTCTGAAGCCGCACCCTTCAATGGGATCTCCGAACCGGGATCGCGGTCTTCAAATTTTTCCCGTCCTTCCTGGCGCCGCCAGGTCCGGCATGCTCGATAAATCGGACCCGACCCCCATTTCTGATGGTAGGCGGATTCGGACTCTTCAAAAAATCGGGCCGCCTGCCAGGTCGATGCGGCGCTCTGGTTGTAGAGGTGGCGGCAGACTGCCTCAGGCACATAAACGATCCCTGCACGCTTCTTGTCCATCCGGCGCTGAAAGTCGATCTCTTCGAAGTAGAGACGAAATCTTTCGTCAAAGCCTCCGATTTTGTCGATGAGCGATCGCCGGAAGGCCATGACCGCCCCGGAGATCGCTCGCACCGCCGTAGGCCCTTTCGTAGTCCAGAACGCAACCCGCGCACGCAGCCGTCGACCGTTGCTCATCCGCCTCCACAGACTGGACCGGGACGAGAACGCCTCATCCAGAAGCGATCCGCGGCCGGCGACGTGGGCAGGCGGGAGAATCCACCTGCCTTCGCGGTCCCACACGAACTTAGGACCAGCCAGCTCGAAGCGGTGATCCAGGTTCGCGAAGAGCTGATCGATGGAGGATCCGAAAAACTCTACGTCGGGATTGGAAATCACGATTTCGTCTCTGGAGGTGAGACTCAACGCCAGATTGATGCCCCCGGCGTAGCCGAGGTTCGATGGTGCCGCCACGACGCGATCCGCACCTACGTAGTCAAGGGCACGCAATTCAGCCGCATCGCAGCTGTTGTCGATCAGCAGTACCTGGAGCGGGGCGTTACTCGCCCTGCGAGCGCTGGCGATAGCCTGGGCGGTGAGAGCTGCCGATCGATAGTTGATGATGACGAGTACGCGTGAAGGGATTGCGGCCTTCAACATGTGTGTGCCGGAACGCCGCCGGTCATCGGATGGCGGTCCGCCTCTGCAACGATGGAGCCTCTACCCTCGATCCGTCCCAGCTGTGACTGACGTTGATCATCCCGACTTCGTATCGCTCCCCGCTCATGGAAAAAGCCGGACGGATGTCCTTTCGATCGTAGACGTGCATGGCGTTCTCGTCCCCTGCATAAACGACCACCGCGTAATCCCCGCGGAGAAGGGGAACGCGCTCGAGTTTGAGCGCGATGTCATACTCGGTTCTACCTGAGAACGGACGCACACCGTCATCATGAGTTCCCACCGCAAAACACTGCATCTCATCTGCGGCCCTCAGCACGCCCACCATCAGGTGGATAGGCCGGTCTGAGCGATCGGACGAGAGTCGAAGACGCACGGTGATGTCGTCGCCGCTCCGAAACTGATCTGCCGCGTCCCCCTTGGTATCGGCGAGCCAGAGCTCCGTGATCTTTACCGGCCCGTCGGATGGAAGCATCTCGCCGGAAGTCGTCGGTTTTTCACTTTCCTCACGATCCCTGGACATCAGGAAGGTCTCGTAATCGTGCACAACATCAACAGAAGGTCCGAGGCGGCGTACGCTGCCGCGGTCCAGCCACAACGCGCGTTCACAGAGCGTCGAGATGTAATAAAGAGCATGCGAGCAGAAGATGATGGTCTTCCTTCGCCGCTGGAAATCCCTGATCTTGTCGATGCATTTCTTCTGGAAGTGTCCGTCTCCGACGGCCAGGGCTTCATCGATGATGAGGATGTCCGGGTCAGCGTTGACGGCGATGGAGAACGCCAGCCGCATGTACATTCCTGAAGAGTAGGTCTTCACCGGCTGGTCCAGAAAGCTGCCCAGCTCTGAGAACTCGAACATGGCTGGAAGCTTCTCTTTGATCTCGGAGGAGGAGAGCCCGAGGATGGCCGCATTGAGAGCGGCGTTATCGCGGCCGGTAAAGTCGGGATGGAACCCCGTGCCCAGCTCGAGGATCGAGGCAATGGTCCCCCTGGTTTCCAGTCGCCCACTGCTCGGGACAGCCACGCCGCACAACAGCTTCAAGAGAGTGCTTTTGCCGGCCCCGTTCTGACCGATGAGACCCACCGTCTCACCTGCTCCGATCTCGAAGGACACTTCCTGGAGAGCCGGAAAGACCCGATGTCGCGGTCGACGGGTGAAAAGCTCCACGAATCGATCCAGAGGACGATCGTAAAGCTTATAGCTCTTCGACAGATCGGTAGCGACGACTGCGGCGTTCATAGACAAGGCTCAGAGGGCAGGATACACAAAAAGGATCATTCGGGGTCCGGATTGCGTGGCGTTCCGATCATGCGGGGACGCAGCGCAGGGGCCCGTTGCACGCGCTCGATACCGCGCGATTCGCCGGTCCACCCGTCACGCACTGAGAACCAAAAAAAATGGCGGGATTGAGATCCCGCCACTCATGAGGTGAATCAAAGGGTGCTGGTTATTTCGAAGGAACCGCCGGGACGTACTCCGGATCGTCTGTCAGCCTGTCGACGATGGATGCGTAAGCCCATACCGGGCCACCAAGGAGGACCTGGACCTTCAGGCTGCCCTTATCGAGAGCTCCCAGCAACTCAGGAACGATCGAAGGGGCGATGACGGATTGACCGGGCGCGAGCTCGACTGTTTTCACGATGTTGTCGTTTCCTGCATCCAGAAGACTGATGGCGACGATGGTCGTGCCCTGAGACATGGACACCAGGCCCACGTTGGTCTTGTATGTGCTCGAACTGCGGATTCCGGTGATGTACCCGGGAGCGTCTTTGAGGACGTTTGCTTTGGCCGAGGCGAAGCTTCCAATGCCCTGCCCGAAGGTGCCCTGTCCAACGCGCTCCTTGTAGGTTCGGTCGTACATGATCGGGAACTTGGCCACGCCCGTATCGGTCGGCGTATCGAGAATGATGATGCCGGACGTGGCGCCGGTCGGCCGTGTCGAGAATTTTTCGGAGGTCAAAACATCAGCAAGCCGCATTGAACCGTAGCTCGGCAGCCGTAGGTTCTTTGCTTCGTAGCGCGCTCCCGCTCCGTCGATGTACGTCAGATTCATTTCGATTCCGCGAGCATCGGGGTTGAAGATCGTTACGTCGCTCTTCCAGGTTCCGCTGGCGCCCTGGTCGATTCGACCTACGCCCGGAACGACCTGCTGCTTCATGGCATTGGTACCGGCATCCACAGCCGAGACTCCGGCCACGTACACCGGATCATTGCTCTTGTTGTCGATCATCGAGGCATACGTAACCATGTCGAAGCCCGAAGCGTTCGCCAGCTGGAGGCTGAATGGCTTCCCGTCCGCCACGCGCGGAATCCGTACCTGAAGATCACGAACCTGTAGGAGGGCGAAGGGAGCCACGGTATCGTTGAAAGAACCCAGCGGGATGCCGAGCTCGTCGAATGCCGAGACTTTGATGTCGATGGAGGTGGGATTCGGGTTCACGATCTGAAGATTCGTCCGGAAGTTGGGTGAGGTCTCAACGCCCGGAATGAAGTAGTTCGATGGATCCGTAGAAACGTTCTGCGAGGTCTTGAGGGGTACGGCCGGGATGAAGTGCCCGTAGGTTCCGATGCCCGTCGGTGAGGCCAGATACGTCCTGGTCCACATCTGCGGAACATTTGGTGAATCACCGGAGACGGTGACCGCACCTGAGTACGCGGTGCCCGGCAGAAGCTGTTCCACGATGCTCTCGTAGATGGATGTGACGGCCGTGAGGCTCACCGCCTTGCTCTGCCCGTTTCCGTTGAAGGTGA
>Ga0180121_10001151_pt1 | contig 11185 bp, 11 predicted proteins | sample AntDrymUQ5402106_2_FD_129676 | JGI IMG/M metagenome (GOLD analysis project Ga0180121, IMG submission 129676) | Polar desert sand microbial communities from Dry Valleys, Antarctica - metaG UQ540 (21.06) (version 2) (version 2) | ecosystem: Environmental > Terrestrial > Soil > Desert | place...
CAACCAGAGCGGGGTAGCCAACTCGCTGTGGGGGCTGTCCCACGACGGCGACAAGGAAGCATTCATCGACATCGGTGCATTTGAGAGCTCCCGTACTCTGAGATTGATGCTCTTCAGCAATGGGACCAGCACGAAGACAGCTCCGGATACGGCGCTCCCGCAGCTGCAGGCGTATCCCGACACGATCGCGGGTATCGGGCGCGGAACCAACGACGAGTACTTGCTCCCCTGGGCAGTGGCGTATTCGCCCACCGGCGACAACGCGGTCGTAGCCGTCAGCGTCCACCGCACAACGGTCACGTTCAATGGCAGCGAAACGCCATGCCCCTGGTCGGTCCCGGACCCCGATACCGGCGCCGTCCGACAAGTGCTTTGACTCCATCACCCGCGAGATGCAGGCGGTAAAGGCGGACCTCTGGGACTATCCGCTTCCCAGCGGAGCAGCCCGGCACATCGCAACGCTTCCAAACACCGTGGTGAACAGCGTGGCCATATCCGAGGACGGGACTCAGATGATTATCAATGAAGGCATGAAGTATGAAAAGTTTGACGGTCTTCCCTCCGGACCGGAGGGCTGTTCACCTACCCAGCCGGGAGTCTTTGGCTACTGCGTAGAGGCGAACCGAACGGAATCGAACGCCACCTGCTCGGTCACCTACCGGTCTCTCCAAACGGGAGATTCCCTCGCGCCCAGGGTACCGGCGCTCTATGCCTGTGAGCTGCCGGTGGGTGCGATGGCCGCAGTGAAGGCCAACGGCAGGATGAAACCCCGCTCGTTGCGGCGGCCGTAACACGAGCGACCTACGACTGTGACGGAGCCACCCATTTGGTGGCCCTCACGGCGTGCGACAGCTTAAACGCCACGTCTTCCCAATGAACCTAGATATCGGAGCCTCTACTGTGGGACGTCACTATCCGCACCAAGCGCACCGGCCATGTGCCGCGAAGAGCACACGACTGACCTGGCTTCTGGTCTACGTAGCGCTGACCTCCGCGGCCTGCGCCGCACCGAAGGCGCCTGAGTCCTCCACCTCGTGCCGCCAGGAGCCGGTGCCGGCGGTTGCTCCGGACACCGTCCCGGCATGGTTCGGGCACGACACCAGCTACAGCAGTGTGTTTCTGAAGCACATCATCGCCGTGCGGTTCGACTCCACTGCAACCAGTGCCGACCGTCGGCGTGCCATCGAATCGGTGTGCGGCCGAGTGGTGGGAGGCTGGCGCATCGCGGGAGGTCGCGAAGGTTTCTACGCGGTGCAGGTTGCAGATGCCGGTGATGAGAGGCGGCTAGATGACCTGGTGGAGCGAATCCAGGCACAGCCCGGGGTGACCTCCGCAAGCCTGGAACCGGTGCTTACCATCACGCCGCATTGAGGCCGCGTCGAATGGGTGGCTCTCCCCCAACCGCCGGGAATCATGCATGTCGACTTCGATATCATGGCTGACTGTACCGGTGGCAGGGCTGACTGCCGCGGGGGTCCAGATGACCCGCGTGGCTGGTCTTGTTTTGGCTCTCCTCGCGATCGGTAGCTGCCACCAGAGGGAGGAAAGCACCCGCGAGGCCCGGCAGGCTGAGTCAGGGCCGGACCTGGTCAGCCTCTACCAGGGACTCGACAGCGGCTTTCTCGAGCAGATGCGCGAGGTGGTTCGCGATTCGGCCAGGTTCCGGGCAGTCTGGGACCTCAGCTGTTGTCTGAGAAACCAGCGCAGACCACGTCCCGAAATCGACTTCACTCGGTACATGGTTGTTCTCGCCGTAGACTCCCGAGGAGTGTTGGGCGACTCGGTGATCATCCAGCAGGTGAGCGAGGACAACGGGTCGCTGCGAGTGCGGGTGATCTCCGATCAAAGATGCCTGCCGGTGCAGGTGCGGACCCGCCCTGTCCACTTGGTTCGTGTACCCCTCAGGCGAGACGCAGCGGTGTTCGACAACCAGGCGGTGCGGGGACCGAACTGCATGTGACGTACCCAGCGCATACCAACTCTCACACTTATTCTGGCGCCGATGGTCAGCGCCTGCTGCGCTCGACAGGCGGCTCGCGTCCTCTACTTCAATAGCGGGTGTCCGGATGAGGAGAGTAACACCTGCAAGAGCAACCTGGCTATCTGTCCTGTTCGCGGCTCTGAGCTGCGCCAGAAACCCGAAATCTGGGATCCATCCCGACCTTGTTGCCCACAAGCCGGTCTGCCTGGCTCTGGATTGGGGGTCGGCCCCAAGGCAACCTTCTATGGTGGGCCGGCTCCGGACACGCTCCTACTTCTACCCGGTCGCACAAAGCGTTTTGTCGACGTGGATCGTGCTGAGAGGTGGGGCTTCATCGAGCTCGCGCCAAGCCAACAGCGCCGTGAAGGAGGAGGCTGGAGATGGTGGCTCGTGGGCGATACGCTGAACATCCGTGCCGACAACCCCACCATGGATGGAATTGCCATATGGTCCGTTCGGCCGGATGGGAACTCCAGGGGGATGTGGAGGGTGTTCGGACTCGGCCTCGCTGAGACCGGTCGTGTTGTTCTGATTCCCTATAAGTGCACTAGCCTGCCAGCAGCGGATCCGAGCAACCGGACCGCCGCGCCTCCGCTGGTACCCGCGGAAGCACCGGACACTATTCCCGCCTGGGTGCGGGCCGACTCCAATCTGACGGGGCCCTCAACATCCATTCCGGTGCGGTTCAGGAAGAATCTCCTCATCGTTCAATTCCATCGGGAGGCAAGTCAGCTGGATCGGCAGGCGGCAGTCGACCTGGTTCGCGGCACGGTCGTGGGTGGCGACGGCAGCATCTACCTCGTGCGCGTCACCGATCCCGGCGATGGATCAGAGCTCGTAAAGGCGGGAAAGCAACTTCAGGCATTGCTGCGGGTGCTCGCCGCCAGCCCGGACCTTGAAATGGGCCAGAACCGTGGTACAACTGCGGGACCTAAATAGCTGTGGAGGCAGGCAGGCCGGCCCTCATGGGATAAGGCCACTCACGAGGGTGGCCCTCTCCGGCCGAATCGAATACCAAACATTCGGTGGCCAGTCACCAATCACCAGTGCCGGTCCCTGGGGTGCATAGCTGCCGACTGACGACTGACGACCGGTGCCTGACCCTCACAGCGGAATATTCCCGTGCTTCTTGGGCGGGTTCCGGTCCCGCTTGCCCCGGAGGGTCCCCAGCGCCTCGATCAGCCGGGGACGGGTGTCCCGGGGGTCGATGACGTCGTCGATGTACCCTCGGGCGGCGGCCGCGTACGGGTGGGCGAACTTCTCGGTGTATTCGTCGATCAGCCGCCCGGTGGCAATTTGGGGGTCGGGTGCCTTGGCGATCTCGTCCTTGAAAAGGATCTCGACCGCGCCCTTGGGACCCATCACCGCGATCTCGGCCGAAGGCCACGCCAGGTTCACATCGCCCCGGATGTGTTTCGAGCTCATGACGTCGTAGGCACCACCGTAGGCCTTTCGGGTGATCACGGTGAGTTTGGGCACCGTGGCCTCGCAGTAGGCATACAGCAGCTTGGCGCCATGTTTGATGATCCCGCCGTGCTCCTGGGCAACGCCCGGCAGGAAGCCCGGCACGTCAACGAAGGTGATCACCGGCAGGTTGAAGCAGTCGCAGAAGCGAATGAACCGCGCCGCTTTGATGGAAGCGTTGATATCCAGAACCCCGGCCAGCACTGCCGGCTGGTTGGCCACGATGCCTACCGGCGTCCCCCCCAGCCGGGCGAACCCAACCACGATGTTGTCGGCATGGCCTCGCTGAACCTCGAGGAAGGCGCTTTCGTCGACGACCCGACCGATCACCTCGTGCATGTCGTAGGGCCTGTTGGGGCTGTCGGGGATCAGGTCGAGCAGCGCCTCGTCGCGCCGGTCGGACGGGTCTGCGGTAGGCCGCTGAGGGGGCTGGTCGAGGTTGTTCAGCGGCAGGAAGCCCATCAGCTCCCGGATCGCCTGAATACACTCGGCCTCGGAATCATGGACGAAGTGGGCCACGCCGGAGATGCCGCCGTGGGTGTCGGCCCCGCCCAGCTCGTCGAAGCTGACCTCCTCGTGGGTGACCGTCTTCACCACGTTGGGCCCGGTCACGAACATGTAGCTCACGCCCCGGACCATGAAGATGAAGTCGGTGATGGCCGGGCTATACACCGCGCCCCCGGCGCAGGGTCCCAGCACCGCCGAAATCTGGGGGATGACTCCGGAGGCGAGCGTATTGCGAAGGAAGATGTCCGCGTAGCCTCCCAGGGAGGCTACCCCCTCCTGAATCCTGGCGCCGCCGGAGTCGTTGAGCCCGATGACCGGCGCCCCGTTCCGCAGGGCCAGATCCATGATCTTGCCGATCTTCTCGGCGTGAGCTTCCGAGAGCGAGCCGCCGAAGACGGTGAAATCCTGGGAGAAGACGTAGACCAGGCGGCCGTCGATCCGGCCCGATCCGGTGACGACTCCATCGCCGGGAAACACCTGCTGCTCCAGCCCGAAATCGGTGGAGCGATGGGTGACAAAGCGGTCGAGCTCGACGAAGCTCCCCTCATCAAGAAGGAGATCGAGCCGTTCCCGAGCGGTGAGCTTGCCCTTCTTGTGCTGCTGGGCGACCCGGTCCGCTCCCCCACCCTGTTCGGCGAGGGATTGGCGATGGTGAAGTTCGTCGAGGAGTTTGCGGGGGTCGGGCATCGCGGGGGAAGATAGTTGGCACCGGGGCAGCGGGGCAGCGGGGCAGCGGGGCAGCGGAAGCTGCATGTTATCCCGAGCACAGCGAAGGGGCCGAAGCTTGATGCGAGCCTCGACCCCTTCATGTTCCCTAAACTGTCCCGCCGCCCCGCTGCCCCGCCTATTCCGTCGCCGCGCTCTCTTCGTACGCCGGAGGCTTGACCGGGGGGATGATCGGCTCGTCGGGATAGTTTATGACGGCAAGCACGATGCGATGATGGATCGGGTCCACCTCGAGCACCTTGAGGTCGACCGGCTGGCCTTCCTTCACCGCATCGCCCGGGTTCTCGATGTTGGGCACGCCGAGCTGGGACATCGGCACGAACCCTTCGATATCGTTGCCCAGATCCACCACTACGCCCTTGTCCATCAGGCGCACAGTGCGGCCCCGAAGCTCCATCCCGATGGGATAGGTCTCCCCGATCTTGAGCCAGGGGTCTTCCTCGGCCTGCTTGAGCCCGAGCGAGATCCGCTTGTTCTCGGCGTCGATGTTGAGGATCACCACATCTACCGCGTCGCCCTTCTTGACCACCTCGGACGGATGCTGTACCCGCTTGGTCCACGACATGTCGGAGATGTGAATCAGGCCGTCGATGCCAGGCTCGATCTCCACGAAGGCGCCGAAGCTGGTGAGGTTCCGTACCTTGCCATTGATGCGGGTGCCGATGGGATATTTGAGCGGCAGCACCATCCAGGGGTCCTGCTCCGTCTGCTTCATGCCGAGCGAGATCTTCTCCTCGGCCTCGTCCACCTTGAGCACCACGGCCTCGATAGTCTCGCCGATGCTCACGATCTTCGACGGATGCCGGACGTTGCGGGTCCAGCTCATCTCCGAGATGTGGACCAGGCCTTCGATGCCGGGCTCGATCTCGACGAATGCCCCGTAGTTGGTGATCGAGACCACCTTGCCCTGCACCCGGGTGCCGACCGGGTACTTGGCGGCCACGTTCTGCCAGGGATAGGACTGCAGCTGCTTCATGCCGAGGCTGATGCGCTCCCGCTGCCAGTCGATGTCGAGGATCTTGACCTCGACTTCCTTGCCGATTGTCACCATCTCGGTTGGGTGGGACACCCGGCCGTAGGACATATCGGTGATGTGCAGCAGGCCGTCCACGCCGCCCAGGTCGATGAAGGCGCCGAAGTCGGTGATGTTCTTAACCACGCCCTTCCGCACCTGACCGACGGCGAGCTCCTTCATCAGGTGCTCGCGCTTGTGGGCCCGCTCGTTCTCCAGGATCACCCGGCGGCTGACCACGATGTTCCGGCGCCGCTTGTTCAGCTTGATGATCTTGAACTCGTAGGTCTGGCCCAGCAGCTCATCGATATTGGGCACCCGCCGAAGCGCAATCTGGCTGCCGGGGAGGAACGCATCGACACCCATCAGGTTCACCACTACGCCGCCCTTGATCTTCTTGACCAGGGTGCCTTCCACCGGCTGATCGCTCTCATGGGCCACGCGGATCTTTTCCCAGACCCGCATGAAGTCGGCCTTCTTCTTCGACAGGACGACGGCGCCTTCCTGGTCCTCCAGATGCTCGAGGAAGACCTCGACCTCGTCGCCCTCCTTCAGGAGGTGCGGGTCCTTGAACTCATCCAGCGGCACCGAACCTTCAGACTTGAACCCGACGTCCAGGATTACGGCGTTGTCGGTGACCCGGAGGACCTTGGACTTGACGATCTCACCCTCGACGATCTGCGACATGGTGCCCTCGTACATCGAGAGCATCTGCTCGTAGTCAGCGTCGGAGTAGTCTTCGTCATAGAGATCCTGGCGAACGCGCAGGCCGGTCTGGGAGATGAACTGGTCGGTGGAGGGGTTGAGTTGATCGAGCATTCGAAGAAGAGCCAGAAGGTTAGGGATAACCGCGTCGCTGGCGGAAGTGCCAGCGACGAGAGCCTAGGAGGATAGCGCCGGAAGCACTATAAGGCAACGTCCGGCATGCGGTTGGGCACAGCGGGGCGGCGGGGCGGCGGGGCAGCGAAGAACAACTCCTGGTCAGCCAGTAAAGATCGTCCGCGCGCGTTCGACGATGAAGGTGACCTGCTCGTCGAAGTTCATGGCCGTGGTGTCCAGGTGAATGGCATCCTCGGACGGCCGGAGCGGCGCCACCGAGCGAGTGGAGTCGGCGCGGTCCCGAGCGGCCAGGGCGGCGGCTTCGGCGTCGATGCCTTCCGGCTCGACCGTATCGCCGCGCTGGCTGAGCCGCCGGCCTGCCCGCGCCTCTGGTGACGCCGTCAAGAAGATCTTCAGGTCGGCATGGGGAAATACCACCGTACCGATGTCTCGCCCGTCGACCACCACATTCTGGCCCGCCCGCACCATGGCTCGGAGACGCGCGTTGATCCACTCGCGCACCACGGGGATGGCCGAAATGGCGGAGACCAGTGAAGTGACCTCCCCGGACCTGAGCTCCTCATCCACCGGCTCACCCTCAAGGTAGGCCGCGAAGCCCCCTCCGTCCGGCTGTAGCATCAACCCGCGGTCCTCAGCGGCCCGGAGGAGCGTTTCCGGCGCCAGATCGCGAGCCGGGTCGCCGCTCCGGATCCCGTGCCGGGCCAGCTCCCGCAGTCCGACCAGGGTCATCCCGCGGTACAAGGAGCCCGAGTCGAGGTGGGCGAATCCCAGGGCATCCGCGACTGCCCGCGCAGTGCTCGATTTGCCCGAGGCCGAAGGCCCGTCGATAGCGATGACGCCACCGGAAAACTGAGACTCGATTGGCACGCTTGAGAGTAACTCGGCGCCAGGCGGGTGAGAAGCAGCGCTGGGAGGCGGCCCATTACCTTTGGCGCAGAACGGGGCACTGGGAACCAACTCGAAGGGGATGAATACGCCTTGCGGCACAAGATCTTCGTGGGCTACGTGGCGCTCATGGTACTGCTATTTCTGGCGCCGGTACCATCCACTCATCTGGCGGAATCCAGTCACCTGGACAAGCTGGTCCATTTCGGCATTTTCCTCGTGTTCGCCCTGCTCTTTCATGAGGATCGTGCGCCGAGAGTGTGGTGGGCACTCCTCACCGCCTTCACGTTCGCGGCGGCAATCGAGCTGGTGCAGTCGCTCCTCCCCTACCGGGACGGTGACCGCTGGGACTTCCTGGCCGGCGCAGCGGGGGCCACCTGTGGCACCCTTCTCATGCTCTGGTTCGCGGGGCAGGCTCGGCGCGCCGACGGGAGCTGATCCGCTTCAGCGTGTCGGGAAAGCCGGGAAAGCTCACGGCCGCACACGCCATATCGTCAATTGTGATTCGAGCTCCCTGCACCGTACCTAGCACCGCGAATGCCATGGCGAGCCGGTGGTCGGCCGCCGTCCGCACCCGGCCTTTGGGCACACGGTCGCTTCCAATAACCACGAGATCGTCGCCCGCTACCTCCGCCTCTGCCCCGACCGCCCTCAGATTTTCCGCAATGAGCCCGAGCCGGTCGCTTTCCTTCACTCGAAGCTCTCCGACCTGCCGGAATGTGGTGATGCCCGATGCCCGGGAGGCGAGCACTGCGAGGAGTGGGATCTCATCGATCAGGCCCGGGATCTCTCCCGCCGACACCTCGGTCCCCCGTAGTGATGCGGGACGAACGACGAGGTCCCCTACCGGCTCTCCGAAGCTGTCGGCGCGGTTCTCCAACCGAATTGCGGCCCCCATCCGTCGCAGGACATCCAGGAACCCGGTTCGGGTTGGGTTGATCCCGACCGCGGCGATCATGAGTTCGCCGGCCTGAGCCAGCGTGGCGGCCCCCACCAGAAACGCCGCGGACGAAGGATCTCCGGGCACCTGGACATCGAACGGCTCCAGATGTCCCCCCGGGGTGAAGTGGATCCACCCGTCATCCTCCGATACCTCGTACCCGAACGCCCGGAGCAACCGCTCGGTGTGGTCACGGGAACGGCCGTGCGGCTCTCGTAACGCGACATCAACTTCCCCGGCCATGCCCGCCAGGAGAATAGCGCTCTTGATCTGCGCGCTCGAGACCGGCATCTCGTAGCTGATCGGCCGCAGGCGCTCTCCTTTGACGGTGAGAGGCAGACCGTCTCCGTTTCCTTCAGTGAATCGGGCTCCCATGGACGCCAATGGGACCGTAACCCGGCGCATGGGGCGGCGGCGGAGCGAGCGATCGCCAGTCAGCGTGGCCGAGAACCGATGGGCGGATAGAAGGCCCAGCAGGAGCCGGGTGGTAGTGCCCGAGTTTCCACAGAAGAGCGGTCCTTCCGGGCGGCGGAATTTCCCGACGCCGCGCACCGTAACCGGCACGCCCGGTCGGAGCGGTGACAGCTCGGCCCCCAGCTGCCGGAGCACCCGCGCAGTCGAGCGGGCATCCAGGGAGGTGAGGGCACCTCCGATGTTGCTCGTGCCCCGCGTCAGCGCTGCCAGGAGCAGCACTCGATGGGTGATACTTTTGTCACCGGGGACACGTACGCTGCCCGCGACATTCACCGGTCGATCGCTTCGCGGAAGGTCTGGGCGGCGGCGAGGTAGGACCGGAGCCCTGGCGCATCTCCAGTGGCTAGAAGGCGCCTGAGCTCGGCCAGGTGTTCCTCTGTTCGCGACAGCGCCTCACTGACCGCGGGCTCGTTGTAGAGGAAAATGTCCACCCACATGTCGGGGTTGCTGGCGGCCAGACGGGTCGTATCTCTCGCGCCGGTGCCATAGGACACGCCCGCAAGTCCATGGTCGGCCAGGCTTCTGGCCAGCGCATACGCTACCGCTTGGGGCAAATGGCTGGTCCAGGCCAGCTGGCGATCGTGCTTCTCGGCGCTGATGAGGACCGGAGACGCCTGCATCGTGTATTGCCAGAAGCTGGCGATGCTCGCGGACGCGCGGTGACCTCCTGCCGTACCAGTCTCGCAGATATACACCACGCACCCGCGAAGGCGGTCCGGCCTGGCGGAGGAGAATCCCGACTCATGGGTACCAGCGAGCGGGTGCCCGCCGGCGAAACGGTCTCCCAGTCCCGCAGTCACGGCCTGCTGAACTACCGGACCCTTGATGCTGCACACATCAGTGAGAACCGCGCCGGATTCGAGCGATCCAGCGAGCTGGACAATCAGCTCCAACGTCGCACTCGGCGGAACCGCGAGCACCACCAGGTCCGCGCCGCGAACGGCGTCGAGCGGAGTATCCGCCAGATCGGTAATCGCCGAACCCTTCAGCGCCTGGATCCCCTCGGACCGGTCGGGCGAATAGCCGACCACGCGCGGGACACCCGCCAGACGGGCCTGCCAGGCCAGCGAGCCCCCAATGGCGCCGAGGCCGATCACCGCGAGAGAAGATGGGCGCACCTGCTCAGATCCTAAGGTACTGCCCACGTTGCCCGGGGCCAGCAAAGAGTGTACTGATTTGGCACCCGACTGGAGCGGGAGCATGCATGGCGAAGATCCTGATCGTGGAAGATAGTCCGGACAACATGAAGCTGTTTGGGACGATCCTCGGGCTCAAGGGCCACGAAGTGACCGGCCTCCCCGGGGGCGAAGGCCTGCTCGATGCCATCCTGCAGGGAACACCCGATCTGGTGCTGATGGACATTCAGCTGCCCGGGAAGGACGGCTTCGCCCTGCTTCAGGAGATCAGGTCCTCGCCGGGTGCGGGCACCCGCGTGATCGCACTGACCGCTCACGCGATGACGGGAGACCGCGAGCGCGCCCTCGCTGCTGGTTTCGACGGCTACATCACCAAGCCGATCGATATCCGGAACTTCCCCGAGCAAATCCAGCGTGCCTTGCGGGGCGAGGCACCCGACGGGTAGCGCTGCGATCAGTTGTGCCGCAGCAGCATCAGTGAGTGCGGGGCCAGGGTTACCCGGCTTGCAGTGGCCTGAACCTGAGAGCCAGAGGTATCGATCACTTCGATCCAGGTCCCTGGCCGGTCCAGACTGGGCAGCGTAAACGGCCTGGACCGCCCCCCACCGTTCAGCAACAGCAGGATCGCGCCTGCGCCCCCCTCCGAAACACCGGTACCGCCTCGAATCAGCATTCCCAGCAGATGGTTGCTTGAGTCTTCCCACTCGGCCTGGGTCATGGTCTGGCCATCGGGCCCTGACCAGGTGAGATCGTTCCCCGAGTGGAAGAACGTGCCGCGGCGCAGCAGCGGGGTCGCCGAACGAATGGCAAACACCTTTCGGGTGAACTCCAGAAGCTCCTGATTTTCCGGGGAGAGCACCCAGTCTATCCAGGTGAGCGGGCTATCCTGACAATAGGCGTTGTTGTTGCCGCGCTGGGTGCGGCCCATCTCATCGCCGTGGGAGATCATGGGAACCCCCTGCGAGAACGCCAGGGTGGCAAGAAGATTTCGCTTGACCCGCTCCCGGATATGCAGCGTGCGCAGCACGTCGGTGGGCCCCTCTACTCCCCAGTTGCGGCTGATATTGTGATTGCTGCCGTCGCGATTCTCCTCCCCGTTCGCCTCATTGTACTTTCTCTCGTAGCTGACCAGATCCTGAAGGGTGAATCCATCATGACAGGTCACGAAGTTGATGCTCGCCTGTGGGGGGCGCCCGCTGGCTTCGTAGAGATCGCTGCTG
>Ga0180121_10001152_pt1 | contig 11181 bp, 10 predicted proteins | sample AntDrymUQ5402106_2_FD_129676 | JGI IMG/M metagenome (GOLD analysis project Ga0180121, IMG submission 129676) | Polar desert sand microbial communities from Dry Valleys, Antarctica - metaG UQ540 (21.06) (version 2) (version 2) | ecosystem: Environmental > Terrestrial > Soil > Desert | place...
AAAATAACCAAGAGTATAACTTAAATTACAAGATTCCTATACCCAAAATATCAACATAAGATATGTTGATAGGTATTGCATTTTAATACAGTACCTTTTGTGGTTAAAAATTTTCTAATGAACAATCTGGGTTAAATTTTGTGAGTGTTATAAGACCGTAGTTCAGTTGAAGTGAATTGATCGATTTGCTTTTCTTTTACATATATATATTTTTATTTTGCCGAACATTGCATTAGTTAAGTCTGAGCATTCAAAAAATTTTGTTTAAATCTCTTTAATTATCAATTTCAGTTTTTGTAAATGCTAATATCCATTTATTCTTAAATTTAAAAAAATAAAAATTGATTTTGAAAACTGTCTTATGTTTTATATTTTTAGTTTTATCATACAATAAACTTTATTCACAATCTTCTGTCAGTTTTGCAGTAATAGGAGATTATGGTGAGGCGGGTCCTGATGAACTTGCAGTTGCTAATCTTGTAAAAAGCTGGAACCCTAATTTTATAATTACACTTGGAGATAACAATTACGATATTGGTTCTGCATCAACAATTGACAGAAACATAGGCCAATATTATCATGAATTTATTCATCCGTATATAGGTTCATACGGACAGGGCGATACTGTTAATAGGTTTTTTCCATCACTCGGAAATCATGACTGGCTTGCACCCGGTATTGATCCTTATTTGAACTATTTCACTCTTCCAGGGAATGAAAGATATTATGACTTTGTAAAAGGTCCCGTTCATTTTTTTGTTATCGACAGTGATACAAATGAGATTGACGGAATAGACAGCGGCTCTGTTCAGGCTCAGTGGTTGAAAAATTCCCTAGCAGAATCTTCTTCAAGGTTTAACATTATATATTTTCATCATCCCCCATACTGCTCGGGATTAATTCATGGTTCAGAGGAAATAATGCGATGGCCGTTCAAGCAGTGGGGAGCTTCAACAGTTATGGCTGCTCATGAACATTTGTACGAAAGAATTACAAGAAACGGATTAACATATTTTGTTAACGGCCTGGGAGGAAATCTCAGGTCAATTTTTGGATTTCCAATTTCGGGTAGTCAGGTAAGGTATAATGCAAATTATGGAGCAATGCTTGTAAATGCTTACAATGATAGTCTTGTCTTAAAGTTTTATAATATCCTCGGGTCGCTTAGAGATAATTATAAAATTTTACCTTCAATAAAAATATTAAGTTTAACTTCTTTGATGGAAGGGTTTTATAATTCTATTTCAAATACAATTATAAGCGATACTGTTAAAATTTTCTTAAGAAACATAACAACACCTTATGAGATTGTTGATTCTTCCAAGGGAATTCTAAGCTCCACGGGAGCAGGTATATTAAATTTTTCAAGAGCAAATAATGCAACGGAATATTATATAGTATTCAAACATAGAAATTCACTTGAAACCTGGAGTGCAGCCGGAAAGAGATTTACCACCGATATTTCTGATTACAATTTTACAACATCATCTTCGCAAGCTTACGGAAATAATCTAGTTTTAGTCGGAACAAAGTATTGCATTTATTCCGGGGATGTGAATCAGGATGGCGTAATAGAAGGAACCGATCAAAGTATGATTGATAACGATTCATTTAATTTTATTTCAGGGTATGTAGTCACAGATGTTAACGGTGATAATTTTGTTGATGCCAGTGATCTTAGCATTACTGATAATAACAGCTCAAACTTTGTTATGACAGTGAGGCCATGATTACTAAAAATCATCTCGATCGGGCAGTAGGTCAAAGGCAAGTCCTTTAATCTACCATTACTCCAAAACAAATGCTCGTCCTCATTTTAATAAAATCATCTTCCTCGTCATTGCATAATTAACTATCCCATTGTTTGCAACTTCAATTCTGTAAAAATATGTTCCGCTCGATAAGTCATCACCATTAAATTCAACTGTATAATTTCCGGCGTTTTGTTTTTGATTAACTAATGTTTCCACTTCTATTCCTAAGACATCATAAACTCTCAATGAAACATCACTTCTTATTGCTAACTGGTAACTGATACCGGTTTCCGGATTAAATGGATTAGGATAATTTTGGTCAAGGTTAAAATTATTCGGATCAGTTGTAGAAACGGATTGAACTCCTACTAGAATTGATGCAAGCGTTGCCTGCCAGATCCCTCTTCCCAATGTTGCTGCCTTTACTTTATTTGTAGGATAATGAATCTCAATTTCCCTTACGATTACATTCGGCAACTGTGTAACGTAAGGCGCCCAGCCTGGTAATTGATTATTGATGTAGTAGACTCCCACGTCCATCCCAACATAAATACCTTCTTTGGGTCCGTTTTCATAAGTAACGCAATTAGCAGGAAGATTTGGAAGTGAACCGCTAATATTTGTCCAGTTCACACCTGCGTTCAAAGTTTTATAAATTTTTTGACCTTCAGAATATCCTGAATTTGTTATCCATGCTAAGTTTGGATTTGTCGGATGAATGGCAATATAAGTAATTGATAATCCTGAAAGGCCGGTACTGATGTTAGTCCAGTTGGTTCCGCCATTAGTTGTAACATACATCGTATTTGCTTTTGAAGTATAAATATAATTCGGGTTTGATTGGGAAACTGCAAGCGCATTGATCGTCCCACTTCCAAATGTTGTGGATATCTGAGACCATATTCCGGCTCCATTAGTTGTCTTCCACACATTTTGAAAACCTGCGAAAAGTATTTGAGGATTTGTCGGATGAATTGAATATGGAGTTATAAAGGCCCCGTTCTCCGTAATTCCACCGGTCGCATCGCTAAAATTTTCTCCTCCGTTGGTGGACTTTAAAATTCCTCCACCCTGATATTCACAATATAAAATATTTGTATCAGTATAGTCAATAATCGCTTCGCCTCCGTCAGCTCCGAATAAGTGCGTCCAGTTCGCTCCATTGTATAAATTTGATCCGTTGTCCTGTGTTCCTCCGATTATCTTGTTAGGATTTTGTGGCGTCCCGCCGAATTTATAAAACTGCATTATATTTAATCCAGAAGAAAGATCGGTAAAATTTGAGCCGCTGTTCGTTGTAACAAATAATCCCCCGTCGCATCCCGCGTAAAGTTTTGATCCGAAATAATCGAGAGCGTGCTGGTCAGCGTGTACGTAAGGATAACCGGCCATAATATTAGGATAATACCAGTGCGAGATTATAGAAAAATTTGTTCCGCCGTTTGTAGACTTCCAGAGATTGATCCCTCCTGTGTAAACCGTGTTGATGTCTGTAGGGGAGACTGCTGTAACAAGGTCATATGAGCCCTGTCCTCCTATGTCACTTCCGGAAATTTCATACCCTAGAAGATTTGGTGAAGAGGACATTGTTGTAAAATCATCTCCGCCGTTTGTTGATTTGTAATAACCTAAGAATCCTCCGTTAGAACTTCTGCTCGCAAGTAAATAAACATATTCACTATTGGCATTACTTACTCCTATCGCAATTCTTTGAATTCCGGAAGCAGGAAGTCCTGAAGTTATAGTTACAAAATTATCGCCGCCATCGGTAGATTTTCTGAAAATGGTTCCTCCACAATAAATTGTGCCAGGATTATTTGGCTTAAATTCGATATCCCTCATGTTTATACCGGAAACAGTCTGATTCCAGTTAACTCCGGCATTTGTGGTTTTGTGAATTCCCTGGTTACTCGCTGCAATTATTATATTTGGATTAGTCGGATGCATGATAAGTTTATTTATTCGTACAAAGTTAGATATATTATAACTGAGGCCGGTGGGAAGCCATGTTATCCCCCCGTCAATTGACTTCAAAACCCCGATGCTGTAAGTTTGCCCTCCGTCACCATCGCCGGTCGCAATATAAATTACATTAGAATTTCCAGGATGAATCACAACCGATGATACACCAAGGACGGCTAAATGATCCGTAAGAACAGTCCAGTTGATTCCATTGTTAGTTGACTTCCACAAACCTCCAGCGGGAGCGCCGACATAAATATCATTTCCATTATGCGGGTCGATAAGTACACAATTGATCCTTCCGTTACCCGGGTTATATCCTTCATTTCCGTTTGTCCAAGTTACAGGTCCTAAGGCAGTCCAGTCACCGAATACCGGATTATCGGCATTCACATAATTTTCCATGTAGCTTTGATATTCTCTAAAAGCAATAGAGGGATCAAATCTTTCGCCTGTCGGAAAAGTTCTCGGCTCCATAAATTCTTCCCATCTTTTGAATTGCTTCCAGCCTTTTCCTTTCTCATAATTCTTGCCTTTCCAGTATTGATTGAACTTCTTTTGAACTTCATAAAAATTAACCTTAGGATCATCCATCAATTCAATGTACTCCTGCGAAAATAAATTTTGATTGATTCCTAACGAAAGAATTAGAAAGATAATTACTGAAATCTTTTTTTTCATAAGGGATATGCTTAAAATTAAATATGTTAAATCTAATGTTAAAAAAACATTTTTACAAAGTAATTATAAACAATTATTCTATCACATTGACTAATTAATGATACCGGAGGTTAATAAAAATGAAGGTTGTTGACTTATAATTATGTTACAGTAATTCATTTATTATACGGGGATAAATTAATACAAACATTAAAATAATCTTAACACTTAAGAAATTTTATAATCTTATTGTAATCAATTGCTTTACGGCTTTAAGACAACTTTTACACAATTATCTTCTTTTTTTAAGAAAATATCATAAGCATGTTCAGCTTCTGAAAGAGGAAATTGATGAGAGATTATATCTTCAAGTAAAATTTTTTTATTTTCTATAAGACTTATCAGTTCATCAATATATTTTTGGACCGGAGCCTGGCTAGCCTTTACTGTAATGCCCTTATCAAATATTTGCCCTAAGGGAAAATTGTCGTAGTTAGTTCCATATACCCCGACAACACTTACAAATCCCCCTCTTCTCACCGCACTTACAGCCATTTTAAATGCATTAATATTTCCAATCTGAGCGTGAATTAAATTAGAGGCTTTTTGCAAAAGTGAGCTTTCTGCTTCCATTCCAACAGCATCGACAACGACATCTGCGCCTCGCCCTTCTGTCATACTTCTGATTTTTCCAATAACATCTTTGTCCGTATCGCCCTTTAATAAAATGGTTTCGCTATTGGCTGTTTTTTGAGCGGTATCTAACCTGTATTTGTTTGGGTCAATGCCTATCACTCTGCTTGCGCCTTTTAGCCAGGCAACTTTTTGAGCCATTAGACCCACAGGACCGCATCCAAAGACTGCAACTGTCTCTCCGCCCTTTAAATTAGCCCAGTCAATTGCAGAAAATCCTGTCGGGAAAATGTCTGTAAGAAATAGCACCTGCTCATCTGTATATTCTTCAGAAATTTTACGCGGTCCTACATCCGCATAAGGTATTCGAAGATATTCTGCCTGGCCACCTTCATATCCTCCGTACAAATCTGTAAATCCGAATAGGCCTCCTCCTTTCTCCGTTAAAATACCTCCCTCCGGCCCATAATTATCTGGATTTGAATTTTCGCAAGCAGGGGGTAAACCGTGAGAACAAAACCAGCAATGTCCGCAAGATACAGGAAAAGGTACAACAATCCTGTCACCCACTGAAAGATTTTTTACATTTTTCCCGATCTCCTCAACTATTCCCATGCATTCATGTCCCATAATCATGTCTCTGACTTGAGGAAAACACCCATTAATGATATGAAGGTCGGAACCGCAAATAGCGGTTAAGGTAACTTTAATAATTACATCATTGGGATTTTTTAAAATAGGATCTTCGACTGTTTCGACTTTTACATCTTTAGGTTTGTGAAACACTACAGCTTTCATAATAATTTTTAAGAGTTAATTAAATAAATGATACACAATATTGTATTATAGTACTTAATTTCAGGAAAATGTAATTTGTGAATAAATACTGGCCCCTTCAATCGCATAAATTTCATATAAGAGGAAAGAATTTATCAATCATTTAAGTGATAAGGTTTAAAACATGAGAAAGGCTTTAAACTGGGACCTTTTTAATCCAAAGGATAGAGACATAATGTAATCAACTCTTTATAGAATATCTACAAAAGCTGAGTAAATGTTCCTTTGGGAAATTTATTAAAACTAACCAGTATCTACAAAGTTTAATGTTAATTAAACATAAAACTCTCGGATATATCGAATTGATTCAAGCATATAATATAATTAAACACTAAAATTTTATGTCCAATCTTCTCAGAACTTAAGGGGGTTGTTGAAAGTGAATCCCGTTATTTACTCTTAAATAGCCTAATGATAAATCCTATCACTACAACTATGGCAATGATAACAATTATACCTACCCAAATACCAGCTTTAAAAATATCACCCAGGAATTCACATCCGCTAAACGTCTGACAAAATAAAAATAGGACGAGGGCTTGCATTAATCTGTTCATGATTTTTTATTTTTATTTGGAATTTTTGATTTATGTCTTTGTTCTGCATCTTCAATAGAATGAGACGTCTTGATATCCTTATCCTCTTCCGCAAGTTTTACTAATGTATTATAGTGTGTCTTTAAAACGTTAAGTTCGCCTTCCGAAAAATCCTCTGCATCTATTAATCTATTGCTGGCGCCTTTTTCGGCAGCAATAAGTTCGTTAAGTTTTAAATGTAACGCGATAGAATCCTTATTTTGCGCACGCTGAATCAGAAAGACCATTAAAAAAGTTATAATTGTTGTGCCTGTATTAATCACTAACTGCCATGCCTCGGAATATTTGAATATAGGTCCTGTCGCTGCCCAGACTATGACCACCCCGAACGCAATGATAAATGCAGTAGTACTTCCGGAAAACTTTGTGAGGTTAAGGGCTAAATTTTCAAAAAAAAGATTTGACGTAGAACTTTCAGTTTTTTTTCTAGCCATTAACTATCTCTCCCCCGTTTGGATGTAATATTTGTCCTGACATATAAGAAGAATCGCCGCTGGCAAGATATACGTAACATGGTGCAATCTCCTCCGGTTGTCCAGCTCTTCCGATTGGTACATCGGATCCGAAAGACGCTACTTGGTCGGGAGGAAATGAAGCAGGTATTAATGGAGTCCATATAGGACCGGGTGCAACGCCGTTAACACGAATTCCCTTTTTTACCAAAGAGGATGACAAAGAACGTGTAAAAGAAACAATCGCACCTTTTGTTGAAGAATAATCAATAAGATGATCGCTTCCTCTATAAGCCGTTACCGAGGCAGTATTGATAATACATGCTCCTTCTTTTAAATATTTCAGCGCTTGCTTAACGATATGAAAGTAAGAAAAAATATTTATCTGAAAAGTTCTAAGTAATTGCTTGGTTGGAATTTTAGTAATTGAGTCGCGGGGAAACTGTACTGCAGCGTTATTAACTATGATGTCCAGCGAACCAAAGTGTTTGTAGACTCTATCGACTGAATTTTTACAAAAACTTTCACGGGAAATATCTCCAGATATTAAATAACACTTTTGACCTTCGTTTTCAACGTGTGATTTTGTTAATTTAGCATCTACATGTTCGTTGTAATAAATAATTCCCACATCACAGCCTTCTCGGGCAAATGCAATTGCAACAGCTCGTCCGATACCACTGTCACCACCTGTTATTAAAGCAGTTTTACCTTTTAATTTCCCATTTCCTTTGTAGTTCGCAGCCTCAAATTTTGGTTTTGGATTCATATGGGACTCTAAACCGGGCTGTTTTTTCTGAGATTGAGGTTTTCGTAATTTTATTTTCTTACTACTTTTCTGCATTTTCAAGTAATTAACTGATCTATTTCAAAAAGGGTGGAATCGTTTGGATTGAATAATAAATCACCACGATTCCACCTAATTTTTATTACTTTTGCAAGCAGTGAGGTTACAGCATATATACCTACTAATTATATGGGATTCCTGCCTCGTACAAGATTTATAATTATTACTACTACAGCAATTACCAGTAATACGTGGATAAAACCGCCCATTGTATACGATGAAACCAGCCCGAGTACCCAAAGAACAATCAGTATTATAGCTATTGTCCACAACATTTTTCTTTCTCCTTAGTTTAGTTTAATTAAAGTTAAAAAGAATTAATTAATCATCTGTATACTCAACAAGAGAATTAACAGATGGATGTTTGATCTTATTTATAAATGTTTTTGTTCCCTTATTTATAGCCGAGATAAAATTTAATCCGTTATTCATGTAATTACTTCCTGCATTTAGTACCGTCGATATTACCTTGATGACTCCATTAGCCTTATCTATTAGCTCATTGCTTACAGTTTCAAACCTACTGAACTGTACTCTCGATTTATCCACGATTACTTTGACATCATTTACCACAAGGGAAAGATCCTTAACTAGCGGGACAAGACGGTTTGACATATCTACAACTTCTTCTTCAACTTTTGAAATTGATGAGACTATCTTCTTAAGAGAAATAATAAGAAAAACCGCGAGGATGCTTAAAGTTAAGAATAAAATTATCTCCGCTATTGATACTACAATGTTCAGTGTACTCTCGTTCATCTTTCTTAAACGTTTTGGAATTAGTTCTTCAATTATGTTTTTGTTTATTTCTTTCTTCGTTATAAGCCGAAACTCCGGATTTACCCGCATCCTTAAATTTCTGTGTTTCTTGGTGAATTTTTTCTTTTCCTTGGTTTACAAGATCTTCACCGGTTTTTAGGGCGCTTTCTCCGCTATGTGTTATGCTTTCGACTTTCTTTTTTGCATCATCGATGAGCGATTCCGCTTTCTTTCTTCCTTCAGATAATAGGTCCGATGCAGAATCTTTTGCACTAGAAAGATATTTTCCCGCATCTTCCATAAACTCATTACTCTTATCTGAAATATCCTGTCTTAATTCTCTTCCACTCTTCGGTGCATACAGCAACGCTGCCAGCCCTCCTAAGATGGTCCCAGTCAACATTCCAAGGATATATGCCCGGGTGTTGTTTTGATCGTTAAACATTGTATTTACTCCTTCTTTAGTTAGATTTTATTATTTTTTATTATTAATGTGACCTAAGTTTGTTTCGATTTTGTTCTAGTTTCGAGAAACAGTTCTTCTCTTAATTTGAGGTTATTATATGAAGCAGCAAATATAATCTGCTGTTTACATAGTATCCTAGATTTAACGAATCTTGAATTCTAATCCCCCCAGGGCAGTGATGAAGCTGCGTGAACCACCGTCAGCAAATACATTATGGAATTTTGTTTTTATTAATATATCAATAGTGTTTGATAAAGCTAAGTTTGCACCTATACCGGCATTTACGCCAAGCTTTGTTGAGGATGCTTCAGGCACTGGTGGTTGTCCGGTGATTGTATAAGCATCTTGACTAAACATATAAGCTCCCACGCCTCCCTCCAGGAAAAGAGTTGAGCTGAGCTTTGGATCGGTCATGAAGTATCTGGGCCCGGCGCTAAATTCTAAGTATTTTCCATCAGGAACTTCGGGACTGCCAGCAGGTACTTCTAATTTTGAGCCGAGACCCATGTATGCGAACTTACCATAGAAGCCCACTTCTTTATTTACCCTATATCCAATATCTAAGCCCACATTATAACCAGACTTAAAATTGCCACCAAAATCTGCTATCGGAAATGCTAAGCCTGCGGTAGGACTAATGGTAACATAAGTTTGTTTTAACTTTGTAGTCTTCTTAATTTTCTGCGCTGATGAAACATTTGCAAAAACAAATATCGCTATTAAAATTGCCATTATAAAATTTACACGTTTCATTTTTTTCCCCTTCATATTAAATTAGAAATATTTTTAATTTGAAACCATTTTAATTGCTTTGATTATTTGGTAAATATTCTTAAGTTTAACTTAGTCAGATTTAAATCGCAAAATTAAGTGATTTCGATAGAGATTGTTGCAATCGATATGCCATAAAAAAAGTCGTAAATTTTATCCTTATTAAGACAATTTACATGAATATATTTAGTTAATGTCAGTGTTTGCCACTTTTGTCTTTATATCAAATTTAAATCGTTGTGAAACAAAACTTTAATACCCAAATTGCCAGCAGACTATTAAACCTCGAGAAGACACTTCCGCTTGAAAAATTCATTCCATCGGCTTTAATGGTATTTTTATTGTGTTTATTCATATTAAGCATTATTGCGTACAGTTATATAGGACAGTATAAAAAAGAGATAGAAGGGGTAAATAATGCAAACGCCGTATTGAAACAAATTGACAATGTCAATTTACATACAATTGAATTATCCGTGGCAAGGAAAAACTTTATAATAATAAACCCAGAGGAAAAACATTTAGCCGAAATCGATTCACTTACAAAAGTTTGCAGAAATGAAATCTTCAATCTGAAGAGAATGATGAATGAAAATAAGGATCAGCTTCAATTACTCATTATAATTGATTCGTTATCTGAAGAAAACATAAAAATTGCAAAAATTTCCACCGCCCATTTTATAAATGAAGGGGATTCTTTAGAATATCAGAGAGAAGCCACAACAGTCATTCAGAATAACCACAACCAGATAAGATCGATATGTGAAAATTTAAGAAACAATGAGTTGGGTTCATTGAAGATGAGAACAGTGGCAGCTCTAAGAACAAATGAAGTTATTCAGAATTTCATCATCGGTATGGGCATTTTTTCATTTACGATTATAGGACTTGCAATTTATATCTCCACTCGTCTTATAAGAAATAAAAACGAAACCCAGAGAATGCTCATTGAATCTTATGATGAACTTGAAGATAAGGTAGAAAAAAGGACTTCAGAGCTCAAGCAATCAAATGAAAATCTCGGACAGGAAATTATTGTAAGACAGAGGACCGAAAAAACTTTGCGTGAAAGTGAACACAGGTTCAGAGAGATGGCTGATTCGGCACCAGTGCTGATATGGATGTCGGGAGAGGATCAGATGTGCACTTATTTTAACAAAGTATGGCTTGAATTTACTGGAAGAACTCTCGAACAAGAGTTAGGCAACTGCTGGCAAGAAAGTATCCATGAAAATGATCTGCAGAGATATTTGGAAATATATTCAAATGCATTTGATAGAAGAGAAAGCTTTGAAATTGAGCTCCGGATGAGATTTCATTTCCGGACCTATAGGTGGATCCTGAACAAAGGAGTTCCGAGATTTGTAGACGATATTTTTGTTGGATATATCGGCAGCTGCGTCGATATTGACGAGAGAAAAAAGAATGAAACATACCTGAAAAT
>Ga0180121_10001153_pt1 | contig 11177 bp, 10 predicted proteins | sample AntDrymUQ5402106_2_FD_129676 | JGI IMG/M metagenome (GOLD analysis project Ga0180121, IMG submission 129676) | Polar desert sand microbial communities from Dry Valleys, Antarctica - metaG UQ540 (21.06) (version 2) (version 2) | ecosystem: Environmental > Terrestrial > Soil > Desert | place...
AAGATACTGAGCCCCCACTCCAATGAAAAAGCGGTTTTCAAAAGTTGCACCTTTTACATAGGGAACAATTTCATTTTTTTTATTTATGTTAACATTCGTTTCGAAGTCAACCTTATTTCCATTAACTGAAACAGCTTCTATCCGCGCACTCTGAACAATTGAAATTTTAGAAATGCTTCTTTCACTTTCAAGCTTTTTACGCTTATCGTATATGTCACCTTCTTTATAAACTATTTCTTCCCGAAGCAGATCTTCAGAAACATTATAAACATTCTTCGAAATATTAATAGAGGTTTTCCCAAAATAATATACTGTATCCGCCCCTTCAAAATAAATTGTTACTGTTGCAAATTTTTCTGACGGCTGATCATATTTTTTTATTATAGTTCCGGAATCAGTTTTTATCCTTGCGTTGATGTAACCGTTATTCTGCAGCAGATCAACAATTTCATTTGTTTGCTGAATTATTAAAACTTTATTGTAAAAATTTTTAGCTTTGAGGGTTTTTAATTTTGAAATTTTTTTGGAAACATTTGGTGTAATTCCTTCAAGCCCGATATATATCAAACTGTCGATCTTATATCGCCGGTTTTCCCTTATCGTAAATTTTACGGAAATATTATTATCTTCTGAATTATATCGAAGTGAAGTATCGACTTCAGTATTAAAAAAACCGTTATCAAAATAAAACTTCTTTAATTTGATGACGGCATTATCCAAGATAATCTGGTCAAAAAATTCCCCTTCTTTAACGCCTGTCTGAGATAATAAAACATCTTCGTCGAATGTAGTAGTGTCTTTATGAACAAACGTAATTTCTCCGAATTCCAGTTCTGAAGTTTGCTGGGTGTAAACATCACTCAAGAAGGAAAAAACAAATATTATAACAAAGGAGTAGAGTTTCAGCTGCATACTCGCAAAATGTCAATACTTGTGCCATCAAGAATTATATTTTTAAAACGAATTATCAATCTTCTTATTTATTAATTGAAGAAATTTTGAAATAATTGACAATCTTTCTGACAATTATGACTTTTCTATTCTTATCTGCTCAATTGAAATCTCAAATTAAAGCTAAAGCGGAATATTCCCATGTTTCTTCTTCGGATTCGTATCAACTTTATTCTCAAGTATCCCAAAATAATATATCAGTTTTTTCCTTGTATCTTTTGCCTCGATGATATCATCTATAAATCCCCTTTCTGCCGCCAGATAAGGATTAGCAAACTTCTCCGTAAACTCTTCTACTTTTTCATTCAAAGCTTTTTCTTTATCGTCCGATGCATCAATTTCTTTTTTAAAAATAATTTCTGCAGCGCCCTTCGGTCCCATCACAGCTATCTCCGCAGACGGCCACGCAAGATTAATATCGCCGCGTATATGTTTTGAATTCATAACGTCATATGCTCCACCATACGCCTTCCTTAATATTACCGTAATTTTTGGAACAGTCGCCTCGCAAAAAGCGTACAGTAATTTCGCTCCGTGCCTTATTACACCGTGCCATTCCTGATCCGTTCCAGGTAGAAAACCAGGCACATCCTCAAGCACAAGCAAAGGAATATTGAATGCATCACAAAACCTCACAAACCTTGCACCTTTAATCGAAGAATTTAAATCGAGAACACCGGCAAGAACCAATGGCTGATTTGCTACTATTCCAATTGACCTGCCGTTTATTCTTCCAAACCCGACTACAATGTTTTCAGCATATTCTTTATGAACTTCAAAAAAAATATCTTCATCGAGCAGCGCTGCTATAATTTCTTTCACATCGTACGGCTTATTCGAATTGTCCGGAAGAAATTCATTTAAGAAATCAACATCTTTCTCACCTTTGCTGTAATCGATAATGGGAGTTGTATCCATATTGTTAAGCGGTATATATGAAATAAGTTTTCTGATACTTTGAAAACATTCTATCTCATTATCCGCCGTGAAGTGGCTTACACCGCTTTTTGTTGCGTGAGTATGAGCGCCTCCAAGGTCTTCAAATGTTACTTCTTCATGCGTAACGGTCTTTACTACACTCGGGCCTGTAACAAACATGTAAGAAACCTTATCAACCATAAAAACGAAATCCGTAATCGCAGGAGAATAAACTGCTCCTCCCGCGCAAGGGCCAACAATTGCAGATATCTGCGGAACGACCCCGCTGGCAAGAGTATTCCTCAAAAAAATATCAGCATATCCTCCAAGTGAAACTACTCCTTCCTGAATTCTGGCGCCTCCGCTATCATTAATGCCGATCACAGGTACGCCGATCTTCATCGCCATGTCCATGATCTTGCAAATTTTCTTCGCATGATATTCAGCAAGAGAACCTCCGAGTATTGTAAAGTCCTGCGAGAACACGCAGACCGTTCTGCCGTCTATCTTACCTGTTCCTGTAATTACACCATCAGTATAAAATCTCTGCTTTTCAAGATCGAAATCTGTCGATTGATGCCTGACAAAAACATCTATTTCCTCAAAGCTCCCTTCGTCTAAAAGAAGTACGATTCTTTCACGCGCAGTCAGCTTTCCTTTTTTATGCTGCGCGTCGATTCTCACTTGACCGCCCCCGAGAAGGGCTTCGGATTTTATTTTATTTAACTTTTCTATTTTTGAAGTGTGCTTCATTTACGAATTTTAATTTAGGTAATATATTCTTAAAATTTATCTTTTGAAAAACTCAATCAAATTATTCTGAAAATTATTTATGTCATTCTCTGAAAGCTTTCCAAATTTTTTAATGACAATTGAGTTACTTATAGTTGCAAATTTCATTCTTATAATTGAGGACTTTTGAAGGCCTGAAATTGTCAGGGGAGATAATTAGTGAAGGTCTTCTTTTGTTTGCAGATAAATCGGTAAATGGGAACGGGACTAAAATAATATCCCATTTTTTATAATGTATTGTAGATCTCATCTTCTTTGTTATCCCATTCCTGAAAAGATTTTTCAGATACTTTCATAATCGCTTCATTCAAATTCTCTTCATCAAAGATTGGTAGAATTATTATTTCTACAATGTTAGATTTGAAATCTTCAGGAATGTCAACTATTACTTTATTATTTTTTATTTTTTGCTTGGTCTTAATGTAGTCTATTTTTTTGTAAATATAAAAATATTAAAGGTAATTAAATACAGTATAATCATTAGAACTCTAAAAATTTCCCTATCTTCCCTTCAAGATATTTTCTTAGGTCAGGAATTCTTTTATCAAAACTGATACAAATTATTACTTAAAACACATTTTGCCGTGTAATTCATCTATTTTAAATTAGTTATCAACTTAGCCCACTTAACAAACTTAACTTACTTAACAAACTTAACTATACTTTGACTTTAATATCACACTCAATTTAGGTAATTTTGTTAAAAATATTTTTCATGCAGCTTAAAGACACAAAAGAAGAGTCAGAAAAGACAGTTTTAATTTGTTATTCTAACCGAAGAGATAAAAAAAATTATCATTCCGAAGATTCGCTTGATGAATTAAGATTTTTAGCCGAGACAGCAGGAGCCAATGTTATTAAGACATTTTACCAGGAAAAAGATACTTACGATTCGAGATTTATGATAGGCAAAGGTAAAGCTGAGGAAGTTTCGGAATTTGTTGATGCTAACGGCGTAAAACTCGTCATTTTTGAAAATGAACTTGCCTACACTCAACTTAGAAATCTTGAGCAAAAGATCAAATGTAAGATAATCGATAAGTCTAATCTGATTCTTGACATATTTGCATCAAATGCAAGAACAGCGCAGGCGAAACTGCAGGTAGAGCTGGCTCAATTAGAATATACTCTCCCGAGATTGACAAGGCAATGGACACACTTATCCAAGCAATTCGGAGGAATCGGAACAAAAGGGCCCGGTGAAACCCAGATAGAAACCGACAGAAGAATGATTGGGGTAAGGATTTCGGTATTGAAAGCAAAGTTAGAGAAAGTTGCCGAGCAGAAGAAGACACAATCCGCCGAAAGAAAAAATTTCTTCAGGATCTCATTGGTCGGATATACAAACGTCGGAAAGTCTACGTTGCTGAATACATTAACCGGCGCTGATGTGTATGTTGAGAATAAATTATTTGCGACACTTGATACATCGACAAAAGCTTTAGAGCTTTTAATTTCAGAGGATGGTTCTACTCTGACAAAATTTCCAAAAAAAGTCTTAATATCGGATACAGTTGGATTTATTAAAAATCTTCCTCATAAGCTGATAGAATCATTTAAGTCAACTTTGTCGGAAGTTATAGATTCTGATCTACTCCTTCACGTTATTGATGTATCGAACGAAAATTTTCAGGAGCAGATGGAAGTTGTGAAAGAAACTTTGAAAGAGATTGGCGCCGATAATAAAATAGTGATAAATGTATTTAACAAAACAGATGCACTCGAAGATACAGATATTATTTCAAATCTAAAATCTGAGTTCAAAGACTCTGTATTCGTCTCGGCTTCAAAGGGATTGAATATTAATACTTTAATGGAAAAAATAAAATCCGAGCTGAATAAAGAAAACATTGAGAGAACGATGAAGCTTAAGCCGGATGATCACAAAAAAGTAAGTATGATATATAAACTTGCTGAAGTCAGCGAGGTAAAATATTTAAAGAACAGTATAAAGGTTACATTTAAAACCAACGATAAGAATTATTCTTATCTCGAAAAAATAATTTAATGAGCAATAATAATCTTATTAATATTTCGGACTTTCCAAAACATATATTTTGGAATTATAAAGTTGATTCAAATTTGGATGAAGAAATAGTTATAGAAAATGTATTACTATACGGAGATATTGATGATTATAAGACACTTGACAAAATTGTAAGCAGAAATAGTCTGATAAAGGTTGTAACCGAATTGGAGAAGAAGGGTAAAAATTTGAAGAGAATAAATTTCATCAAAAAAATATTATTATAACCACTTTTGGATTTAGAGTTTATTTCTGAAAATACCAGAAATGTTTTTAATAAATTAGCAGAAGAGAAATTCTTAAATGATTATACCTTAGTTGGCGGAACAGCGCTTTCTTTACAATTAATGCACCGGCTTTCTGAGGATCTGGATTTTATTTATGATGGAGATGTTCTTAAGACAAATTTAATAAAAAAATTCATTGATAAAAAATTCAAAGGTAATTATAAATTAATAAAGCAAGACAATGACCACCAACTCGATTTTATTATAAATGATGTTAAAGTTACATTCTTTACCAATCATGCCGTAATGATTTCTTTTAATTTAAAAGATCATTCAACAAAATATAAGCAGACGAATATAGGAACTCCTGAAATTATTGCTGTTATGAAAATAAATGCCTTAACTCAGAGGAATACAATAAGAGATTATTACGACCTTTACTTCATTGCAAAAAATGTGATACCTGTGGCTAAAATATTTGAAAAATGCAGATCGCTTCTTCCAAATATTTCCGAGATTACTTATTCAGAAACAATTATTTTTGTTGATGATATTAGGGAGAAATCCATATCGGATCACTTGAAACCTAAAGAGCATATCTCTAAATATGAAATAGCAGATTTTTTTACAGCCGAAATTAAAAATTTATATAATATTAAGAATTAAAAAAGAAAGAGGTTAAAAAATGCAGGCAGTAGGAACATACAAAGGAGTTGATTATTACGACATTGATGATATGCTTTCAGATGAAGAGAAATCGATAAGAGATACCGTCAGGGATTTTGTGAATGAAGAGGTAATTCCGGTGATTGAAGAATACAACCAGGAGATGCAGTTTCCCACACAGCTAATTCCAAAGATGGCTGAGCTTGGGATCTTCGGACCAACACTCCCTCCTGAATACGGAGGAATGGGCATCAATAATATTGCATACGGCTTGATCATGCAGGAGCTTGAACGCGGAGACAGCGGTGTGAGAAGTTTTGCATCTGTACAATCAGGACTAGTAATGTATCCTATATATACATTCGGAAGCGAAGAACAGAGAAAAAAATATCTTCCAAAACTTGCACAGGGTGAATTCATCGGCTGCTTCGGTCTGACTGAGCCTGACTTCGGAAGTAATCCCGGAGGAATGATCACAAAAGCAGAAAAGAAAGACGGCGGATATATTCTTAACGGAGCAAAGATGTGGATTACAAACGGAACAGTGGCAGACGTAGCTGTTGTTTGGGCAAAGCTTGACGGTGTAGTGAAGGGTTTCATTGTTGAAAAAGGTACAAAAGGTTTTTCCGCGCCTGAGATGAAAGGAAAACTTTCATTAAGAGCATCTATCACATCTGAATTAGTCTTTGAAGATTGTTTTATTCCTGAAGAAAATCTTTTACCGAAAAGCGGAGGATTGAAGTCACCACTGATGTGTTTAACACAAGCAAGATACGGTATTGCATGGGGCGTTGTGGGACTGGCAATGGAATGTTACAATACTGCATTGAATTATTCTCTATCGAGGATTCAATTTGGTAAACCTATCGCTGCCTTTCAGATCACGCAGGAGAAGTTGGCATATATGTTAACTGAAATTACAAAAGCTCAGTTACTTTGTTATCAGTTGGGAAAGCTCAAAGATTCAGGAAAGATGAAGCCGCAACAGGTATCGCTTGCAAAAAGGAACAATTGCGAGATCGCGAAAATTATAGCAAGCATGGCAAGAGAGATGCTTGGAGCAAATGGAATATTGGATGAATATCCCGTTATGAGACATCTTAATAATATTGAATCTGTAAAGACCTATGAAGGTTCGCACGAGATGCATACGCTGATACTTGGTGAGGATGTTACGGGAATGGCGGCTTTTGAATAAAAAAAAAAAATTACTCATGGAATTCAAACTAATAAAAAAAATTTCTTATAAAGGACCTCTAAAAGATGCTCCTAAGGATTATGATTATTGGAAAACACGAACTCATGAAGAAAGAATTGCGGCAATAGAATTTCTAAGACAATCCTTATATGAAAAGTCTACACCAAGATTACAAAGAGTTTATAGAATTATTAAACGAAAATAAAGTTGACTACCTTGTCATTGGAGCTTTTGCTATGGCGTTTCATGGTCACCCGAGAAATACAGGTGATATAGATTTTTGGGTAAGAAATAATGAACAAAATGCCAGGAAGGTCTATAAAACTATTATCGATTTCGGTTTTCCTTCAAGTGAACTAACAGTAAAAGACTTTACCTCCGAAGATTTAATTTTTCAGATGGGATATCCTCCAGTAAGAATTGATGTACTAACATCTATTGAAGCTTTAGATTTTGAAGAATGTTACTTAACGAAGGAAATAAAAAATGTTGATGGTTTGGCTATTACTTTTTTGAATATTGAAGATCTAAAGAAAAATAAAAAGGCTGTTGGCAGGAAAAAAGATTTGGCAGATTTGGAAGCATTAAGTAAGAAAAAATGAAAGCCTTTGATATCCCTTTATTTTACAGGAGCCCTGTAATTTCCAAAATTAAGAACTCTCGGAAAGTAAATGATCCGAGAAAGAAAGATTATTCCCCTACTGAGTTAAATTTCGGTCCTGTAATATTCTATATCGCAAGACATTTTGGATTTTGCTATGGTGTCGAAAATGCTATTGAAATATCATACAAAGCAATTGAAGAGAATCCGGACAAAAGAATTTTTCTTTTAAGCGAGATGATCCACAATTCAGATGTGAACAATGATCTGATAAATAGGGGTGTAAGCTTTTTAATGGATACTTCCGGTAAGCAGTTTATAGATTGGAAAGAATTAAATTCAGATGACATTGTGATTATTCCTGCATTCGGAACCACAATGGAAATAGAGAATAGACTCTCCGAAATTGGTATCAACCCATTGAAATATAATACAACCTGTCCTTTTGTGGAAAAAGTATGGAATAGAGCTGAATCATTGGGAAAAACGGATTTCACAATAATTGTTCATGGTAAATACAAGCACGAAGAGACGCGGGCTACATTTTCTCATAGCAAGGAATCCGCGCCGACTTTGATTGTACGCGACATTGATGAGGCAAAAACTCTTGGGAAAGTTATTAGCGGAGAAATCTCCAATAAAGATTTCCATAATTTTTTTGACGGTAAATATTCAGACGGATTCAATCCGGAGATACATTTAAACAGAATCGGGGTAGTTAATCAGACTACCATGCTTGCGACGGAGACTCAGTCGATTTCAGATTTTTTAAAGAGCGTGATGATTGGAAAGTTCGGGGAAGAAAATATTACAGAACACTTTGCCGATACTAGAGACACATTGTGCTATGCGACACATGACAATCAAAGAGCGACTTATGGTTTGCTGGAAAAAAACGCGGACGTTGCAATTGTCGTGGGTGGTTACAACAGCTCAAATACATCACATATCGTAGAACTTTGTGAAGAGAAGCTGCCGACATATTTCATTTCATCAGCAAATAAAATTCTTTCTGAGAATCTTATCAGTCATTTTGATTTACACAAACACGTTGAATTGACAACAGAAAACTTTCTTCCCGAAAAAACCCATGTTAAAATAATTTTAACAAGCGGTGCGTCCTGTCCGGATTCTATAGTGGATGAGGTATTTCAGAAGATTTTGTTATACTTTGAAAATACAAGAAGCATTGAAAAAGTGATAAGCGAGTTTAATTAAAATCATAATAGTCGAATGAGCATAGTCCGCGTAATACTTGCAATAATCCTGCCTCCTCTTGCCGTATTGGACAAAGGATGCGGTTCAATAATAATTGTTTCACTTCTTACAATATGCGGTTGGATACCGGGTGTAATTGCAGCGCTTGTAATCCTTAATAAAAATGAATACTGATAAAACTTAAAAAAACTTTTGTTAGCCTTACTACAATTCAACACTTTCTTTTAAAAACATTTTCTGAAATTCCCATTTCTTTCTGTTTTTCCAATTGCCTTTATGATAAGCGTAACTTACAATTAAGGGCATCGCAATAGTTGCCTCGCAGTAAACCATTTGCTCATAAGTCATATCAACCTTTCCCCACGAGCTCGCTTCTTTTAAAGTCGAGCCTGATAATGCGCCGTCGCGGTCATCGGCAACAGTGATCTGGATAGCGTACTTATGCATTGGAACTTCCTTATTCAAAATTTCAGCAGCTACTACTGTATCCTGTGCAAAGTTTTTTGGAACACCTCCACCTACCATAAACAATCCTGAGTCATAAGCTTCGAGTTTGATTTTTGTTAGTTCAAGAAAATCTTTAGCGGAATCTATTGATACATTCGATTCGGGATTATTGAACTGGTGATGTACAAAACCGAATCCGGCAGAACAATCTGAAAATGCAGGTACAAAAATAGGAACATTATTTTCATATGCTGCAAGCACTACTGAATCTTTATTCTTCCCATGCTTCGAAAGATATTCACCCATGTGCCATATAAATTCTCTGGAAGAATACGGGCGCTTTTCAAGTGTATCGCAAATTTTTGCAATCGTCATATCACACTCTCTTAGATCTTCTTCATCAATATAAGTGTCATAGATTCTGTCAATCATGAGCTCTCTTAACTCATTATCGTCAACAAATTGTGAGCCCTTATAATGCTTGAATCCAAGCCCTTCAAAAAAATCCTGATCGACCATGATAGCCCCTGTTGAAACTATAGCATCCACCATATTATTTCTCACCATATCGACAACGACATTTTTCAGTCCTGCCGAGAATAATGATCCAGCCAGGCATAAGATCACGGAACACTTTTTATCCGCAAGCATCAAATCGTAATAATTAGCTGCTGTAGCTAAATCTCTTGATGAAAATGCCATATCCTTCATTGCATCGACAAGCTGTGTGACGTTGTGTTTTTTGATATCTATATGCTGTATTGTTTCTTTTAAATAATCTTTCTTAGTTTTCATAAGTTTTAATTAAACAGTTAGGAATTTTACAATATAAAAATTTTGCTTCCGTTATAAAATATAAAATGGAGAGGCGAAGAATTTCTTAATGAACTAATTTCAATAACGGCAATTTCGGAACTGGTGGCTGTAGTGGGGTTGAAGGATTGGAATAATTTTTAGATAAAGAAAGTTTTACATGAATAGGATTACAATTTACCCTAAGACATAATAGTCATATTTTGCATGGAAATCAATTAGAATGACAAAGATTTCATCTTTGGAGTAAAAGTGTTTAATTATTTAAAGGGATTTGTTAATGCAAAAAAACTAAGAAGGTTCCACCCAATCACCGTTTTCTTTTATTAAGTCTATCAGTTCATCGACAGCAACTTCAGTATCAATGCTTCTCTTCACAATTTCTCTTCCTTTGTAGAGAGTTATTTTTCCGGGACCGCTGCCAACGTAACCGTAATCTGCATCAGCCATTTCTCCCGGACCGTTAACAATACAACCCATAATTGCGATCTTAACCCCTTTTAAGTGGTGAGTTCTTTTTCTTATCATCGCTGTAGTGATCTGAAGGTCGAATAGGGTTCTTCCGCAGGAAGGGCAGGAGATATATTCGGTCCTTGAAATTCTGGTCCGTGTTGCCTGGAGAATTCCAAAGCTGACACTATTGATATTTTTAAGACTAACATTTTCAGAATCGATCCATATTCCATCTCCCAAACCATCCAAAAGCAATCCGCCGGTATCTATCGAACTGTAAAGAATGAATTTCTCTTCGTCCACATTATCATAATTTCTTTTTATTATCACAGGCGCCTTAATCTCATTATTAATTATTTCAGTAAATGCTCTTCGAAGTTCTACCATCGCCAGACAGTTATTGCTATTGAGAATAATTACGCATTTATCATCATTCTTTATTAAGTTTAAAAAATTCTCATTTAAATCTTCTAAGAATAGCGAAACGAAATTTATTCTGTTTGATTTTTTTTCTGAAGAGGTATACTGATCGGAATTAAATAAAGGAAAGGAATCATCATTTTGATCTAATGTATTCCAATAATCGTAATCAAAAATTTTCTTTAATGTGCCGGGAAGATTATAGGAAATATCATTTTTACCTAAATATAAAAAATCAAAGGCCATGTCCCCAATATTCCATTTATCCAGAGACTTGCTGTAATGGTATCCAACATCTCTTAATAACTCCTGATTTTTCACAATATCAGCATTTGCATTTAGTACAATTACAGGAACATTGTGACCTCCAATCTTATCCACTTCGATAGTATCTCTTCTTCTAAAATCAAAAGGGTTTAAAGGATTTTCAATGACAGGAGGAATCTC
>Ga0180121_10001154_pt1 | contig 11169 bp, 6 predicted proteins | sample AntDrymUQ5402106_2_FD_129676 | JGI IMG/M metagenome (GOLD analysis project Ga0180121, IMG submission 129676) | Polar desert sand microbial communities from Dry Valleys, Antarctica - metaG UQ540 (21.06) (version 2) (version 2) | ecosystem: Environmental > Terrestrial > Soil > Desert | place...
GGCGAGGTGCGCGACCACGACGAGCGCGTGCAGCTCGAGCTTGACGATCACAGCGCCGACGACGGCCGCGAGCAGCACGAGTCCCGCGGCGACGATCGCGGGGCGGAGCACCCCCCCGCGACCGCCAACGCCGGGAAGCGCACGACGCCGCCACGCCGCGGCGAGCAGCGCGAGCACGCAGAGCGAGAGCGCCAGCGCGATCCAGCGGTGGGTGACCTCGATGACGAGATCCGAGCGATCGAGCGGCGGCACCCAGCGCCCGAGGCATTTCGGCCAGTGGTCACCACACCCCATGCCGGACCCGCTGATGCGCACGATCGCGCCGAACACGATCTGCCCGAACGCGAGCACGAGGGTCACGACGCCAAGCCGTCGCAGGCCGTTCATCGCATGGCGCTCCGCGTCAGGATGAGAATGAGGATCAGTCCGACGGCCGGGACCACGGCCCAGATCAGCTCGATGACCGGACGCCCGCGCGGAACGACGGCGTCGGACGCGTGTGCGGGGGGCACGCTCGCTGCGCGCGAGCCGCGCATCATCGACCGGAGGATGGCGATCTCGGCGACGACGCACAGGACGGCGGCGATCCAGAAGATCGCGACGCGCAGGGTGAAGGCGACTGACATGCGCCGATGAATCTAGCCGGTCGCCGAGAGCCGGGCCACGGACTCCGCCGCGCGACCTCGCCCTGCGCGGCTCCGGACTGTACCATTGTGCGCCATGACCGCCATCCCCCCATCAGCGCGCGCGCCCCGCTCGACGCCGGCGAGTGACGCTGGCGATGCGCCCGATGCGCCTGGAGCGCTCCCGCGTCGAATCGGTCTCTGGACCGCGATCGCGATTCTCATCGGCTCGACGATCGGCTCAGGCATCTTCCGCTCGCCGGCCGGCATTGCGGATCGACTGCCCGGTCCACTCCCGCTCATGGCGGTGTGGGCGACTGGCGGCCTGTTCGCGCTGTGTGGCGCCCTCTCGCTGGCCGAGATCGCCGGTGCGCTGCCGCGGACGGGTGGCCTCTACGTCTTCATCCGCGAGGGGTGGGGCAGGTTGCCGGCCTTTCTCTTCGGGTGGTCGGAGTTCGTGATCATCCGCGCCGCGGCGCTCGGTGCCATCGCGACGACGTTCGCCGAGTACTCGCTGCGTTTTTTCGGGTACGACACGGGTGTCGCCCCCTACAATGTCTACGACAACTACCTGGCGGCCGTCGCGATCGTCGTCACGGCAACGCTCAACATCCTCGGCGTGCGCTGGGGCTCGCTCGTGCAGAATGTCACGACGATCGCCAAGTACGGGGCGCTCGTGTTCATCATCATCGTCGCCTTCGCGCTCGGCCTTCCCGAGACGGGAGGTAACTACACGCCGGCGCTGCCTGCAGGGAGCTTCTCGATGGCTCCGTTCGGGCTCGCGCTCGTCTCGGTGCTGTGGGCGTTCGACGGCTGGGCCGACCTGAGCTTCGTCGGCGGCGAGGTGAAGGATCCGCGACGGGTGCTTCCGCGCGCGCTGATCCTCGGCACGCTCGCCGTCATCGCGATCTACCTGCTCGCGAATCTTGCGTACCTCGCCGTGCTGAACGTCGAGGAGATCCGCCGGTCGCGGCTGGTTGCCGCTGACGTGGCGCAGCGGCTGATCGGGCCGATAGGGGTGGCATTCGTGTCGATGACGGTGATGGTCTCGACATTCGGAACCCTCAACGGATCATTGCTGACGTCGCCCCGGATCTTCTTCGCGATGGCAGCGGACCGGCTGTTCTTCCGACAGGTCGCGGCCGTGCATCCCCGCTACCAGACGCCGTACATCGCGATCGGGATGTCGGCGATGCTCGGCGTGATCTTCGTGCTGCTGCGCACCTTCGAGCAGCTCGCCGACACCTTCGTCACCGCGATCATACCGTTCTATGCGCTCGGCGTGGCGGCGATCTTCGTGCTGCGCCGTCGCCCAGGCTACGATCCGCCGTTCCGGGTGCCGCTCTACCCGATCGTCCCGCTGCTGTTCATCGTGGCGACGATCTACCTGTTGATCAACGCGCTGATCGATCCGGGAAGCCGCTGGGGGACGCTGGGAGTGCTGGGAGTGATCGTGCTCGGGGTTCCGGTGTTCTACCTGACGGTGGGGAAACGGACGGCGAGCTGATCAGAACACCGAGAACTTCAGGAACTTCCGCGGATTCGCCTGAATCTCCGCAAGCAACGAATCCATGCGCGTGGTCACCTTGCGAAGATCCAGGTAGAGATTCGGATCGTTGAGCAGGAGCGCCGCGGTGCCCGAGCCGCTGTCGACCTTGGCGAGCACCGTTTCGAGATGCGCCGATGTGCGCTCGAAGCTGGCCGTCAGCGTCGCGAGATTCGCGCTCGTCGTCCGCAGGTTGCGCACGGTCGAGTCGACGGTCGCGGAGTCGATCGAGGCGAGCGCCGAGCGGAGGCCCTGCTGCGTCAGGGTGAGCTGGCGCGACTGCTCGGTCGCCACCGTGTTCAGCTGGGCGACGAGACGATTCATGCCGGCGATCGAGCGCCGGAGATCCTCGATCCCGCCGCTCTGGACGAGCTGTAGCTCGAACGCCTCGGCGACGTCGCCGAGGCTCCGTCCGATCGAATCCGCCTGGGCGATGATCTGCGCCGTCGTCGGAGCCGGCTTCCCCGCCGGTATGGTGTCGTTGGGCGCGAAGGCGAGGGGACTGGGCGTCCTGGGTTGCAGCGAAATGATCTGGTCGCCGAAGATGCCGTACGCCAGGACGTAGGCGATGCTCGTTTGCGGCACCTTGTACTTCTGGGTGATCCGCAACGTGACGAGGATCGTCCCGCCCTCCATTTCCAGCTCGATGTCGTCGACATAGCCGATGGCGACGCCTCCGAGCTGCACCTGCTGGCCCTGCTTCAGCCCCGCACCCCAGTCGAACCGGGCGTACAACGGGTATCCCTGCGACAAGCCGCCACGGGAGAGCCAGATCGTGCCGAGAATCGCGATCGCAAGACCGACCGTCATCAGCACGCCAACGAGGACTTCGTCGCGTCGTTTCATGCCTGGAGCTGGTTTGCGAGAATGGTCGCGGTCAGTGCATCGAGCACGAGGATCGCCACCGAAGTGATCACCACCGCCGAGGCCGTCGCCGTGCCCACGCCCTCTGCACCGGCCTCCGCGTGATAGCCCTCGTAGGCGCAGAGCACCGCGATCGCGCCGCCGAACATGGTCGCCTTGATCAGGCTGTAGGTGATCTGGAAGGGCGTGAACGACAGGAGCAGTCCCTCACGGAAGAGGAGGGGCGTCACATCAGTCGCGTAGCGGGCCGTGAGATAGGCGGTCCCGACGCCGACCAGGTTCGCGAAGACGACGAGGATCGGAAGCATGATGAGCGCCGCGATGATCCGCGGCACGACGAGGTAGGCCATCGGGTCGAAGGCCAGCGTCTCGAGCGCATCGATCTGCTCGGTGACGCGCATGGTCCCGATCTCGGCGGTCATGCGCGCTCCGACCCGGCCCGTCAGGACCAGCCCGGTGAGCAGCGGTCCGAGCTCGAGGATGATCATCTGTCGCGAGATCAGGCCGACGACGGAGAGCTGGACGCCGGCGAAGAGCTGATACCGGGTTTGCAGCGCGATGACGGAGCCGATGAAGGCCGCGACGATCACGGTAAGCGGCAGGGAGCCCACGCCGATGTAGTACATCTGCCGCATGGTCTGGGGCAGGTAGGTCGCCGGCTCGCCGAGCGCGCGGACAGCATCGCGGACGAACAGGCCGCGAAGTCCGACGCCCGCGAACGCCCCGACGAACGATCTCGTGACCCGGCGGAAGAATCGAATCCCCCCGCGCTGGACGACGGGAAAGGACGATGTCGGACGAGGGTCGGTGCCGCGAGGGTAGACGTAGGTGCTCATGCTGCCGCTGGGCGAGACGTCACGTGCGAACCCGTGCGAGCAGGATCGACCCCACCACGGCGAACACGATGCTCGGCATCCACGCCGCGAGCTCGGGCGGCTGGATCACGCCCTTCCCGCCGACGGCCTTCATGAGCTGGATCATGATGAGGAAGATGACGGTGGTGCCCAGGCTGACGCCAATGCCGTATGCGGCGCCACCTCGCTGGGTGCTCGTCGCCAGCGGGGCGCCGAAGAGCACGATGATCATGCAGGTGACCGGGATCGCGATCTTGAGCATCCGCTCGACGCGGAGGGTGTTTGCATCTGCCCCGGACCGCTCCATCGCCGCGATGAAGCGGCCGAGCTCCCGGTAGCCCATGTCCTGCGGCGCCTTGTCCCGCGCGGTGAGATCGAGCGGCTGCTCGGCGAGCTGGTTATCGACGAGCGTCTTGAACGAGAGCCCGAAGCTGTTCGCCGAGTCCGGGATGATGTGGAGGTACCCGTTCTGCAGCGTCCAGCCGGTGTCGGCGCTCCATCCCCCGGTTGGTGCCGTGATGAGATAGGTCGGGTAGTCCGGACCGCTGCCCTTGCGCTCGATCTCGACGCTCAGCACGCGGCCACTGTCCACCCGCAGCGCGCCCACCTTGTAGACTCGGCCGTGCTCCGCGGCGTAGGTGAAGTTGTAGCGCTCGTTGCCGCGCTGGAACGAATCTTCGCGCAGCAGCTCGAGCCGGCGCGCGTTGGCGCGCGGAACGACTTCCCCGAGCGCCAGCCCGATGAGCATCGCCATGAACGATCCGACGAAGATCGGCGCGATGAGACGATAGAAGCTGATGCCCGAGGCCTTCGCCGCCGTGATCTCCGAGTAGCGGGTGATGGTCGCGATGGAGAACACCGTCGCGAAGAGCACGGCCGCGGGGAGCACGAGAAACATCGATTCGGGAATCCAGAACAGGTAGCTGAGGAAGATGTCGGCGCGCGGCAACTCCCGCTCCAGGTACTTTCCGAGCTGGTCGGTGAGGTCGATGATGATGACGAGGATGGGCAGCCCGAGCGCCGTTGCGACAAAGATGCGCCAGAACTCCCCGAAGATGTACTTGTCGAGCGGTCGCAGGATTCGCCTCACGCGACCTTTCTCCGCCGGTCGGTGTGCAAGCCGATCCGCCGAAGCTGCTTCGCCATCCACGCCCGGGCCGCGTCGGTGAGCTCGCTCATGTCGCCGCCGCGCGCCGTACTCCCCTCCTTGCCCATACGTGCGAGCAGCACGACCCCGACGAGGGTGAGCAGGAAGTTGGTGCCCCACATGGCCCAGAAGGGCGCGAAGAGATTCTTGTTGGCGAGATCCTCGCCCGCAATGAGCCCGACGTAATACAGCGCGAACACGCTGAGGCTGACCCCGATCACCAGGCCCACGCCTCCGCGAGGGAATCGGAGCGCGACCGGCGCGCCGATCAGGATGAACACCATGCAGGCAATGGCGATCGAAAACTTCTTCTGGATCTCCACGTCGAGCGCATTGCGGTCACTGAGCCGGCTCGTGGCATGGCCGCGGGCATTGACGAGCTCCGACGCGAGATCTGTCCCCTCCGGAATGGGGCGCTCGCCATAGATGGCACCGTAGTCCGTCGGCGTCACGTTGGAGTAGTCCCGACTCGACGTCGTGTTGCCGAGCTTCGGGGCGATCGTTCCGAGCGCGGCGCAGTACAGCCGCCCGAGGCCGATCGACGGCGTCGAGTCGATCCGGGCCGGGCGACTCACCTGATCGATGCCGGTGACGGCCGCGCGCGTGGCGCCGGCAGCGAGCATCCCGATCTGGGCCATCGTCCGGCGATGGTCGCGCTCCGCGGTCTCGAGCTCGCCCTGCATGTCGCAGATCGTCCGCTCACGATCGCTCTTGTACTTGCCGCCTTCCTCGGAGCGCTGGAGCGTGTTCCCCACCCCTTCGACGATCACGCGGTTGGTACGAAAGAAGAGCCGCTGCAGCCGGCCCGGTTCCCGTTGCGCCGTCTCGATCATCTCGCCGTCGTACAGGTCGAGCTGGAGGTTGGCCTGATCCGATGTCAACGCCAGGTCCCCGCTGTCGGCGTAGATCGTTCGCCGCGCCGTCTGGTCCTGGAAGTCGTACAGCGTCACATCGTGCATCCGGTTCGTCGCGCGGTCGATGCGCGCCGCACGGATGGCGAGCCGCCCCTTCGACACCTCGTTGATGACCTGATCCTTGAGCGCGAACGTGGGCTTCTTGCTCGCGATGTCCCCCTGCAGCGTCGCCAGGCGATGGTTCGCTCGCGGCAGGATCTGGTCGTTGAACAGGATCATCACCAGGGCGAGAATGGCGCCGCCGACCATCACGGGGATCAGCAGCTTCGCGAGGCCGACACCACTCGCTTTCATCGCCGTGACCTCGTTCTCGGACGCGAGGCGGCTGAACGCGTACAGCGTCGAGACGAGCACCGCCATCGGCAGCGTCATCGCGATCGTGAACGGCACCGACAGCGCGAGGAACTCGACGATGACCGACCAGGGCAGCCCCTTGCCGACGAGAGAACCGAACTGCCGCGCGATGTAATTCAGCAGGAGCAGTGAGGTCAGCGCCGACAATGCGAAGACGAGCGGCCCGAAGTGCTCCTTCAGGACGTATTTGTGAAGTATCTTCACGCGGGCTGGCTGGGTCTCACCGAGAGACGGAACTCCACTTCCTGCACAGGGTTGTAGCGTATCGGACGACCAGTATATTCCACCGGGCACCGGGGCATTTCAAGGTCATGTCCCCTCCCTGCGCCGGTTGGAGAGCGCCGCAGTCCCTTCCGAGCTTGTACACGTCCCTCAGGGTTTTGGTGCGCTTCTCCACAACGCTGCTCCTTCCTCTCTTCGCGCTCGCGCCGGCCGTCCTGACCGCGCAGGTGCCGATTCCCGATTCGACGACGCGCCCGCGTCCGTCGGGGACGACGCCCGCATCCGACACCGCCGCGGGCAACGACCTCTCGCTCGCGGTGCGCACCCGCATCGAGACGAAGCTCGAGCGCAACCAGAACGAACGGTGCACCGCCGGCCAGTCGCTGCTGGCGTTCACCAATTGCCGCGGCGGCTTCCAGCCGATCTTCGGCGTCGAGTTCAGCATCCTGTCGAGCGGGATCCTCGCGGACCGCGTCAACGTCAACGTGGACTTCGACTCCGAACGCGAGTTCGACGCGTCCAACAATATCTCGATCTTCTACCAGGGGCAGGGCAGGGAGCGGCTGCAGCGCCTCGAAGTCGGCAACGTGTCGTTCACGCCGCCACCCTCGCGATTCATCACCAGCGGCATCCCGAGCGGTAACTACGGCATCCAGGCGATCGGGCGGCTCGGCGGCGCAACGATCCGCGCCGTCGCCGCGCAGCAGAAGGGTAACGTCAAGCGCACGGAGGCGTTCACCCTGGGAGACCGGACGCTCCAGACCACCGCCGCCCGCATCGAGGACTTCAGGTTCGAGGCTCGGCGATTCTTCTTCACGATCGACCCCGCCCTGCTGCCCGGCTACCCCAACATCGACATCCTCGACACGCAGCGGATGCTCGAGCTCTCGTCGACGCTGCCCGACACGCTCCGCCCGACGAAAATCTTCCTTTACCGCCTCCTGCTCGGCGGACAGCCACCGAATCCGAATGGCCCGCGGTTCATCCCGCGCGGTGCGCGCAACCAGAACCGCGGGCCCGTCTACGAGTACATGCGCGAAGGCGTGGACTACACCGCCGACCCGTCGCGGCTCTGGATCGCGCTCCTCCGTCCGCTGAGCACCAACGAGCGACTCGTCGTCGCGTACAACGTGCAGTTGAGCGATGGAACGACGGTGTACGAGAATACGGGAGGAACTCCGGATCTCGAGCGGCAGGATCGTGAGCAGTTCGCAAACCTGCTCTGGGATCGCGAGGTCACTCCCCAGGATTCGGTGTTCAACCGCGAGATTCGCTCCGCCTACCGCATCGGCGGCGACGAGATCGATCGTGCGTCGCTCGATGTGAAGATCACCACAGGCTCGGGCGGCGATCAGGAGAAACCGCTCGGCGGCACCGCCGAGACGTATCTCCAACTGTTCGGTCTCGCGCAGTCGAGCAACAGCTCGACACTCGATGTGGAGAATCGGCTCTGGCCGCGGGCGACCGATCCGAATCTCAACATCGGCACGGTGTCAGGCAGCCAGAAGCTCATCCGCGACTACTTCCTCATCTTTCCGTCGCTGCAGCCGTTCGCGCGCGCGGGACTCGCGGCGGTGGGAAATCCGGCAAATGACACGCTCTATCGCGTGCCGACGGAGGACATTACCTCATCGCGTCGTCCGCAGGCGGTGTATACGCTCGCCGCGCGGTACGCGAGCGCCGGCGTCGGCGGGGCGGGCACGTTCGCCCTCCAGTCGATCCAGCTTCGTCGCAATTCGGAGCGCGTCGAGATCGATGGCGTCCAGCTCGTCCGCGAGGTCGACTACCAGGTGGACTACGACCTCGGGCGCATCACGCTCAACCGGCCCGACACGCTCTACCTGCAGCCGCGACGCCTTTCGATCCTCTACGAGGAGAATCCGCTGTTCGCGGAGAAGCCGACCAGCATCTTCGCCCTGTCCACCGAGTTTCCCTTCGACAACGGCGCCTTCAACCTCACTGCCATCCGCCAGCAGCAGACGTCGCAGTACACGAGACCATCGCTCGGCAACGAGGCAGCGTCGTCGCTGATCGCGGGCATGAGCGGTCGCTTCGCGTGGGAGGCGACGGGGCTCACCTCGATGCTCCAGCGGTTCATGACCACGCAGTCGCCATCGCGCATCGCGCTCCAGGGAGAGATGGCGATGAGCCGGCCCGATCCGAACTCGGAGAACCGCGCATACCTCGAATCGTTCGAGGGCGAGGGCGGGACGACCGTCGCGCTGGCGGACTTCCGCTGGTACTTCTCGTCGCAGCCGCGCACGGTCGGCACCGCGCTCCTGCCCTCGCTCGTCGACACATCCCGCGCCTCGACGCTGGTGTGGCAGAACACCGGACTTGGCGAGAACGGGCAGCTGATCGGGTTCACGCTCCAGCAGATCGATCCGCTTCGTGAGCTCACCGGGCGGTCGTTCAGCTCGATCGAGCCGGTGCTCTGGATGACGCTCTATCCGCTCAGCCGCGGAGGCATCCGCGATGCCGCGGGCACCGAGCTGTGGACGATCGACGGCACGCCGACGGGCCGCCGGTGGCGGTCGATTCGCACGGTGCTCAACCCGAGCGGGCTCGATCTCTCGCGCGCCGAGGAGCTCGAGGCGTGGGTGCTGGTGGATACGAACGCCGTGCGCCGACGTGGCAACCCGACGCTGATCGTGGACCTCGGTGACGTGTCCGAGCAGTCGGTCACCTTCTCACCGGACACGCTGCTCGTCGATCGCACGGGCGGAGTCACCACGTTCGCCGGCTACCGCGGCAAGCGCTTTCAGGACATCGCGGGGCTCAACAGTGAGCGCGATGCGTTCACGAAAGCGTTCGATGCGGGAGTGAACGACATCGGGCTTCCGGGCGACCGTGCGGACCGCCTCGCCGTTCGCGATGTCGCGGGGGGCGGACCGCTTGGCGATTCGACGAACGTCGCCGTCTGTCGGGCCGATCGGAGCGCCCGGGTGCTCGGCGACCCGCGGCTGAACTGCACCGTCGGCAACGACCGACTCGACGAAGAGGACATCGACCTCGACAACGTCCTGAACTTCTCGCCGAGCCAGGAGAAACTGCTTCGCTTCACGATCGACCTCGCGAACCCCGCCAGCTACAGCCGCGTCGGCGGATGCATCGCGGCGAGCGATCCGCGCAACCTGCGTGACGTGCCACTGTGCTGGGTACAGATCCGCGTGCCATTCCGGACGGCGGAGTCGATCGATGATCCGCAGATTCGCCGGCTCAAGACGCTGCGCCTGACGATGATCTCCGGTGCCGATGCTCCCGACGATGCGATCCTCGAGCTGCCGATCAGCGGGCTGCGCCTCGTCGGCGCACCGTGGCTGAAGCGGGCCGAGGCCCCCGTGGCGGGCATCGCGGGCGACCAGCCGTCGAACCGGCTCGGTGGCTATGTCATCACGACGATCATTGGCACCCAGGATTCGACGGCCAATCTCGTGTATCAACCACCGCCAGGCGTCATCGACCAGGCTGACTCGAAGACCACGGATTTCGCCGCCAGCGAAGTGGAGATCAACGAGCGGTCGATGCGCCTGCTCGCCGGTGGGCTCGACCTGTACGAGCGCGCCGAGGCGTACTATCGCTTCCCCGAGGGCCAGAAGAGCTTCATGGGCTACGAGGAGCTTCGCGTCTGGGCGCGGGGGCGCGGCGAGGGATGGGGCGAGGGTGGCGCGCTGCAGTTCTTCATCAAGATCGGGCGCGATCCCAACAACTTCTACCTGTATCGCACGCCGGTGAACGCCGGGTTCACCGCGGACGCATGGAACCCCGAGGTGCGGGTGAACTTCGAGCGGCTGTTCGCACTGAAGGCGCGAGTACAGGCGGCGTTCTTCCAGGGCGGCGAACCGATCAGCGGATGCACCGCGCTCGACTCCGCCCTGATCTTCGCTTCGCTGCCGCCGAACACGGCCACCGCGACGCGCCATGTCGCCTGCGATGGCGGCTACATGGTGTATTCCGCAGACCCGGGCGTGAGTCCGCCGGACCTCGCGTCAGTGCAGGAGCTGGCGGTCGGCATGGTGCGGATCGGCCAGGGATCCTTGCCCGCGCCGAGTCTCCCGAGTGACACGCTCGAGCTCTGGATCGATGACATTCGGTTGACCGGCGTGGTGGATGAGGCAGGGTACGCGGGCCATTTCGGCATCGACGTTCGCGCCGCGGACTTCATGGATCTGCGGGCGAACATCAGCCGCCGCGACCGAAGCTTCCGGCAGCTCGCCGAGGCGCCGTCGTTCAACACCCAGGATGCGCTGGATCTGATCTCGACGTTTCAGCTCGGCAAGCTCATCCCGCGGCTCGGCGTGTCGATGCCGGTGACGATCAATCACCGCTCGTCGGGGAGCGAACCGTACTTCATGTCGCAGTCGGACGTGCTGGCCGACGGCGTGCCCGGTCTGCGCACGCCGCAGTCGAGCGCGACGTCGCTGGCGGTGACGATCCGCCGGTCGACGCCGCTCGCGGCCTCGCGGCTCGCGCCGCTGTTCAACAACCTGTCAGTGAGCTCGACCTGGGCGTCGGCGGGCTCGCGAAGCGAGTATCAGCAGGGACGGTCGGAGAACTTCACGCTCGGTGTCGACTACAACATTGCGGCAGGGCCGCAGGCGGTGCGCTTGCCCGGCTGGCTCGACCGGGCGGTCGCGATCCTCCC
>Ga0180121_10001155_pt1 | contig 11158 bp, 4 predicted proteins | sample AntDrymUQ5402106_2_FD_129676 | JGI IMG/M metagenome (GOLD analysis project Ga0180121, IMG submission 129676) | Polar desert sand microbial communities from Dry Valleys, Antarctica - metaG UQ540 (21.06) (version 2) (version 2) | ecosystem: Environmental > Terrestrial > Soil > Desert | place...
AGATGTAAGAGAAAACAAATTAACTGAAGCCAGAAAAAACAGAATTGAAATCAGAAATGCAGTCTAAATTATACCATAATATTTTTTACAAAATTCCTGTTTCCGGTGAACCAATACAGTATCATACTTGTCATAAGACGGATAACTGTAATAAATCAATCCTCTTGCCCCATAAGTCAGCGGCACATTTGCAAGCATATCAAGTTCTTCGTTTGTAGGTTCCCGGTGAGATTCCCAATCGACATAATAATATAAATGCACCTGCCCATTGTAAAGAAATGGAATATCTTTAGCTTTCGAGATAGCATCTCCCATCTCCATTACCCATCTGAATGCCCCTTCATTTTGATGAGCCTGAAGATCAAAAGGATTGCTTATAGTTGACCCTGTTTCATAGTAATACGGTTTATGGTCGAGATTATCCTGAAGCCAGTCATCATAATCATCAGGTGGGATATCATTTGCTAATACCTCTTCTCCCAAAAGATTAGGCAGTGTATTCGGTATCTTACAAAATGTCTCAGGGTATGGAAAGATCGCATATCGATTAGTATAAAATGGATAGTTGGGAAGGAGTATATCGCTTATACCTACCTTTTCCACATAATTTGTAATAATATGTTGTGTATTCATAACACTGAATCTGTCATTCCAAGGAACATGCATCGAATATAACCCTGTGAGAAGACTCGTGAGTGTGATATGCCTGCCGGAACACAGAAAAGCTATTGAATCAAGCTTCCGGCTGACATAAGCCATGCAGGGAATATTACTGAACTCAAATAGCTCCATATAAAACTTTATTGGTGATTCATTGTGACATGCAATTGAATCTGCTTCCCAAATGAGCCAATTGTTAAATTCTACATCACCACCACTTAATAACCGGTGTGCCACCATATTATCCACTCTCACATAATCGATCCACATATCGCAGTTCCCGTACCAGTAAACCTGTATATCAATCTTATTCAAACTATCAACAGTTCTATTACCTCTTGCAGCATATGACGCGGATCCCCCCCAAAAACCTTGAATTCTTAAGCTATCTGTTAAATTGTTAAACTCTTCAAGGTAACGTCCATCATAGTTTAAATTATCGTCTCTAAAGTTTCTTCCTTTCAAAATTACACTTTTAATTAAACTGTCGTTATGATTTTTAACATTAATCCTGCAAACATTTAAGTCAGGATTATTATCGACAAAAATTGAATCAATTCTGATTCTCGGCTTTACTACCCAGATTTTAATTGGTGATAGGATGTCAGCATTGGTCCAAGAAAAACATTGTTCAGTATTTGCCTTTAACCGGCTAACAACCATTCCTGAGTCGTCAACATTATGCTTCATATATCTTACTCTTTTTCCCCCTCCATGTGTGCTGTAATCATTTGTATCTCTTCCGGTATGATTAGGTGACTGGAATGAATAAAACCAGAGGTCACCGGAAGCTATATCTTCACACTGGTAATCACTTCTTTTACCGTACGTAAGCATCTCTATCTTAGGTCTGTTCATTATTGATTTCAAATTATGAGATGAGATGCTATCTAATACACTGTTTACTTGAGGACCATAGACAGATATATTAGTCAGCAAGCTGTCATTGGGTGCGCCGTTCCATATCCAACCTGCATTTGGATAAATATATTTATGCCATACATTAAACCCAAGCTCATCTAACCGCTCAAATTCCAAATCCCAACCATCATCTAATGCGCCAATCAGAAACGTTGTGTCCGTATTACCCAAAGGGGGACGAGCCAATGAATGTGCTGCGGACCTAGTACTTTCTATTGTAATATCTTTCGATGACTTTGTTGCCGTAAATGATAGCAAGGAAATGAAGAGCAAACATGAAATAATTAATTTTGTTTTCATAATATATGGGTTAAGAGTTTTTAAAGTTCATAAAGTTTGTAAAGTTTGTAAAGTCTGTAAAGTTCTTAATCTAGCACCCTTGTCTGAAGTCTAAAGTTCACGTCTGACGTGTATCACTTCAATAGCACCATCTTTTTTGTCTCTGCAATAACTCCATCAATGAATAAACTATAAAAATAAACTCCGGTTGGAAGATCCGTTCCGTCAAATGTAACTTCATATACTCCTGAATTTTGTTTTTTATTTATTAATGTTTTTATTTCTCTCCCGATTTGATCGAAAACATTAATTTTTACTTTGCTATTTTTTGCTATGGAGTATTCTATTTTTGATTCTGGGTTAAAAGGGTTTGGATAATTTTGGAATAATTTAAAAGCATCGGGAATTGCGGTATTAACCGATTTTACAGAAGTAAAAATAGTTGTATCTCCTCCTACTATAGTGTGAATGCCACCAACACCCCAATATGCCCATCCTTTTAGTTTATCTGCAAACTGAATATGTTGATATTGCCCTGAATGAATCGAGGTATCAGGTAACTGATAACCCCAACTTTGTCCGCCGTTAGTTGATTTGTATAGTAAACCTCTAACTTGACCGGGTCCTAAAAATGCAACTGAGCCTGCTGCCCATATTGTATCGTGATTGACATTATCAAATCTAATTATTCGGGAAAGATCAATAATTCCTCCTTTTGGAGGTAAGTTATACGTTACCCAATTAAGACCTCCGTTGATTGTCTTTTGAAAAAATGTTGCTACACCATTATTCTTCCAACCGGTTAGACTGTCGATAAAATACATATCTGTAAAAGAAGTAACTGATAAGTCAAACCAATTTACACCACCATTAGTTGTTTTAAACGTTCCATTACCTGTTGCAATGAACCCGATTCTTGAATTATACATATATATATGATCAGGATTATTACCACTGAGATTTATCTGATGGGTCCAATTCATTCCCGCATTCGTTGTGCGGAAAACACCGCCAGTAAAACCACTACTTGCCGCTAACCAAATTGTATCTTCATTTAAGATACTCATATCATCAAATTGAACAAATGGATCAGGAACATTTAATGAAACCCAATTTGACCCTCCGTCTGTTGATTTACTTAACCCAGTATATCCACTAAACAAATCATTAGTTCCACATGTAAAACCAGTATTAGCATTTAAAAAAAATATTCTTTCAAAACCTACATACTTTTCTGTTCGTGAGTAAGCAATAAACCAGTTATCCCCTCCGTTAATAGTCTTTAGTACATATGCTGTATCATTCTGCTGTTGCCTGTATGGTGTAACCGCCCAACCTGTTAGGCTGTCAAGAAAGAAAATATCTGATATGGTTCTGTTACCAATGTTCGGCAAAAACTGCTCATACCACCCACTCGGAGGATTGTGCGCGAAGTTGAAGGCGATGATGAAGGCAAGTATAGAGAAATAAAAAACTATCGATGAAATTTTATTCTTATCCATTGCTTTACAATTTTGTTTAAGTAAACGTATAGAACAAATCAATCAGAATCAACTTCTAAAATAAATCAGAGCAATTAATTAATTTGGATTCTTGTACAAGTGAGGGGGAGTTTAGAGTTTAGAATTTCAAATTTGAAAATTAAGAACAGTAGCGCTCATCCTTTACTTGGTTAACCTAAATTATGTTTAGCTAAACATAAGAAGAAAGAAATTAATATCAAATGTTAAATTAAGACAAACTCATTTTCCTTGACGTCAGCGGAAAACTTTTTCATTTTGAAATTTTGTCTTAAACGGAATAAAATAGTAAACAGCTAAACTTACTTAACTCACTTTACTTACTTAACTTACTACTGATGACCGCTTAAAACTATTAAATGAAAAATTCACCACAGATTCACTGATTATTTTCGTTGATAAAAACAATTGTTTTTAAAATCTGTGAATCTGTGGTAAAAATTCCACAAATATTTAGACGATCAACTTGAGTAACTTACTTAACCAACTTAACTCACTCAACTTTCCTAAACCATTTTTAATTTTAAATTTAATTTTACAATTTAAAATTTATAATTTTAAATTCTTATTTAAGGTCTTATCACCACTATAAAACTCGCAGCATTGTTATCTGCAATAGCATAATCCGAAGCATCAACTACATCGTCTCCTGTAAGATCTGTAACGACATAACCAACGACGAAATTAGCAGCATCATTATCGACAAGAGCGAGATCCGTTCCATCGACACTTCCACTCTGATTCACATCACCGCCATACATCGCAAATCTCAATGGTATATCGTCTACCTGAATTTCATTTGAACCGTAAGCTGCATCAGGATCAACAGTGAAATCATATTCAATGCACCCGCTTAATAAATCAAACGTTACCGGATCCGCGCTCCAGGTTTCAATGGAATTTCTATGGGCGATATGCAAATAATAGCTCTCACCGTAAATTGCTTCAGGGAAATTATACCTTCCTATAAGATTGTTATCCGGTGTTTCGGCATATACCCCGATGACTTCATGAGGTGCATTGTCATCTCTGATCTTGACTGTCAGAATATCCTGCACGCATGAATCCTCCTCTCTGTAAAAACCCTCCATAAAAACTTTCAGGCATAGGCTTGCAAGAAATGTTGATGAATTATTAAATTGAATCCCCCAGGCACACACTCTGCCGGTGCCTGAACCGGTTTCATCGTTAATTAATAATTTCCAGGTGCCCCCCGTATAATCTCCTATAAAAACCGTGTTAAGCGGATTTCTTGGTTTTACAACCGGAGAGTATGAAACATATCTTGAATTATTAATTACACTACTGTCTGCCTGGTCGTCAAAAATTGTCACAATATTATCTCCGTTTGGAATTAGAGTCTGATTTAAATAAAGCGCGACAGATTCTCCTGCAGGAGAAATAAGATATAATTCCAATTCTTCTTCTGCTGTATGATTCAGCGCAACAAATACATTTATGTCCGTTATTGTATCATTAAGACATATCTCAAAGGAGTCTGTAACAACACCGGTGAAGCCGGTTTGAGGAATTCTTTTATTTGAAGTTTTTAAAGAGAATCCTTCGCTGAAGTTCAGATCATCAGCCCTGTTGATTGGTGAAACCGGTTGATTGTCAATTGTTCCGGAATGGCTGAACCGCGCATTTGAAGAAAAATTTAAGCGTGGACCTTTGTCTGCATTATCAAAAGCTAAACCGTCTAAATTATATACAACATTTAAGAATCCTGAATCAGGTTCATTTCCCAAATCGATTGACTGATACAAGAATCTGTTTATCGAAGTCGGAGGTTTTACATAATTTGAAATTCTAACTTCATCAATAAAACCATTAAAAGTATTTCCCGATGCGTATGTGCCTCCGATATAAAGACTATCAGAGCCATTGATAATTAACCCCAGCTGAATAATTCCTGAACCTGCTATTCTTCCGTTTATATAAAATGAATAATTTCCACTTATCCCGTTGTATGTAAAAGCAACATGAGTCCACATGCTGACAGGTATAGGGGAAGTTGCATTGAATGCAGCATTGCCGTTTATGAATGCGTTTAATACAGCGCCGTTTAATCTTAATCCATAATTTCCGGCCGTCCCTTTGACAATTATAGATTTGAAACCGGAAATATTTCGCGGAAATATCCATGCTTCCAGAGTAACCGCAGTTACTGGACTGACGTCCATATTATCCGGTCCCGATAAATGATCATTGGTTCCGTCAAGCTCAATGCATTCATTTAAGGATATTGTATTTGATGGTCGATTGCTCAGATCAATTGCAGATACTCCGTTATTAATTCCGTTGTTATTATAGCCCGACCAGTCACTCAGACTAAAGTCCGGTCCCTCTGATTCTTTGTCCTGAAATGTTAAGGATAGAACTAATGAATCATATATTCCTGAAGACGCTCCTAATGACGTCCTTCTGAATTGAGCAACTTCAGTTGCGCTTAAAGCTTTTCTCCATAACCTTAATTCATCCATTATTCCAGCGTAAGCACTGTTGGCGTTTCCGCTTCCGATCCTCACGGGATCAGGGTTTGAAACCGGCTCGGCAGTTGTAAATGTGGAGTCGGCGTCAAGGCTTCCATTTATATATATGCTGAATACATCTGATGACGAATTAAATGTCGCTGCGATATGAGTCCATCTGTCGTTTTGAAGAACTGTATTTCCGACCACTTTTGTAATAGAATTGGTTCTGATAGCGACTCTGCCGCTGCTCAAATAAATGGTGTATCCGTTGGCGCCAAGTCCGGTTCGTTTTTCAAGAAGTATCTGTGCAGTCGGATTAGTTGAGTTCGTTGGTTTCAGCCAGCCTTCAAATGAAAAACTCCCTGTAATGTTAAGAAACGATGAGTTGGGAACTGTCACATTGATGCCTGATGTTCCCGGGAAACCACATGCCTGGTTCCAGAACATGAATGCATTTACATTTTCAAAAAATAAAAATGATATAAATATAAAAGATGAAATCAGTAAAATTTTTGCTTTCAAAACTTTCTCCCCTTTAGTCTTAATTATAAATAAAATTAATGTTTATAAATTACTTAACTCATACTTTATCAATTGTTGTATCATTGCTTCATAAATTTAGACTATTCAATAAATAAATAAAAGTAAAAGATTTAGAAACCTCTCCAAAACCCTCCCGTTGCAAAGAGGAGGGCTGAGGTGTCGAAAAATTTATTTCACCAGTATCATTTTCTTAATGTCTTTAAAATTTTCCGATTCCCCCGTAGGGGTGGATACCCAGATTTTGTAAAAATATGTTCCCGATGATATATTCGCACCTGCATTAAAGACCACTTCATATTTTCCTGCCGACTTCAATTCATTTACTAAAGTAGAAATTACTCTTCCCGAAACATCATATACACTTACCTTCACATGACCTGCAACAGGAATTTCATAATTTATAATTGTCTGAGGATTAAATGGATTTGGCGAATTTTGTTTTAATAAATATTTATTTAACTCATTTTTCTTAACACCATTCTTAATTACATCTTTGGTATTCTCGTCCGGTCTGAGAACTTCAGGAAGTATTGCGGTGACAAAATTCGCCGCGTTGTTATCCGCGATAGCTCCGTCAGATGCGTCAACTACATTATCACCTGTAATATCAGTTACAACGTATCCCGCTACAAAATTAAACGCATCATTATCAATCAATGCCTGGTCAGACCCGTCAACTATACCGTTTTGATCAACATCACCGCCAAAGATCGCAAATCTTACAGGGACATTATCGACCCGTACCATATTATCTCCGTATGCCTGGCTGGCTGCGCTTGTGAAATCATATTGTGCCTGGGAAGTTAATGCATCAAAAGCTATTCCTTCTGCACTCCATGTTTCAATAGAGTTTCTGTGTTGAAGCTGAATGTAATATGAAACTCCGTTTGTAATATTTGTGAAGGACGCTGTTCCGGAACCGTCGGTTTGCAGGTATGCTTTCCCGTTATCAACTATTTCAAATGGCGCAAAAGTGTATCTCATATTAAATTTCATTGTATCCCTTGCCATTAGATTTGTAGATGAATTATAAAAACCCTGTATCAAAGATTTTGAATAAAGTAGCGACGGCTTGGATGCGCGGTTGTTGAACTGAATCCCCCAGCCATAAAGTCTTCCCGTGTCTAATGCAGTAAGATCATTTATTACCAGTCTCCATTTACCAAATGTATTGTCTCCTGAATAAATTGCATTAATATTATTTGCCGGTTTAATATCCGGCGCGAATGAAACAAATCTTCCATTGACAATCGAACTGTCAGACTGGTCATTAAATATTGTCACTAGATTATCTGCATTTGCCACAAGTGCATTTGTATTAAACATGTTTACAGTTTCACCGTTCGGCGCAACTAAACTTACTGAAAGATTTTGTTCAGAAGTATGATTTAATGCTACAAAAACATTCACGTCGTTAATTGTCTCATTCAAAAAAACATTCAGAGTGTCATCGACCATTAATCCGCTTGTACCTGCTCCCGGAATTCTGTTGTCGGAAGTTTTTAAATAAAATCCTTCCTGAAAATTCATATCATCAGCTCGGTTCAATGGAGAAAGTGGCTGATTATTCACAGCTCCCGAGTGGCTGAAGTTAGCGTTGTTTCTGAAGTATAACCTGTTAAAGCTTCCAACATTTGATACTGTGTAACCGTCAAAATTATACACAGCTTCAGTAAATGGACCGTCAATTGATTCATCAATAGACTTAAATAAAAATTCATTTATTTCATTTTCTGATTTAACGGTTAAGGCAATTCTTACTTCATCTATAAATCCATGGAAATCCAATAGTTCAGGTGTTCCACCGACATATAATGAATCCGTACCTGCTGTAATAAATCCTTTGAAGTTAACGCCGCTCTCAATTATTTTTCCATTCAAATAAAAATTATAAAATCCATTCGGTCCGTCATAAGTAAATGCAACATGAGACCATTTGTTTAAAGGAATTAAATCATCCGATGTGAATATAACGGAATTATTAATTGTCGCGTTAAGCTTTCCTTCATATAAATAGAATGAATAATCAATATTTGTTCCGTCAGAACTTCCTTTATGAATTATCAGATTACTTTTTTCAAATACTTCCGGGAAAATCCATGCTTCCAACGTGAGTTCATCCGAAGGTGAAAATGTCGAACTGTGAGGAGCAGCTAAATATTCATTGCTTCCGTTTAATTCGACGCATTCATTTATTGAAATAGTTTGGTAAGGTCTGTCGCTAAGATCAACACCAGTTACTCCTTTATTTAAAACGGTATTATTATTTCCCGACCAGTCTGTCAGTATAAATGCGCTTCCGTTAGCATCATTATCCTGAAAAGTCAGAGACATTACCAGTCCGGAATAAATTCCGCTGCTTGTTCCGAGAGAAGTTCTTCTTTGTTGATTAATTTCTGTTGTGCTTAATTGTTCATTCCATATTCTTACTTCATCCATTTGACCTGCAAACGGACTGTTAGAACCTTTACCAATATATAAAGAGTCAGTACTTGCAACCGGAGCCGCGCCGACGATTGAAGCAGAAGTATCCAATGAACCATTTATATAAACGCTGAACAATCCCGATGCAGAATTATAACTCCCTGCTACGTGTGTCCAGTTATTATTTGAAAGAACTGTCTGACCTACAAGCCTGGTAGTGGCATTTGTTCGAATGGCAACTCTTCCATTGCTAAGATACAAGGTATAACCGTTAACGTTGCCACTTTCTCTTTTCTGAAGTATGATTTGAAATGCAGGCGCTATAGCATTTACTGGATTTAACCAAGCTTCAATTGTAAAACTTCCTGTTATATTTAAACTTGTAGAATTTCCTCTTCCAACATAGCTACTTGTAGTTCCGGCAAATGAGCACGCCTGATTCCAGAATAATTGTGCTTGAGTTTTTTCGGTTATTAATATTGCCGCTATTAATAAAATTAGTTTGTAAATATGCTGTTTCATTTTTTCCCCTTGTTGAAATTCCATTTGATCAGAACTTTCGTTTTATTTTTGATCAAAGGTAATTCAGTTTAATTTTTTAAAATTATTTTTTTGGAAATCCCCGGGCTCCCTTTCGGAAACCCCGGGGAAACGTGTTATCGTTGTCTATTTTACCAATATCATTTTCTTTATATCAGTAAATTTTCCTTCTACATCTATCTTGTAATAATATACTCCCGAGGATAAGTCAGATCCGTTGAAAGTGACGGTATATCTTCCCAATTGTTTGAACTCATTTACCAATGTTGATACCACTCTTCCGGCAATATCATAAACTTTTATACTTGTAAATCCTGAAACCGGCAATTCAAAGTTTATAGTGGTTGTAGGATTGAATGGATTCGGTGAATTTTGATTCAACGAAAACTTTCCTGTTTCTTCACTTCCGTTTTCAGGCGGAGCATCTGCAACATCAATACATAGCGTAGTCTTTTGAGTAGTTGGTGTAACATTCTGGCATGGGCGGGTTATTTCCTGAACCTGCACTCTGTTCAGAGGAAATGAATCTAATTTGTGGGTATTGTTTCTGTAGGGAATTTTTGTGAAGACGTTGCACGTATCATCCGGGTTAACGATTCCGTTAAGATCTGTCCTCCATAATAATACATCATTAAAGAGTGTGCCTCTGTATGTGTGACCTGTTACTGCGTATCCTGCCGGCGCACCGGTGTTTGAAGTTATGATATCAAATCCTGCATCCGTTCCGTTTGTTGTATCCCAAACTGTATAAAACATTGGCAAACCTGTTGCAGCGAGAACCTTTAGTATAAAAGCATTTGGAGGTGCAGGCGGTGAAATTCTGTTTTGTGAACCTGTTATGACAAGATTATCCGTACTGTCATATGTGATTGATTGACCTTCTTCAAAAGTTGAACTAGAACCATAAGTTGTGGTCCACATCAACCCTCCTGTTGGGCTAACCCTCATCGCAAATATATCTCTTCCTGTGCTCGCATAAACATTTGTAAATCCCACAACAGCATATCCTCCGTCGGGCATCGGGATGATCTTTCGCGGTTCAGCATTGTATGTATTCATGTTAGGAGTTGTGATTCTGTAAACTTTTCTCCATACTATATTTCCGGCACCGTCTAATTTAACCAGCATGATATCATTATTTCCTGCAACTCCGGAATAAAAATCAGTCTTCACAGCCAGGCAGTGACCGCCGCCGGCTACAGGAGTGCATAAAGACATTGCTTCTTCTCTGGAAAGACCCGCGGAATTATACCTGTAAAGCCAAAGCGGAACACCGGCCGGGGTATACTTAGTCGCCAAAATTTTATTCCTTTTAAATCCGACCGTTACTTGAATTTCATTATAACCCGCAAAAGTAATGTTGTTAGTCCCATCAGTAATAACCTGATGGTAAGCACTGTTTAATGTGTCAAACAATCCTCTGCAAAGAACCGTAGCGCAGTTTTTGTTGAGTTTCATGAATGTTGCTTTTTTTCTGAACGGGGATGTAACGTCAGATGTATATCCGGCCAGGAAATATCCGGAATCAATCTTGCTCTGAATCAGAGAGTTGCATTTGTCGTCATAGGGCATTCCGAGAATTCTGGCACAATCAACTGTGCCGTTCTCTCTTAGTTTTAAGAACATCCAGTCATAGTTGCCGATACATGATGGAGAATTGTATTCGTAACCGGCTATTGCATAACCGTTGTCGACCCTGATGATTATGCTTCTGCCGTATTCCTGTCCTGAAGATGTTGGACAAAGCATATTGTAATGACTGATTTGGTTTTGACTAAAAATTGTGTTTGTTGAAAA
>Ga0180121_10001156_pt1 | contig 11153 bp, 10 predicted proteins | sample AntDrymUQ5402106_2_FD_129676 | JGI IMG/M metagenome (GOLD analysis project Ga0180121, IMG submission 129676) | Polar desert sand microbial communities from Dry Valleys, Antarctica - metaG UQ540 (21.06) (version 2) (version 2) | ecosystem: Environmental > Terrestrial > Soil > Desert | place...
CACCACCCCACCCGAGCCGGCGAAGCTTGCCGCCACCGAATCGTTGTATGTCGATCTGCGAGACCTTCGCGACGAGATCGATGTCCGCACCGAGGGGGGACGAGCCTCCCGCTTCGCCACCACCGACCTGGCCCAGCTGGTGGCTCGGCACAACGCCCTCCAACGGCGGGTCGCGAAGCGGCTGGCGGGAATCGATTCCAGCGCGCTCGCCAGCGAAGACGCGCGTGCGGTCGGGACCATGCGCACGACCCTGGCACGCGACCTGGGGCCGCTACCGCCACCCGGTCCGACTCGGCCCGAGGCGGCCCCACCAAAGCCCGCCTGTGACTACGATGCGCGCGCGCTCGCCCAGAAGCCGCATGGGCTCGACTCCCTCCGCAAGCGGGTGTACGCCTGCTACGCCTGGGCCCAGTCCCATGTCATTGTCGAGGGCGACACCACCGATCGCCTCTCGGTCCTGAGTCTGCTGGGGCACACCGAGAGCCCGGAACGGCGGCGCCGGCTGTTTCTGTCTCTGGACCCGGTGTGGCGCAGCGTGAACGGAGACAACACCGCCGCCAGCCCCTATCGCCGGCTCGTGGCTCTGGACATCGCCGGGCGGCTCGGGGCGGAACCACCCTCGTCAAAGCAGGCGCGAGCCTCCGGGGTGGCGCCCGACTCGCTGGAGCGCTGGCTACTGCGGGTGCTGGAGACGTGGCGCTCGGTGACGCCCGACTCGATGACCGAGCCCTGGGACTGGTACTACGGGAACGGCCGCGCCAGCCGCCATCTGAGCCCGAGAATCTCCAAGGAGCGGCTGGCGGCCCTCAACCGGGAGATCTATCAGTTGCTCGGCGCCGACGTCGACCGGCTGGGGGTGCACTACGATCTGGAGCCCCGGGAGGGAAAGACCCCGGTGGCGTTCTGCACCTTCGCCGGCCGGCCCCGCCAGATCAACGGAGCCTGGCGCGGAGCCCGGCCCTGGGTGTTTGCCACCTATCGCAGCGGCGGGCTGGATAATCTGGGCGAGTTGCTGCACGAGACCGGACACGCGGTGCACATCGCCGCAATCCGCACCCGTCCCGCCTTTGCCGACTGGCCCGACGGCGATCCCTTTACCGAAGCGGTGGCCGACCTCGTGGCTCTCGAAGTGGGCGAGCCCGAGTGGCAGCAGCACTGGCTGGGCGACTCGGTGCCGCTGGCCGATGGGCTGCGCAGCCGCTACAGCGGAATCGTGATGGACGTGGCCTGGTCGCTCTTCGAGCTGAGGATGCAGCGAGACACCGCGGCCGATCCCAATCAGGTGTGGGCCGGCCTCACGGGCGACTACCTCCGAATTCGTCCTCACCCGGAGCTTTCGTGGTGGGCGATGCGGGGTCAGCTGATCAACGCGCCGGGTTACATGATGAACTACGCCGCGGGATCCATCCTGATTGCGGCCATCCGGGAGCGCACCCGGCAGCTGAACGGCTCCTTCACCCGGGGCGACTCCACCTGGTATGCCTGGGTCGCGCCGCGGCTGTTCCGCTTCGGCCTGGAGCGGCCCACCCGTCAGGTGGTCGAGGAGTTTCTGGGCGGCCCGGTATCACCCGCCGCGCTGCTGGCTGACATGCGGCGGATGCAGGGCGACCACGGCGCGGGCGCCGCGCGCTAGTTGCCGGCGGCCTGGTTCCTCTGCCCGGAGAAGCTGATCTTCAGAATCTGCCCTCCGCCACCCACCAGCCAGCCCGCGTCGCGACTGGCAAACCCGACCGCCCAGTAATTGGAGACGCCGGGCAGCAGAGTCCAGCTCTTGCCTTCATTGGCCGACCAGGCGGCTCCGCTCGGCCCGGTGGCTACCACCGCCAGCCGCTGGCCCGGCACATAGCTCAGGCCATACACCGCGCCAGGGAATGGGGTCGGAGTGGCCAGGGTCCAGGTCTGGCCGCCGTCGCTGGTGCGCGCGACGTTGTTTTGCGGCACGGTGCTGGCCACCACGTCGCCGCCGCCGAGGATCCCGCGATGTGGATCGCGGAAATCCACGCTCACCACCCCTGAGGTGGGCGTTCCCTGAGTGATCCCGGGTACATCGTAGGAGGTCCAGCTGTTGCCGCCGTCGGTGGTGGCCAGGATCCGGGCCCTGGCGCCGCCACCGGTTCCGATCCAGGCTCGCTTGCCACCCTGGGTCGTGACGCAGGTGCCGCTGGCGGCGAACCCGGCTTCACCGGGCTGCGCCGGCGGGAGCCGGTCGCCTATGTCCTGCCAGGTCTCCCCGTCAGTGGTCCGGATGACCGGGAAGCGTCCATCCACCGCATCGGCAAAGGTGATGGCGCGGTTCGGGGTCCAGAAGTCGAAGCAGTCGTAGAAGAATCGCGGGTCGGCGCCGGCCTGGAACTGGAGCTGCCAGGTGCGACCCCCGTCTTCCGTCCGATAGATGCGATTGGCCGACCCTTCGCCGGCGGAAAGCAGATACGCCACCCGCTCACTCTCCCCGTGCACGTCGCGGAACTGGAGCGCCTCGGCGCCCGGCACCACTGCGGAGCGCCAGGTCCTCCCACCGTTGGTGGTGACGGCATAGGTGCCGCCGGCGGCGCTGGCCCATACCACGCGATCGTTGACCGGACTCACCGCGAAAAAACGCTGGGTGGTGCCGCTTTGCTGGGGAGTGAGGACCGGCGAGGTTGGCGACTGCCGGGATTCCATCGCGGTGCCGTTCGACGAGGTCAGATCGTCGGAGCAGGCGAGAGTGAAGGCGGCGACAACCCCGGTTGCGGCCGCGGCGATCGAGAAGGATCGAAGCATGCAGTCTCTCCTGTCATCCTGGGCTGATCGATGGATCGGGTACCTAACCCAGACTTACCCCGCGGCGGGAGCGCCCGCAAGATGACGGGACCGTTTCACTCCCCGTTGCGAATTTCGGGAGAATCCCTAGCCGCCAATCTGTCTCTCCTCCCGTGCCTTGCTGAGGATGCGCTCGGCGAAATCGAGCCGTTCCTGGGTTTCCGCCAGCTCGTGTTGGAGATCCTCGAAGCCACGCTCGAGTGCCTCAAGCCGCGCAGTGGCGTCGATCGACGGCTCCGGGCGAGCGGCACGAATGCGGGCGATCTTGACGGTCGCAAACGCCATGATCGCCACGATTGGTATCAGTGGGGCAAGAAACTGGGGGTCCATGTGGCCTTCCTCCTTGAGGATCTGAGAGGCGCCTGGTCACGTGATTCTACGCCGTCAAGTCAGCACGATCCAGAGAACGACTGCGGGCAAGGCAACCCCGATGGCAGTAGCGATGATGCCATTGAGGGCGAGTCGAATTCTGGTTGACGGTTTCGCCGCGCGCCATCGAGCAAGCACCTGGGCCCTGTAGGTGGGGCTAAAGACGAACGCCCAGAAGCCCAGCAGATAGCCGGCGCCTTCCACTGCGTCGAGCAGCTCAAACATGGGTGCTCTCGCTTTCGCTACAGCGAATCCGGGCGGTCGGTGGACGCGATTGCCGCGAGGCGCCACTGACCCCCGTGCTTCTCGTACGAAGTGACTTCAACCGCAAGAATCCGAGTGCGTCTACCGGCCAACGCCCTTACGTTAGCCGCACCTCTTCCGACACGGAACCATGCCATTCTACAGAATTCAGGGCATTCCGGTTTCAATCGCCACCGCGGCGAGGGAATCCATGATGTCGCCCCAGTACGGCCACCCCGTCCATGCTGAACGGGCGACCGGGTATGGGCCATGCCGCCAGTGTCTGCAGACCTTCCGGGTGGGTACCGACGAACGGTTGCTCTTCACCTACCAGCCGTTCACCGATCCAGCCGCTTTGCCCGCACCCGGCCCGGTGTTCATCCATCGTGGGCCATGCAACCGTTACGACGGCCCTGGGCTACCTGAGGCGCTCCGTCCGCTTCCGCTGGCGGTCGAGGGCTACGGGGCCGATGGGGTGCTCTTGATCCAGCGGCGGATCGGTACGGCGTCATTCGAGACGGTCCTGGAGGGCGTCTTCAAGCCGGCGGACGTCCAGTATGCGCATCTGCGCAACGCCGAGGCCGGCTGCTTTATTGCCCGTATCGATCGGCTACAACCGGAACTTGCCTGATGCGAGCTTTCCGAGCACGTGCTCCACGACGGCGGCCGGGCCACCCGTCACCTCAGCGGGCACCTTGTAGATGGTGCCGAAGCTGCCGATCCACACGGCTTCGCCGGCCGCAGGTGGCAGGTACGTCGTGGTGTTAGGCATTTCCTAAGTACTGGGCGAGATGACATCCAGAAACCGACAAACGATAGAGGGAAGACGCCGTAGTGGCGCCTCATGCCCGGGGCGATGCTACATTGTAGTCCCAATCTACCCAAAGCTCGCATGCCCCTTGAACGTACCAGCGACACTCCTCCTGTCATCCTGATCGGCCTCGATGCGGCGGAGATCGATGTGGTGGACCGGCTGGTGGCGGACGGCCGCATGCCGAACCTGGCCCGGCTGCGCCAGCAGGGACACTGGGGCCGGCTGCAAACCGAGCCGCCGCACTTCCTCAGCCTGGTCTGGTCCACATTCTTCTCCGGGTTGCGCCTCGGCGAGCACGCGTGGTACTTCGGCAAGATCTGGAACCCCGATCGCCAGCGCCTTCAGCACATCGACCCCGCGTGGCTGCCGCTGCAGCCGTTCTGGCTCTCGCTCGACCCTTCGTACCGCGTCGCGATCCTCGACCTGCCGTACGCGACCTCGCTTCCGGCGCGGCCTAACATGACGGTGCTGAACGGGTGGCAGTGCCACGACGACTTTGGACACAATGCGCTCCCGTCGGGATTGTGGGCCCAGCTGTCGGAGCGATACGGCAAGCCCCGCATGACCCCGGAGGTCTTCGGCCCACAGGACGCCGCGACGCTGCTGGCCCAGCGACAGGAGGTCCTGGACGGGAACCGGCAGTTCGCCGAGGTCTGCCGCGACCTGTTGACCCACGATCGGTTCGATCTGTTCCTGGCCGTGTTCGGCCTGGTGCACCGCGGCTCGCACTACCTGTGGGACCTGTCACAGATCGACCGCGTGGATGACGGGCCCACCCGTGCGGTCCTGGAAGGCAGCCTGGACGACTGCTACACCTCCGCCGACGAAGCCCTGGGCCGGGTGCTCGACGCGGCCCCGCCCAATGCCCGCGTGGTCGTGTTCGCCCTGCACGGCATGGGGCCCAACGACGGCTGGTACGAGTTCCTGCCTCGCATTCTCCAGCGGATCCACCAGGGCGCTAGCGGCGCCCCGGACAGGTCCGGAATATTGTTCCGGCTCAGGCAGGCGCTGCCGTGGACGCTGGTGCGCCAGGTGACCCGCCGTATCCCCACCGCCTGGAACCACGCACTGATCCCGCTGTGGTCCCGTCGCATGCACGACTGGCCCAACACGAAGTACTTCGCCCTGCCCATGGACTACAACGGCTACATCCGCCTCAACCTCGAGGGACGGGAGAAACACGGCTGCGTAAAGCCGGGTGACGCGGATCGGGTGATCGCCGAGGTGGACGCGGCGCTGAGAAGCTTTCGCGATATCGTCACCGGCAAACCCGTCATCCGCGGCACGGTTAGGGTGGATGAGCTGGTCTCCCCCACCGCGCCGCGCCGCCGCTTTCTTCCCGACCTCGTCGTGCTGTGGGATCCGCCGGGCCCGGTGTGGGCCTCGAGCGGCGTGGTCTCCGACCAGTTCGGCGAGATCCGCTGGCCCCAGGGGCGGAAGCTGGCCTCCGGCCGCTCGGGCAATCACACGCCTCATGGCTGGTTCGTTGCCAGGGGACCGGGGATTCCGCCGGGACCGAGCGCCCGCACCTACGATACCGCCGATCTCATGCCGACCGTGTTCCAGTGGCTCGGCGCGCCTCAACCGCCCCATTTCTCCGGCCGGCCGATCGAGGAGCTCCTGGGGGACTATCGCGCCTCCCCGATCACTTCGCGGTAGACCTCCTCGACTCGTGCGGCCACATGGTCCCAGGAGAACTCACGCCGTGCCTGGTCGCGCGCGGCATCGCCCAGTGTCCGCGCCAGCGCGCGGTCGGTGACCAGGCGCTCCAGTGCATCGGCCATAGCGGCCGTATTGCCATCGGGTACGCGCAGGCCGGTCACCTCGTGCCGCAACGGACCCGCCGAGCTCTCGAAGGTTGCGACCGGCAGGCCGGCTGCCATGTAATTGAGCAGCTTCTGCGGGATGCCGTCGCACTGGACCCGAGGGTTCACGGCGACCGTCGCCGCCGCCAGGATGGCCGGCTGTTCTGGAAACGTGGCCCGGTTCAGGTCCACTGCGGCACGCACGCCGAGCCGTCGCGCCAGTGCCTCGAAGGGTGTAAACGGCGAGTCCGTCACGATCATCAGACGCGTCTGGGGCAGGCGCGCATGCAATTGGGCGAACGCCTCGAGCATGAGATCCACCCCCTGGTAGGGGGCGAGATTGCCGGCGAAGATGACCGTGGGCCCGTCCGGCGTGATCCCCCGCTCCGCCGGGAAGCGCTCCCACTCCACTCCGTTGGGAATGACGTGCACCCGCTCGGCCGCGGAGGCGCCGAGGGTGGTGAGCGCGCCGCGAATCGTCTCGCTGACGGCAATGATGCGGTCGGCACGCCGGGGCAGGTAGCGGTCGAGCCATGGGGCGACTCCCCGGACCCAGCCGCGCGGCAGGCCGAGCCGATACGTGGGCAGCTCGCTGGTCAGCAGGGTATGGGCGTCGTATACAATCGGAGTTTTGCGGAGAGCGTGAGACGCGACGAGCAGGCCTTCATAGTGGTGCGCGTGGACCACATCGAAGCGGATCTCCTGATGCAGGCGTCGAAGCAGCTGGGCGAGCATCGGGTCCAGCAGCAAGAGCTTGCGGACCGTGGGCCCCGGACTGGTACGACGATAGAAGGGCACGTCACGGATCCGATGGACGACGAAGGGAGGGTCGGCTAAATCCTGGCCCAGGTGGTAGGTGACGACGTGCACCGCGTGCCCCCGACGCGCCACGGCCTCGGCGATGCGGTGAATCCGGATGGGGGTGCCGCGCGGCCAGGGAAACGGGCAGGCCGCGATCATGGCGATGCGAAGGGGGTCAGTCATCCCGAACCGCGAGGGCGGCCTCGAGTTGACGCTCCGGTTCCAGGGCGATCCGCGGGTGGCGGGCCATGGTCCGGTAGGCGTCGCCGATCAGCCACACGCCGACGAAAGTCTGCGATGCGACTGTGACCCAGGCCGCGCCCAGTGCTCCATACCGCGGAATCGCCACCAGGTTGAGTGCCACATTGAGCGCGACACCGGTGGCCATGATGAGAACCGCTCGCTTCTCCCGCATCGTCGCCGACGCGAGCAGCATCGCTACCGTCGCGGTATAGAGTCCCGGCACGCTCAGGTACAGCACCCGAAGCACCTCGGCTGATTCATCATAAGTGGAGGTGTAGACGATCCGGATGATAGGAAGCGCCAGCAGGGCCACGAACCCCCACGCCGCCGCACCGAGGACCGCCATACCGGCGAACATCTTGTGCATCAGGCGACGCAGGTCGTCCCACTGCTGCCGGGCCGCATACGCCGCGCACACCGGCAGCAGGATTAACGTCAGGGGCCGAACCACGAACTGCGACGCCTCGAGCAGCTTGGCCGCCGCCTGGTACCGGGCGACCTGCTCATACGGCTGCAGATAGCCCAGCATCACCGTATCGGCGGCGAAGTGCACCACATCGGCGATCGAAAGTACGAATAACCAGAGCGACCCGCCGAAGATGCGTTGCATCCGGCGCCACCTGAACCGGAGCCGGATGGGGCCGATCCTGAGTCGAGTGATCGCGGCGGCGAGACCCAGGAGCACCGCACCGCTGAGCACGTGGGCCCCGGTCATCCACGCCAACCCGGCGCCGGTCATGGCACCGACGGCCACCGCGATTACGAGCACGACCAGCGACGTGCCGAACGCCGCGACCGTGTACCCGACCCGATGCAGTCCCAGGAAGAACGAGGAGTAGGTGCGGTAGACGTCCTTGCACACGCTGTATACGGCGATCGCCGCGGCCACGGCGAGCGCGTCTGGCTTGCTGACCGTCACCCAGGCCGGCAGGAGCACCAGATACGCCGCGACCAGGGGCAAGCGGGCCGACAGCACGGCCTCGAGCCGGCGCCGTGCGCCTGCGGGGGCGGACGCCACGCGCCGGGACAGGTCGGTACTGGCACCCAGGTCGGTGACGAGCACCGTCACACCACACAGCGTCAGGGCGAACATCAGCTTGCCGTACTCGGCCTGGGACAACGCTCGTGCCATCAAGGCGAGCAGGGCGAAGCCGAGGATCTTGAAGCCGAGTTGGGATACGAAGGCAACCAGCAGATCGCGTCGCGTCTTGCCCAGTCTCATGGAGCGGGTCCAGCCGCCACCCACCAGTTGATTCCGGCCACCAGGTCGAGGGAGCGCTGGGCCGCGCGCTCCAGCGCGGAGTGACGCCATACCGGGTTGAAGGGAAAGGGGCCCGCGGTGAGGATCTCGAGGTCGCCGCGTCGCCGGCTCATCCGCATGTCTCGGCGCACGCTGAGCACGTGAGGAAGCATCCGAGCCGTGGATCCAGCCGCCCAGAGCCAGTGGCCGATCCAGCCTTTTCTCACGGCGCCGAGCAGCTGCAGCACCTCGAATGCGGCCAGGGCGGGCGCGAAGCGGAGCAGCGTGCCTGCCTGGTACAGCATGAGGAGCGTCAACCAGCGATTGCGGATGGTGTGGCGTACCCGGACGGGAGTAAAGCGTCCGGTCTCCCGGATCGACACGCCAATGGTGCCCGCCCGGTGCAGGCACCGCGCTTCGGGTACGACAATGCAGTCGTATCCCTGAAGGCTGGCTCGCAGGCCGAACTCGTGGTCCTCCAGATAAAAGAAGAGGCGCTCGTCGAACCACCGCCGGTCGCCGAAGCGCGCCCGGTCCACCATCACGCAGCAGGTGATCGCGGTCCCCACGGCCCGCACACCGTCCTTCAGCTGCGCCACGGGTGTATCCGCATGGAGCAGCGTCTGCGTGCCCAGGAAGTGCGGCACGGCGCCGACGTACTGGACCGTGTCGGGCGTCTGGGCGTAGAGCACCGCCGCCATCGCCAGGATCGCGTTCGAGTGGTCATCGAGAGCCGTCCCCAGCGTCTCGATGCTACCGGGTTGCGGCTCGACGTCGTTGTCGATCAGCAGCACCCGGTCGTGCGCGGCCTCCCTGATGGCACGGTTACGGGCCGCGCCAGGGCCCAGGTTGGCTCCCAGCTCGATCACTCGCACATGGGGGAACTGCTCCCGCACCAGCGCACCGCCCCCGTCGGTGGACCCGCTGTCGATCAGCAGCACGTCATCCACGGCTGGGCCCAGGCGGGCCACGGCGCGGAGCGTGAGCGGGAGATATGATTCCCCATTGTGATTCACGATGCCGACGGAGACGCGACGAGCGGTCACGGTCCCAATAATACTATGAACCTCGCACCATGATCCTCGATGCGGAAAAGGGATTCGGGCACCAGCCGCCGCGCTACGACCTCTGCATCGTGGGCGCAGGCGCGGCGGGGATCACCCTTGCTCTGGAGCTCGAGGCGACCGGGTTACGAATGTGCCTGCTGGAGGCGGGGGGAGCGGTGTACGAGGCCGAGACCCAGCGCCTGTTCGAGGGCGAGGTGGTCGGCCAGGAGTATCCCATGTTGCGGGATACCCGCGTAGGTGCCCTGGGCGGATCAACCACGGTGTGGGCGGGCTGGTGCCGTCCGCTGGAGGCGCTCGACTTCGAGCCGCGGGACTGGTGCGACGCCGGCGGCTGGCCCTTTGGCCTCGACGAGCTGCGTCCCTACTATGCCCGGGCCCATGAGATCTGCGGGCTCCCCGCCTGCAACTACGACCCGGAGCACTGGGTAAGTGTCCTCGGATCAGACAGGATTTTGACCGGGGATTCCAGGTTCAGCAACGAGATCTTTCACATCCAGGTCCAGGACTTCGGCCGGCGCTATCGGGAGCGGCTCCAGCGCTCGAAGAACCTCGACCTGGTGCTGCACGCGCCGGTCATGCGACTCCGTCTGGAGGGCGCTGCCTGCACCGCGGTCGAAATCCGCACGCTGGGCGGGTACGAGCCGACGATCCGCGCGGGCCGGTTCGTGCTCGCCGCCGGAGGGATCGAGAATCCCCGGCTGCTGCTGCTCTCCGCTGACCATCCGGCCGGTGCTCCCGGCAATGCCGGCGGGCTGGTCGGCCGCTACTTCAGCGATCATGCGTTCGTCGATCCGGGAACCCTGGTGCTGCGAGAGCCGGACTCGTTGGGCTTCTATCGCGCTCGGCCGGTTGCCCCCGGACGAGGAGCGAGCTCGGTCCGGGGCGTCCTGTCTCTCCGCCGCGAGGTCGCCCAGCGGGAGCGCCTCATGCATGCGGCCATGTACTTCCATCCCCGACACGAAGCTCATCGGGTCTTCGATACCCCGGAGGTCAAGGCCTTCCAGACGCTGTGGAACAAGGTCAAGCAGCGCGCGGTCCCCGGAGCCGCCTGGCCCTATGTCAGACGGGCGGCGATGGCCCCACAGCGAGTGGCTGTCGCGCTGGCGCGCAAGCTTGCGGTGCGACATGGGCCGGCCCGACGCTGGCGCATGCGTGCGGCCTTCGAGACCGGGTTCCGCTATGACAACCGCGTGATGCTGAGCGACGAGCCAGACCGCCTCGGCAGGCGCCGGGTACTGGTTGAATGGCAGATCGGTGAGGCGGATGTCGAGAACATGCGCCGAGTGACGCAGCTCTTCGGCCATGCGGTCAGCGATGCCGGCATCGGCCATCTGGAGCGCGCCTTCCCGGACACGCCGGCGGGGTGGCGGGAGGCGCTGGAGCCGGCCAAGCACCACATGGGAACCACCCGGATGCACGTCGCCTCCCCGCTCGGCGTGGTGGATGAGAACAGCCGGGTTCACGGAACGTCGAACCTGTATGTCACCGGCAGCTCTGTTTTCCCCAGTGGGGGATACGCGAATCCCACGCTGACGATTGTCGCGTTAGCGGCTCGACTGGGGGATCATCTCAAGCGAGTGGCCGGCAGATGATCTCACAGCATTCGGATGGGTGAGCTCTCTAGGTTCCTGGCGCTAACCCCAAAGGAGTGATCCGCGGCGAGCGCGGTCGAGAGCCGGCTGCTTGATCCCTGTCGCCCAACAGCAGATCCCCGCATTTTCATTCGATGCGGCCGAGTGTTGCCATCGTTACCGGGATCGCCGTCGCTGCGG
>Ga0180121_10001157_pt1 | contig 11140 bp, 11 predicted proteins | sample AntDrymUQ5402106_2_FD_129676 | JGI IMG/M metagenome (GOLD analysis project Ga0180121, IMG submission 129676) | Polar desert sand microbial communities from Dry Valleys, Antarctica - metaG UQ540 (21.06) (version 2) (version 2) | ecosystem: Environmental > Terrestrial > Soil > Desert | place...
GCGGCCTCTACCTCTCCGCGCCGCAGCGTCAGCTTCACCTCGTACGGCGCGCGGTACCTGTCGCCCTCGCGAGTGAACGTGAGCGCACGGTTGGGAATCGACACGCTCGCGAGAACGATCGTGGTGTCGGGCGCATTAGCCGCGAAGTACGACACCTTTCCGACGAACGAGAGTGGCGCCGGGCCGGCTATGAGGCCGAGCTGCCGGTAGAGCTGGCTCACGTCCGGAGGCGCGGTCCCTTCGCGGGGAAGTGACCGGGGGTCGAGAGTCGGCTCTACGCGCGAGCCTGAGCAGGCGAGGAGCCCGGTTCCGGCCAGGACCAGGGCCAGCGAGCGATTCAGGAAAGTCATCATCGAAATAAATACCCTATCCGGTCCCGCCGGTTTCTATTAGCTTCGCCGCGTGTCCCGAGAAAAGCTGGTCGGCACTGTCGTAGCTGGCTATCAGGTCAAGAAAGAGGTCGGCGAGGGTGGTACCTCCGCCGTATTTCTGGCCGAGCACCCGAATCATGGCACCGTCGCACTGAAAGTGCTACGGGAAAAGCTGCGCCAGGATCGCACCGCCGTCGCGCGCTTTATCCGCGAGGCAAAGTATGGCGCGCGCGTCCGGCACCCCAACGTCGTCGAGACAATCGAGATCGGCGAGGCCGAGAACGGCCTTCATTTCCTGGCGATCGAGTGGGCGGAGGGCGAGATACTCGAGCGCTACGCCAAGGAACACGCTCCACTCCCGAAGGCCGAAGCGACGGTAATCGTGTCGCAGGTTGCCGCCGCGGTACAGGCCGCTCACGACGCGAGCATCGTTCACCGGGACTTGAAGCCCGAAAACGTGATGTACGATCCGAAAACGAAGAAGGTGAAGCTTCTCGATTTCGGCATCGCGACCGACACCCAGGCTCCGAGCGACGAGAGGTTGACGCGAGCCGGGTTTTTCGTCGGCACACTCATGTACATCGCACCGGAAGCGCTTTCCGGTGAGCTTGTCACTGCCGCCGCCGATCAGTACAGCATCGCAACAATCGCCTACTTTCTGCTCACGAAATGCCTGCCTTACACGGCGAAAGCACCCCGTGAGATGTTCACACAGCTTCTGACGAAGCCCCCGATCCCGCTGCGAGATGCCTGCGATGACATCCATTTCAGCCCGGCTCTGGAGACGGTTGTCATGCGGGCGCTTTCCCGCACACCGGCGTCACGCTATCCGAGTGTCGATGCTTTTTCGAAGGCGTTCCAGGAAGCGGCGGCTGTCGAGATGGAGCCTGTGCGCGCGCTCGACAAGTTCAAGGGATTATTTGGACGCAGTCGCTAGTCGTCCGGGTCCACAGGAAGCCACAGCGTGAACGTGGAGCCCTTTCCGACCTCGCTCTGCAGTTCCACCATTCCCCCGATCAACGCTGCCAGACGACGCGAAATAGGCAATCCGAGCCCCGTTCCGCGCTCGGCAGAATGTCCCCGCGGACCCGCACCAACCTGCTCGAACTCGTCGAAGATGCGGCCCTGGTCGGCCGGAGCGATGCCGATGCCCGTGTCGATGACCTGAATTCCGATCCATGGCGACGCCGGATATGACAGCCGATCGTCGGGCGACTTCGGCTCATGCGATGGAGGTGAGTCGACCAGTCGTGTGCGGATGATGATTCCGCCTTCATTCGTGTACTTCACCGCGTTGCCAAGCAGATTCACGAGAATCTGACGCAGGTGCGTGGGATCCGTCCTGATGCGAGGCAGGGCCGCTCCCATCACGAGCGAGAGAGTCAGCGCCTTTTCGCTGACGAGCGATTCGATCTCGCTCGCAACATCGAGCACGAATGGTCTCAGGTCGACGGGCTCGGTGTGAATCTCCAGCCGGCCGGCAGCCATCTTGGCGAGATCCAGCACCTGATCGACGAGGTGCCGCAAGTGATTGGCCGACGCTTCGATGCGCTCCACCGGTTTTACCTGGCGCGGCGCGAGCTCGCCGTAGACTCCTTCGCGCAGAAGATCCACGAACCCGACGATCGCGTTGAGAGGAGTGCGCAGCTCATGAGAGACGTTCGCCAGAAACTCGCTCTTCATGCGGTTGACGCGAAGTAGTTCCGATGACAGACGCTCGAGTTCCTTCGAGCGCTCGACCAGGCTGCGCGCCTGCCGCCGCTCGTGACGAAGCACCAGCGCCAGACCGAGAACGGCACCGAGTGATACGATCCAGCCAATCAGACTCGTCCACTCGTCGAGACCGAGCTGTGAGAAGGTGCGCATTGACTCCAATCTACGAAGCCTCTAACCTCCCGCACTATGCCGGACACGACGACGCTCATCGCGCTGCTTGCATCGCGCTCCGCCCGGCGGGGAACGTTTACACTCGCTTCGGGAAAGACATCCACTCTCTACATCGACGCGCGCCTCACGACAATGAGCCCCGAAGGTCTCGCGCTAATCGGCCCGCTCTCGCTCGAGATCATGCGCGCACACGAGTGGCTCGCCGATTCGGTCGGCGGTCTCACCCTCGGTGCCGATCCGATCTCCTATGCGATCAGCTATGCGAGCACGGCGACAGAATTTCCGGTGCGGGCGTTCACCGTCCGCAAGGAAGCGAAGTCACATGGCACCGGAAAGCTCATCGAAGGACCGTTCCAGCCGGGTGACCGCGTTGTGATCATCGAGGATGTGATTACAACTGGCGGATCCGCGGCGCGCGCCGTCGAGGCAGTGCGCGCTGCCGGGGGAAGGCCGGTGGGAGTACTCGCGCTCGTTGATCGCGAGGAGGGAGGCCGGGAAGCGCTCGTCGCCTCGACCGGTCTCCCCGTAGTGAGCATCGTTCGCGCGAGCGAAATCGTCGCGCGAATGCCCCCTTGATGGCCGGTTAACGCGGAGGACTCTTCGCCATCCAGCCGGGCGATGCGGCCGCCGGTTTGAAAGAGGATAGCGTCCCGGCGTGGGGAAGCACGAGCTCCTTTCGGAAGTACTGTACCATGCCCTGCCCATCGTACAGTCCGCGGAACGTCACCGGCGACATCCTCATCACCGTCCGCACGTGGCGCCCAAAACTCTGCGGCGATGAATAATCGAGGTGATTGGCCACACGCGCGACGGAGAGTCCCGAATTCTCGAACAGCCGCGCCGCACTGACGAGGCGGGCAAGAGAGAGATATCGCTTCGGCGCCGACAGCTTCGCACGAAAGAACCTGCTCATGAGCGTGCTCGGCAGAATGTTCATGTGGCGCGCGAGCTGTCGCACCGTCGAAATTCTGGGCGCGCCATTGAACAGGAGCTCGAAAAAGCGCCAGCAATCGGGAGAGATACCGGGAAGATCCAGACTGATCTGCGACAGCGCGGACCGCTGCAGATCGCTGGAACCGTGAGAAGCGAGAAGATTTCGGAGTGTCTGCCACCCAGTCGGCTGGCGGGCGTCGACAAGGGTGCGCACACCGAGTTGCCCAAGTGCGAGGGTGGAGTGCGGCGTGGAATTCTGCGTCTCAGTGAGGAGCGCGACCGCCGGAATTCTCGGAAATTCGCGAACCATTGCCGCCACCCGCGAGGAGCTTTGCATTCCGTAGCGCGTGACTGAGATCAGGACCAGGCTGGCCCGCCGTTGCCTCAGATCGGAAATGACCTCGTCGAGGGATTCGCGGTGCAGTGGATCGCACAACCCCTGCGCCGCGGCATCGACCCGCGATCGTTCCATTGGAGTCAGCATCGTTGACACAGGAGATCTTTCGGGAGTGCGCCTCGGTCCTGCCGCCATAGTGGAATCCTCTGGTTACTGTCGGCGGACAAGGTTACATCGGTCCGTCAGACGCCCGTCACGGCCCCGTGCTCAGGTGCCTGTAGGCGCTGACGAATCGTCAGAGGCTATATTGGGGGAGAGATCGGTCGGACGATCGCGGAATAGTATCTTTCTGGTACGAATTCGAGGAAAGTCCGGGCTCCATTGGACAGGCTGCCAGGTAACACCTGGGCACAGGCGGCGTGAGCTGCTTACGTGACGGACAGTGCCACAGAGAACAGACCGCCACTTCGGTGGTAAGGGTGAAAAGGTGGGGTAAGAGCCCACCGCGCGCGTGGTGACATGCGTGGCACGGCAAACCCCGGCTGGAGCAAGGCCAAATATGCGGCGAGGAGCGTCCACTCCGAATAAAACGCCGCGGGTAGGCTGCTGGAGAGTGCGGGTGACCGTACTCCTAGAGAAATGATCGTCCGGATCTTCGGGTCCGACAGAACCCGGCTTACAGACCGATCGCTTGCACTCGAACGGCCTCCGCGAGAAACTTTCGTCGGAGGCCGTTCTTCATCGGACCACGGAGACAAGCTGGTGAGACTTGCAGCGACAGCGTTCACGATTCTACTCATGGCGTCGGGTGCGTGCGCACCGGCGCGCCGTTCCAGTCCCGATCCACTACCGCCCGCTCCTGATCCCGCACAACCGATTCCGCCCATCGTTGCCATTCCGCTCACGGAAGTACCTGGACCGTGGAGCCTCTCCTATGCCAGCGGCAGTACCGGCTATCGCATTACGCGCACGACCACGGTAGAGGATCGTTCCGGACCAGGCGGACGCCGCGAAGTCTCAAGTGACCGACGCCAGGAAACGATATCGCTGACGGTGGAATCGCCGACCAGGATCATCATCGATGCGGTACTCGATAGTCTCGAGCTCACTCCGCGGCCTGCCGCAGCTGACTCGCTTACGCCGGCGGCACGATTATCTGCCGATATTTCCAACGGACAGTTGCGCTTTCGGACAGACGATTCATCCAGTAGTTGCGCGCCCGGGAGAGCGATTCTCACCGGCGACCTGCGCGTTCTTGCGCCAGTGATGCCTGAAACACTGGTGAAGAACGCAACCTGGACCAGCTCCGATTCGACCACGCTATGTCAGGCAGGAATCGTGATGACGTCCGTCGCCAGCCACACCTATACGGTGCTGGGCGAAGCAGGAGGCAGCCTCGCTGGGCTCGTTCAGGTAAGAAGAATCAGCTTGATTCGAGGAGAGGGTGAAGGAGCACAGCAACAGCATCGCGTAAAATTGTCGGCTGCGGGAACTGAGATGTGCGATTACTACCTGGAGACGCCAACGGGACGCATCAACACGCTTCGCACCGATCAGCAGCTCGACATCCAGATCGAGAATTCCGGACGGGTGCACCGTTTTTCACAGCAGACCCGCCGTGAGTATTCAATGATCCGTTAGTCTACCAGACGCAGCGGCATCACCAGGCACATGTAGGACGCGGGGTCGCTCCAACCTTCCGGCTCGATCGTGGCAGCCCGCTCTGGAGCCTTGAAGGTGAGCCGCACTTCATCAGTCGGGATGTAGCGGAGGATCTCGAGCAGATAATTCGCGTTGAAGCCAATATCGAGCTGATCACCCGTATACCTGATTGGTAGCTCGTCCTGAGCTTCGCCCAGGTCCGGAGTCTGAACACTGAACTTCAGCATTCCCGAGTTGAAGGACAGGCGAATCCGGTGTGTCTGATCGGAGGCGATCACCGACATGCGCTTGAGCGCACTTATCAGAGCTACTTTGTCGGCCGTCGCCACCCGGTCGTTGTCCTTGGGGATTACTTGCTCGTAGTTCGGATAGGGACCTTCGATCAGACGGGTGAAAACCGCGGTAAACGGAGACCGGAATCCGATATGATTATCGCCACGTGCAATCTCCAGCTCTTCCTCGGCGGGGAACAGCCTGCGTACCTGCTCAAGTGCCTTGGGCGGAACGATCAAGTCGCTCGACGGGGCATTGGTGGAATTGATCGGCATTTCCATCTTGGCCAGCCGGTGCCCATTCGTCGCGACCATCCGCATGTTGTCCGGACGAAGCTCCCACAACACACCATTCAGGATCGGTCGACTTTCCTCCGATGAAACCGCAAACGAGGTGTGCGAGATCAGCTGCTGAAGATCGCCTGACCGAATGCGCCAGCTCTCGTTGAAGCGAACTGATGGGAACGTCGGGAATTCGTCCCGGGGCAACCCGAGAAGCTTGAATCGTGAGCGGCCACACTCGATGGTGATACGTTGTTCTCCGACCGCACTGATCTTCACCGGAGCTGGCGGGAGCTCCCTTGCAATCTCCGACAGCTTCTTCGCCGGTACGGTTACCGCGCCAGGCGCGTCGACATCCGCCGAAACCTCGGTGCTAACAGCGATATCGAGATCCGTGCCCGAAAGCTTGATCCCTTTATCAGTGGTCTCGAGGAGAATATTGGCGAGAACGGGCAACGTTGTTTTTGCCGGAATACTGGCGGCTACCGCTGCAAGTCCTTCCTGGAGCTTCTCACGGGAGATCGTAAAGCGCATCCTGCCCCTTTGTGGAATTCTCGGTGAGCTCTTTGTTACTGCTCTTTAAAGAAGAAGAGTAGCAGTAGTAGTAGGCTCTGTGGACTACTCGGCGGACTGCCTAAGTTATGAAGGTGCTGTGGTTTCCGCCACGTTCTTTAATGTGTGGTCGACGTTTATAACTCGGGTTGTCGCCGGGTGTCGACATCGTTTGAACGCAACCGTCGTTTATCCACGGTGCCCTGATGGGGATTTCCAAGCGTTTCAAGGATAGTTCGAACTTTTCCCACACGGGTGCGCAGCTCGTCGCTCGACCCCATGTCGTTTTCGACTTTATCGAGGCTGTGGATGACGGTAGAGTGATCCCGTTTGCCAAAAGCATTTCCAATCTCGACGAGCGGAGTTCCAAGCATCTCGCGAGTGAGGTAAATGGCGATCTGACGTGGCACAGTAAGATTCTTGGTACGCGTCTTCGAGCGAAGCCCTTCTGCTGTAACACCCCACTCTCTGGCAACAGTCTGCTGGATTGCCGATATCGTGAGTGAAGCGGATTCTGCCTGGGCGGTCTGGTCCGCCCCGCGGAGCTTGTCACGAAGAGCCTCGCGTGCGACCTCGACGGTAATGTCCTTGTGCTTGAGCGAAGCGTACGCGAGCAGCTTGATTATGGATCCCTCGAGCTCCCTCACGCTCGACCTCACATTCTCGGCGATGAAATGAATGACTTCATCCGGAATGGTCAGCTCGAGATGGTCGAGCTGAGCCTTCTGCTGCAGGATCGCAACGCGGTGCTCGAAATCCGGAGCATCAATGTCAGTTACCATTCCCCACTCGAACCGGCTCACGAGACGGGCCTCAAGGCCGGCAATATCGGAAGGCGCACGATCACTGGTTAGAACTATCTGGCGTCCGCCTTCGTAAAGCGCGTTGAAGGTATGAAAGAACTCTTCCTGAGTTGACTCCTTACCCTTGAGAAAGTGGACGTCGTCGACAAGCAGCAGATCCGTCTCGCGATACCGTTTGCGAAAGTCCGGAGTCTTGCGCTCTCCAATCGAACGAATGAACTCGTTCATGAACTGCTCTGCGCCGACGTAAGTGATGCGTGCACTCGAGTTACGCTGCCGCGTTTCGTGTGCAACGGCCTGCATCAGGTGCGTTTTGCCAAGCCCGGTTGCTCCGTAGATAAAGAGCGGATTGTAGACCTTGCCAGGTGCCTGACTGACAGCGTGGGCCGTGGCAGCGGCCATCTCATTCGATTTGCCTATGACAAACAGATCAAAGGTATATCTCTCGCTCAGTGGCGTTGAAGTGACGCCATTCTGTGCGTTACCTGGCTTTAAAAGGCTGGCGGCAGGAGGGGCAACAAAGAAATCCATCTGCGGCCGCTTCTTCCGCTCCTCGTGTACGCGGAATACAACGCTGAGTGGGTGGCCTAGTGCGATCGGGGCGAAAGACGCGAACATCGCGGCGTGCTTCGACTCATTCCAGTCGGCGGTAAACTGATCCGGGGCTCCGACTATCAGCGTTGAACCCTCGATCGAAAGCGCTTCTGTCGGCTCGAGCCAGGCCTGAAAAGTTTGCTGAGGGAGTTCCTGCCGGGCGCGATCCAGCAAACGATTCCAGACTTCCGACGGGCTCAGAGACATGACGCGCTAACCTGCCCGGTTTATGTGGAAAAGTCAAACCGTCGTGATGCGAATTGCTTCATGTCGCTTGACCTATCTTCAATGGTGGGATAGTTTTACCGGTTCTCTGCCGTAAAGATCTTATTGGTTTCTGGAGCATCGTAATGGGCAAGCCCACCTACCGTCCCCGCAACAAACGCCGCATCCGGACCCATGGTTTCCGGCTCAGGATGGCAACGAGATGGGGACGTGAAGTTCTTAGCCGCCGTCGCAAGAAGGGACGCAAGCGGCTTACTGTCCAGTTGCCGACCAAGTACGCCGGCGCGTGACGGTTTCGGCTTTCCTCGCAGCCACAGGCTGACGAAGGAGGCCGACCTCGAGGCAGTACGACGAACAGGGAAGCGCATGCATACCGACCATCTCGAGGCTCGGGCGGCCGCTTCCCTGTTGCCCAAGCCACGGGTCGGTGTCGTCGTGCCGAAATACAAACAACGAATAGTTGCGCGCAATCGGTTGAAGCGAAGGTTGCGTGAGCTGGCGCGAATCCGGTTGCTGCCGGTGCTCGGACAGCTCGATCTTCTCGTCAGAGCGAAGCCCGGTGCGTACCGATCGACGTTCGCCGAGCTCACTTCCGACATCGAGTCGATTGCGCGCTGGGCGGATAGTCTCCGCCAGGCTCCCTGAATGCGGACGATATTTATCCGCCTGATCCGCGGTTACCGGCTGGGAATCTCTCCACTTTTTCCCGCCAGTTGCCGTTACTATCCAACCTGTTCGGCCTTCGCGCTCGAAGCCTTCGAGCGTTACGGTGTCATCAAGGGTGCCTGGCTCACCACCGGCCGTATCCTTCGCTGTCACCCCTTTCGGCCTGGCGGCTACGACCCGGTCCCCTGAATGGATAAGCGCTTTTTTCTTGCACTGTTTCTGTCGTTGATCGTCATCGCGATCACGCAGTTCGTGTTCCCATCACCGAAGCGCATCCCGGCTGTACCGATGACTGCGCAGGACAGCGCCGCATCCATTCGTGCCGCTACTCCGAACGCCAACCCTGCACCGGTCGTGCGCACCGGTCCAGCATCCGTGGGCGGAGCGGCCTCACCCGTGCCCGCACCAGGTGTGGTAGTACCTCCAGTTTCCGGCGCCACTGTTGGCGAGACCACTTCGGTTGTCACGCCGAAGGCACACTACCAGTTCAGCAGCATCGGAGCGGCTCCCGTATCCATCGTCATCAGCAACTACCAGAATCGCTCCCCCACCGGCGGGCTCCTCGATCTCGCGATGCGTGGATCCTCGCTGCTCGGTTATCGGCTCGTACTACCGGCCGATACAGTGGCTCTCGACCGAGTTCCATTTCAAATGAGCAGGACGACGATGGCGGGTGGTGGCGAGCAGCTTCGCTATAATGCCACTGTCGGCGCGACCAGTGTCGTCATCAACTACACGATCCCGGCGGACACGTCGGCGAGCTATACAATGAAGGTGACGGGAACGCTATCCGGCATAGCTGGCCAGGCCTTCCTGCTCGTTGACCTTCCGAAAACTCTGCGCTCCGCCGAGTCTGACACCTCTGCCGACCAGCAAAGTCTGGCCTACAGCTTCAAGCCACAGCGTGACCGTGCCGGCAGCGTGCTGTTCGACAAACTCGATCCGGGCGAGAAGAGACTGCAGCCTGGGCCTCTAACCTGGGTCGCCGTCAAGAACAAGTATTTCGTGCTGGGGATGCTCGCGCTGAAGGACGGAGTTCCGTTCAGCGAAGTGACGCTTACCGGCGGCCCTCGGCTGACAAACATCGCGAACACCGCTTCGGCGACAGCTGTCCAGGCATTGAAGAACAATGGTTTTGGTTTCGAGATCTATGCGGGCCCGCAGGAATCGCAGCGGCTGATGGCGCTGGGAAGGGAGTTCGACACCGTGAATCCCTACGGGTGGGGCTTCATGCAGGGAATGGTGCACCCGATTGCCTCGAAGGTGATCGAAGCGCTGCTGTGGATGCACAACCGTCTCAACCTCAGCTACGGATGGGTGCTCGTCATACTGGGCATCCTGATCAGGCTCGCGCTCTGGCCGCTCAATCAGAGCACGATGCGATCGAGCCTGAAAATGCAGGAGTTGCAGCCCAAGCTTGCCGCGGTGCAGAAGAAATACAAGGACAATCCGCTCAAGCAGCGCGAGGCGATAATGGCCGTGTACAGCGAGGCGGGAGTGAGTCCGTTCGCGGGCCTCACCGGATGCCTCCCCGCGCTCCTGCCGATGCCTATTCTCTTCGCGCTCTTCTTCGTTTTCCAGAATACGATCGAGTTCCGCGGCGTTCCATTCCTCTGGCTGCACGACATCTCGATCAAGGATCCTTTCTACATCCTGCCGATCCTGATGGGCCTCTCGATGTACGTGCTGTCGTGGATCGGCATGAGGAATGCCCCGCCGAACCCGCAGGCGAAGATGATGATGTACATGTTCCCGGTCATGATGACGGCGGTGCTGCTGAACATGGCATCGGGGCTCAACCTGTACTACACGGCCCAGAACGTTGCGGCGCTGCCGCAGCAATGGCTGCTGGCGAGAGAGCGCGCGCGTGTCCGCACGCCCGCTTAGCGAATGCTGCGCGTAACCTACATTGGTCACGCAACGCTACTAATTGAGACGGGTGGGAAGCTCATTCTCACCGACCCCAATTTCGAGCTCACGCTTGGGCGCTTCCTGCCGCGGGTGAGCGCGCCGGGAATCGCCCTCGACGCACTGCCCAAGCTCGACGCGATCCTCCTCACCCACGCCCACGCTGACCATCTTTCCTTCAAGGCGCTCGATGTGCTGCCGCGGGACATTCCACTCTTTGCCCCACCGGTCGTCGCTCGATGGCTCGTGAAGCAGCGTTACCTGCACGCGGTCCCGCTCGCCGCCGGCGAATCGACGGAGCTCGGCGGGGTGACGATCCGTGCCGCATCGGCAACTCACCGCGGAAACCGCTACGGCGTCGACCGGTGGCGAAGCGACGCGAATATGTACCTATTAGATACTAAAGAAAGGTCCTGTTTTTTTGCCGGAGACACCGCGTTGATGGATGACAGCACGCACCTCGTCGACCGCCACATCCGCGACGGGCAGAGGACGCTCGATCTCGCACTGCTGCCGATCGGCCACGCGCCGTGGTGGAAGCTGAAGGGCTTCCGGAAAGGACACCTGACCACTGACGACGCGCTGGCATTCTTCGAGCGGCTGGACGCACGGTTCCTGATCCCCTACCACTGGGGGACCTTCAATCAC
>Ga0180121_10001158_pt1 | contig 11134 bp, 7 predicted proteins | sample AntDrymUQ5402106_2_FD_129676 | JGI IMG/M metagenome (GOLD analysis project Ga0180121, IMG submission 129676) | Polar desert sand microbial communities from Dry Valleys, Antarctica - metaG UQ540 (21.06) (version 2) (version 2) | ecosystem: Environmental > Terrestrial > Soil > Desert | place...
TCGCGGTCGCCGCGGTCTGCGCGAAAACATTCGCGGACAACAGACAGGCGACCGAAATCAGAATCAGGGAGCAAAGAGTCTTCGGGAAGCGATGGGCTTTCATATTTCCTCCATTTGCAGAGTGGTTAGAGTTGGATCATCCCAAACTAAAGATTTGTTCCTTCATACATTGCGCGGCCAAATTCTCACTGTTTCGGAAATAGGGTGAGGCTCGGTCCTGAGCCTTGAATCAGAGTCAAGCTCTTGACGTAGCCTTCAACTATCTCGAATTGCACAAAGAAGCCAGCCGGTGCTCCCTCGATACTGAAGCGATTCGCAGCAACCGGCACGAGCGTGTAGACGGGTTGTCCCGGCACAACTGCCTTGAGCTTTCCGCCTACAATTTCGACACTCACCTCGACCGGCGGAGTTCTCAACTCATACTTGCCTGCAAATTTCTGGAGGTCCGCTTCGCTCAGAGAAACTGCGGCGGCGGTGGGGGCTGGCGTTTCCGCTGTTCGCTTGAACGGATACTCAGCAACACCCGGCAGATTCAATATCAGAGTTTCTATCTTGCCCTGCGCGTTTAGCGCGAAAGTCATAAAGGCGTAACTGCCTCCGGCACCCACGAACTTTGCCCGGAAGGTGTCGTAGTGCCAATGCTCCAAACCGCCGGTGAAAGCCGGACCAAACCGCACCCCCAGCTTGCCGCTGTCGTGAGTTATCTTCACGTCGCCGTACAGATCATTCTTGTAGGTCCCCGCATACTCTGCGAGGGCTACCGAATGTCGAGTATCTTTGACCCGCTCCGCCTCCTGTTTCTTCTGCGCCGCCTTCCCTTGCTCCTCAAAAGACTTCATGGTCTTTGACACTTCCGCGCTCCAGTCGCGCGGCGGTGCGCCCAGGTACGCGTCGAAGATTCGAAACATGAGGGGAACTGGGAGAGTTGTGCCGCCCATGTTGGTGAGGATGACCAGGCCCAGTTTCTCTTCGGGAATCATTGCCACCTGGGCCCTCATTCCATCGATCGCGCCACCATGCTCAACGACCTTGCGTCCTCGGTAGTCGTGAAGGAACCAACCGAGTCCGTAATTCAGGAAATGAGCTTCGGGATAGAGAAGCGAGAACGGCGGCTCAAAGCGAATAACGGTCTGCGACATATGCATCTCTTTAGCTGCGCCAGAGCTCAGGAGGCGCTGCTTTTGATATTCCCCTTGCGCGAGTTGCAGTCGCACCCACTGGGCCATATCTACGACACTAGAATTGATTGAGCCCGCGGGCGCGATGTTGTCGATGTTGCGCCAGGGAATCACTTCAACTTTGTCTTCAACCTTGGCGTGAGGAGATGAGACATTGTCAGAATTCTTTAGATCTTTGATGCTCGTGCTGCTAGCGCTCATGCTCAATGGGCTGAACATTCGTTGCCGGATGAAGTCATCCCAGCTCTTGCCGCTTACTTTGGCGATGAGCTGTCCGGCCGCCAGGTACATCAGGTTTTGGTACCCGAATGTGCTTCGCAAACTCCAGGTAGGCTTGAGATGGCGAGCGCGGCGCAATATTTCGTCGCGATCGTATTCAGAGCCGTACCACAGGAGGTCGCCACGTTCGAGGCCGCTGCGGTGGGACAGGAGATCGCGCACGGTCAACTCCCGGGTGACGTATGGATCATAGAGCTCAAACTCCGGCAGATATTTCGTCACCGGGTCATCCCACTTTAGCTTTCCTTCATCCACCAGCATCGCTACCGCAGCCGCGGTAAACGCCTTCGACGAAGAGCCAATGGCGAAAAGCGTGCGCTCGCTGACGGGTAGCGGATCGCCGAGCTTTCTTACGCCGTAACCTTTTGCCAGCACGATCCGATCATCCTTTACGATCGCGATAGCAAGGCCCGGTACTTCCCATTCGCGGAGCGCCTTATTGACGTAGTCATCAAATCCACCGAGTGGTGCTTCCTGTCCATGAGCAGGATGGAAGACCAGCAACACGAAAAGCAGAGTGGTAACTAAACGAAGAGGGAGCATAGAATGTTTTCTCGATTTCCGGGGAAATGACTGGAACGCGCGCCATTCATATACCGCAAGTGCTGCACAATGTCAACAATGCTACAGATGCTGCAAGCGAGCCTTGTCTGTCGAACAGTGATTTGCTATCTTCCCTGCGGCAAAACTCGCGTACCGAGTTTTCCCGAGCGGGGCAGTAGCCCGACCGTCAGGGAGGGCGTATCTAAGGATGATGAGACGGACGTTCTCTCCCTGACGGTCGGGCTACTGCCCCAAATCCGAAGTAGCGGGTCCGGCGGAATGGAAAATCCTGGGTTCGGTCTCAAGGATACCGCAGTCAACGTTTCAGAAATTGGAGTAGATCACACCAGCATTGGAGAAGAATGAACAGGTCTAGCTCGCGTAACGAAGGAGGCCGCTCCTCTCATCATACTGATAGCACTGACCGGCAGAGTTCAGCCCTCGAGGTGCGTTTTGCAAAAGCGCAATCGGGCCTTAACCCGCGTCGCCAGCGGTTGGTCCGAGCCATCCTTGACTCAGCAGATGAGACTTGTTTCCTTTCGTCGCGTGAACTTGCCAAACGGTATCGCGTCGATGCAACGACGATTCTGCGAGCCACTCAGGTGCTGGGTTACCAGACTTACGCTGACTTCTCAGCCGACTTGCGGCAGCACTTCGTGACACAAATCACGCCCTATGCAGCGTTGAAGGCGGCCACCCGAGAGCAGCGAAGTGTCGCTGATCACGTCGATCACTCTCTGGAGAAGGCGTTAGACAACATAAATGCATTGAAATCCGGTCTGGATAGACAGCGCATCATAGAATTGGCCAAGCTGATTAAGCGTTCGCGTCGCATTCTCGTAGTTGGCGTAGACTTCGCCGCTTCGCTGGCTAGTTGCCTGGCTTACGGGTTGTTGGGACTTGGCTTCGACGCTGAGGCGCCGGCAGGGAGCACCGGGAATCTGCAACACAAGGTTGACGTCCTGACGCCGAAAGATGTGCTCGTGGCCATCAGCTTTGGTCAATGCCTCAGGGATACGGTCGACGCGGTGCAGCAGGCCAGGAAGCAAGGGGTGCCGACTTTCGGGATTACCGACAGCGATACAACGCCGATTGCACGCTACTGTAACGCTCATGTGGTAGCGTCCGTCGTCAGCCCATCGTTTCTCAATTCCTATGTCGCTCCGACGGCTGTCATAAACGCCATACATGTAGCTTGCGCTCATATTGATCCCAAGCGCGCGCTTACCCGGCTAAGGCCGACGGATAGTGAATACGCCGCTGGGCCGCGCTGGTACCGAGAGCCTAAAGGGACTAACGGAAATTTGCCTTGAGTTTGAAACGGTAGTCTCGTTGTCACAAATAAGAACAGGCAGTGGAAGACCCCGGTCTTCGAGCTATTTGGCGCCAGTGTAAGCAGATTTTTCCTTCTGATTATTAACGTGTCGAGCGTAACCCAACAACGTCCTGTCACGATCCGGGACATAGAACTTATTTCAGAGATGCGAGAGGTCGAAGCGCTCCAGAAAGAGGTCTGGAGAAGTGACGATCGCGACATCGTTCCTTACACCATCTTCGCCGCTACGCGGGAAATTGGTGCGATCCTGGTTGGCGCATTTGACGGGTCATCGCTCATCGGCTTCGCTTACAGCTTCATCGGGCGAGAAGACGATCGGACGGTCCATCATTCGCACATGCTTGCGGTCATGCCTAGCTATCGCAACTTTAATCTCGGCTACAAACTCAAGTTAGCGCAGCGGGATCGAGCTCTCGCACAAGGAATCACGAGGATGACGTGGACCTTCGACCCACTTCAAAGTTTGAACGCCCATTTCAACTTCGCCAAGCTCGGAGTTGTCGCGGATGCTTACAAGGAAAACTTCTACGGTGAGGCGACCTCAAGCTTTCTGCATCAGATCGGTAACGGCACTGATCGCCTCTGGGTTACCTGGCCGTTGGATAGCAGCCGCGTATACGAGCGACTACAGACTAAACCCAGCAGCAGAATCCCAAACGTTGACCTGGCGGCGATTGGCCCTCTGGTCCAGGTGGGCCCAAACAATGTTCCTCAGAGAAGACAACCCTCCGAAGTCGCCGGTCAGCAAGACATCTCGATTGAGATCCCGGCGGACATTAATGCGGTGCAGCGTCAGCGGCCCGATTTGGGGGTTAGTTGGCGCGAAGCAACGCGATGGGCCTTCCAAGAGGCGATAGCTTCTGGATACCAGGTCGAAGATTTCCGCGGTGCTGCCAGAAACGACCAGTCAATCGGAGTTTACCTCCTCAGCTACGGAAGGAAACTAGATGTGAAGAAATAGAAATCGCTCAAGAAAGCACTCAAGCTGCAGGAATTCGCAGGTCGGGAAGGGGGGCAGTCCTTAGCTTGAAGGTTCGGTGGGTTCAAGGCGCCCCCGCTCAACCTTGAATGCCAGTCTTCGTCCTATGAGTCGGCCGCGGGCATTACCTGCATTGACGCTTGATTCGATCAAGAAGCCTTTGAAACTTGAGCGGGGGCGACTTAAATTTACCGGACCTTCAAGCTAAGGACTGCCCCCTTCCCGACCTGCGAATTCCTGTAGCGTGAATGCTTTCTGTGAGCGATGACTTCACGGACGCACCGGTCGTCCGTCGTCGGCCCAATTGAGACCCAGTTGGTACGGCGAGGTGGCACTGACCATTACACGAGGCAGTTGGAATCGAACCATCGACAAACTTAAAAAGTTTATCGGACACTTGATCAGAGGTTCCGTTAAGTATCGATCACCTGACGGCAGCACAAGTTCGCCCATACACCGATGAAACCAATGAAGACCAAAGTCCGCCCGGATATTCGAGCCCTTACACGACTCGTGCCTGCCAGCGGCAATCTCGTCCAGGGCCAATCTGAGCTGGCTATTGATCCGGCTTTGGCTGAGGCAGCCAGCCGGATCATTGCCGCTAGCCAGAACCACTACGGCCCGGCGGAAGGTCTCATTGAGCTTCGTCGCGCGGTGGCGGAAAAGATCTCTGCTTTTAACGGGATCGTGATAGATCCGGAAGCCGATCCGCTGCAGTTACTAATTACTTCCGGCGCAACCGGAGCGCTGATAGCCATCGCGCAGACTTACCTCAGAAGCGCTTCCGCACTCGTTTTCGAGCCTTATTATCCTTACCACCGGCACATTCTCACGGAGTTGGACGGAACCACGGAGGTGCTGCCGCTTCATGGTGAGAGGCTCGAACTGGACGTCGATGAGTTACGCGCTCGATGCCGAGAGTTGAAAAACAGAAAGGCTTTCCCTTTGCGCGCCATCATTATCTGTACGCCTGTAAATCCGACCGGCAAGGTGTTCACGACGAATGAGCTGGCGGCGATCGCGGCTGTATGCCTGGAGTTTGATCTCCTATGCATTGCGGATGAGGTCTATGAACACTACGTCGTCAGTGGGCAGCCGCACATTTCTATTGCGACTTTGCCGGGTATGTGGGAGCGAACGATCACGGTCAACTCCTTTTCAAAATCATGGAATATTTCCGGCTGGCGACTCGGCTACGTTTACGGTGACGCGCGTCTCGTGTCTCCTCTTAACAGGGCCAATAATGTTTTCTACGTATGCTCGCCGACCCCGCTACAGCGTGCGCTGTCCGAAGTGTTGATGATTGATCCCCGCTACTACACCCGCTTACGCGAGAGTTTTGCGGTCAAGAGGAGACGTGCCGTTCAGGCGCTTGAACAAGCGGGATTCGAGATTTACGACTCCGGCTCCGCATTCTATGTATGGACACGGATTCCCAAGGGATTTGAAGATGCCATGCAGCTTAATGAGATGTTGATCGACAGAGCGGGCGTCGCAGGCGTGCCAGGGAGCGCCTTTGCCGATAGCAATGACTGGGACAACTACATGCGACTTTGCATTGCTCGGGAAGATGGAGTGTTGCAAGGCGCCTTCGACAAATTACAAAGCGCTGTGGAAACGTCTCGCCGGGAAGCAAAGGCATAGCTTTTTAAACTTTTTCTTGAAGTTAGTTCTAGGGTAGTGCCCTGGTGGCGTACGGTGGATCGAATCTATCCGCAGATTACGCAGATTACACAGATTACACAGATTAGGCAGAACGTAAGAAGGTTGGCAGGAAAGTCTATCACTTTCCAGATCTTCCTATCCCCTCTTTTCGAAATCTGCGCAATCTGCGGATAGTTTAAACTTTTCCTTTCTGTTGCCGGCTGTGCGTAAGATAGTCTTGCTTATTTTTGTTCTAGCTTCCGATCTCAATAAGAAGGAGCCATTAAGATGAAAGCTCGTGCGGTCTGTTTGGCGCTGTCGCTAGTGAGTTTTGCCTTCGCTGCAAACGCCCAGGAACGAAAGATGAAGATATACATCTCGGCGGACATGGAAGGCGTGGTCGGGGCAGTGACGAACGAGCAATTAGGGCCGCAGGGCTTCGAGTATCAACGATTTAGGGAGTTCATGACGCAAGAAGTCAATGCCGCCATTGAGGCCGCATTTGAAGCCGGCGCTACTGAAATCGTCGTCAGCGACTCGCACGGCAACGGGCAAAACTTGCTGATTGAAAAGCTACCGAAGAATATCCTGCTGGTCCGCTCCTGGCCTCGGCCGCTGATGATGATGCAGGGCATTGATGAGAGCTTCGCCGGCGCGATCTTTCTCGGCTATCACACTGGCACGACTAACCCTCAAGGAGTGAGGGCACACACAATCTCCAGCGCCCGCCTGGCTGATGTCCGACTGAAAGGCGTCTCTGTTTCCGAGGCGGGCATCAACGCGGCAATCGCGGGTCATTTCAACGTGCCTGTGATCATGGTCTCCGGCGATGACGCAGTGGTGAAAGAGACAACCGCGCTGCTGGGAGATGTCGAAGGAGCGGTAGTCAAGTGGGCCTCGGGTTTTCACTCAGCGAAAACCTTGATGCCTGAAGCCGCTTATCAACTGATTCGAGAGAGAGTTAAGAAAGCGATCGGCCGGATTAAAGACTTCAAGCCATATAAACTGACCACCCCCATCCAGCTGGATGTCCGTTTCAAGAATTATCGCCCGTCGGAAGTACTGAGCTACCTAAGCATCGTGGAACGCACCGATGCGCACAGCATCAGATTCACAGGAAAGGACATAATAGAAGTCTCAAAGTTCCTGGAGTTTATTATGACCTACGAACCATCGCTGGAGCCTTAATCTGTGTCGGTGAATATTTTCAGTAGATTCAACTTGAAAGAGTCAATCAAAATCTGGCGCCGGCGGCTCTTTAGAAGAATGTTATCGTCGGTCATGACGTGGACTTGCTCAAAGGTGGGAAGACTATCACCAGATTGCGGTCTGAGATGGACCGGTTGAGCTCATAATTCTAAGCTTGGCGCTGCCGTTTCTTAAAACCGTAAGCTTCCATCAGAAGTCTCCTCTGTTTGGTCCTCGGATTCGTAGAACCAAAACGCCGCGTCTCTCAGCGAATCGTGGCGGGGTTATCCCCGGCAAAATTTTGACAGTGGCTTTCGATGGTTATATAAGGTACCCGCCGCCGCACAGTCCTCTTTGTTCTTTAGAACCCGGGAAAGGAGCTGGATCCAAATCCGGCGGATCCGAACCGACATGTCTTTACTAAAGCGCATTTTTTCTATCCTTCGTTTCGTAATCGCTACTTCGGTTTTTCTGCACGTAGGCCCACATCCCCCGTCCATCGCTCAAGTGCCGGATAAAGATTCTCCGGAGAACGTCTGGTCGAGAGTTGCTGACCACTCCTTTGTCATTGACGCCCTGAAGTTGAAGCCGACAAAATTCGAAGCTTTTAACCTGGACGCTTCGAGGTTGGCTGAGATCCTGCGTCAAACGCCAAGAGAGTTCACCCCCGACGCCCGTGATCGGGCAGTGATGCTGCTTTTACCTTTGCCGACTGGCGATTTCGGCCGCTTCCGTGTTGAAGAATCGCCGATAATGGCACCGAAGCTTGCCGACCGGTATCCGACGCTAAAGACTTATTCTGCAACAGGCATCGACGATCGCACCGCAACCGGGAGATTCGAATTTACACCCGAAGGATTTCGCGGCATGGTGATGTCAGCCTCGGGAACGTTTCTTATTGATCGCGCAAGCAAAGAGGATTCGCGCCGGTACATCAGTTATCTCAAGTCAAACTTGCCCCCCGATCCGAGTGGGTTTGTCTGCAAGGTAGAGAACTCCCGCCCAAGACCAATTCGACCTCGGCCCGGGCCTTACCTGAAGAAGAATCACCATCACACCTTGCTCGCTCCCGGCGACAGTAACTTGCGCATCTACAGAATAGCCGTAGCCGCTTCTGGTGAATATGTGAACGCCATCCATCAGTCGAGTCCCAGTGGTCCTGGTGGGGATCCTCTGACTCAGGCACTCATCGCGATCAACCGCACCATCAACCGCGTCAATCTTATCTACGAATTAGACCTTGGCGTACGCCTGGAATTGATCGGCGATGAACCGAGCATCATTTACCCCAGCGCCGCCAACGATCCATACGCCGCGCCGGCAACGCTGAACAAGCTCCTGGAAATTAATCAAAGCAACATCGATGAAGTGATTGGCTGGAACAACTATGATGTGGGGCACTTATTTCTGGCGCACGGCGGCGGGGTTGCAAGCACGCCGTGCGTTTGCAACGCCTGGTATAAGGCTGAAGGCCTAACGGGACGTAGGGACCCGCAGGGCGACGTGTTCGACGTCGATTACGTCGCACATGAGCTTGGTCACCAGTTTGGCGCGAACCATTCCTTCAATGGCACCACCGGAGGCTGCGCCTTCAGGCATGCCGCCACAGCGTACGAGCCCGGCAGTGGTTCGACAATCATGGGCTACGCAAGCGGCACCCGCATTTGCGGTATCGAAAATGTCCAGAATCAGAGCGATCCATACTTCCACGCAACTAGTTTGCGCGAGCTTAACTTATTTATCACCAACACGAGCCCGCAAATGGGCAACTCCTGCTCACGCAAAGTCGCCACCACGAACCTTTTCAACCCTGTGGTAGTTGCTCCCGGCAATTATGTGATTCCGAAAGGGACGCCGTTTGCTCTAACTATTCAAAGCGGCAGCGATAATGACGGCGACGCTGTGAATTACAACTGGGAGGAATTCGATTTGGCCATCGATCCAGATCCTCCAGTACTCGGCGGGCCCAATGAAGCATCCAAGATCCGCCCCCTCTTTCGTTCTCGAAAGTGGAGCGCGGGACACACGCGCACCTTCCCGCAACTTATCGATCTGCTAGACAAGCCCCCAGCAGGAACCTACACGGCGGAATCGTTGCCGATGAATGACAGAACTATGACCTTCCGCGCCACAGGCCGAGACTTGCGGGGGCGTTACGGCTTCGCCGAATCGCGAGTGAGAGTGGTGGCGAATCGCAGAGTGCGCGGGCCCGGGCGTGGGATCCGCTCGGAACCTGTTGGTCCATTTGTGGTCACTCAGCCTTGGCAAGCGGCGACGTGGCGGAGACTGGCGCCGCAGATTGTTAAGTGGGAGGTCCGGAAGACAAACCTGGCGCCGGTTAGCTGTCACCACGTCAAAATCTCTCTACTGATGAGAGGCAATGAGAATAATCCAATAATATTGGCCCCGAAGGTTCTCAATAATGGGTCCGCAAACGTGATCATCCCGGCCAATACTCCGCTCGGATATGCTCGGGTGAAGGTTGAGGCATTCGGCAATATCTTTTTCAATCTCGCCGATGCGGATGTGCAGATTGTCAGACAGTGAAATTGTGCGGACATCAATACGGAGTCAGGCAGACTCAACGATCGACGTCACTTAGGGTCCAGACGCTCCCCGCAACTTCCGTAAGTGGTAAGTAGAGATGCGTGAGGTCGAAACTTATCCGGAGCTGGCGAATGGTAGTTAGGACGGAAAGACTCGGATTCTCGAAGGACGTAACTCGAAACGGTTCGCCCATCACTTTCCCGGTCGTTGGATCAAATCGCACTCCCCATACATTAAGAAACATCGAGCTGTGATTCGTGACAAAGTATATGGACTTCCCGTCCGGTGACCATCTCGGCTTGTCAGACCATCGCCGCTCGTCCGTAACCTGGACAGCTGTGCCGCCTGAGGTTGAAACAACGTTCAGCACGGAAACTCCAGGATTGCTTGCCTGTTGGGTCATATAACATACCCATCGCCCGTCAGGCGAAAAACGAGCGCCCCAAAGATCGTGAGTTTCATCAGTTGCTATAACCCGCGATGAATTTTCAGAGTGCGGCGCATCGGACAAAGGGAAGATTGCGACCTGGTATCGATCCTTACTGCTTCTGTTGGTACTCGCCATTACAGATCGTCCGTCTGGCGACCAGTCGGTAATGTAATCGCGGAACTGGCCGGGAGTGGTCAGAAGTTGTTCTTCACCGCCCACGGCCGGCATCAGGGCAATAGGATATGATCTCTCCGATTCAGGCTCACGAGGCAGAAACCGCGTATAAGCAATTTGTTTCCCATCAGGACTCCATTGTGAACCGAAACGCGAGTAATCATCCGCAGCCAGCACCCTCACCGAATCATCCTTTAAAGACTTCACCCAGAGTTCTTCACGATCCGCGCCGTGCCGGCGCACGCTAAAGACGAGTTCCTTGCCGTCCGGGGAAACCGCGGGACTCCAGGCATCAAGATCAGCGGTCGTGATTGCCTGCCCGGTTCCCTTGCTCTTGCCGCTCACCGGATCGAACGGGACTGACCAGATTCGAGTACTTGCCGCTGTGACAGCGAAAGCCAAATGCTTGCCGTCGTTTGAAAGAGCGATGTCACTGTCAGAGCCCGAACCAGTAGTCAGGCGAACTGGACCGTCGATCCAGGTGAGCGTCTGCGGGTCGACCGTGATGCGCCAGATGTTGATAACTCCGTTGGACTCGCCTTCAAAGAACAACGCGTTGGCGGTAGGCGCCCAACGAAAATTGCCCAGTTTAATAGCCATCTCATCAAGCTGAGTACCCACCTTTCTTGAAACTTCAGCCCTGAGAGGTTTGCCCCCGGCGATGGTTGTGGTCCAAAATCCACCATCGTCAGTAAGAAACGAGATTCGCTGGGCGTCGGGATGCCAGCCGACAATGCCGAGCTTTGCGTCTGACTGGTTAGCGCTCACGGAAGTGGAGATCCCTTTCGCTGACGTCCCGGCGACGTCGACGATAAACACATCGGGGTACTCATTCA
>Ga0180121_10001159_pt1 | contig 11127 bp, 10 predicted proteins | sample AntDrymUQ5402106_2_FD_129676 | JGI IMG/M metagenome (GOLD analysis project Ga0180121, IMG submission 129676) | Polar desert sand microbial communities from Dry Valleys, Antarctica - metaG UQ540 (21.06) (version 2) (version 2) | ecosystem: Environmental > Terrestrial > Soil > Desert | place...
ACATCCGCTGCGAGATGTTCATAACCAGGACCCATCTTCTGAAACCAGCCGCGATCGTGGCGACGCAGCGCTTCGCGCCAGGCGAATCGGACAAGGCCTGCGCAGTCTCGCTGCTCCGCGTTCCATTGATCGCTAATCCGGTAGAACTGCATTTCGGCACGAAATACGAATGCTACCGCTTCGGGGAGTCAGTGCGGATTCGAGAGACGCGATCGACAGGACCGAAGTTAGCGCCTCTAGTGCATGGAGTGACTGAATGTACAGGTCGTTGCGGACAAGTTTGCATGACTCCGGGACCTTCGTTAACATGCTCGAGCTGACGTGAGTCCAATATGCGAGAACTCCTTTCCCACTTGCAGACCACTACCGTGTCAATCCGCGGCCCGACGCCGCGTATAACGCGTAAGCGCTTTTTGCGCCGTAAAACTTTACTTAGCGGCTAGAGAAGTCACTCATACACTGCTAAGCTGTATAAAGCGCAGGCGCATTCCGGTAAAAATTCCGGCAAATTATTCTACTCAGTGCTAATGAATCGTCATCCTCAATATGCTAGCCTCTACCGTCGTCATTTCCTTGACGACACCAGCCAGGCTGTTACGCTACTGACATGCCCACGAAGAAATCGTCCCCAGCCAGCCCGCTCCCGGTCCCGGTCCAACTCGTAGAGTAGAATTTATTTAATCCGGAATCAGAAAGTAATGGTGGACACGGATCTAGCAGAACTCTATGGCGTGCCCACGTATCGGCTAAACGAAGCGGTCAAACGGAACCGCAAACGATTCCCGGAAGATTTCATGTTTCAGTTGACGAAGAAGGAAGCGCACTCTTTGACATCGCAAATTGCGATATCAAAAAAGGGTCGGGGAGGGCGACGCACGTTACCTTATGCATTCACTGAGCAAGGCGTTGCTATGCTCTCCAGTGTGTTAAACAGTGAACGTGCTATACACGTCAACATTGTGATCATGCGCGCCTTCGTGAAGCTACGGGAGCTGCTGGAATCAAATGAGGAACTTAACTGCAAGTTTGCGGCCGTAATTAGAAAACTGGCAACGCACGACAAATACTTCACAGTAGTCTTTGATGAGCTTAAAAAGCTCACTACCCATCCAACTTCCCCGAGTCGACAAATCGGCTTCACCATCAAGGGCGAGGAAAAATAAACCAGCTCTTCCCTTGCCCTATTCAGGCAGTGCGTACACCGCAATGGCTTTCCAACAACATCTCTTGCCACAACCACGTAGTCCAGCTCGTCGCTCGTAGCGATGATGCAACCCACCTACTTCCGGCAACTCGATCACAACGCCCACCTCTGGAGGTTGAATCGCCCTTCCTTCCGGCGCATCTTTCTCAAGCGCCAGATGCGTCCGCGTCCGATCGTAATATTGGAAGTACGACTTGAGAATATGCCGCAAGGAAGATTCATTGAGCACAATCACGTGGTCCAGGCACTCCCGCCGGATTGATCCGATTGAGACGCTCTACATAAGGATTCTGCCAAGGCGACCTTGGCGCGGTTAGTACCTCGCCTATCCTCATCTCCCAAACCCGCTTCCGAAACGATTCTCCATAAATAGAATCCCGGTCGTGCAATAGATAACGCGCCGCACTATCCCATGGGAACGCTTCTGCGATTTGCCGCGCAGTCCATTCGGCGTGGGATGAGCGGTGACGTTGAAGTGGATGACACGACGCCTGTGATGGGCTAAGACCACATAGCATAGATAAACAACATGCGAAAGTTTACTGTCGGCACCACTAGAAAATCTGTCGCAATTAACACCTTGACGTGGTTCTCGAGGAACGTGCGCCACGTTTGGGAAGGCGGCTTCTCCGGTCTCACCTGTACTTGGCAACTGTAGCTTGAGAGACCTGAATTCCAAGCTTCAGCAACTCTCCATGAATCCGTGGTGCGCCCCAAAGTGGGTTCGAGGTGCTCATCCTCCTGATTTAGCTCCCGCACTTCCCTGTTCATATTAGGGCGACCAGGCCGTGCCCTGCGCTTCCAAGTCCAATACAGCCGAAAGCCTTTGCGATGCCAGGCGATTACTGTTTCCGGCTGAACGATGAGCAATGCTGAACGCCATGGCGGCCACACTCGTGAGAGCAGGACGTTTTCTTGCTCTGCGCTGAAGCACAGCGAGCTGGTGGCGCAAAGCAAACATCTCGAGTTCCATACCTGCTCGACTTCGGAAAGACGAACACAGCGTAGAAACAAACGAAGATAAGACAGCACTCATGGCTGCGAGAGGTTAGCAAGCGAAACTGCTAAGTTCAATGGTTACGCGCTGAACCGAGTTTTTAGCAGGGACAGGAGATTCCCCTCACAAATTCCCCACAATTTGGCGTGAACGAACAAACAGCGAGCGTGCAAAGGTCGGAAGATGAAAGTTCAGCAGTTTGAAATCTGGAGCGGGCGACGGGGATCGAACCCGCAACTTCCAGCTTGGGAAGCTGACACTCTACCATTGAGTTACGCCCGCTTGCGGGAAAGATAACTGATTCAGAATCTTTGCCACCTTAGATCATTATCTTTTGGCTCGCAAGGATCAGGGTCAATTTTCCATTTTTCATTTCTCATTGTCATTTAGCTCAATGCCGAGTGCCTTGCCTATTGCCCAGCTACTGCCAATTGCCTAGCGCCTACTGCCTAGTGCCGACTGCCTTCAGGTATTTCTCCGTAACTTCCGCCCAGCGACCCTGCGCTTTGAGAATTACCTCAACCACTTCACGAATGGCGCCCGAACCGCCGGTGGCTTGAGTTACTAAATGCGCGACTGCACGAGTTTCTTCGGCCGCGTCCCCAACGGCAACCGCGAGCTCCGAGCGCAGCATAAGTGGAATGTCGTTTAGGTCGTCGCCAATAAAGGCCACCTCGTTCTCGTCAACGTCAGCCAAGCCCAGCAGCTCCTCGAAATCCTTTATCTTGTGCTCGGATCCTTGCCGGACATACTCGATGCTCAGGCCGTAAGCGCGTCGTTCCAATGCACTCGAGTTGCGTCCCGAAATAATCCCGGACTTAAGACCGGCACTATGCCACAGGTCCAGACCGAGCCCGTCGCGGACGTTGAAACTCTTCTGCTCGTCGCCGTCATCGATCAGCCACAAGCGCCCGTCAGTGAGTACACCATCGCAGTCCATCAGCAACAGCCTGATGTGTGCTGCGCGGCGTTCGATTGATGAGAGATCGGGCATAAGTTAGAAGTCGGGAGTCGCGAGTCCTGTTTGCATGACTTCGAATAATTCGATGCTACGATCCGGTTCGCGCGAAACGCTCATTGCGGGCGAGATGCCCGCGCTCCAGATGGCGGTCCACTACCTGACTTCGAACAACTCGATCCCCGCTAGTTTCCAGCCGCCCCCAGTGCGTGAGAGGATCAATACTGCCGTCCCGGATTGTTGCTGGCCGAGCTCTTTCGCGTTGATGCTGACTTCCACGGCCATCAAATTGGAGTCCAGCGGTTCGGTGCGCAAAACAGTCGTTTGCCAGATCTCGGGCTGGCTACCAACGATGCCTCCAATGAACCTCACCAACTCACCAATGACAATGCGCGACTCCAGGTCCACTTTCTTGCCACTGGTAATTGCCTGATCGAGTTGCTTCACGAAAGCGCGGACGGATTCGTCAACCGGCGGAGCGCCCGCGGCAGACTCGGCCCTGATCCTGGCGGCCCGGGCCGTGAGAGATGAGGCATAGTCCGCATCGGCGCGCACGGCATCATTGAACCGTTTCGCGGCCTCCGCGGCCTGCCCTCTCTTCAAGCTGATCTCGCCGAGTCCGATGTTGGCCCAGGCGATGGCGCCGGGTGTTGGCAAGACCTCGTCGAGAGCCGTTCGAAATAACTTTTCGGCCTCGTCGTTCCTGTTCTGGGCCAGCAGTGCGCGCGCCAGTATAATGCGCGCCTCCTGCAGGCGGGGATGGACCGCAAGTATTTCCCTGGCGACTGACTCCGCTTTAGTATAATCCTGGGCGCCGAAGAAACGCGTGGCTTCGGCTATTGCGTCGCCGATGTCGCGATTACGAGGAGCAGAGTCGTTGGCATAATCCAGTTGTGGATACAGTTTTTCAGGATCGATTTCAGCGCGTACGAGCTTCGCAGTAGTTTTGAACATCGCGTCGGCGAAATTGCGGGCAGGTATGGTAGCTTCCACCGACAATTGTTCTCCTCGATCCGTTGTTGCCGTCACCGTCACCAATGCGTCAGTAGATCCCAGATTCCGCAAGGCGGAAACCCACTCACTACCTCGTGGTTGTGGTACGCCAATCATCAGATCCATGTCGATAACCTGGTCTATCTGCTGATCGAGCAACGTCTTTAAATTCTCTCCGCCTCTTTGGGCTAAAGCGACCCGCATGGCGGCGAGACTGAGTCCATTGAGATTGTCCTTGCCTGCCTGTAATTGCTCACGGACCGTAGCCATGAAAGTCTCGCGGCCGATTCGGCGGTCGGCGAGACGCCAGACCATCGCCCCTCTATTGGGCACGGAACTGAAGTACGTATCATCGAGGGGAGTTGAGCGAGATAGTGGCGCATCCCTTTTGGCAACTGCGCCGAAAGCCAGTCGTTGGCGCAAAAGCTCGGCGGCAGCGGATTCGCGACCAAACTGCTTCTCGACAAACAAGATCGCCAGAAATCGCACCAGCCCGTCACGAATAACACCGCTGCCTTCGCCACGCACTGCCGTTTGACCACCAATCCACATACGCGCAACTGCTTCAGAAAGCAGCAATGCGGTCGCCGAGTCAATCTTCAAGCGGCGAAGCGCTCCGGCTTCAAGCAAGACTGTGCCGGCTTCATTGAAACCAGAGCCTCGTCTGACCGAAACGATGCGTATCGGCGTAGCGGGCGCGGGCCCCAACATAGCTGAATAAAAGGCTCGCGCACTCGCGGCCAGACTCATGATCGACTCTGCTTGCCTACGTTCCTCTGCAGAAGCGCCTTTGGGCACCAAAGCCAATACGTCTTTGACGTCGCCCGCCCCATCGATTCGGTCCCATTCGCCCTGAACAAAAAAGGGCTGCGCATTGAGCCCTTGTTCGTAAACACTCGAGCCTGAACCGCTCTTCTCAACGCCCGACGAAATCGCGGTGGCTCCATTTACCGTCAGACGAAAGGGTGCGGTATCGCTGCCCCGCACAGTGAATGGCGTATTCGGCGCGGGATACCAGAACGATTGGGGAAGAAACTGCGACCCCACTGGAGAGATCGCGGCCAGACCTGTGTTGTTTTCAACCGGAAGGCTATAGGAGATGGTCACATTCGTGCTTCCATCTGGCGCCACTGAGCCGGGCAGGGTCACGGTTACTCGCTGAAGATTTCCGCGCGTCTCCGCGACGGTGCGAAAGTTCGCGGTCGCTCCTCCCACGGTGACCGACTTCACACTGGCTTTGGTATTTATACGAAAGGTAAAACTTGTGCCCGCGCCTTTGCCAACATTTCGGGCAACTAGAACTGCAACCGCACTCAACGCGCGTTCCGCTGGTTGTGGCGTTGCCGTGATATCGAAGTGTGTTATTTGCCACACCGCGCGCGCCTCTTCCTGGGAGGCGGCTGTTGATGAGAAAGCGAATGTGTTAAGAACGATGATTACGACAAGCTTTTTCATATTTGCGTACGTTGATTCCTCAGTGTGTGGGAGACGATCCACGAACTGGCACTAACAGGATTTGTGTCGTGTAGTTTCGTGGATCGCTTGTGCCAGTCGTGCCTACGTAATGACGGTCGCTGCCCGTTTCACGGGCTCGACGTTCCGACTGCAATACCTGGGGCTCACGCCCCAGGATTTATGCTTTCGCCTGCTTCGCAGGCTGGGATCCCACCAATTGATGAATATCGCGCAACATCGTTAGCAAAGACTGCATGCGGTCCAACGGCAGCGCGTTCGGTCCGTCCGACGGCGCGCGCTCAGGGCATTCGTGCACTTCCATGAACACAGCATCCACTCCAGCAGCAACTCCAGCGCGCGCGAGCGGTTCGATGTATTCAGATTGTCCACCGGTTGCATGACCGAGCCCGCCGGGAAGTTGCAGCGAATGGGTCACATCAAAAACGATGGGGGCGCCAAATTCTCGCATGATTGCAAACGATCGCATGTCAACTACGAGGTTGTTATAGCCGAAACTCACACCGCGCTCGGTCAGCAACAACTTTTCGCATCCGGCAGCGCGGGCTTTCTCTACAATGTTGCGCGCGTCATTGGGCGCCAGGAATTGCCCCTTCTTCACGTTCACAGCTCGACCGGACCGGGCCGCCTCTGTAACAAGATCGGTCTGGCGCGAAAGGAACGCCGGAATCTGCAGGATGTCCGCCACTTCGGCTACAGCTTGCACCTGCGAGACATCATGCACATCCGTTAGGACCGGAACGCCCATCTCTTCCTTCACCTGGCCAAGAACATCCAGGCCAGCTTCAAGGCCTAAACCGCGAAAGCTTTTTATCGAAGATCGGTTGGCCTTGTCGAACGAAGACTTGTATACAAATCCTAGACCCGCATTACGTGCTCGGCAGGCACACTCACCGGCCATCATCAGAGCGTGGTCCAGACTTTCGATTACGCAAGGACCAGCGATGATGGTCAGCCGGCCATCACCGAAAGTAACATTTCCCACTTGAAAAGATTCTATCTGCACCTTGTTGCCAACCTCTTTTGTACCGTTGGGATCACAGACAAATTGTTTCTGTGCTAGTTGCCGGACAGAACTAAAATGGTTTCTTGATAATACGTCCAAGCTTCCTCAAGGCCCCACCGATCTTTGATCCTTTCTTCTTGTTCGCATTAGCGTTCGCATTGGCATTCGCCGACCGCTTCTTCTCCTCCTGCCTGGGCGTAGGGGTCGGAGAAGGCGTCGGCGATACAGAAGGAGAAGGAGTCGCCGCGGCGTTGGCTCCAGTTGCTGGTGTCGTGTTCGCGGAGCGAAGGGCTAAGTAACCTATCCCTGCCGTTAGTATCAGCGCCAGCAATCCAGCAAGCAGCAGCACCGGCTTCCTTCCTGCCCTCTCAATTTGCTGGCCCAGCTCGATGCTGACGCGTGGAAACGACCGCTTGCCGGAAGATACTGACGCCGAATATGCCGGAGCGCCTGCCGAGTCTCTATTGATCACAGCCGCAGCCAATGCCGGGCTGATCACAGTCAGCTCATTCCCGCTCGAAGTGGCCGCGCGGTTCTCGCGCAAACGAGAGATGTCGATAATCAGGCGCCCGGAGGGTGATTCGGTACCAACATTGCGCAGTGCCTGGATGTCAGGAGCGCTCGTAGTTGCGGCATGCTCCAGCCCCAGACTCTCAGCGGTGGCTAATAGCTTCAGGCGAAATCCGGCAGCGTTCGCGGGACGATCCTCGGGCCGCTTCTCGAGTGCATGCAGCACTACCTCCTCAAGTGCGGGGGGAATCGAAGCCACATATTCACTTGGACGGCGCGGTTCTTCCGAAGAGTGCTTCATCGCAATCGCGAGGGGAGTGGAGCCGGAAAAAGGCACGACTCCGCTGAGCATTTCATAAAGGATCACACCGAGACTATAAACATCGGCAGCGGGCGTTAATTCGGCGCCGTCACATTGTTCGGGGGACATATAACGCGGTGTGCCGATCATCGCGCCCACTAAGGTGAGCGCCTTGGAATCATCGTCTTCGAGAGATTCCGCGGCAAGTTTGGCGATGCCGAAATCAAGCACCTTGACTACGGCCGGCACCTCGGAGTTTTGCACGATGAAAATGTTCGCAGGTTTCAGATCGCGATGGATGATTCCGGCGTCGTGTGCGGCAGCCACCGCGGCAGCCGCTTGTAGCATCAAGGCCACCGCGCGAGCGGTATCGAGCGGGGCTTCTGTCGCCAGCACGTCTCGCAGCGTGCGCCCCTCGAGCAATTCCATCACGATATAAACGTAGCCATCGGATGTGCTCCCGAAATCTGTTACGCCTACGGCGTTTGTGTGTTGCAAGCGGCCAGCGGCTCTAGCTTCGCGACGGAAACGCACTTGGGCGGCTTCGTCTTCCACGAAACGCGGGTTTAACACTTTGATAGCCACTGGGCGATCGATGAGCAAATGACGTGCGCGATAAACCGTGCCCATCCCACCAATGCCAAGCCGTTTCTCTATTCGGTATTTGTCGTCGAGCGTGTGGCCGATCAGCGGATCAACGGGAGACTCACCGACCACTGTCGAGTCCGCCTGCAACGGCGAGTTGTCTTCCGGACACACTTGCGTCCCAGTGGAATATTGCCGTCCGCATATTGGGCAATGAAGCATATTTGGATTCGCGCCTTGAGACAGCGAGGCTCAGGAATTATCCCGCAAAATGCGGTTAGATGCACTTAGCGGAAAGTCGGCGCGACTTATCTCGTAGTAAACGAGATCGCCGCCGTAGTAATAAGATCATCGAGGTCCTCGAGCGTAAACGTTGCATATACAGCCGTGGGTTTTCAATCTCGACTTTGCTGAGGTTACCTCTTAGTCGGCGCTGGTTACGCCGTGAATCATCACTTCAGGCTCGCCATTCTTATCCATTGCCGTTTCATTCTGCAGGCGATTCTCGTATGCGGCCCGCACAAACGAGGCGAAAAGAGGATGCGCGGCGAGTGGCTTCGATTTGTACTCAGGATGAAATTGACAGCCGAGGAACCAGGGATGGACGTCGCGCGGCAGTTCAATTATTTCCACGAATTTCTGGTCAGGTGAAACACCGCTAAAAACCAGACCTGAGCGTTCGAGAGTTTTACGAAACTCAGGATTAAACTCATAGCGATGACGATGTCGTTCACTGATTTCCGCAGCGCCGCCGTACACTTCGCGCACCAGGGAATCGGGCGCGAGATTGCAGGGCCAGGCGCCCAGCCGCATGGTCCCGCCCAACTCTTCGACGTCGATCAGATCCCGGAGCTTGAAGATAACGGGGTAGGGTGTGTCGGCGTCAAACTCGGTCGAGTCGGCATCCTTGAGACCGCCTTCCTGCCTGGCGTATTCGATACACGCCGTCTGCATTCCCAGGCAAATTCCAAAATACGGCGTGCGGCTCCTTCTCGCATAGGAGATAGCGCGGATCATTCCCGCGACTCCACGCTTGCCGAAACCCCCGGGAACAAGAATGGCGTCGAAGTCGCGCAAGCGGGATTCATAGTCATCGTCCATGAGCTCTTCCGACTCAATCCATTTCACGCTCACGCGAAGTTTATTGGCTACTCCTCCGTGGGTCAGTGCCTCACGGAGTGATTTGTAAGAATCTTCGAGCTCCACATATTTTCCGACGATCGCAATGGAGGTTTCTCCTCCGGAAGGCTCGCGAATCGTTCCCACCAGGTCGCGCCACTCGGCGAGCTCAGATTGAGAAGCGCGCGCACCAAAACCGAGCTGCGTGACTATCAACTCGTCCAGCCCTTGTTCATGAAATGCGAGCGGCACGTCATAAATCGTGTCCACGTCCATTGCGCTGATTACGGCTGATTCTTTTACGTTACAGAAAAGTGCAATCTTCGACCGTAAATCGTGGGATAGCGGTCTCTCTGATCTGCACAACAGCACATCGGGAGCGATACCAATCTCTCGCAGGTCGCGAACTGAGTGTTGGGTGGGTTTTGTCTTTAGCTCACCGGCGGCGGCGATGAAAGGTACGAGCGTGACGTGAACAAAGAGGGTATTCCCTGCCCCCTCCTCGTTGCCCATCTGGCGAATAGCTTCGAGGAACGGCAAAGATTCAATATCACCGACCGTGCCGCCAATCTCAACAATGACTGCATCGGGCTGGTCCTTTTCAGATACCGAGCGCACTGCAGCCTTAATCTCGTTTGTGATGTGGGGAATTACCTGAATAGTTTTGCCGAGATAGTCGCCGCGTCGTTCTTTTTCGATCACGGAGAGATAGATCCGGCCAGTGGTCCAGTTGTTTGCCTGGGATAAGTGAGCATGGGTGAAGCGTTCGTAATGGCCCAGATCGAGATCTGTTTCGGCGCCGTCATCAGTAACAAATACTTCTCCGTGTTGGAATGGAGACATGGTCCCTGGGTCGACGTTGATGTAGGGATCCAGCTTAATCAAAGCAACCTTCAAACCGCGCGCCTCCAGCAGGCAGCCGATCGAAGACGCCGCCAGCCCCTTCCCTAGGCTCGAAACCACTCCGCCCGTTACAAAAATATATTTAGGCATCTGTTCTCCCTCGCACTCTTCCAGTTTCGAGTTCAAGCCTTACTGCTTACCGAACAACAACCTAAAGCTTGAACTCTCAACTGCGCACCTCTCGGCAACATTGGACTAGACTTCCTCCTTGTCAGGATCCCCAGCCTCAGGTCCCTCACCCGATTCCTGTTCACCGTTGTAATAACCTTGCTTGAAGTCTTCCTGAACTTCCATCGCTTTCCCAGCGGCAGGATCCAGGATTTTCTGCAGCCCTGACATCCCGGCGCTAAGCAAGCTCGGGGCTTCGTGTGCGCGCTTCTCAAACTCCTCAGTCGTCACGTCATACGGTTTGCTTAGGTGCGACAGCCCCCACAACCCGCAGATGATGAGAAAAGCAATTAATCCCAGTCCAAACCAATCGCTCATTATCTAGTTCTCATGCTAACCCTACCGCCGAGACCTAGAACGCTCAGCCGCAAACTCCAAATGTTCCTTCTGAATCGACGCCCTCACGCGCTCGAGGTCTTCCCTGGTGTCAACTCCGATTGAGGGAGTGGACGCTTCAATCGCCTTGATCTTCACCCCATGCTCGAGTGCGCGCAACTGCTCCAAGCATTCTACCCGCTCCAGGTCCGATTGCGGCCACCTGGTGAATTCCAACAGCACTTCCTTGCGGTAAACATATAAACCCGTGTGCTTACGGAATTGGCCAAGCAGACCGGGGTCGTTTCGAAGTGCGGACTCAAGCGTCACATGCTTTCGCACAGCCTCGCGAGGATAGGGCACCGGCGACCGCGAAAAATAAAGGGCTCGCCCTGAATTATCCACGACAATCTTCACCACATCCGGATTCAGAACATCCGCCGCAGTCTCGATCGCCTCCCACGTCGTAACGATCCCTACGCTTTCGTCGCTACTGGCTTCGATTGCTCGTTCTATAGTCTGGGGTGAAATGAGCGGCTCGTCTGCCTGAAGATTGACGATAATCTCGGTGTCGTCGAGAGCCTCCGCCACCTCC
>Ga0180121_10001160_pt1 | contig 11123 bp, 10 predicted proteins | sample AntDrymUQ5402106_2_FD_129676 | JGI IMG/M metagenome (GOLD analysis project Ga0180121, IMG submission 129676) | Polar desert sand microbial communities from Dry Valleys, Antarctica - metaG UQ540 (21.06) (version 2) (version 2) | ecosystem: Environmental > Terrestrial > Soil > Desert | place...
TCCGAGCCCTTCTTGACGTAAGGCCCGTAGCGTCCGTTCTGCGCGGTCACCTCCTCGCCGTCGAGGCTTCCAACCACTCGTGGCAACGTCAGCAGGCGCAAAGCGTCCTCGAGCGAGACGTTCTCTGGCGACATGGAGGTGAGCAGCGACGCAGTTCTCGGCTTCTCTTCCGAGCCCTCGGGGAGGACTTCAGTGACATACGGGCCGTAGCGCCCGGTGCGTACGACGAGCTCGTGCCCGGTACCTGGGTCCGGCCCGAGCGGGCGGCTGTCCGGCTGCGCGAGAAGCTCCGTCGCCTTCTCTGCGGTCAGCTCATCGGGCGCGAGGTCACCCGGAAGGCTCGCACGTGCGTCGCCGAGCTCGAGGTAGGGGCCATAGCGTCCGACCCTCACCACCGCGTCGGTTCCCGGAATCGCGATCGAGTTCACTGCGCGCGCGTCGATCTCGTCCAGATGCTCGGTGGCCAGAGCATGGAGGCCCGGCGCATCCCCATCGCCGAAGTAGAAGCGTGCGAGCCACGCGAGCCGCTCCTCGTCTCCAGATGCGATTCGGTCGAGGTCGTCCTCCATCCGCGCCGTGAAGTCGAAGTCGACGAGCTGCGCAAAATGGCGTTCGAGCAGGTTCACGACTGCGAACGCGAGGAACGCAGGAACGAGCGCGGTGCCCTTCTTGAACACGTACCCGCGGTCGACGATAGTCGAGAGGATGGCCGCGTACGTCGACGGGCGGCCGATGCCACGATCCTCGAGCGCCTTGACGAGCGTCGGCTCCGTATAGCGCGGAGGCGGGCTGGTCGAGTGGCCCTCGGGCTCGAGCTCGAGGAGTGTGACGTCCTGCCCCACCGCGAGTTGTGGGAGGCGTCGCTCCTCGTCGTCCTCGGACGGCTCGTCACGGCCGGGCTCGTACGCGGCGAGAAAGCCGCGAAACGTGAGCACGGTGCCCGAGGCCGCGAACTCGACGTTCTCGGCAGCGGTCGACAGACCACCGATCCGGAGCGAGACCGTCTGGCCACGCGCATCCTCCATCTGCGAGGCGAGCGTCCGCTTCCAGATCAGGTCGTAGAGCGCGTGCTCGTCGCGAGACACCTCACCCTTCAGGTCGTCCGGCGTCCGGAACGTGTCCCCGGCGGGACGAATCGCCTCGTGAGCCTCCTGGGCGTTCGCGACCGCCCGTCCGTACGCGCGCGGCTGTTCGGGCACGTAGTCGTCACCGAACAGCTCGCGCACCTGATCGCGGGCGGCTGCCAGCGCCGACTCCGAGAGCGTCGTCGAGTCGGTTCGCATGTATGTGATGTGCCCCGACTCGTACAGCCTCTGGGCGACCCGCATCGTCGTCTGAGCGGAAAAGCGGAGCTTCCTGCTCGCCTCCTGCTGCAGCGTGGCCGTTCTGAACGGTGCTGCCGGACGGCGACGGTACGGCTTCTCTTCCGACGTCCTGACGCTGAACTCGGCACCCTCGAGACGTTCCGCGAGCCCGCGCGCTCCCGCCTCGTCGAGCCGGGCGAGCTCCTCTTCGCTGAGCGTCGCGTCGGAGGCGAAGTCGCGACCCTGTGCGACGCGCCGTCCGTCGACCGACACGAGACGGGCGTCGAACGAGCCAGGGTCGAAGCTGGCCGCAATATCCCAGTAGTCGGCCGAGACGAATGCGATCCGCTCGCGCTCACGCTGGACGACGAGCCGCGTGGCGACGGACTGCACCCGCCCAGCCGAGAGCCCGCGCGTGACCTTCTTCCACAGCACAGGGGAGACCTCGTAGCCATAGAGCCGATCCAGGATGCGGCGAGTTTCCTGCGCGTCGACGAGGCGCTGGTCGATGACGCGCGTATCCTCGAGCGCTCGTCCGATCGCCTCGCGGGTGATCTCGTGGAACACCATGCGGCGGACAGGTACTTTCGGCTTCAGCACCTCGACCAGGTGCCATGCGATCGCCTCGCCTTCGCGGTCCTCGTCTGTAGCGAGCAGCAGCTCGTCGGCGTCCTTCAGGTGCTTTTTCAGCTCCGTGACGACCTTCTTCTTCTTGGCGTCGACGACGTAGTAGGGCTCGAATCCCTTGTGGACGTCGACGCCGAGAGCGCCGAACCGCTTGCGCTCCTCCGCGGGTACGTCGGAGGCGCGATCGGGGAGGTCACGGATGTGCCCGATGCTCGACTCGACCGTAAAGTCCTTCCCCAGGTAGCCGGCGATCGTCCGCGCCTTGGCGGGGCTTTCCACGATCACCAGTCGCTTACCCATCGGCGCGACACCTTAGATGAGGGACCTCCAGGCGCAAATCTCGCGATACTGGCGCGCGTGCCGAAGGCACCCCGGCCCAGCTGGTTCTATTTCGTCGTCGCAGCGCTTAGCTGGCCGGTGCTGAAGACCGTCTTTCGGCATCGTGCCGCCGGCGCCGACAACGTCCCCAGGCAGGGCGGGCTCGTGCTCGCGGCGAACCACTCGTCGAACTTCGACCCGTGGCCCCTCGGGATTCCCCTCTTCCCCAGGCGGTTCCTGCGCTTCATGGCGAAATCCGAGCTCTTCTGGTTCCCGCTCGGGAGGATCATCACAGCCGGCGGCGCGTTCCCGGTACGGCGCGGAGAACGGGACGACGAGGCCATCGCGACGGCGGTTGCCCTGTGCCGCGCCGGGCACGCGGTCGTCATGTTCCCCGAAGGCACCCGTCGGCAGAAGGGCCTGCGCAAGAAGCGCGAGGCGCGCTGGCACACCGGCGCCGCCCGGATTGCGCTCGAGTCGGGCGTCCCGCTCGTCCCGGCGGGCATCACGGGAACCGACCGCATCGCACGGTTCGCGCCGTTACGCGTGCGGTACGGCCCCGCCGTCGAGGTCGAAGATCTCAGCGGGCTCTCTCTCGCCGACAGCGCACAGATAGCGACGGACCGGCTGCAGAGCGCTATCGCGGAGCTCGAGGCGTCGCTCGCATGAAGCCGCTGCTCGTCATCGACGGAGACTCCTTCGCGCATCGCGCATACCATGCCATCCCGAAGACGTTTCGTCGCGCCGACGGCGGGCCGGGGAACATGCTCTTCGGGTTCGGAACCATGCTGCTCCGTCTCTGGCAGGCGGAGCGTCCGCGCACGGTACTGGTCGCCTGGGACACGTTGGAGGTGCCGACGTATCGCCACGAAGCGCTTCCGGTGTATCAGGCGGGCCGCGAGTTCGACGCAGAGCTCATCGAGCAGCTCGGCCTCCTCCCTGCCCTCGTAGCCTCTTCCGGGCTCGCGTGCGCGAAGGCGCCCGGCTACGAAGCGGACGACTTCCTCGGTGCGGCGGCGGCGGCCGAGGAGGCTGCGGGAGGAACCGTGCTGGTCGCGACCTCGGATCGCGACGCGTTTCAGCTCGCGAGCGCGAGTACGACGATCCTCCAGCCGGTGCGTGGCGAGGCGGCCACGCGCATCGGGCCGGCCGAGGTGCGCGAGCGCTACGGAGTCGATCCCGCACAGGTGCCCGACTTCATCGCGCTGCGCGGCGATCCGTCCGATCGCATTCCGGGGGCACGGGGGATCGGCCCTAAGAAAGCGGCTGATCTGCTCGCTCAGTATCCGACCCTGGAGGCGATGCTGAAGGCTGGCCGGTTCGCGGCTGAAGCGGACGCGCTCCGCCTCTACCGGGAGATCGCGACGCTCGACCGCTCGGCTCCGCTGCCGGCGCTGCCGGACGTGGATCCCGATTGGAGTGCTGCAGCCGAGCACGCCCGTGTACTCGGGATGAACGGGCTCGCGGGAAGGTTCGAGGAGACTCGGACATCGACCTGATCAGCCACCACTCGCTGTCGCAGCTGCACTCCCCCGAGCGCGACTTCCACGACGAAAACCCCGAGCGAATCGTCCGGCTGCTCCGCGCCTTCCCGGGATTCGTCGAAGGCCGACCGGCGCCGAGGGAGACGATCGAACGCGTTCACGCTGCGGAGTACCTGCACGCGATCGAGTCGATCGAGGCCGAGACCTGGCTTCTGGCGGACACGTACGCGGACTCCACGACCTGGAAGGCGGCCCAGCTCGCTGCGGGCTGTGCGCTTGGCGCGGTCGAGCAGGAAGCTTTCGCGCTCGTCCGGCCGCCGGGGCACCACGCTCTCGAGGCGGGCGCGATGGGATTCTGCATCTTCAACAACGTCGCGATCGCAGCCCGCCATGCACAGGCCGATCTTGGGGTCGAGCGCGTGGCGATCGTGGACTTCGACGTTCATCACGGGAACGGGACGGAGGCAACGTTCCGCGACGACCCGTCAGTGCTCTTCGTCTCTCTCCATCAGTGGCCGTTCTATCCCGGCACCGGCGGGCCGGGGACGAGCGACGAGCACACACTCAACCTGCCGCTCTCGGCGGGCGCCGGGGATGCGGAGTACACGCGGGTGTTTCGCGAGGCGGTGGAGCCCGCGGTTCGCGTGTTCGACCCGGAGCTCGTCCTGGTCTCGGCCGGCTTCGATGCGCACGAGCTGGACCCGCTCGGTGGGATGCGCCTCACCGCCGAGGGCTTCCGCGAGCTTGCGCGCCGGTGCTCCGCTCTGGGGCCGAGGACGGCTGCCGTGCTCGAGGGTGGCTACAACGTCGACACGCTGCCTGCGCTCGTGGACGCGGCGCTCGAAGGCTTCAACGCTCGGTGACAGTCACCATTGGTCATGCGCTACCCGCGTGCGGTTTCGAGACGCTCGAGCGCCTCGCGCCGCGACGACACGCCGAGCTTCTTCAAGAGGCTCTTCACGTGCGAGCGAACCGTGTGCTCCGAGATGTACAGCCGCTGGGCGATCTCGTCTGTCCCCAAGTGCTCGTCGAGCAGGAGCAGCACCTCTACCTCGCGGGCCGAGAGCGTCCGCGTGATCGCCTCCGGGATTCCGTCCAGGCGGCCCCCCTCTCGCACGCGATCGAGCAGCCGGCGCGCCACGCCTCCGGAGAGTGCTGCCTCTCCGCGGACGACTCCGCGCAGGAACGTCGCGATCTGCTCCGGTGATTCCGTCTTCAGCAGGTAGCCGGCGGCGCCGCCACGAATCGCCGCGAGGAGGTTCTCCTCGGCGTCGGAGGCGGTCAGCACGACGATTTCGCACTCAGGAGCCTCCTCCCTGATCCTGGGAAGCGCGGTCAGGCCGTCCATTCCCGGCATCGTCAGGTCGAGGAGCACCAAGTCTGGTTGTTGACTCCGTGCGGAGACGATCGCCTCTTCGCCGCTGGCGGCGTCGCCGACGACCTCGAATCCCTGCTGCGTGAGCAGCGCCGCCAGCGCATCCCTCGTCAAGGGATGGTCGTCGACGATCAGGATCCGCTCGGTCACGTTTCCCTTATCGGCAGCGGGCGCGCTGCCGAAAAGGGGGTAATGGATCACCCGCGCTCGCAGAGCTACCGCTCCTGGCTCTTCGGGGAGATCATGCTCGTCGGCCTGCTCGCGTCGGCTACCGCTCTCTTCACGGTCAGCTCGTCGCTGCAGTCCGCCTACGAGCTCCCGGAAGCCAGGCTGGTCGTGGACACCGTCGTAGCAGGCGTCGCCTTGATCGTCGCCGTGCTCTCCGCTATCCGCTTCCTGGTCGACGGGCGTACGCTCGACCTGCTGCTCGCCGCCGGCTTCCTCGCCATTGCGCTGGGAACCGTTGTATTCGGGCTGCTTCCGGTGCTGAGCGGCGACTCGCTTCCGCCTTGGGCCGCGTGGGCCCTGGTCGGCGCGCGCCTGCTGGGCGCTGCGCTGATAGCTGTCGCGCCGTTTGCGAACGGTCGCACGTCGAGGCGCCGAACCGCGCTGCTCGCCGGCGGGGTCGGCGTCGTCGCGGTGCTCGCATCGGCGGGCTTCGCCACGTCGCGCTGGGGCCTTGGGAAAGAGGTCGCGCTCGTCGAAGGCTCGGCGGTCGAGCTTGCCGCAGCGCTCCTGGCAGCTCTGTGGTTGATCGCGGTGATCGGGTTCGGGCTTCGCTATCACCGGCACGGACGAGACCTCGACGCGTGGCTCTGCCTCGCTGCGACGCTCGCACTCTTCGCCGATCTTCACCTCCTCCTGACCCCGATCGTCTCGAGCGATCACGTGCTGCAGGGTGACTTCCTGCGCGTCGTCGCGCTTGGCTTCCTCCTCGTGGGAGTGTGGAGGGCGGTCGCGGATGCCGAGTTCGGCCGGGCGGTGGCCGACGAGCGAGCAAGGGTCGCGCGGGAGATCCACGACGGGCTCGCCCAGTACCTGTTCGCGATCTCGACGCAGGTGAGCATGCTCGAGTCGAATGCGCCTCTGGAGCAGGTGCTTCCCCGCCTGAAGCAGGCGGCGACCGCTGCGCAGCAGGAAGCGCGCTTCGCGGTCCTCGCGCTGTCCTCGGCCGGAGGCTCCGCGCGCTTCGACTCGGCGCTCCGTCGCTACATCGATGTGCTGACCGCAGACGGTGACCTCGACGTGGAGCTCGAGGTCGACCGCCAGGTGCCGCTTGCTCCGGACGAGCAGATCGAGGTGTTCCGCATCGTGCAGGAAGGCCTCGGCAACGTCCGCCGCCACGCTGGCGCACGCCACGTCGACGTCTCGATCGCGCATCGTGCCGGGCGCCGTGTCGTGTCGGTGAGCGACGACGGAGTGGGCTTCGACGAGGAGGCGACAGCGGCGGGCCAGGGCCTCGACAACATCAGGCTCCGGGCGGAGGCGATCGAAGGCGAGCTCAGCCTGCGGTCGGCTCCTGGGCGTGGGACCGCCATCGAGGTCGTGCTTCGCCCGAGTTAACGGGCTCGATGAAGTGAAGGGTGGGGTACCTACGCGCCTTGCTCGCGGAGGAGCGTGGCGCTTACTTGATAAATATTTGAGTCAATTGAGTCAATTATCTTTCAAATGAGTGGTACGATTATCGACATCATGAACCTCTCGAGGCCTTGGGCGCTGATCCGTTCGCCAATCGATATTGAGGTGATGGTCGTACTTCGCGGGACCACGCGTCCGCTGACGGGACGTGACGTCGCCCGACTTGTACGAGCCGGTTCGCAGCCGGCGGTCAACGCTGCCCTCCGACGTCTGGCCGAGGAAGGTCTCGTCGAGGCGGAGGAAGCCGGAAGCGCCTACCTGTACACGTTCAACCGGGAGCATCTCGCAGCCTCGGCCATCGAGCTGTTGGCGGGCATTCGCACGGAGCTCGAGCGCCGGCTGCGCGGCGAGATCGCCGAGTGGAGGATTGCCCCCGTACACGTCTCGATCTTCGGCTCGGCCGCCCGCGGCGACGGCGATACTCGCAGTGACATCGACGTCTTCGTCGTGCGACCGGCCGATGTCTCTGAGGACGACCCCGGCTGGCGGGAGCAGCTGGATCGGCTCTCCGACCATGTCTACAACTGGACCGGCAATCGCGTGGCGGTCTCCGAGGTCTCAGCCGCCGACGCGCGTCGGCTTCGTCGGGAGCGCCCCGCCATCGTGGAGGAGATTCGCCGAGACGCGATCACGCTCGCCGGCCGGACGCCCGCCGAACTCCTCGGGACGTCGAAGTGACGAAGCGGGGCGGCCGCACCCAGCCCTGCGATCGTACGCAAGCACGCACGCGCCTCGAAAACGCGCAGAAGTCGTTGGAGGTCGCCGAGTTGACAGCTGGCGACGAGGCAGTTCCGGCCTCCCGAAGCGTCGCCGCGGCGCTCGCCGTGCTTTCGGGAATCGCAGCCGCGGATGCTGCGTGCTGCGCTGCGCTCGGCCGCCGCTCGCGGGGCGAGGAACATCGAGAAGCAGCGGCGCTGCTCCGCCAGATCGTCCCAGCGGGAGATCGAGCCGCCAAGGCGCTGATCGACCTGCTCAACCTGAAGGACACCGCGCACTACGGGCTTATCCCGATCACGCGACGCGAGCTGACAACGACGCTGCGCCGAGCGAGGATCCTCGTCGATTTCGCCGGCGAGGTGCTGCGCAGATAGGCACGCAGGCGGGCACTTCAACACTCAGGCCGGATTCTTGACGAATACCGTGCCATTTGCCTCAGCTAAGCGGGTTCTGCGGTGCTCCGTCGGGCGGTAGGTCGTCGAAATGCTGACCTCGTGATGCACCGGCATGGGCGCGTCGCCGATCCGTCTCGACTCCGGTCGTCAGCGACTAAAGAAAACGATCATCCTCCGCGTCAGAGAGGTGTGATCGGACGCCGTGGAGCGAGCCTGGACGACCTCGAGGCGCTGTACCGCAGCCGCTTCGAGGTCTTCGCGCGCGTCGCGGCGAGCGTGACGGGCGACTCCGAACGGGCACGCGACGCGGTGCAGGAAGCCTTTGCGACTGCGGTGCGCAAGCGCGGCTCGTTCCGCGGCGAGGGCCCGCTCGAGGCATGGGTCTGGCGCATCGTGCTGAATGCTGCACGCTCGGACGTGCGCCGGAGCACCCTGGCGGTCGTTGTCGGCGAGCCGGCCTCTTCGAACGGCCATCCGGAGCGGGATGCCGAGCTGCGCGTCGCGCTAGCGCTCCTGCCTGAGCAGCAGCGTACCGTCGTCTTCCTCCGCTACTACGCCGACCTCGACTACATGGCGATCGGCGAAGCACTCGATATCCGTACCGGAACCGTCGCCGCGACCCTCAATGCAGCACACGCGACGCTCCGCACCCGACTGGAGGAGGAAGTACGAGCATGACCGATTTCGACCGCGCCCGCCTCGATGGCATCCTTCCTCAGACGGTCGGCGAGCCTGACTGGGACGACGTGCTGAGCCGTTCGCGCGCTCATCAGGCCTCTCGTCGTAGGCGTGTCGTCGCGCTCGCAGTTGCGGCGCTCGTCGCCGTCGTCGGAACCGCCTCTGCGTTTGGGACTGTGCGTGACTACGTCCTCGACCGAGGGTTCATCGGCCTGCCTCCGCAGGGAGCGACCCCGAGCACTCCGGAGAGCGGAGAGCTCGAAATCTTCTACTTGGTCGGGGACCCAGGGGCCGACTTGGGAAGAAGCCGCGCCTGGGTATACGCCGACGGGCGGCTTTTATGGCTGCGGGGCGGAAGAGACCTCAACCTCACCGCAGGTGCGAATCGGTTCTCGAGCGGCTTTCTCGAGCAACGCCTCACCCCGGAGGGCCTCGAGCTCTTGCGATCCGAGATCCTCTCGGCCGGAGAGTTCGGCCGCGAGCCGCCCCCATCTCCGTTCCCCTGCCCCAAGGGCGAGAGCTTCTGGAAGTACGGCTGCGCCGCCCCGCAGTCGCCTCTCGGCAGCGAGCCGCTCCAGGTTCCCTACTGGATCACGATTGAGGTGCACAACGCCGGCCTCCTCGTCAGCGTCGATCGCGCGAGCGACTTGGAGCGCCTCGAGGCACGGCTCACGGATCCAGCGTCGTGGTTGCCGGCAAGCGCGTGGGAGGACCGCGAGACGAAGGCGTACGTCCCGTCCAGGTTCTCGGTCTGCTACGGGACATCGCCGCCGACGCGAGCGACCGACTCCCGCGTCTTCAGCCTGCTCCCGACAGCGGCAGCCGACTTGCTCCGCGGCAAGGACCGAACCCCTTTCAACGGCTTGTACAAGCCAGCGCCTCGCGAAATCCGTCCCATCACGGACTACTGCTCCGACGTGCCGATCGACGAGGCGAGAACGCTCGCCAAGGCTCTCGAGGATGCAGGGCCAACGGAGAAGGCTGATCCAGATGGCACCTTCCGCACGGACTACGTCCGCCTGAACTACGAGTTCGAGGGCCCCGCCAAGGGCCAAGAAGGCGTTTCCATCTACTTCGAGCCGTACCTCCCGCACGGCGAAATCATCTGCTCGCCGTGCGGATGAGCAGCCACGTTCTTCGGAAAGGAGTACGCATGAAAGCTCGAGTCGTAGCCCTCGTCATGCTGGCTGCGGCGGCGTTGGTCATCGTGGGAACCGCCTCTGCGTTCGGCACCGTGCGCGATCTCTTCCTCGGCACGACCGAGGGCTCGCGGATCGCTTTCACGAGCTCCCGCAACGGAGGTTTCGGCCTCTACGTCATGAACGCCGACGGGAGTCAGCAGCGGAGACTGGCCTCGGCCCCTTGGGGCAACTCGCCGGCGTGGTCGCCCGATGGGCAGAGGATCGCTTTCGCGAGCGGCGGACTTTGCATCCTCGACTTCCACTTCGTGGGCGGGCGCAACGCTGACAGCGGCGACGTCGACATCTCCGTCGCGAACGCCGACGGAAGCGGGCTGCGGAGGCTGACGCGCGGCCCCGCGGTCGACTGCGCTCCCGCCTGGTCGCCTGACGGGCGGAAGATCGCCTTCCAGCGGACGCTCGTCCGCACGGAGGAAGACAGGGTCGTCGGCGTCGACTTCGACGTCTATGTCATCAACGCCGACGGCAGCGAAGAGCGGAACCTGACGGGCGACGGGTTGAGCGCCGGCGGCCCAGCCGGCCCGATCTGGTCGCCCGACGGTCGGAAGATCGCCTTCTGGAGCGGCCGCGACGGCAACGACGGCGTCTACGTCATGAACGCCGACGGCAGCGGGCAGCGGCTCGTGGCCCGCAACGTCGGCCATCTTGCCTGGTCACCGGACGGGAGAAAGATCCTCGTCATGCGCGGGGGCCAGCAGGGGCCACCAGCGACGAACGCCTACGCCGTCGTCGCGAACGCCGACGGAAGCGGGCTGCGGACGCTGACGCGCATCGCGGGGGCCAACGGCGCCCTCGCGAGCTGGTCGCCCGACGGGCGAAGGATCGTCTTCGTGAGCAAGCGCGACGGCAACCTCGAGATCTACGTCATAAATGCCGGACGGGAGCCGACAGCGGAACCTGACACGCCACCCGGGTCACGACAGCGACCCTGAGTGGTCGCCCGACGGAAAGAAGATCGCCTTCGCGACGAAGCGCGAGGGCAACTTCGAGATCTACGTCATGAACGCGGACGGGAGCGGGCAGCGCAACCTGACGCGCAACCCTGCGGTCGACCGCTTCCCGGACTGGTCACCCGGGCGGAAGCAAGGAGGCTGACGTGAAGCGGGTCTACCAGAGGAGGTACGTATGAAAGCTCGAGATGCCGTGCTCGTCGCGCTCGCTGCGGCGGTCACGCTGGCGTCGGTTGCGGCGGCCGGTCCCCAGGCAGCGAAGCAGCGGGTGGCGATCAACATGTTGATCTGTTCGCCGGGGAAGTCGCAGGGGACGTTTGTATTCACGCCGCAGCAGTTCGGATCCCTGAAGACCGACTCAGGCACGATCACCAGCAACTGGTTGAGCACCCCCGGACGCAACGTGATGCGAGACGGACAGGAAGTCACGATCTACAA
>Ga0180121_10001161_pt1 | contig 11116 bp, 9 predicted proteins | sample AntDrymUQ5402106_2_FD_129676 | JGI IMG/M metagenome (GOLD analysis project Ga0180121, IMG submission 129676) | Polar desert sand microbial communities from Dry Valleys, Antarctica - metaG UQ540 (21.06) (version 2) (version 2) | ecosystem: Environmental > Terrestrial > Soil > Desert | place...
ATGTGGTCGTTGTGGCCGTGGGTGCAGATCACCATCGGGACGTGACGGCCGGCGACCGCACCCAGGATGGCCTCGGGGTCGTGCGCAGCGTCGATCACCACTACGGTCTCGTCGTCCCCGACGAGCCAGACGTTGTTCTCGACCTCCCACTCACCACCGTCGAGGGCGAAGGTGCCCGACGTCGCGACCCGCTCGACCCGGACGGTCATCAGAGCACCACGACCGAGCGGAGGACCTCTCCACGGTGCATCTTCTCGAACGCCTTCTCGACATCACCGATGCCGATCGTCTCGGACACGAAGCGCTCGAGATCGAAGCGGCCCTGACGGTAGAGGTCGACCAACAACGGGAAGTCCCGGCTGGGCAGGCAGTCGCCGTACCAGCTGGACCTCAGAGCACCGCCTCGGCCGAAGACCTCGATCATCGGCAGGGTGAGCGCCAGGTCCGGCGTCGGGACACCCACGAGCACCACGGTGCCGGCGAGGTCGCGGGCGTAGAAGGCCTGCTCGTACGTCTCCGGTCGGCCCACCGCATCGATCACGACGTCAGCACCGAAGCCGCCTGTCAACGAGCGGACCGACTCGACGACGTCGTGCTCCTTGGCGTTGACCGTGTGGGTCGCGCCGAAGTCGCGGGCCCACTGCAGCTTCTTCTCGTCGACGTCGACGCCGATGATCGTCGTGGCACCGGCCGCCCTCGCACCGCCGATGGCCGCGTTGCCGACACCGCCGCACCCGATGACCGCGACACTGTCGCCGAGCCCCACTCCGCCGGTGTTCACCGCCGCGCCGAAGCCGGCCATCACCCCGCAGCCGATGAGCCCGGCTGCAGCAGCCGGGGCGGTCGGGTCGACCTTGGTGCACTGCCCCGCCGCTACGAGCGTCTTCTCGGCGAAGGCACCGATCCCCAGGGCCGGGCTGAGAGCGGTGCCGTCGGCCAGGGTCATCTTCTGCTGGGCGTTGTGGGTGGCGAAGCAGTACCACGGCCGTCCTCGCAGGCACGCACGGCACATCCCGCAGACGGCACGCCAGTTGAGCACGACGAAGTCACCGGCGGACACGTCGGTCACTCCGTCGCCCACGCCCTCCACGACACCGGCGGCCTCGTGACCGAGCAGGAACGGGAAGTCGTCGTTGATGCCGCCGTCGCGGTAGTGCAGGTCGGTGTGGCAGACGCCGCAGGCCTGCACCTGCACCAGCGCCTCTCCTGGACCGGGGTCCGGGACCAGCACGGTCTCGATCGAGACGGGCTGGCCCTTGGACCGGGCCACGACCCCCTTCACCTCGTGCGGCATGCGCGCTCCTGCGTCGTCGATCGGGACTGGTGAACATGGTCTCCTGGGCAGGTCAGCCGCCCTCGCGCAGCCCCCACGGCGACCCGTAGGCCGTCAGCAGGTCCAGGAACGACACAGCGTCGAATGCCTCCGGTCCGAGCACACCCCTACCCGACCAGGCGCCCCCCGCCAGGAGCTCGAGCGCGACCACCGGGTTCACCGCTGTCTGCCACACCACTGCCTGGGAGCCGTACTCCCTCATCGACCACTCGTTGTCCACGACGTGGTAGAGGTACACCGCCCGGTCCTGGCCGTCCTTGCGTCCGGTGACCCACGTTCCCGCACAGGTCTTGCCTGTCATCCGGTCCCCCAGGGTCGCCGGGTCCGGAAGGCAGGCGGCGACGACGTCGCGGGGTGACACCTCCACCCCGCCGACCGACACCTTGTCGGTGCGGTCGAGCCCCACCTTGTGCAGGACCTCGAGCACCGAGATGAACTCGTCGCCGAGGCCGTACTTGAAGGTCACCCGCCGGGCGTCCAGCCAGCGCGGGACGAGAAGCACCTCCTCGTGCTCGACGTTGACGCACTCCACCGGGCCGATGCCTTCCGGGAAGTCGAAGACCTCGGGCTCGCTGAACGGTGGCGTGGTGAACCAGCCCCGGTCCTTCTCCCAGACCACCGGCGGGTTCAGGCACTCCTCTATTGTCGTCCAGATCGAGAATGAAGGCGCGAACGAGTAGCCCTGGACCTCGAGGTTCGCGCCGTCCCGGATGCCGATCTCGTCGATCTCGTCGAAGAGGTGGTCGGCGGCGTAGCGGGCGAACACATCGGAGAGCCCCGGCTCGACACCCATGCCCACCAACGCCAGGCGGCCGGCAGCCTCCCACTTGGACGCCTGGTCGAACTGCTCGTCGCCGAGCTTCACGCCGGTCAAGGCGTACGGGTCGTCGGGATGGGGCCGGGAGAGCGCCATCGCCATGTCGAGGTAGTCGGCCCCGGCAGCGAAGGCACCCTCGAACACCGGCATGACGAAGCGCGGGTCCACCGCGTTCAGCACGTGGGTGATCATGTGCTCCAGGCAGAGCGCTTCGACCGCAGTGCTCGACGACGCGTCCACCTGGGCCGCCACGAACCGCGGGTCGTCGGCGTGGCGCTCGAGCGCGCGCTGCGCCCGGCGTACGTCGTAGTCGGCAACCACCATCGTCTCGAAGAAGCTCCGCCGGGCCGCGATCCCGACCGCTGCCGAACCGACTCCACCGGCACCGACGATGAGTACGCGCATGCGCATGGTCACTGTCTCTCCTCACTTCCTCGTTGCTCCAGCAGTGGCCTACACGGGTCCACCGGCGAGCCCCGGCGCCGGGCCGCGATGCCGGAGAGGGCCTCGAGGACAACCCGGTTCGCGAGCGCGGCGGTGATGTCGGCGTGGTCGTAGGGCGGTGACACCTCGACGACGTCCACGCCCACGACGGGCAGCTCCAGGCACACCCGCCGGACCGCATCGAGGAGCTCGCGCGCACTGAGGCCTCCGGGCTCGGGTGTGCCGGTGCCCGGGGCGTAGGCAGGATCGGCCACGTCGATGTCCACGGACAGGAACACCCCGTCGCAGTCGTCCACCGCCGTGACCAACGCCTCGTCGAGGCACTCGCCGAGGCCGCGGGCACCGATCTCGGTCATCTCGTACGACCGCATGTGCTGGGCGGCCATCCAGTCGAGCGTCTCGGGGCCGGGCCAGTAGCCGCGCAGGCCGATCTGAAGGAACCTGTCACCGCGCGCCGCCCCGGACTCGATGAGGCGGCGCATCGGTTGCCCGTGGCCGTACAGCGAGCCGAACTCGATGTCGCCGGTGTCGGCGTGCGCGTCGAAGTGCACGACCGAGATGCGGCCGTCGCCGTGATGACGGGCCACACCGGTCACATCCGCCAGGGTGACCGAGTGGTCCCCGCCGAGGACCACCGGGACGGCACCTGCTGCCGCGACCATGGCGACGGCATCGGTGAGAGCCTGCAAGGACTTCTCGATGTCTCCCGGTGGCATCTCCACGTCGCCGGCGTCGAGGACGCGCAGGTCGCGCAGCGCGTCGACGCGCAGGGCGAGGTGGGGGCGCGAACCGTCGTGGGCCAGATAGTCGGTCGAGCGGATCGCCTGCGGCCCGAAGCGGGTGCCGGGCCGGTGCGAGGTGCCGCCGTCGAACGGCGCGCCCACGATGACGACGTCCGCGCCGGCGAACGAGCTCCCGTCACCGAGGTCGCACCGGTCCACCCCGAGGAAGGTGATGTCCGGGCCGAACATGGCGCCGTAACGACCGGAGGAGGACGTCACGAGTCGAACCCCAGTCCGACACGGTCCAGCGTCCGTAGCCAGGGCCCCCGCCGACCACCGTGGGCATCGGCCTTGGCCGCACCCCGACGGGTCAGCTCGATGCCCGCCCAGCGCACGGGCTCCGGCGGGAAGGGCAGCGGCTTGCTGCGCACCATCTTCAGCCGGGTCCGCTCTGTGTCGTCGCCGTCGACGAGATCCAGGGACACCTGCGCACCGAACCGGCTCGCACCCACCCCCAGCCCGGTGTAGCCCAGCGAGTAGGCGACCCGGCCGCCCGCGGCAGTCCCCCAGAAGGTGCTGAACCGCGAGCACGTGTCGATGACCCCGCCCCAGGCATGGGTGAAGTGCAGCCCCGCGAGCTGGGGGAACGTTGCGAAGAAGTGCTCGGCAAGCCGGAGAAAGGTCGTGGGATTCCGGTCGAGCCGGTCATCGACCGCGCCTCCGAAGTGGTAGACAGCGTCGTAGCCCCCCCAGAGGATGCGGCCGTCGTCGGTGAGCCGGTAGTAGTGGAACAGATTGCCGGCGTCGGCCATCCCGTGCCGGTCGGCCCACCCCACGGCTGCCCGTTGCTGCTCGGAGAGGGGCTCTGTCACCAGCGCGTAGTCCCACACCGGCACGACGTAGGACCGCAGCCGTCTCAGCAGCGGCCGGAAGGCGTTGGTCGCGAGGAGCACCTTGCCGGAGCGCACCTCGCCGTACGGCGTCGTGAGCGTCATGGCACCGCGCGACGCGCCCATCGACCCGACCGGGGTGTTCTCGTACAGGCGCACTCCCGCCCGCAGACACGCACTGCGCAACCCCTGCGCGAGGCGGGCCGGGTCGAGCATCGCCACGCCTGTGCGGTCGAGCGCGCCACCGAGGTACGTCGGGGAGTCCACCCGGGCCCGCACCTCCGCCTGGCCAAGCCACACCACCTCCGAGCCGACGCCATGGGCGAGCCCTGGCAGCTCCTGGAGGGCCTTGACCTGCCAGGGCGCAGTGGCAACCGTCAGTTCACCGGTGCGTTCGAACGAGCAGTCGATGTCGTGGTCCGCGAGGGACTTCTCGATGGCGTCGAGGTTCTCCCGCCCCATGCGCTCCAGGGTGACCATCTCGTCGGGGAAGCGGTCCAGCCCGTTGCGCAGGCCATGGGTCAGGCTCGCCGAGCAGAAGCCGCCGTTGCGCCCTGACGCTGCCCATCCGGCGGTCCGAGCCTCGAGCACCACGACGTCACGACCCGGGTCCGCCTCCTTGGCCAGCAGTGCGCTCCACAGGCCGGTGTATCCAGCGCCGACGACGGTGAGATCCGCGGACGCCTGGCCGGCGAGGGCAGGGCTCGCGTCGGGCGCAGGGCCGTCGAGCCAGAACGGGACGTGACGCACATCGGTCAGGGCAAAGGCAACGTTCAAGGGGTTGAGCTCTTGCGACGGCCGGCGACGAGCTGTGCGACGACGACGGCTGCGAGAGCCAGGAAGAACATCGCCGACGCGATGACGTTGGCCTGCGCCGGGATCCCACGCAGCGAGGACACGTAGACGAACTTCGGGAAGGTGTTGACGTCGCCGGAGTTGAAGTTGGTGATGATGAAGTCGTCGAAGGACAGCGAGAACGCGAGCAGGGCGCCGGCCATGATGCCGGGTGCCACCAAGGGAAGCGTGATGCGGCGGAAGGTCTGGAACTCGTCCGCGTAGAGGTCCATCGCAGCCTGCTCGAGCTGAGGGTCGAGACCGGCGAGGCGCGCCTTGACGGTCACGATCACGAAGCTGATGCAGAACATCACGTGGGCGATGACCACGGTGGTGGTGCCCAGGCTCACACCGAGGTTGAGGAACAGCGCGAGCAGGGACGCTCCGAGGACGACCTCCGGGGTCGCCATCGGCAGGAAGATCGTGAGGTTGGTGACGGAGCGTCCGCGGAAGCGGTGACGGGCCAGCGCGAACGCGACCATGGTGCCCAGGATCGTGGCGATGACCGTCGCGATCAGCCCGATCTTCAGGCTGTTGGCCAGGGCCGGGCACACGTCGGGAGCGCCGCAGGGGTTCGCCCACTTGTCGGTGGTGGCGCCGCGCCACCGGAGGATGGACTTGCCGGAGTCGTTGAACGAGTAAGCAAACGTGTATGCGACCGGGACGAACAGGTAGGCGAACGCGACCACCGCGTAGATCCGGATGGCGTTGCGCGAGAACCAGCGTTTCATACGAGTTCCTCTGTGCCGGCTCGGCGGATGTAGATGCCGACGAGAACCAGTATCGACACCATGAGCGTCACCGAGAGGACTGCCGCGGTCGGATAGTCGACGACCCGCAGGAAGCGGGCGTCGATGACGTTGCCGACCATCGTGGTGTCCCGGTTGCCCAGCAGGGCGGAGTTGATGTAGTCACCGGCAGCGGGGATGAAGGTGAGCAGGGTGCCCGCCACGATGCCCGGCATCGACAGGGGAACCGTCACCCTGCGCAGTGCAGTGAGCCCGTTGGCGTAGAGATCCCCGGCCGCCTCGATCAGTCGCGGGTCGACGCGCTCGAGTGAGGCGTAGATCGGCAGGATCATGAAGGGCAGGAAGTTGTACGTGATGCCGATGACGACGGCGGGTGCCGAGTTGATGATGTGGTCCTGCGGCCCGAGGACGTGCAGGAACCGCAGGGCGTCGGCGACCCAGGCCTCGTCGGCGAGAATCTGCTTCCAGGCGACGGTTCGCAAGAGGAAGCTCACGAAGAAGGGAGCGACGACGAGCACCAGCAGCACGTTGCGCCAGCGGCCGGCCTTGAAGGCGATCGCATAGGCCAACGGGTAGGAGATCAGCAGCGCCGCCAGCGTGGCGATGAGCGCGTAGAGGAACGACCGGCCGAAGACCACGGCGTACTCCGAGAGGGAGTCGACATAGTTGGCGAGGCGGAAGGTCTGCCGGTAGACGCCGATCTCGGCGCCATCCGGGCGCGTCTGGGTCGACGTCGAGAACAGGGTGACGATCGGCACGGCGAAGAAGACGACCAGCCAGGCGATGCCGGGCAGCAGCAGGAGGTAGGGCGTGGCCCGCCGCCGTCCGGACCGTCCCGGCTCCGGGGGCGGTGTCCCGCCGCTCTGCCGCCGCTCGCCCAGGCCGATGCCCTGGACGACGCTCACGCGCCCTCCTCCGTCCCGCTCACGTCAGCCCACCGGCACGGGCTCGACGCCCTCGTCGTGCTGGACGCCCGCCCTCTCGTCACCGCTGCCGTCGAGACCGAACGTGTGGACCGGGTCCCAGCGCAGGTCGACCGTCGTGCCCGGCGCGACCACGCCACCTCCGGTGTTCTGCGCGAAGACCATCAGCTCCTGTCCCCACGGCATCCGCACGAGGTACTGCGTGCTGACACCGGTGAAGCTGGCATCGGTGACCACACCTCCGGGAACGACGTTCTCGGCGTCTCCCGACTGCACCTCGCCGGCCGGCGCGAGGCGGATCTTCTCCGGGCGGACGCCGATGAGCAGGTCGACCTCACCGCTGCGACGACGCGCGGCCGGCATCGCGAGCCGCTGCCCGTGCACGTCGAGGAGCAGGTCCTCACCAGCCGTGCCCGCGACGGCGGCACGGACCAGGTTGGACTGGCCGAGGAAGTTCGCGACGAACGTCGTGGACGGGGACTCGTAGAGGTCGCCGGGGCTGCCCTGCTGCTCGATGCGTCCACCGTTCATGACCGCGATCGTGTCGGCCATGGTCATGGCCTCCTCCTGGTCGTGCGTGACGTGCACGAACGTCAGGCCCACCTCGGTCTGGATGTGCTTGAGCTCGATCTGCATCTGCCGCCGCAGCTTGAGGTCGAGTGCGCCCAGCGGCTCGTCGAGCAGCAGGACGGCGGGCTCGTTGACGATCGCCCGGGCGAGAGCGACCCGCTGCTGCTGCCCACCGGAGAGCTGGGCCGGCTTTCGGCGGGCCAGCTGACCCAGCTCGACGAGCTCGAGGGCGCCCTCGACCAAGGCCTTCACCTCCTTGGAGCCGCGGCGGCGTAGGCCGAACGCGACGTTCTCGAAGATGTCGAGGTGCGGGAACAGGGCGTAGCTCTGGAAGACGGTGTTGACCGGTCGCTTGTAGGGCTTGGCGAAGGTGACGTCCTCCTCGCCGATGTGGATCGATCCCTCGGTCGGCTCCTCGAGCCCCGCCACCATGCGCAGCGTGGTCGTCTTGCCACAGCCCGACGGCCCCAGCAAGGCGAAGAAGGAGCCCGACGGGATGGTGAGGGACAGGGCGTCCACCGCGAGGAACTCACCGAAGCGTTTCGTGACCCGGTCGAGCCGGAGGTCCCGGCCGCCCGAGGTCTCGTCCGCCGGAGAGTCCATCAGTTGCCGATCACCCGCTGGAAGGCCTCCGAGAAGGTCGTCTCCTCGTCGGCGCTGAGGCCGCGGAACCCCTTGACCAGGGCGAGGTCGGCCTCGGTGGGGAAGATCAGCGGGCTCTCCGCCAGCGACGGGTCGAGCTTCTCCATCTCCGCCTTGGCACCCTCGACGGGACAGATGTAGTTGACGTAGGCCGCGACCTCGGCGGCGACGACCGGGTCGTAGTAGAAGTCGATGAGCTTCTCGGCGTTGGCCTTGTGCGGCGACGCGATCGGGACCATCAGGTTGTCCGACCAGAGCGTGCCACCCGACTCGGGCAGCTGGAAGGTGTAGTTGGGGTCCTCCTCCTCGAACTGCGCGAGCAGGATGTCGCCCGACCATCCGATGCACGCGACGGCGTTTCCGCTGCGCAGGTCCTCGAGGTAGGAGTTGCCCTTGACCTGGCGGATCTGGCCGGAGTCGACCTGCTTCTGCAGCTCGTCGAGCCCCGTCATGAACTCGTCCTCGGAGAAGTCCTGGGAGATGTCGACACCCTGGCTGAGCATGATCAGGCCGACCGTGTCGCGCATCTCGGACAGCACGACGACCTTGCCCTTGAGGTCGGGCGCCCAGAGGTCCTCGAGGGTCTTGAGCTCGCGGCCGACCTTGTCCTTGCGGTAGCCGATGCCGGCGTAGCCGCTCTGCCAGGTCATCGAGAACTGGCGGCCCGGGTCGAAGTCGACGTCCTGCAGCTTGGCGTTGAGGTTGGCGGCGTTGGGGATGTTGGCCTTGTCCAGCTCCTGCGCGTAGCCCTGCCGGATCAGCCTGCCGGCCATCCAGTCGGTGAGGGTGACGATGTCCTTGCCGATGTCGTCGCCGTTCTTGAGCTGCCCCTGGACCTTGCCGTAGTAGGAGTCGTTGTCGTCGATGTCCTCGGCGTAGGTCGCCTTGATCCCGCTCTGCTCCTGGAACTTCTCCAGCGTGGGGTAGGTCTTGGCCTCCTCGTCGTAGTCCAGGTAGGCGGGCCAGTTCGCCCAGCGGACGACCTTGTCGGTCTCGGACCTGTCCTCGACGGTGGGCTCGGGCTTCGCGGTCGGCCCGGTGTCGCCGGTTCCGCACGCGGCGAGCGCCGCCGCGACACCGACGCCACCGGCGCCGCGCAGCAGCGAGCGGCGCGAGAGCTGGGAGCGCACGATCGCCTGGAAGCGGGGATCCTGGTCGATGGGGCTCATGGGCTGGCCTCTCCTGACGCGTCGGTGCCTGGTGCGGTCGGTCCGCGGAAGACGGTCCGGTGCCAGTCCTTGGTCGCGGCACCTGTCCCGTCGTACATCACGTGCTTGACGACGGTGTAGTCGTCGAAAGAGTAGGACGACATGTCCTTGCCGAACCCCGACGCCTTGTAGCCGCCGTGCGGCATCTCGCTGATGATCGGGATGTGGTCGTTGACCCACACGCACCCCGCGCGCAGCTCGCGGGTCGCGCGCAGCGAGCGGAAGACGTCGCGGGTCCAGACGGAGGCAGCGAGGCCGTACGGCGTGTCGTTGGCCAGCCGCAGGCCCTCGTCGTCACCGTCGAAGGGCAGGACCACGAGCACGGGCCCGAACACCTCGTCCTGCACGATCTCGGACTGCTGGTCGGCGTCGACGACAAGGGTGGGCTCGTAGTAGGCGCCGCGGGCGAGCGCACCTCCTGGCACGACACCTCCCCTGACGACCTTGGCCCCGTCCGCGCGGGCCCGGTCGACGAACCCGACGACCCGCTCCTGCTGCGTGCGGGAGACCAGCGGACCCTGGTCGGTCCGCTCGTCCAACGGCTCGCCGAGCACGACCGTGCCCATGAGGTCCGCGACGCCCGCGACGAAGGCCTCGTAGAGCGGTCGCTGGACGTACGCGCGGGTCGCGGCCGTGCAGTCCTGGCCGGTGTTGATGAGCGACCCGGCGACCGCACCCTGCACCGCCGCCTCGAGGTCCGCGTCGTCGAACACGAGGAAGGGCGCCTTGCCGCCGAGCTCGAGGTGCACGCGCTTGGGGCCGCCCGCCGAGCGCGCGGCCACCTCCATCACCCGGCGACCGACGGCGGAGGACCCGGTGAAGGACACCATGTCCACGTCGGGGTGGGCCATGAGCGCCTCGCCGGCCACCCGGCCCGCGCCGCAGACCACGTTGAAGACCCCCGGCGGCACCCCCGCTGCCAGCGCGGCCTCGGCGAACATCAGCGAGGTCAGGGGAGTGAGCTCGGCAGGCTTGAGCACGATCGTGTTCCCGGCGGCGACGGCCGGGAGCACCTTCCACGCCGCCATCTGCAACGGGTAGTTCCACGGGGCGATCGAGCCCACCACGCCGATCGACTCGCGGCGCACGTAGGACGTGTGGTCACCGGAGTACTCCCCGGCGGCCTTGCCCTCCAGGTGGCGCGCGGCGCCCGCGAAGAAGCTGGCGTTGTCGATCGTCCCCGGCACGTCGAAGTTGGTGGAGAGCCGGATCGGCTTGCCGGTCTGCCGGGTCTCGGTGTGCGCGATCTCGGCGGCCCGCTGCTCCAGCTCGTGGGCCAGACGCGTCAGGGCGGCGGAGCGCTCGACCGGAGGGGCGCCCGACCACGCCGGGAAGGCGTCGCGCGCGGCGGAGACGGCGGCGTCGACGTCGGATGCGTCGGCGAGACGGACCCGCTCGACCGTCTCGCCCGTGGCGGGGTCGGTGACGTCGAAGGTCTCCGACGAGCTCCCGTCGCGTCGGCGACCGCCGATCAGCTGGTGCACGCGGCGAGCTCCTCCGTCTGCTGGGTGGGACTGGAAGAGCCGATCCTGTCAGAGGCCATGGGGGCGGACAAGGGAAACCGTTGCATGTATCGCCATGGGCGACGGAATCGTTACTTCCCGGAGGGACTGGTCCGGCCCGGCGGCCACGTGCGCCGACCACCCAGCCAGGTGCCGTGGACAGCGATATCCGGCCATCCCTGCGCGTCGACGCCGAGCGGGTCGGCGTCGAGCCAGACGAGGTCGGCCCGCCGCCCCACCGTGACGCGGCCCCAGTCGGCCTCCTCGAACGCCTGGTGGGCGACGCCCGAGGTGTAGGCCGCCAGTGCTGCTGCCGGCGGCAACCGCTCGTCGGGCACCCAGCCGCCGGCGGGCTCGCCGCCCGGGGTCTGCCGCGTCACCGCCACGGGGAGCCCCTCGAGTGGGCGGAAGGAGCTCACCGGCCAGTCGCTGCCCATCGACAGGACCGCCCCGGAGCGCAGCAGCGACACCATGGGGTACTG
>Ga0180121_10001162_pt1 | contig 11108 bp, 14 predicted proteins | sample AntDrymUQ5402106_2_FD_129676 | JGI IMG/M metagenome (GOLD analysis project Ga0180121, IMG submission 129676) | Polar desert sand microbial communities from Dry Valleys, Antarctica - metaG UQ540 (21.06) (version 2) (version 2) | ecosystem: Environmental > Terrestrial > Soil > Desert | place...
AGGCGGTTGTCTGCGTTCTCCCGGACCGCGCAGGTGTTGAACACCACGACATCGGCCTGCTCGGCGCCGCCCGCGCGGACGTACCCGGCCCCTTCGAGCAGCCCCGAGAGACGCTCGGAGTCGTGGGTGTTCATCTGGCACCCGTAGGTGCGGACCTCGTAGGTGCGCATGACGGGACCAGCGTACGGCGGGCGGCCGGCCACCTCGGCCGGTAACGGTCTGGTGCCCAGTCCGGACCGGACGGTGGCTTTCGGGCGGTCTGTCCCACTAGGTTGCGGACGCATGACCACCGGTACGGGCTCCGGCGAGCCGCTCGTCGTGCTCGAGAAGGTCAACAAGCACTTCGGCGACCTCCACGTCCTCAAGGACGTCGACCTCACGATCCGCCGCGGCGAGGTCGTGGTCGTCCTGGGCCCCTCGGGCTCGGGCAAGTCGACCCTGTGCCGCGCGATCAACCGGCTGGAGGCTATCGACTCCGGCACCATCACCCTCGACGGCGAGCCGTTGCCGGCCGAGGGCAAGGCGCTGGCCAGGCTGCGGTCAGACGTGGGAATGGTCTTCCAGTCCTTCAACCTCTTCGCCCACAAGACGGTCCTGCAGAACGTCACGCTCGGCCCGGTGAAGGTCCGCGGCATGGACAAGGCGGCCGCCGAGAAGCGCGGCCGGGAGCTGCTCGAGCGGGTCGGCATCGCCGAGCAGGCCGACAAGATGCCGGCCCAGCTCTCCGGCGGGCAGCAGCAGCGGGTGGCCATCGCGCGGGCGCTCGCGATGGACCCCAAGGTGATCCTCTTCGACGAGCCCACCTCCGCCCTCGACCCGGAGATGATCAACGAGGTGCTCGAGGTCATGAGCCAGCTCGCCCGCGACGGCATGACGATGGTCGTCGTGACCCACGAGATGGGCTTCGCCCGCCGCGCCGCCAACCGCGTCGTCTTCATGGACCACGGCCGGATCGTCGAGGAGGCCGACCCGGAGACGTTCTTCACCGCACCGCGCAGCGAGCGCGGCAAGGACTTCCTGTCCAAGATCCTCAGCCACTGAACAGCATTGCCACTGACCAGCACACCCGACAGAGAGGGCACACCATGTCCGTTCGACGTCTCAGGGGCCTCGCGGCCACCGCCGCACTCGCCCTGTTGTTGACCGCGTGCGGTGGCGACGACGACGCCGCCACCGAGGTCGAGAGCGGTGCCGAGTTCAAGGCCGGCACGACAATGGCCAAGCTGGCAGACAAGGGCAAGATCACGATCGGGACCAAGTTCGACCAGCCGCTGTTCGGCCTGCGTGGCCCCAGCGGCGACCCGGAGGGCTTCGACGTCGAGATCGGCAAGATCATCGCCGCCAAGCTCGGGATCGAGCCGGACAAGATCAAGTGGATCGAGACCGTCTCTGCCAACCGGGAGCCGTTCATCGAGGACGGCCGCGTCGACATCGTCGTCGCGACCTACACGATCAACGACGACCGCAAGAAGATCATCGACTTCGCGGGGCCTTACTTCCAGGCGGGGCAGACGATCCTCGTCAAGGAGGCGAACACCGACATCAACGGCCCGGACGACCTCGCGGGCAAGACGGTGTGCAGCGTCGAGGGTTCGACGCCGGCGGCGAACATCGAGACGAGCTACCCCGACGTCAAGCTGGAGCTCACCGACGCCTACAGCAACTGCCTCGAGCCGCTGCGCAACGACCAGGTCGACGCCATCACGACGGACAATGTGATCCTGGCCGGCTTCGTCGACCAGAACGAGGGCGAGTTCAAGCTCGCAGGCGAGCCGTTCACCGAGGAGCCCTACGGCGTTGGGCTGAAGAGGGGCGACGACGCCTTCCGGACGTTCCTCAACGACACCCTCGAGGAGTCCTACAAGGACGGTTCGTGGGACAAGGCCTGGGAGTCCACGGCGGGGAAGGTGCTCGAGCTCCCGTCGCCCCCGGCCGTCGACCGGTACTGACGGACACCGGCACCCTCGGGGTGGATCGCCCGCTGACGGCGACCACCCCGAGGTGTGACTGGGCAACGGATATCGCACTGAGGCGGTGAGCACGTGGATGCGGTGATCGACAACCTCCCCCTTTACTGGGAGGGCTTCTGGGCGACGCTGCGCCTGACTCTCGTCTCGGCCGCGTTCGCACTCCTGCTGGGGACCGTGCTCGGCGCGTTCCGGGTGTCGCCGGTCCCGACGCTGCGCGCCCTCGGCACCGTCTATGTCGAGCTGTTGCGCAACACCCCCCTCACGCTGGTGTTCTTCTTCTTCGTCTTCGTGGCACCGCAGATCGACATCAAGCTGCCGTTCTTCGTCTCCGCGCTGGTGGCACTCTCGCTCTACACCGCTGCCTTCGTCTGCGAGGCGGTCCGCTCGGGGGTGAACAGCGTCGGCGTCGGCCAGGCCGAGGCGGCCCGCGCGATCGGCCTCACGTTCCCCCAGACCATGGGGCAGATCGTGCTCCCGCAGGCTTTCCGCACCGTGGTCCCTCCCCTCATCAACATCTTCATCGCCCTGACCAAGAACAGTTCGATCGCCGCCGGCTTCTTCGTCACCGAGCTGGTGGCCGTGGGCATCCGCCTCGCCAACCGGAACGCCGCTGACGTGCTGATGGTCCTGGGGGGCGTCGCGGTGTTCTACCTCGCAATCACCATCCCCGCGGGCATCCTCGCCGGCGCCCTCGAGCGCAGGGTGGCGTTCGCCCGATGAGCGCCGTCCTCTTCGACACGCCCGGCCCGCACACCCGGCGGCGCACCGCGATCTGGTCGCTGGTCGCCGGAGTGGTCCTCGCGATCGTCGTCGTGCTGGCGGCGGTGCGTCTTGCCCAGCGAGGCATCTTCGACGCGGACCGCTGGGACATCTTCACCGAGAGCACCGAGAGCTGGGAGGCGCTGCTGCGCCGCGGGCTCGGGGCGACGCTGCGGGCCGCCGGCGTGGCGGCCGTGATCTCCCTAACGGCGGGCGCGCTCCTCGCGGTCGCGCGGATGTCGTCCTCGGCATGGATGCGGGTGCCCGCCACAATCGGCATCGAGCTGTTCCGCGGGCTTCCCGTCCTGCTCCTGATCCTGTTCACCGCGCTGGGTTTCGGCTCGTCGATCTTCATTGCCGTCGTCATCGGCCTGTCGCTCTACAACACGGCCGTGATCGCCGAGATCCTGCGGGCGGGGATCCAGTCGCTGCCAGGGGGTCAGCGAGAGGCGGCGCTGGCCATCGGCCTGTCCCCCGGCCAGACGCTGCGGATGATCCTGCTGCCGCAGGCCGTCCGCCGGATGCTGCCCTCGTTGGTGAGCCAGCTCGTCGTCCTGCTCAAGGACACCTCGCTCGGCTTCGTCGTCGGGTATGCCGAGCTGCTTCGGACGAGCCGCGAGCTGCGCGACTTCTTCGGCAGCCGGTACATCTTCTCCATCTTCGTCGTCACCGCCGCCATCTACATCGGGGTCAACTTCGCGCTGTCCCGCTTCGCGACCTACCTCGAGAAGCACGGCACGACAAGGGCCGCCGGTGGGCCGGCCAAGCAGGTCCCGATGGACAGCAGGAACGCGTAGACAGGCGTCGCCCCGACTTCCGCACTGCCGCCGTGTCGCATGACGCCCTCCGGCTCCAGCCAGTGCCTATCGCCACCCGTGCTGTGCCCGGAGAGCCGCAGCCACCTGGTCGAACCGGACGCGGTCGAGGACGGCTCCCTCCCGGCGGATGGAGTCCTCGGTCATCTCCAGCACTCGGTCCAGGCGAAGCCAGCTCGGCCGCCCGGCCGGGTCCCAGGGGCCACTCCCCAGCGCCAGGTAGCCGGGGTCGCCGTCGCGTTCGCGCTGGCCGGTGAGCATGAGCCCGAGCAGCACATCCGCCCGCCGTCCGACCACGAGCACCGGGCGGTCCTTGCCCTGGCTGGCGTCCTCCTCGTATGCGACCCAGGTCCAGACGATCTCGCCGGGGTCCGCACGGCCGTCGAGGTCCGGGGCATAGGAGAGGTCCCGCTCCCCCGACGGGGCATCGCCCGTCGTCGACGGAGCCGATGGCCGCCCGGTCCCGGACGATGACCCGGACCGCGACCTGGCACGCCGGGCCAGCGATCCGACGATCCGCTTCCATGGACTGCTCGACACAAGCGGACCCTAGTTGGCGGATGCCTCGGCGGACAGCGCATCGCGCACCACCCGCATGGCGAGCCCGCCCGCGTAGCCCTTGCGACCGAGCATGCCGGCGAGCCGACGCATCCGCACCTCGACCGGGAGCCCGCGGGTGGCCGGGAGCCGTCGGGCTACCAGCGCTGCGGCTGCCGCCGCCTCCTCCTCGAGCCCGATGTCCTCGAGGGCGACGCTGGCCGTCTCGTCGTCGATGCCCTTCTGCCGGAGCTCTTGGCCCAGCGCCCGCCGGGACAGTCCGCGCCCGGCGTGCCGGGTCCGGACCCAGGCCTCGGCGAACGCCGCGTCGTCGACCAGGCCCACCTCGGTGAACCGGTCGAGCACGCGCTCCGCGACATCGTCGGGGACGTCACGAGCGGCGAGGTCGGCCTCGAGCTGAGCCCGGCTTCGTGGCGCCGCCGTGAGCCGGCGCAGCACCAGCCCGCGAGCAACCGACTCGGGGTCGGCGTCCGGCGCCGCGTCTGCGGAACTGCCCGGGGTGGGCCCATCGGGCCGACCAGGTCCGTCCCAGAAGCGTCGTCCGTGTCGTGCGGGTCGGGCAGGCGCCACCGCCTAGACGTCGGCCGGGTCGACCACCGGCCCGGCCGGCCCCTTTGGCGCGGTCGGCGCGGTCGACACGGTCGGCGCGGCGTCAGCAGGGGCATCGATGCGGGCGCCGATGCCGAGCTTCTCCTTGATTCGCTTCTCCAGCTCGTTGGTCAGGTCCGGGTTGTCGCGCAGGAACGCCCGCGAGTTTTCCTTGCCCTGCCCGAGCTGGTCGCCCTCGTAGGTGTACCAGGCGCCGGACTTGCGCACGAAGCCATGCTCCACCCCCACGTCGATCAAGCCGCCCTCGCGACTGATTCCGGTTCCGAACATGAGGTCCATCTCGGCCTGACGGAACGGTGGGGACATCTTGTTCTTGACGACTTTGACCCGGACCCGGTTGCCGACCGCTTCCTGACCGTCCTTGAGGGTCTCGATGCGACGGACGTCGAGGCGGATCGAGGCGTAGAACTTCAGCGCCTTGCCACCCGAGGTGGTCTCCGGGCTGTTGTGGACGACGATGCCATCGGCCAGATAGTTGTGCGAACCTTCGACCTCTATGTCGTATCGGTGGTTATCGCGCGGTGGCGACCAGGTCTCGATCTTCAGCACCCGTGCAGGTACTGGATGCGTGGTCGGAGCGGTGAAGTCTGTAGCGACTGCGAACTGCCCACGGAACCGCGGCAGCAGCTTGTAGTCCATGGTGGGATGCACGAAAGGCGCAATCCGCTCCTGCAGCTTTGCGGAGGCGCTCGTTGTGAACTGCAAGACACTGATCGCGCGAGCTCCTCGTGTGGTGAGCTTGCAATCGAGACCGAACGCTCCTCTCAGGTGCTCGGCGATCCTGTCGCGCGACCCGGGGCTCATCGCCTCGAGACAGATCTCGACTCGACCTGACCCGCCTGCTGTTCGATGCTGAACACCCTTCGAACGAAGGGTGAAGCAGGCATCGTCCATGTACCAGATCGCGAGAGCCAACGGGTCGAGAGCCTTGAGGTAGTCCCACGTGATGTGCTTCTTGCCGTCACCCATGTAGACAACATCTCTCAACTCGGCCAGTTCGGCGAGCGGGGTGACATCAACGAATGTCGCGCCCTTGGTATTCGAACTTCGCGACTGCGCGATATTGCCCAGAAGTGATGACTTCCAGTCCAGGTAGTCAGCCTGCTTCGCGCCGTGGCCCATCCGGAAACGCGCACTGCTGCCATTGCGACTCACCGGCTCGAACAGCGCGGCGTCGCCCAGCAGTCCGCCCAGAACTACCTGCCACTGTTGAGGGCTCAAACGGTGCTCGGCCGCCAGCATCACGCGGTCTCCAGCTATCAGCTCTCCAGCCTCACGCCATCCCCCGGGCGTCCTCACCAGGTGATTGGGCGTGAGTCTCATCCTGGCTCGACCGCGACCGGAACCAGCGCCGCCGCGTGCAACGCTCAGCTGCAGGAAATCATCTGTCGGGCCGTTGTCGAACCAGTTCATGACCTTCTTCGGCACGATCCGGCCAAGATCCTCGTCGTAGGACAGCACCTCTACCTGCAGACGTTCGTTGACGATCTTTCCGATGGGAAGCATTGAGCCGTCGGCGAGGCTGATCTGTGTGTCATGTGACAGACAGCCAAACATGATTCCGATCTTTTCGCGGAGCTGGTTGATGAAGATGGCGGTGGTCTTGGACTGGCTGAGGGCGCCGGCCAGCTTGCGCAGCGCCTGGCTCATGAGTCGTGCCTGCAGGCCGACGTGGCTGTCACCCATCTCGCCTTCGATCTCCGCGCGGGGCACCAGCGCCGCGACCGAGTCGATGACGATGACGTCCAGCGCGCCGGAGCGGATGAGCATGTCGGCGATCTCGAGTGCCTGCTCACCGGTGTCGGGCTGGGATACGAGCAGCGCATCGGTGTCGACGCCGAGCTTCTGCGCGTAGTCGGGGTCGAGGGCGTGCTCGGCGTCGATGAACGCCGCGATGCCACCGGTCTTCTGCGCGTTGGCGATGGCGTGCAGCGCCACGGTAGTTTTTCCCGACGACTCCGGTCCGTATATCTCCACCACGCGACCGCGTGGGAGACCGCCGATGCCCAGGGCGATGTCGAGGGCGATCGAGCCTGTCGGGATGACCTCGATGGGGGCCCGCACGTCGTCGCCGAGCCGCATCACCGAGCCCTTGCCGAACTGGCGGTCGATGTTCGCGAGCGCCGTGTCGAGCGCCTTGTCGCGGTCTGCTGCTGGAGCCATGGCTGCCGTCCCGGTGGATGAGGGGCGAGTCGATTTCTTCACGCTGGAAACCTATTGCCGACCCCGGACACAACCCGTCCCGTCGGCGCACTCTGTGGATGGGTGACGGGTGTGGACGGTACCCGAACACCTGTTCGACAACACCCCGACACGCCGCGCAGATCAGAGCCTTACGACGGAGGTCCGCCGGACCCCCAGGACAAGGGCAAGCACGGGGAGGACCAGCAGCCCGGCGATGCCGTTGAGCACGCCGTACCCCGGACCTGCGACCACCACTCCCGCCAGCGCCCCGCCGGCCGCGCCGCAGGTCCCCATCACGAAGTCCGCGGCGCCCTGCACCCCCGGGCGCACCCGGTCGTCCACCGACTCGGAGAGCAACGTCGACCCCGCCACCAGCGCGCACGACCAGCCCAGGCCCAGCAGGAACAGCCCCACCCCGAGGGCGGCGTGCGCGTGCCCGGGCACGCCTCCCGACACCACGACGGCTGCGACGAGCAGCAGCTGCCCGAGCACGAGCACCCAGACCCGCCCGAAGCGGTCGGCGAGCCATCCGGCGACCGGCGAGAACGCGAACATGCCCGCGACGTGCGCACTGATCACGAAGCCGACGACCTCGAGGGTGGCACCTTCGTGGCGCATGTGCACCGGCGTCATCACCATGACCGAGGTCATCACGGTGTGCGCGAGCGCGATCGCCACGAGCGCGAGTGTCGCCGGACGTGACCGGGCGACCGCACCCATCGACTCGGCGAAGGACGGCGACGGGGCGGAGCGGCCGTCGGCGGCACCCGCCGCCTGTCGGGCCAGGAGCAGCGGGTCCGGGCGCAGGCCCAGCGCGATCACGAGCCCCGCCGCGCCGAAGGCGACCGTCGAGAACAGCAGCGGTCCGGCCAGGTCCGGCACACCGAACCAGCCCCCCACGGTCGCGCCGGGACCGGTCAGGTTGGGGCCGACGACCACACCGACCGTCGTCGCCCACACCACCGTGGCCAGGGCACGCGCCCGGTGCTCCTGGACGGCGAGGTCGGTGGCGGCGTAGCGCGACTGCAGGTTGGTGGCCGTCCCGGACCCGAGCAGGGCCGAGCCCAGCAGCACGAGGGCGAACACCCCCGCGTCCGCTCCCAGCACGACCACGAGCGCCCCCAGCAGCGCCACGACGTACCCCGCCAGCAGCCCCGGCCGCCGGCCACGGGCCGACATCAGCCGGGACATCGGCAGGGCCGCGACGGCCGCACCGAGCACGGCGGCGGTCTGGGCGAGGCCGGACAGCGCGGTCGACCCCGAGACGTCCTCGGCGATCAGGCCGCCGACCGAGATGCCGCTCCCGACTCCGACGCCGCCGAGCACCTGCGCGGCGGCGAGCACCCGCACCGTGCGGCGCTGCAGCGCGGCGACGTCGGTGTCCACGTGGGGATCGTAGGTGCGAGCCGACCCGGTGGCGCCGCAGTGCTCAGCCGCCGGTGGCGCTGACCTGCGGGATGGCGTCGGAGCGGAAGGCCGCCACGAACAACGCGTGGTCGGCGCGGGCCCGCTCGGCATAGCCGTGGGCGAAGTCCACCAGGTCGGCCACGAACTCCTCCACGTCGTCCCCGATCGCCTCGGCGACCGCGTCCTCGGTCTGGAAGTCGACCAGCGGTGTGTCCCCCGAGTCCTTGTCGCTGACGCAGTGCACCTTCGCGGTCGCGCGCCCGAGCTGGTCCACCACCGGCGACAGGTCCGCCGGCTCGGAGAGCGACGACCAGTCCAGGTCTGCGTCGTACGGCGAGATCTCCGCCACCACGTGACCCCTGCCGTCGAGCTCGGTCCAGCCCAGCCATGGGTCGGCATGGGCCTGCAGCGCCGACTGCGACACAGCTGTGCGGTGCCCGTGGTGGTGGAAGAACTCGCGGGCCTCGCGGTCATCGACGACGCGGCTCGGTGCCGCGACGTTGCCCTGCTTCATCGAGAGCACGATGTCGTTCTCGAGCGCCTGCGTGTGCCCTTCGACGAGCAGGTTGTACGCCGGGAGGCCGGCGCTCCCGATGCCGAAGCCCGAAGCGGGCACCACGTCCTTGAGCGTGTAGGAGATGCTGCCCAGCCGCTTGGACTCCGGGATCGTGTCGAGGTACCCGGCGTACGCCTGCTCGACCCGGCGACGCTCCCGCCGGCCCAGCTCCCGCGAGCCCGACCCGTGCCGGAACCGCCGCTCGTAGTCCTCGACCACGGTCATCTTCTCGAGCAGGTCGACGCGGGTCGAGAGCTGCGCCTGCAGAAGTGCGGTCCGCACCGCCCCGGTCGCGGTGTCCAGCCGCAGCGCCCACTCGTGGTCCCGGTCGCTGTCGACGAAGTGCCTCACCTGCTCGACGTACGCCCGGAGGTAGGTCGAGCAGAGGTCGGTGATCACGGCCTCAGGCAGGGCCTTGTGCCAGCCCATCAGGGCCAGGCTGGCGACGAAGCGGCGCAGGTCCCAGGTGAACGGCCCGAGGTAGGCCTCGTCGAAGTCGTTGACGTCGAAGACCAGCACCCCCTCGCCGTCCATGTAGGTGCCGAAGTTCTCGGCGTGCAGGTCGCCCTGGATCCAGACGCGGCCGGTGCGCTCGTCGGTCCAGCGGTCGGTGCTCTCGCTCATGTCGGCGTAGAAGACACAGGCGCTGCCCCGGTAGAACGCCCAGGGGTCAGCGGCCATCTTGCGGAACTTGCCTCGAAAGGCGCTCGCGTCGTGCTCCATGAGGTCGGCGAACGCCTCGACGAGCGTGTCCACGATCAGGGTCCGTCGCTTCTCGTCCTCGGCCACGGGGCCCTCCTGCCCGGCCCGGCCATGTCCCTAACGGCGGGAGGCGGGCACCTCCATGCCCTCGCACACAGCGCGCCAGACCTGGAGCGCCGGCTCGCCCGCCTCCAGCGCCTGGGTGGGGGTGCGGCCGCCCAGCTCGGAGAAGACGTGCAGCTCGGCCAGCGACTCCGCATGAGGGCCGAACGCGTCGCGCATCCGCTCCCAGAAGTCCGTCAGTCGCATCCGCCCATTATCCCCTTCTGCCGACCCGCCCCTATCGCTGCGGCCCGCAGCACCGTACGGTCGAGGGACCTCGACACCTGGAGCATCCGATGGCCGGCAAGAACAAGGGCGGACGCGAGATCCGCAAACCGAAGCAGCCCAAGAAGGCCAAGGAGTCACCGACCGGCAGCAGCATCGTGCCGCCCGCCGGGCGCCGCCCCGGCAAGTAGCGCGCCCAGGTCGCCGTCACCTCGGGTCACGACTGCTGCCGCACGAAGTCGGCGAAGCCGTCCAGGCCGTCCTGCCAGAACACGTCGAGCCAGGCGCGCAACGGCTCGAGGCCCTGCGGATCCAGGTGGTAGACGTTGCGCGTGCCCTGCGCGTGGTAGCCCACGAGCCGGGCGTCATGGAGCACCTTGAGGTGCTGGGACACCGCGGGGCGGCTCACCGGCAGCGCGGCGCCCAAGGTGCCCCCCGACGCCGGTCGGCGGTGCAGCTCCTCGAGGATCCCGCGCCGGGTCGCGTCGCCGAGCGCCTCGCAGACAGCCTGGTGTGTGGTCATGAAGGACGCGCTGGTGTGCGGCGGATGGCCGCCAACACCTCATGCCACTGGCCCTGGCCGGTGCATGCGTCGTCGTTCCTGGCTGTCCGACAGCATGGTTTACCTGCCCCGGTCGGGCGCGGCGGCGGACGCGGCGCTCAGAACGGCCAGGACCACATCCCACCCCGAGTCGTAGCCCTGCCGGGCCGTCGACCCGTCCGGCCGGGTCTCCCAGCCGGAATGGATGAGAGTCACTCTCGTCACTGCACCCGCGGCCGTGAACGACACCTCGATCTGGGTCGAATCCTCGACCGGCTGACCGGGATGCCAGCTGAAGGCGACCCGCCAGGGTGGCTCCCAGCCTGAGACCGTCCCCCAGACCGTGGTCGAGCCGTCCCGGAGGGTCTCGACGATCTGGCCGCCCTCCCGGCAGGTCATGTCGAGCCGGAGGGCGGAGGCGCCGCCACGGAGTGGGTCGCCAACGGCCACCACTCCCCCAGCCGATCGGTGAAGACCTCGAAGGCCCGCTCGACGGAGCAGTCCACGACAACCGCCTTCGTCAGTGGGGCCAGGGCAGTCGTCTCGGTCATGGCGGACATCCCTCCAGCCGACCTCGGTAAGTTCCTACTAGCGGCAAGTTGCCACGAATGAATCGTTCGCCAAGACCAGAGGGCGACTTCGACTGCGCGGTGGTCGTCGCCCGGCTGGTTCCGCGGGGG